>Ga0335078_10006679_pt1 | contig 17066 bp, 14 predicted proteins | sample Lox_Sample_32_FD_206711 | JGI IMG/M metagenome (GOLD analysis project Ga0335078, IMG submission 206711) | Soil microbial communities from Loxahatchee National Wildlife Refuge, Florida, United States - Lox_Sample_3.2 | ecosystem: Environmental > Terrestrial > Soil > Wetlands | place: USA... | reverse complement strand
TGGCCACGCCGGAGCCGGCCTTTACCAGTAATGAATCCACGTGGCCGTGATAGCAGCCTTCGAACTTCACAATGAGGTCGCGCCCCGTGAAACCGCGCGCCACGCGCAGCGCCGACATGGTAGCCTCGGTGCCCGAATTCACGAGGCGCACCATTTCGATGGAGGGCACGGCGTTGCAAATCGCCTCCGCCATGTCGACTTCGCGGCTGGTGGGAGCGCCGAAACTGGTTCCGGTCTCGAGCGCCTCGCGCAGAGCCTCCAGGATCGCCGGATGCCGGTGGCCCAGCAGCAGCGATCCCCAGGAGCCCACGTAGTCGATGTACTGGTTGCCGTCAATGTCAAAGATACGGGAGCCTTGGCCACGCCCAATGAACGGGGGTGATCCGCCGACGCTTCGAAACGCCCGCACCGGCGAGTTAACGCCACCGGGAATCAGTTTTTGCGCTTTGCAGAAGATTTCTTTAGACTTGGAGCGCGTCATGCCCGGACCCGGCCCGGCACAAGACGATGCAGGCTCACATTCATGGCGATTTCGAGCAGGCTGCCGTTCAGGTTTTCCATCAGCCGGTGCTTCAAACCGAGGTAAGGCTGCGTCCCCGCGAAAAGATCCTGCACAATGCCCGCAAACTTCGGGCTGCGGCGCGTGAACTGCACCATGCGCGCCGGCACACTGCCGAACAAGAACCGCCCGAAGAAAACGCGCTTGGCGAGCCGCGAGCCGAATTCCAGATCTGCGGCGAAATCGCGGCGCAGCATGCGGCGATAGGCTTGACCGGCGAGGCTTGTGATTTCCGAGAGCAGGGCTTTGGCCGCCAGGTCCGCAGAGCGAATGGCGTAGTAAAGGCCTTCGCCGGTGATCGGATCCACCAGCCCGGCGGCGTCGCCCACCGCCATCCACCCATCCCCCGCCACGCGGTTTCGTTTCCAGGACGGCGTTTCAAGCGAGGGAAGCACGTGGCTGTAAAATACGGCATTCTTCCAGGACATGCCCTTTTCCACCATGTAATCTTCCAGCCATTTGCGCAGCACACCGGCCGGCACGCCCTTGCCGCAAATGCCCACCGAAAGGTGGCCGCAGCGCGGAAAAATCCAGATATAGCCCTCGAGCTTGGGCAGAAACTGAATATCGATCTGCTCGCGATCGTCGGGCACGTAGTAACCCAGCGCGGCCATGGTGTCACGCGGGCCCAGCTCGGTGCCGAAGTTACGCAGCGGGTTGCGCGCGCCCGTGGCGACAATGCAGAAGTCGGCATCCATAGCGCCGGATTTGGTCTTGAGCTGCCAGCCTCCGCCCGCGCGCGTCATCTCGGTCACGCGGGCTTTCTCGATGCGCGCTCCGGCGCGCTCGGCGCGCTCCAGCAGCATGCGGTTCAGATCGAATCGTGAATAAATCACGATAGGATTTCGCAACTGCAACGTCACCGCGCCTGCCCGCGGCGCCGCCAGCACCGTTTCATCGATCAGCTTCTTCGGCGTGCTGTTGTTGATCAGGAAGGGATACTGATGATACGCCTTGTAGGTAAGGCCGCCGCCGCACGGCTTCTCCCACGCCAGTTTTTCGTCGAACACGACGGTTTCGAGCCCAGCCGCGCTGAGTTGTTCGGCGGCGAAGGCCCCTGCCGGCCCACCGCCCAAGATGGCGACACGTTTCATGGTTTCGGTTTTGTGCTGTCGACGGGTGGGTGTCCCGGCGGCAAGGCTTCTCCCATCCCGGGCGCAGCTCCGCCGTGCGGGTTTGCGCCGCCGGCGCTGTGGGGGTTCGGGCCGGTCTCGGCTTTGTTTTTCACCACCCACTGGTCGCCCTGGCGCTCCAGCGTATACCGCATCGACATTCCTTGTCCCGCGGTGGCTCCCTTCGCCGTAATCGAGACCACGGCGTCGGCTTCGTTCTGCCTGAAGATCACCGAGGTGACCACGACGTTCATTCCCGACACATTCAGATTGGCGCGTTTGGAGAGGTAATCGATCACGCCCTGCCGGACAGCCTCTTCCTGGCTGCCGCCGCGCTTGCAAGCGGTCATCGCACCCAGTGCGAGAATAGCGGCCCATAAGGCCAGAAATCGCTTCACCATTCGATTATACTTGCGCGGAAACGCTCCATTATTGGCTTGCGGCGGTGCCTACCGCGGGCCTCCCGCGGCGCTCGAAAGAAGTTGCGGCGCTCGAACCCGGCTTCGGACCAGACCTGCCAGCGCGGCGATAAACTCGGGCGCGTCGTTCAGACCGGGCATCATCCGGAAATTTTCAATGCCGAGTCTGCGCGCCTGCTGGCGATGTTCGATATCGATCTCGTGCAGCGTTTCGACATGATCCGACACGAACGAAATCGGCACCACGAGCACGTTCTGTGATCCCGCCGCGGCGAGGCTCTTCACGGTCTCATGCATCGACGGGCGCAGCCATTTCGAGGCGCCCACTTTGCTTTGATAGCAGAGGTGGCGTCGAGCGGGCCAGCGCCCGCGGTCCCAAACCAGGTCGACGGTGTGCTCGATCTGCCGCTGGTACGGGTCGCCTTGGTCAATGACGGCGATCGGGACACTGTGCGCGCTGAAAACCATGTCGACAGCCGCCGGGTTCTCGAAATCACGGAGCGCAGCGTCGATGGCTGCGATCACCGCTTGGAGATATTCTGCTTCCTGGTAGAATTCCGGCACCACATGCACACGTGGATTCCATCCATTGGGCTGGAAGCGGCGATTCCATTCGTTGATGCTGCTGCCGGTGGTGGTTTTCGAATACTGAGGGTACAAAGGCAGCAGCACCACTTCTTCCGGTGCATGGGCCGCCAGTTCCTCAAGGGCTTCTTCGGTGAGGGGATGCCAATAGCGCATCGCCACCACCACCCGCGCGTCAAACTCGCGGCGCAGCTCCAACTCGAGCGCTTTTGCCTGCCGCCGCGTGAATTCCAGAATCGGTGATTTCCCTCCAATCTCGGCGTAGTGGTGCGCCACATGCCGGGCGCGGCGCATGGAAATCAATCTCGCCAGCGGCTGGCGCGCGATTCTGGCGAATGGGAAGTCGATGATATCCGGATCGCAAAACAAGTTGTACAAGAATGGCTCGATCGCCTCGATCGAGTCCGGTCCGCCGAGCTGAAACAGCACCACACCAATTCTCTTCTGCGCCATAGGCCGAAATCGTTGAGTTTACACTATTGGAATGGGTCTCCACTGGGCCGCCGCTAACCTTCGCATTTGTTCGGGTTTATTTGCGACCCCTTTGTTTCTGGTAGTGTTCTCCGCTCAAGCACAAACTGAGTGCTCCTCGACCCCGGCTTTCTCGCCCTGCGAAATCGTCTTCGAGCTGAGCCAGGCCGATTTCGCAGCGCACGGGAATCCGTATCAGTACGTCGACCTCAAGGCGGAGTTCCGGTCGCCAAGGCATCATACGTTCCTGCTGCCTGCGTATTGGGACGGCGGCCAGCGCATGGTAATCCGTTTTACTCCCACCGAAGCGGGCAATTGGGATTTCCGGGTAACCAGCAACATCGAAAGCTTCAACGGAAAGGTTGGCCAGTTTACCGCCACCGAGTCGGAAGCACCCGGTTTCGTGCGCGTGGCCAACGTTCATCATTTCGCTTATACGGGGGGAACCGGCAACACGCCCCACCTGTGGATGGGCGACACGCTAATGCGCCTTGCACTCACAGACGACACGGCCTTCCACCAGCTTGTCGACGCGCGCGCCGGGCAGAAATTCACCCACATTCGTGGCAACGCGCTTGGGGAGGGGGATGACGCCGCCAAAGCGTTTCCTACACCCGATGCCCCGGACGTTGGCTACTTCCGCCAGCTCGACGAGCGCATTCGCTACATCAACCAGAAGGGAATCGTCGTCGACTTGGTTCTCGCCGGCGGCGTGAATCAGTTGCGCAAAATTTTTCCCGATTGGGAGCCGAGGGCACGATATGTGCGCTACCTGATCGCTCGTTACGCGGGCATGAACATCACCTGGGGCGGCGTGGAGAATTTCGAGGACTACGAAGACGGCCGCGACCTGCTCAAAGAGATCGGCACGCTGCTGAAGAACGAAGATCCTTATCAGCACATTCGCTCCACGGGTACCCGCGCCACCTCAGCGTCATTGCTGGAAGACGGCTGGATGGACTACGTGACGCATGAATCCGCCGCGGACGAGGTGGGAGCGATCGAGCACCAGCTTTATCCAGCGCCGTTTGTCAATATGGCCTTCGCGGGGAAGGCGGCGATCGCTCCCGACGCCTTCCGGCACCGGCTCTGGAACGCCGCCATGGATGGCGATTACGTTTGTGCGGCGGGAGCGGATGAAGCCGGCGCCGCCGAAATGAAAATCTTCTTCGAGTTCTTCGCCGATAACCGGCACTGGGAATTGGAGCCGTATTTCGATGTCGACGGCGGGCGCGCGACCGCGCTCGAGGACGTCGAGTACATTCTTTACGTCGAGAACCCCGCAGGCCCCGTCGAGGTCCTGGTTGAAAGGCACGGCTACGACGTGGTCTGGCTCAATCCCGCCAACGGGGAAACGGTCCCGCTCAAGGGCGTCAAGACCGAGCGCTTCGCAGCCGAGCCGCCCGACCGCTCGCATGACTGGGTGCTGCATATCTCCCGTGAGGGCCACAAGCAGGGGATGCTGAAATCGTATAAATTCGAGTCGCGCCGCATTCTTATGCAGGAAGTGGAAGTCGGCAAAGTTCCGTTCCAGATCGCGCAACCGTCGGCGGACACGGTTTCGTTGCGCTCGCCTGCCGCATTCGCGGTGAAGCTGATGCGCGAGACGCACGCCACGCGTTCCATGATGTATCTCTGGACGGGTGAAATCGCCGATGAGCTGCAAGGTTATCGTGTGATCGGCACGGGCGAAAAAGGCAATTTTCAGATTCCGGCGAACATGGCGAAGCATTATCCCGCGGTTTTCCACGTCCGCCTGTTCGGAATGAATGCTAACGGGAAAGTCTACTCGCAGGACCGCACGTATCAGCTCACTCAGTGAACGCACTCATTCTGGCTCTCGACACCACGCATGAATTTGGCAGTATGGCGCTGCTCGACGGCCCGAAGCTCGTTGAGGAGATGCTGCTTCACTCTCCCGAGGGCTTCGGGCAAGTGCTGTTCGAGCATCTCGGCCGCCTGCTCGACCGGCACAGCCGGCGAGTGGCGGAAGTGGAGTGTTTCGCCGCAGCTTCCGGCCCCGGATCGTTCACCGGCGTGCGCATAGGTCTCGCGTGCGTGAAAGGACTGTCCGAGGCCGCGGGACGGAAGGTGGTCACGGTCTCGAACCTGGAAGCGTTGGCGCGCTTCGGCAGCGCCCAGCAGCGGGCCGTGGTCTTAGATGCGCGGCGCGGGGAGATTTACGGGGCGGTGTATGATGCGGCGGGGCGGCCTCTGCGCGATCCCATCGTGGCGCGGTTCGCCGAGTGGCTCGGTGCGCTGCCCGAGGGCGAAATCGAGTTCATCTCCCCGGATTTCGCTCCGTTCCAGCAAGCGCTCAAAGGCACACGATTTGAGAAATCCAGGATCACGATCGCGCCACGCGCTCTAGCCGCTGCCATTGGCGAGATCGCTTACGAGCGTTTTTGCGCCGGCCTCGCCCGCGATCCCGCGGAAATCGACGCCGACTACATCCGCCGGTCCGACGCTGAGCTGTATTGGAAAGAGGGTAAATGAGGGACGGAGACCTCAAATCCCATGTCGCACTTTGGGGCCGGTATCGGGAATTGAGGTCTCCGTCCCTGGTTTTCCTGGTTTTCCGAGAAATCCAGGCTCACGATCGCGCCACGCGCTCTAGCCGCTGCCATCGGAGCGATCGCTTTACGAGCGTTAAAATAATGAGGGATCTTAAATCCCATTTCGCACTTTGGGGCCGATATCGGGAATTGAGGTCTCCGTCCCTGGTTTCTGCCTGCTTTCTCGTGCCGTTCACTCATTCACTTTCATCACTGCATAGGTGATCTGCTTGCCTGGCTCGACCATCAACTGGTGCGGCGTTTTAGCCGGGATATGCACGACATCTCCAGGTCCCAGGTGCTTGCTGACGCCGTCTTTGATCGAAGGCCCGCGGATTTCGTTCGGCTCCGTGGTTTTGGGATCCACCACCGTCCCGCCGACCACCAGCGTCCCCTCGCCCGACTCCACAATGAAGAGATCCGCCTGCTTCTCGTGCAACTCGGCCTGGCCGCTGCCCTCCCGGTGAGCGACCATGAAATTGTGATTGCCAAAATTGCCCAGCGATTCCGTGGCAACCTTGTGAGCGTCGATTTTCGGCGCAAGCTTCTTTTCGTAGCCCATCAGCTCGGCGCCTTTCCATAAGGCGAAACCCGCTGGATCAGCCGCGGCCACGGTGCCGCAAGCCGCGAGCAATACTAAGACAGTTCGCATGTTCATCTCTCCTGTGATCACTACGCCGGTTGGGCGCCGCCGGGTCCGGATACTACCTTCAAATTCGGAATTCGCGCGCGCGCGGGCGGCAGCGGCGGAAAATCGGTGTACGGCTCGGCCTGGTACCAGTAAGCCACCGAAAAGAAATTGTCGGCGCGATCGTCGGCGTGGCCGTGCTCCATGGTGTGCTTAAGGTAGCGGGTAAACGTCACCGGGTTGTCGGCATGCCAGCGATACAGGCAGTAACGGCCGCCCGCGCGCTCCGGCCCAATCATGAGCGGCGCCCCGTTGTATAAGTGCGCGAACTGGATGGCGCCGTCACGCCCGCCGAAATCCCACGCGCCGTTGAAGTAGTCCTCGGAGCCCGTGCCGGTGATCACGGGCTTGGTCTCATCGTCGACGAAGATCATATCATCGCCTTCCCCCATCCAGTGATCCGTGTTCTGGAGCACCCCGAGGGTCACCCCCATCAGATGCCCCCGCCCGCGCGTCTCCACGTACACGTAGTTATACCGGCCGTCGAGATTCTTGTCGGATTCCGGATGCGCTACGTTGGGCGTCGCCTGGCGGTATTGCGCATGAAAATACAGCGCGTCGTCGGGCAGGGAAGGCACAAGCTGATAATCGATGTTCGAGTAGTAGGCTTCGACTTTGTGCTCACTTTCGTTGGTCGCCGTAAGCCGCGCCGACTTGCGGAACGGCATGGCGAAATACGAGTTCAGCGCCTTGATCGACGAGCAATTGAGAAACGCCGATTGGTACACGAAATACTGCCCGAGGTTGAGCCCGAAAAAATCGCCTACCGGAACCTCGATGCTGGGCTTGGGGTTGCCGTCCCAGTAGGCGCGGATCACGATCTCTTTCAAGTGATTCGGACTGTCGGCTGCGATGGTAAACCAGATGTGCGTAATGACGCCTGGCCCATTGGAGTTGAAAAGCTCCTGCGTAGCGCCGGCCGCCATCGGCCAGGAATCTGCATTGCCGCCAGTGCGGTCGAAGCTGGATTGTTTGAGTGACTTGTAGTTCTGCGCCCGCGCGTAGCGCGAAAGAAACGGCGGCTCGCCAGACCCTGGCCGGACCTGGGCGCTGGATGGCGCCGCGGCTAACCCATAGAAACCGGCAAATCCCCCGAGGCGCTGCAAAAAACTGCGCCGCGGAGCGTGTGGAATCGGCATATTTCCCCCTTACGGAATTAAACATCATATCCGAGAGAGGGAAGCGCCGGTTCGAACCGCTGGGGCAGAAGCTTGGTTAAGGAACGATCGCAATGTAGACCGGTAGGCTGGTCTTGCCGTCGATAGAAATCGTCAGAGGGACCTGGGCGCCCGGCGCCACGTTGGGATCGAGCTTGAATTGGACCACATCTGTGGTGGCGTTCAGATCGGTCACGCTGGCTACCGGCATGTTCACCCCGCCGGCCGTAATCTGCACGGCGCCCGGAGCCACTCCCGCGCCGTTTGGCTCCAGCCCGGTCACGTGCATGTTCAGGATATCGCTAAGATGCGCCGGATTCGTGGCGCTGATGTTGACGTTTGAGGCGTTCTGAACGGCGGTAATGGAGGGTGGCAGCGGTCCGATCACGACCACCACGGGATTCGCGTTCGTGGTTCCATTGTTCAGACGGAGGATAGCGGGCCCGGGCTGGAGCGATGCCGGGACCACAAAATTAATCTGCGTCGGTGAAGCGTAAAGAATCTTCGCGGGTTGATTGCCAATGTCGATTGTGGTTTGTGCGCCGCCCAGGTTCAGCCCAAACAGACTGGCAGTCGCGCCCGGATACACCCCACTCGGCAGCCACACCCCGTTGATCAAGGTCGGCTCGACTTCCGGCGCGTTAGCCACCGCGGGGGCAATCTGAAAAGCGTTCGGCTGCGCGATGGCCTGAAAGCCGGAAATCACCGTCGCGTACGACGAGCCCGCCTGCGCGTTGTCGGCCACCTGCACATTCACCCACGCATGCGTCGGGCTCAACACCCATACGCCGCGCACCAGCACATCGCTCGTGCCAAAGCCCACACTCATGAATCCGTCCGCGAAATTCGTGTTGACTCCGGTGATGTCCACCAGTGCGCGCGCCCCAGCAGGCAAGACGCTCGGAGAAAGCGTGACACTCAGAGCCGGCGCCGTGGAACCGGGATAGGTATATGTGGGAACCGGCGTTGGAGCCAGGAACATGGAGTTCTGTCCGTCGCTGTTGTATACCGTCACCACCGCCGTTTTGCCGCTCACACCCGGGGGTGGGGTTACGCTCGCATGGGAGGAATCTAAGATCGTCGTCTCCCCCGGAAGCCCGTCAAAGTAAACTTGGCTGTCGGAAGTGAAATTCGCCCCCGTCACCACTACGTTGCCACCTCCGTCGGTCCCCACTGAGCTGATGGAGGGTGGGTCGGTGGTGGTCACTTTCAAGCCGGCGGGAAGCACGTAGGTGTTGTTGCCCTGCGACAAAACGATGTGTTGCGGTCCCGCTTGGGTAGCCAGCCCGAACATCAAGTCGAGTGCGAGGTACGTCGGGGTGGTGCCATACGCGCGTAAGCCACCGGGAGCCAGGAACGCCGTGCCCAGGATGGAGGCGCTCAAACCGGGCGCTAACTTGCCGTTCGACCCGAGGCCAACTCCGGCTGCCGCTATGGTGGCCGCGCCGGGCACGAAGTTGACGTATGCCGGATGCGCGGACGCCTGACCGTAGAAGCTGTATGTGGAAACATCGTAGACTGGCACGGAGTTCGTGTGGTTTACCTCAAAGTTGATCCCGTCGGTGGAGGCACCAGCCTGGATTGTGACCATCGTGGCCTTGCTCGGATCGTTGACATTGGGATAAAACACGCCGTCAAACGGGCTGCTCGGCGCTACCGGGTTCCCGTTCACATCCTGCGGCGGTGTGATGTTCGCGGTGGGCGGCAATGGCTGCACGTAAACGAGATACCTTCCCGGCGGGATGCCATCGATGCGATAGGTGCCGTCGGGATTGGTCAGCGAACTGACCGCCACGCCGCCAGGGCGTATCGCCACCACGGAAGCCATATGCACGCCCGCGCCCCCCGCTGTGACCGTGCCAGTAATCGTACCGGTGTTGCCGCCGAAGTTGCGCGGATAGAGTAGCGAAATCGCCGCAATGTCGTCTACATCGAGCGGCTGCAATTCGGCAGTCGCCCGCGTCACGGCCGTTGACATCACGCTGGATGTGAAGGTGTGCTGCAGCCCCAGTGCGTGGCCAATTTCATGCACCACCGTCAGGTAGAAACCTTCGGTGTAGCTCGGTCCGGTTGAGCTCGGTCCCGAGGGCTGCGCTAAATCGCTCCGGAAATGCATGATCGACCGGGTGATCGGGAAGAACGATCCGTTCGGCCCGGTCACGGGAGTATTGGCCGCCGTGTGCGTGGTGATGGCTATCAAACCGGGAGGGACTTCATCGTCAAACACCAGCTCACCGCCCGGCGTCACGCCCGCGGTTCCGTCCGCATACAATCCGCCGAAGGTTACCCGCAGGTCCGAAGTCGCCACGCTGTTCCACACTTGCGCCGCCTGGCTTACCTGGGTCAAAACCGACGGCAGATTATCGTTCGCGCCGAATTTTTTGGGACCTGCATCCGACACAAAAATGGTGACGGTCTTGTTCGGCAGAGCCGAGAGGTCGAACATCTCGGGAACCGGAAGGTACGGTGCGGTCGCGCTGGTGTAGTGAATGTAATGGTAGTACGCGCCCGCGGAAGACACCGTGAGCGCCCAACCGAGAGCCAGCACCGCCGCTTGCCGGGGGAACCGCATGCTAGTGGCTCCCACCCTGCTTCAGCGTGGCGGAAATTTTCGAAGTCATCTCGGCATACGACATTTGAATGCTTTCATCGGCGACGGGCGTCCATGTGGCGCGGTCGATCATCGGTTCGCTGCTCGCGGCACGCAACACCACCCACTCCCCGCCGGCGTTCTTCCCCAGCTCAAACAGCCCCTGGCTCAACCCGGTGATGTAAGTGGATCCGCTGCGGGACGTCCACAAAAACAGCAGATATTCCTTGCCTATCGATAATCTTGGAGCTCCCGAGACGTCCTGATGCAACCCGCGGGCGCTGCCGCCTGGAATCAAAACCTCGATAGCGGACTGCTCGGGCCCCTTGAGGCGTTGCTCGACCTGGACTTTCCAGTGCGTATAGATCAGGGAGCCCCGGAAATCCGCGTAGGAACCGACGACTTTCGCTCGTACAATGTCGCTCGACTTAAGCGTCAAGTCATCGAGGGAAAGGCGCTCCAGAATCGCGGCGGGCGCCGGCACAAGCCAAGCCGCCAGACACAACGCGAGAAGAGGAATGCGCCGCACGGAAATGTAATAAGCATTCCGCGTACCAGTCACATCTCCATCATAACAAACAACTTAATATATCTAAAGTTAACTCTTTCTGTGTTCGATGGACACGCGGTGGGGCAGGTTGTCCCAAAAAGTGGCGTTAAACCCGCACCCACCGGCGTGCCTTCATTTCAAAACGCGGCAGCTCGCCCGAGTGGACGCACGACACAGGAATCCGCAGGGAAAAGGCGTTGTTCAGCGCTGCCTCGATCTGGTGAGCGAGGCCTGCGCCGTCGGGGTGTCCGGGAGACGGTTCTACCTGAATGCTCAATTCGGGGAGGGCGCGCTCGGTTCGGATCTCCACGCGATATTCAGCGATGCCGAAACCGCGAAGAACGTCCTCCACCGCGCTGGGATACACGTTGACTCCGCGGACTACCACCATGTCATCGGTGCGTCCCAGGATTCCACCCTCGAGCGCCAGATCGTAGCGGCCGCACGCACAGGGGCATGCCGCGGCTTGCTCGACCAGGTCGCCGGTGCGATATCGCAGAACGGGCGACCCGGTGCGCCCCAGGTTGGTCAGCACCAACTCGCCCGTGCCTCCGGGCGGGACTGGCTCGCCGCTATCGGTGGAAATGACTTCGGCGATGTAGGCTGATTCCATCACGTGCAGCACGCCCGGCCTCACCGGGCAACTGTAGCTGACCGGGCCGGTCTCGGTCATCCCGTGCTGATCCACGATGCGCGCGCCGTGCCACAATTTCTCGACGTGCGCGCGCGTGGCCGGGATACTGCCGCCGGTCTCGCCCGCGACGAAAATCTTCTGGATCCTGGCGGGCCGGAGGTCGATGTTCTGCTCCGCGGCAACTTCAGCCAGGCGGATGGAGTAGGTGGGGGTACAGCAGAGGACGGTGGCGCCGGTATCCAGGAGGGCGTGCAAGCGGGCGGAGCTGCGCATGCCGCCTCCGGGAATGCAAAGGCAGCCCATGCGCAGCGCCGCTTCAAACGCCGTCCAAAACCCGAGGAAGGGGCCGAAAGAAAACGCGAAAAAGATGCGGTCACGCGCTGTCACGCCGGATGCGCGGAATACTTCGGTCCAGTTGTCGAGCATCCAGGCCCAGCTTTCCGGCGTGTCGAGCCAGTGCATGGGCTGGCCCGAGGTGGCGCTGGTCTGGCAGACGCGTGTATAGCGCTCCAGGGGGTAGGTCAGGTTCGTACCGTACGGCGGATGATCGCGCTGGTCTCGCGCGAGTTCGCGTTTTTGAGTAAAAGGCACGCGGCGCGAGTACTCTGCCAGGCTGTTCAGATTCGAGCCCACGCCGGCGGCTTCCAGCTTGGCGGAGTAAAACCGGTTGGCGCCGAGCAACGTTCCCACGAGCGCCTTGAGTTTTTCGAGCTGGCCGGCTTCGATCGCGGACCGCGCGGGAAAGCCAGATGTAGGAAGCGCCATGAATCGAACGATTATGGCGCGGCTTCGATGTTGTCCACAACCAGGGGCTTGCCGTGTGAGAGAGGTTGAGGAATTTTGGCGAATTCGGCCACGGCGGAAAACAGCGGATCAAAATCGCGAAACAGATTGCCGATCAGGCAATCGGTCATGTCGCCGTGCAGATCGGGATGGTGCTTCAAAAACACGCGGAAGCTGAAGGCGTGGTCATAGAATGCGTAGACCAGCCTGCGCATGGCCTCGATGCCCTTGCACAGATCCGCGCCGTAACTGGCGAATTGCGCGGCCGAGAAATCGCCTGACGCCAAAGCGGCGTCGGCGGCATTCGCAGCCATTTCTCCGCTGCGCAGCGCGATGAAGACGCCGGAGGAAAACACCGGGTCGAGGAAGGCAAAAGCGTCGCCGGCTAGAATCAATCCATCCGCCGCGCAATGGCGGGAACGATAGGAGTACTCACCGGTAACCCGGTAGGGGCCGAATTGCTGCCCGGCTGCCAGGTGCTGCTTGATCCACTTGTTCTTCTCCACCTCTCCGTGAAAGATTTCCGGAAGCTCTCGCGAGTGCTGGTACAGATAGTCTTTCTCGGCAACGACGCCCACGCTCACGATATCCCGGTGCAGCGGGATGTACCAGAACCAGCCCTTCTCCGGAACATAGGCGACGGTAGTGGCGCCTTCATCGACTCCGGGATCGCGAAGGGCTCCTTTGTAGTAGGTCCAGACCGCGATCTTATTCAGGTAGGGATCGCGGACTTTCCATCCGTTGCGCGTGACGGAGAAAGCATCGCGCCCGCTACAGTCGATGGTGATGGGCGCATGGAACTCCAGCGTCTCGCCACTTGCGGTGACGGCCTTCGCGCCGGCGACCGCACCGTTGTTGCGGATGACATCGCGCACCGTGATCTCCTGGATCACTTCGGCGCCTTTTTCCCGAGCGTTTTCGAGCAGCAATTGATCGAACTCACCGCGCAGGACCTGCCATGTCTGCGAGGCCTCGTGCTTCAATTGCTGGAAGAAATAAAACGGCAGAGAGGCCCGGCCGCTGGCGCCCACGAACTGGACGCTGTATTTCTTGGTGAACTGGGAACCTTTCATCTTGTCCAGCATGCCGATGCGCTCAAGCGTGAAGTAGCCGTAGGGCAGCAGCGATTCGCCGATGTGGTAGCGGGGGAATTTCTCCTTTTCGAGCACGACCACGCGCCGGTTCTTTTGGGCGAGCACGGTGGCGGCCGTGGAGCCCGCGGGTCCGCCGCCGATCACGATGGCGTCATAGCGATTGGCTCTTGGCACGATTCCTCTTTGAATGGAGATGTCCGTTTGCTGGCGGAAGGATTTCGACCACTTCGGCGAGCGTACGCCCGGCGGCATCGAAGAGCGCGTTCCGCCGGCCGTACAGGCGAGCCGGTGTAGTGAGGCCGAGCGCCTGGTGGATCAAGTCGTCCGCCGTAACTTCGAGAAAAATTTCCGGGCGCCCGGTATGGGCGATCCCGTGGGCGCGGAGGATGGCACCGAGCGGCCGTTTGCCTTCGAGCAGCTCGGGTCTGGCCTCGTCCGGAAAATATTCCAGGTGGATTTTGCTCGCGCCGAAAGCCACCGGGGCTTCGGCGCCCTCGGGGAGGAGAAGCACTTCGCGCGACAGGACGCCACCCGAGAGCGTAGATCCAAGCACGCGGAGCAGAATGCTGCGATCGTGCGCCCTCTCGAGGGTCGGCGTCATGTCCCGGTTATGCACGAGCAAGGTTTTGTACGGCTCGGGCATTTGCTGACCGTCCACGCGCGTGACTGCGGGCAAAGGCAAGCCCAGCCGTTCGTAAAACTCATTCAAGGGATAGATTAAATTCCAGTCCACCTTCTCCTGGAGACGAAACTCCGGAGTCTTTCGTTAGCGGAGTCCTAGGCATATCGCGCACTCTGGTGCTCCGGCAGGAAAAACTCGTGCAGCAATTTATCCACTTGTAACAAACCGTCCCTATTGAGCCGCAGGCTGTTCTGATCAGCGGTCAGGAAACCTTGATCGTGCAATTTGGTTAAAGGCGCCGCGAATCGCTGGTCGACATCCACGCCAAACTTGCGCTGAAAGTAAGGCCGATCAACGCGCCCCAGCTTCATTTGTAAAATCAGCTCGCGAATCAGGCGCTCTTCCTCAGTGGTGGTTAACGCGCGGTAGATGGGAAGCGTGTTCTGGCTGAGCCGGGCTATATACGATTCGAATTCGTGCTCGTTCTGGAAATGCGTTCCGCCGACATGTGAGAAAGAGGACACACCCAGGCCGATCATGTCGGCGCCGGTCCAGAGCAGGTCGCGGTAGAGGAAGCGGGTACGCGACGGATCTTTGACCGCGGCGTATGCGCTGGCCACGGTGTACCCGGCTTTTTCAAATTCCGCGAACGCGTAATCCACCCACTCGCGCTTGGTTCGCCAATCGGCCACCGGCGCCGTGGTCTGCCCCATGATCTTCATTTCTTTGAAAATCGTGGTGTTGTAGGGGATTTCCATCTGGTAAATGGTGATGCTGTCGGGACCGAGGGCGATGGTTTTGTGAATACAGTCGCGCCAGTTCTCAGGGGTTTCGCCCATCATGCCGGCGATCAGGTCGATATTGATCTGCGGGAAGCCGATGGAACGCGCATATTGGTAAGTGCGGTCGATCTCGCGGGAACCGTGTGCGCGCCCGTTGACCTGCAGGATCTGGTCATCGAAGTTCTCAATACCCAGGCTCAGGCGGGTGACGCCGAGGTCTCGAATCGCGGTGAGCTTGGGCTCGGTTAGAGTTCCGGGCTCGCACTCGAAGGTGACTTCTTCGGCCTCGTCCCAACTCAGCAGGCGCTTCATTCCGTCGACGATATGCGTGATCTGCCGCGAGGAAATGTAAGATGGCGTTCCGCCGCCGAAGTAAATGAATTTTGGTTTACGGCCGCCGATGAACGGCTTTTGCGAGTAAAGCGTTAGCTCCTGAATGGCGGCGTCCAGGTAGCCTTCGATCTCGCCGGCGTCTTTATCGGTGTAGACCTTGAAATAGCAGAAGTGGCAACGCTTGCGGCAAAAAGGGATGTGCAGGTAGATGCCGAGCGGAGTCTCCGGCGCCGGCGTTCGGTCTAACGCGGCAAAGGCCTCACCAACGCGTTCGCGCGTCCAAAAAGAATACGGGGGATAGTTGGAGACAAAATAATTCCCGGCTTCGGTGGCTTCTTCCCGACGGACATCCTTCGGCGATTCCGTGATCATGCGCCTTTCCTCGAATTCCCGTTACCGAAGGCGGGCTGCCCCCTCCAGCCGCTGCCGTCATGGCCGACTTTCAATAGGATAGCGAAATTGGGGCAAAGAGGCGCAGGGGTACACTTGATGAAGACCGAAGTGAAAGTGAGTGAAGAGCCATTACTGCGGCACATGGAAAACGCGCCTCTCCCCTATTGACAGATCGCGCCAGCATTACGGCCGAATATATGGCGCTGTTCCGGGCCCTGGAATCGCTACGGCCGCCGAATTCCCGCTTGTTCTGTGATCCTCTCGCGGCCATCTTCCTTCGCCGTTGGCGCCGGTGGTTCTATGGAATGGCACATCCCGGCATGGGGCGCCGGCTCGTGGAGCGGCTATTAGATCGGGAGGCACCAGGCGCGAGAGCGGCCGGTATCGCCCGCACGAAGTGGATCGATGACGAGGCCACAGCAGCTCTTGAAACCGCCGCACAGCTTGTTTTGCTCGGAGCCGGTTTTGACACGCGGGCTTATCGTTTGGCCTCCGGTAAGCGATCCATTACGTTCGAGCTGGACCAGCCGGAGACATCGCGCGCCAAACAAGCTGCATTGAAGAAGGCAATCGGATCCCTGCCGGCGGAGGTCCGGTTCGTCACCATCGACTTCAACCGGCAGTCTGTGGCCGAGGTTCTCCGTCAAGCCGGTCTTGATCAGGCGCGCCCCGCATGTTTCATCTGGGAAGGCGTGACGAACTATTTGTCCGCGGACGCTGTTGATGCCGTGCTTCGTCAGATTCGGCAGGCTGCTCTCGGCAGCGTCCTCTTGTTGAGCTACATCCACCGAGGGGTTTTGGAAAAGCCGGAACAGTTCTTCGGAGCGGAAAAGCTGATGTCCAGACTCCGGTCATACGGGGAACCGTGGACGTTCGGATTGTATCCCGAGGAACTCGGGGCGTATCTCGCTGCACGAGGATGGCGATTGACGAAAGATCTGAGTGTTGCTGAAGTCTGGCAGCATGCGGGCCGGCCGAGTTCTGACGTGCGTGGATACGAATTCTATCGGCTCGCCTCGGCTTGTGTGGAGGCAGACGGGAATCAAGGCTGAAGTCGTTCATGGACGCCGCGGATCTGCGTCCTGGCGAGGCTCACACGTTTCGTGGGAACACGGCAATCCGCAGTGCATCCTTGAGCAGGACGAACGCGAGGGGATGAAATCGAATCTCTAACAGAAGCTGCGCGCTTGCTCGTCTTTCGCGGACACCGCGAGGGAGCCACTGCCGGCGGACGATCGCACGGGTGGGCGATCAACCGCTTGCTTCGCGCGCGGCTCAGTTTTAGTATTCTAGCGGCGTGATCGAGCGAATTCTAATCCTTGTATTGGCGGCGACGGTCAACTGGCCGTCGTTCCGCGGGCCGGCGGCGGGCGGCGTGGGGGATGGGAAGGCCGCAACTTTGTGGAACGCGGACCCGTCGGCAGGCCCGTTGCGGAACATCCGATGGAAAACGGCCATTCCCGGCCTGGCTCACTCGAGCCCGGCGATCTGGGGCAACCGGCTGTTTGTGACGACAGCGATCAGTTCGGCGGGCACGGCGCCGCTCAAAGTGGGTCTCTACGGCGAGGGCGATCCGGCGGACGACAACGGCGAACAAAGCTGGGTGGTCTATTGTCTGGACAAGGATACAGGCAAGATCCTCTGGGAGCGGGTCGCCCACAAGGGCGCTCCCAAAACCAAGCGGCACACGAAGGCCACGCACGCCAATGCGACGCCCACAACCGATGGCAAACGCCTCA
>Ga0335078_10006678_pt1 | contig 17067 bp, 12 predicted proteins | sample Lox_Sample_32_FD_206711 | JGI IMG/M metagenome (GOLD analysis project Ga0335078, IMG submission 206711) | Soil microbial communities from Loxahatchee National Wildlife Refuge, Florida, United States - Lox_Sample_3.2 | ecosystem: Environmental > Terrestrial > Soil > Wetlands | place: USA... | reverse complement strand
CCGGTGCGGCGAAGAATGCGGCCGATTCGCGTTCGGCGCGGATCATCGCGGATGGTCCACCGCGTGTCCGTTTCCGATTGCGGCGCGGCGGACATGGTCCTGAATTTGAACATGCGGAACAGCTTGCCATTCAGGCCGACGCGTTCCTGTACGAAGAAAACCGGACCGGGCGAACCGAGACGGACCAGAACAGCAATCAACAGAAAAAGCGGCGCAGCGAGCAGCAAAACACAAATCGAGAACAACAAGTCGAGGGCGCGTTTGAGCACGATGTACAACACCGACTCGGCCGGGGTCGCCTGAAGGTCAAGCATAAGAAGGTTACCGAGCGAAAACAGCCGCCGGCTATCAAGGTCTTCGCCAACGTCTAGAGCCAGGCGCATCGGGGCGCACAGTGGCGAGAGCTTTTGGCGGAGGTTTTGCAACTCCGCAACAAGAGCGGGCGGCAGGGCAATAATCACGTCGTCGATACCATTGCCGATGGCCAGTTGCTCGATCTGTGACAATTCATAAACGCGAAGATTGCTCCGGGCACAGGTCTGGCCGGGGATACGGACGAATCCCTTGATCCGGCAAGGCGCGATTCGATCGGCGACGAGAATATCCGCAACACGCATGGCGAAGTCATCCACTCCGACTAGCAGCACCTGAAACCCGCTTTTGTCGTGACCTCTGCTCCTCCCCCACGCCCAAGCGAACAAGGCCTGAGCCAAAAGAGTGAAGACGAAGAGGTTCAGTCCGCTCATCCAGATAAAAAGCCGTGAAAAAGTCGCCTCGCGATAGAAGAACGTTGCGGCCAGTAGCGCAAAGTAGGTCACCAGGCACGTTTTCAGCGCGCGCAGAAGTCGCGGCCTGGCGAGAAAGCAATTCTCAATAGCGGTCAGTTCAAAATGATCGGCCACAATGGCCCACAGAACGGTCGTCAGGAAGAGCAGCGCGAAATACTGGCGAGAATCCACGTCCGCGGAGTAGTGCGGCAGCCAATGGGTGGCAAAGCGAATGTAAGCAGCCAGCGCAAAAGCGGCGAGCGGCATGAGCAGAACCATCAGGTTCAGGTAGAAATGCGCGCTTTTGAGCCGGCGACGAATCATAGGGCTACAAGGAGTTCCGAAATTCCTCCCACTTCTGGCCGAGGAAAAGGCCTAAATCTTTTTGAAAATTGCCTGGCGCGAAGCGGTCCACCTGCCGTTTGATGAAGGACGGGCGAAACTCTCGTTCCACTCGTTCAAACGCTTGGATCGCTTCGACGAGAGAGTCGACGGATTGCTGCTCGAAAAACAGGCCGGTGGAATTTTCGGCCGACTCACTCGAGTTGGGCTGAAAGCCGTGAATTGTTTCCTTTGCTCCACCCCGCCCGAACGCAATGACAGGACGGCCAAAAGACATAGCCTCTACGGGAACAATGCCGAAGTCTTCTTCGCCGGAAAACAATAGAGCACGGCAGTGGGCGTATTGTTCGTGAAGGTCCTTGTCGGAAATAGATCCGCAAAACTCGATGCAGCGACCGGCAAGCTTTCGCAGCCGCCGGTACTGGTCACCGTCTCCGACGATACGAAGGCGCCTACCGAGACGATTGCAGGCGGCAACCGCCAAGTCCACGCGTTTGTAGTCCACGAGCTGGCCAGCGACGAGATAGTAGTCGTCGGTGTGTTCGGCCAGGTATCCCGCGCTCACATTCACCGGCGGGTAGATGACGGCGGATTCTCTCCGATAGTGCTTGCGAATGCGGGAGGCCACGTTGTGCGAATTTGCAACAAAGTAGTCGACCCGATTCGATGAAGCGATGTCCCAGAGCCGGAGATAATGCGAGACCAACGTGAACAAGGGTCGCGACAAGGGCCCAAGCGTGGCTCCATTACGATATTGATGGTAAAAATCCCACAAGTAGCGCATGGGGGAGTGGCAATAGCACACGTGGCAGGTTCCGGCGGAGGTGAGGACGCCCTTCGCCGGGCCGCATTCGGAACTGAGCACGATATCGTAGTCACGCAGATCGAATTGTTCGAGGGCCAGCGGATGCAGAGGAAGGAAGCGGCGGTGCCAGCGGGAACTGCCGGGACACTTTTGCAAGAAGGATGTTGTAATCGAGCGAGCGCGCAGAGTCTCTGGCAGTGCCGCCGGTTCCACCACCAGTGCAAACAGATCGGCCTGCGGGAACATTTGAGCCATCGCTTCCACTACGCGCTCGCCGCCGCGATACCGGACGAACCAGTAGTGCACGATAGCGATACGCGCCTTTTGCAGCGACGCCAGCCCTGCGACGGCGTCCTCTGAACTCTGTGGCCGCGTTTCGATGGTGAGCTTCATTTCGTCTCCGATCGCCGTGCCCGCCGGAGGATGTAGCGGTGGTAGGCGGTATGTGGGCCCAGTTCTCCGAGGATTTCCAATCCCGCACTTCGCATCGCGTATTCGAGCTCGTCGGGTGTTCGGCGAATGCGGCGGATGCCCCTGCGCCAGAAGCGCGGGAGCAAGAAGTCGGGAAGTAGCGTCTTCAGGCGATAAGCCGCGGTGCGCGGCCTGGTATCGAATTGCAAATAGGCCAGACCGTTTTCCCGAAGCAAGACCGCCACGACGCTCAAATAGCCATCGATCATGAAAAAGTCCGGAATGTGCTGAAAAACCAGAAGGGAATAGACAAAATCACAAGTTCCGTCGCAAGGCCTTTCTGAAATTAAATCCACAGGTCCGCGTATCGTCCGGAAGGAAACGTTGCGAAGCCCGTTGTTGGCGGCGTAGGAAGCAGCGCGGTGCACCATGTTATGCGCAATATCCACACCAATTACTTCCTCGAAATGACGCGAAAGAGGAACAACGAGGCGGCCAATGCCGCATCCCACTTCCAAAGCCCGGGCGAGCCGAACGTCGTAGAACTGCAGGAGAGGAATCAGCTCCGACTCCACGGTGCGCTCACCGCTGCGCCAGAATTCGCCGGTATCACCGCCGTGGAGTGAAGTCAGAATGTAGGAGTAAGGATCCTCTTGCGCAAATTTCTCCCACGGCCTGCCCGCGTGATGGGACCGGGAGTGGTGCGGGGAGATTTTTGTTGGTTGCGGGGTATCGGAGGAACGCGCGTTCATATTGGTCAGTTCCTCCCCAAGAATTCGCTGTAAAGCTGGGCATGAAAACGAGCCGATTGTTTCCAACTAAACTGCGCGGCGCGTTGCATTCCTTTTTCGCGGAGGGAAGCCCGCAGTTCGGGGGACTGCAGCACTCGATCGATCTGGAAGACGAGGTCCTCCGAACTGGAGGGATCGAAATACAGGACGGACTCTCCACCGACTTCCGGGAGGCTTGCGGCGCAGGACGAGATTACCGGCGTGCCGCAGGCCATGGCCTCGAGAACCGGGAGTCCGAACCCTTCCAGCGTGGATGGCATCACAAGTAACTCCGCGGACGCGTAAATGCTTGGCAGAAGCGTTTGTGCAACGTGGCTTAGGAACGTGGTGCAGTCCGAAATGCCGAGGCTTCGGCATTCCTGCAATACCGAAGTTTTCCAATAGGGATCATCGCCCACGATGAGAAGGGAATGGCGCAGCCTTCTACTCTTGCGCAGTTCGGCGAACGCGCGCAGCAAGGTGGGCACGTTCTTGTGCGGCTTGAGATTCCCGACGTACAGAAGAAACGGCGTTTGCAGACCGAGAAGGGTGGACCGTTCGAGGGGCTCGAGGGGTGCGCAGTCCGGCGTGAATTCTTCAGCGACGCCGCAGGGGATTACAGTGATGCGCGATTCGGAAACATTCAAAGCTTGAATGATTTCGGCCTTCGAGTAGTTTGAAACCGTCACGATCCGATCGGCTTTGCGAGCGGCAGCGTGAAGCATCGGCCGGGCATACATGAAGGTGCTCCAGCTGTTGCGGTAAGCGGTCGAAGTCAGATGAATTACATCCATGATGGAAACAATTAGAGGACCGCGATAGAGAAGGGGTGCGTTGAAGTGGGGAACGTGCAGTAGATCGCAGTTGCGGGAAGCGCGGGGAATCAATAACTGCTCGCGTAAGGTGTAGATGGGGCTGTCTACGATGGTCACATCATCACAAAACTGGCGGACGGCGGCGGAATCCTGTTTCCTGACGATAGCCTTGATCGTCAGGCCGTTGGCGCAGCGCTGGAACTGTTGGAGTAGATTTCGGGTGTAGGTGCCGATTCCCCCCACGAGCCAGCGGGCATCGATGGTGACCGTTTTCTTCATATGCGGCCGCAAAAACCCCGCTCATGCACGCGGGTTGCTTTCGATTCCCTCCGAGAGAAATTCCGCGACATAATTCCTCCGACGAAACGGAAGATGTGAACTCAGCCACCATAGGCCCAACAGCATGGCCACCTCGCGTATGACGATGGCAATTGCGACGCCCAGAGGGCCAAGCGTACGGGCAAAGATCAGGTCCAGGAGGAGCGTTGCAAGCGTGGCTGCGCCGTAGACTTGCAATAGCGAAGCGCGAAAGTTCGCGGCAATCGTGAACGTCGTGTAAATCGAGTTCAAGAAAATGAACGGACAGGCCAGCGCCATCACCCTGGCAAGTGGACCACTGGGTGCAAAGGCAGAGCCGAAGAGGAGCGGTATGGCTTTCGGGGCCGCGAATGACACGAGGAGCGACAGCGGGACCACGATCACAGTGACGCGTCGGGCCCAGTGCTGGGCGTAGTCTCGCAGAGGCTCCGGATTGCCCGCTAGGAGTACCATCTCCGGTAGCAAAATGCTGCCGAAGAGCCATGAGCAAACGTAGATCAGCAGCAGGATGATATTGGCCGCGGAGAACGCTCCAATTTGGGAAAAAGGTACAAAGAACGACAACACAACGATGTCGGCCCGCACGATCAGATTCAACAGGCCATATGCGATTCCAAAAGGCGCGGCCGCTTTCACGGTGGAGAAAAAGTCGACGGGAACAGGCCAACGCGGCCAGATGTCCGCTCGCGCGAGCGCGGTGAATCCCAGGAGTACTTCCAGCAACTGCGAAGCAGCCATCCACTCAAGGAGAGCGAAAATGCTCCAGCCTTGCGCAAACGAGAGGCAGATTCCCAAGACCAAGACGACACTGTGCAGAAACTGGACAATTCCGATCCACTTGGCCTTGGATACCGATTTGAGTGCTGCCATTTGTAGTTGCGAGTAAGACTGCAAAACGGCGCGCACCGTAACCCAAAAGCCTATCGCGAACAGTGCTGCTCCTTGCCTGGTCCCAGCTTGAAACGCGGCCAGAATTGCGACGGCGGCAACAAGCAGCACGGTCTTGGAGAACGCGAGCCGGCCAAGGATGCGATTTCGGGCTGAACTCGCGGGACTCAACAGAGTGATGGCTGCTGTCTGCAAACCGCAGTCGGCAAACATCACCACGATGGTGACGACCGCGAGGCTGAGAGCATAGGCACCCAGGATTGTTTGCCCGTATTTCCGCGCGACCACCAGCACGGCCAGAAAGTTTGCGGCGCGCACGGCGGCTTCACCGCCAATGACACTGGCGAGATTCTGCAGGACGACTCTCATGGCGCGAGCCCCGGAGTTTCGCTGCGCTGCGCGAAAGAACCCCATGGCTGAGGGCCCTGCGGGGCAGACTCCGCGCCAGGCCGCCACTTACAAAGCCAAGCAACGGCGAGAATCAGCATCGCTCCCATCTTTAAGGAGGCGGCCGCCTGCGTTCCGGCGAGATAGAAGAGCAAGCACAACCACACGAAACACATCACCGAGATGTAATTCATGAATTCGGAGTGTATTCGGGCGACCAGAGAAAGCAGCTGTTCGCACCAGGCGACCACGCAGCCCCACAAGAAACTGGCACCGATGGCCCCCAGATAGCCGAAATTGATGTAACCTTCACCCATCAACGTGAGCCGCAGGCCGCCGCTTTGCCCGCTTTGATCCACGCCGATTAGTTTTGTGCTGATAGCTCGAAGGCTATGCTTCGCGCTCCAGTCGCTGGCCACGCTTGGCAGCGGGATAAGGGCTTGCGCGAATGTAATGCCATTGAGTCGCTCGCCGTCGAGGCGGTTGAGGGTCCAGCCGAGGTCGCGCACTTCGGGAAGTGCAGTGCTGGAAACCGCCAAAACGCCTTCGGGCGAAAAGTCACTAGAGACCACAGTGGCGAGGAAAAGGCATTGCGAGAAGATGTAAAGGCCAGTTCCGACGAGTATCCATCGCCGCGTGAGCCGGTAAACGTTGTGACGTTCAATGCCGACGAGGATGAGAGAAGCGAAGAGAACGCCGAGCAGATTGGCGCGGCGGAGCGGCAACAACAACGCGAGGTACCCGAGGGTGATCAACAAAATGCCGGCGAGCCGAGGGCGTTTCACGGTGCGATAGACGAGGAACGGCAAAGCGACGGTGAGCAAGTCCATGGCTCGGTTGGCTAACCATTCGTCCGCCGCGGAGCCTCCGGCGAGGTCGCTGGTGATATAACGCAGGAAGGGCAATTTCTCCGGGGTGGTCAGATAGTTCAGGAATCCCAAACGCCAATAAACGAAAAACATGACGAGGGCACCGGCGGTCAGAAGCAATCGAAAGCACTGCTCCACAAAATCCACATCGACGACCGGCAGGCTGGACAGTGTGCGGGGCTCGGCCGGCTGCAGCTTCCAGGCATAGCCGAGGGCCGCTGCAAGGAGGCCGACGCTGTTGATGAGCAACGCGTTAGCGAAATAAACGTCCGGGTTGGAGCGAATCGAGGTGTGTGTCACTGTCAGGTTCGCCAAAAGAAACCCAAGGGAGACATGGCTTGCGGCCAGAGCAAAGAACAAAACGCAAAGCGTCCGGGTGGTGCCAAAGAGCCGCAGAGCCGCTTGCCGAACCAGCAGGAACGCCGCGAGTAGAAGGCAGGCTCCGGCAGGAACAAGTACGGCGGGCGCATCCTGAAAAACAATTCCCAGGAGTGCGGCGACAAACAGGGCGATCATGCATAGAACAAGAATCACGGACGAACTCCCGTGGCTTCGCCGATTTGCTGAATTCCTTGGTACATTCGCGTACCCCGCGTGCGACCCATACCTACTGCCCTTCCTCCAACGGAGGTGACGCCTCGCCACGCAAACGGTCCACACTTTTTCTGGCTTGTTTGGCGACGGAACTCCGTGTTTGCATGATGTAGTTCAGTTGTGGGCGGACGCTTTCCACCATGTTGAGTACAAGGATCTTTCCCGGGTCCCGCGGGTCGATGCTCGCCCAATGGTCGTTGGCGATGATGGAGGCTGCGCCGACAAGGAACGCGAGGACTGCGCCTAACAGCGTCAGAAGGGTGCGTGGCGGAAAGACTTTTTTCTCGGGGATTTCCGGCGGATCCAGAACCTTGACGCTAGGTACTTCTTTGGCTTCCTGGAATTTCGAGATTTCGTATTGCTGCGTGAGCGTCTCAAAAACGGTTTCTTCCACCTTCATGCGGCGATAAAGATCGGCGTAGGTCACGCCTAAGAGGGGAAGCTTGCGGATAGACGGGTATAGCTCCGCTTCTTTGTTTGTGTCGGTAGCCGTGCCGTCGATGGCGCCGCCCATTTTCTGGATTTGTCGGCGAAGTTCGTTGATACGCGCCTGGGTGGCCTGCACGCGAATGTTTTGATCGGTAAAAATCTGGCGCAATCCCTGCAACTCGGTTTGCGCAGCGATCAATTGGCCCTCGAGCAAGGCTGCCGATTCGACCATGGCTTTGCCTTGTTCTTTAATGTCCAGGGTCGCGTTTTTGCTGGAAAACTGGCTGAAGTCTTTTTCGGCAGATTCCAACTCGTTCTTAACCTCCGCCAGCCGCCCTTCGAGGAATACGCGTTCGCGATGAGCGGAAGAGGTGTTCAGCTGTGTGACCACGTTGTTGAGCTGTGCCACGTATTCCTGGGCCAACGCCTGGGCGCGTTTCGGGTCGTGATCGGTAACTTGGACACTTATGATGCCGCTCTTGCGGTCGATGGAAATGTCGGTTTGGCGGGAAAGTTCCTTACGCGTATCGACGAGGCGCCGTTGTCCGTAGACGCGGCGCAAATCGAATTTGTCGATCAGCTCATTCTGGACAATGGTGCTTTGCAAAACTCCAGCGAATAGTTCGCCGGAAGTCGTCATCCCCAGCAGTTCGGTGCCGATCCCACCGAGACCCATCTTTCCGACCAGGCCCGCAAGCATAGCCATGCCTTGTCCCGCGGCGGGATCGGGCGGCATCAGCCGCGTGATGGAGGCGTAACGCGAAGGAATGAGAAGAGCGAGGATAAGCGCGGCTGCAGCGCCGGACGCAGATATCTTGGCCAGCCATTTCCGGTGATCCCAAAGCTGACGGAGACGCTGAATCTTGCGTTCGCGTTTGTCGGAGTGGTCCTGGCGGAATTGTTTGGCAAGGAGCTGGTCAAGGTCCAACGGACGGGTGACTTCCTGCGCCGTTTTGGCGGAGAGAGAACTCATGGCAAAGAACTCCGAGATGGCTGGCTTGCGGCGGGGCTTTGTGCGGACATTGGAACGTCGGCCTGATGCTTCCAGGGTGGAAGGAAGCCGATCTCAACCGCAACGGTGAGGTTATTTTTCGAACCCGAAAAGAGCAACGGATACGAAAAGATGTGTTCAAATTGCAGCAAGCCCTTCCAGTAAAATCCAGAACGTTTGGTAACCGAGTAAGCGACCTGATAGTCCTGCCACTTTCCTCCGCCGGGGACGTAGTCTTTCAGCACGACTTGCTGTTTCCAGGAAATATCGAGAGTGTGATTTGGGGAAGCCCAGTAACGAAGCCAGGCCTGCATGGAAACGCCCTCGCGTCCGATGGTGTTGGATAGGAGATCGCCGTCATTGGTGTAGCCGTCCGGATATTGGAGGTTCCAGTAATTTAGCTGACCATGACTTTGAAATGAGGCGCGGCCGGGACTGGTCGAAGACGTATATTCCAGATGCAAGTCCCACTTGGGAAGCAGGGGGAGTCTTGGAAAATACAAGCCGGGACGTACGACACTCTTGGAGAGGTTTTGAAAGGGAATCAAATCATCGTCGTCTTCCACTTCACCGTAAAATGTCACCCAATCGTGTACATGCGGGACCCTCCAGGTCCAATCGACGGCCGTGCGCGAATCGCCGGGCACGCTGTTTTGGGTGGAATCCACACGCCCAAGGAAGCTGAGGAAAAACTGCCGCGAAGTCAGCGGGAAATCATTGCCGCCGATCAGCGTTGTGCGGCTGTACGCGAATTCCCAGCACGGAATGGGCTTAAAGCTGATCTTTTGGCCATAGATCCACGGCTCGTTCGGACCAAAATGTCCAGAGAGGCGGCCGAAAAACTGATCCAGAATGATCGGCCCCAGAACTTTGGAAACGCCGGGGACTTCCAAAGGCTTCTCCGGCATGAGCCGCAACATGGGGAACGGCGCGGCGTTGTTGCTCAATAGCAGCGAGCCGCCGACGCCTGGACCCCAGGAGAGGCTCTGATTTCCGAATGTAAGTTGCCAGCCGTGAAGGTTGATTCCGGCGTAGGCATCCAGCAAAACAAATTGATTGATCGCCGGGAAGGGCATGGCGGGAGGAGGTGCGACTTCATCCCGCGCGGCAATAAAAGTTCGCACATCATTCGAAAGCGCGGGCGCCGATGGCGAATGCTGGTATTCCGCCTGGATATAGAAGAACAGGGAGCCAAACGTTGCACTCGCGGATGCGCCGTCGATTAGGTTGGTGCCTTCACGAAACGGCCGGCCATAGTCGTATCCAAAAGTCTGTCCGAAATGGTAGCCGTCGGTCAGCACCGGTCCACTAGCATTGACCACGCGCGTGTAAAGAGACTCCAAATCGGCGGAAAGATTCGGACCTGTAAACGTGGCTTCCTCTCGCGCGAATTCGTGATGCAACGCTTGAGTAAGCTCCCAGGCCTGTGCGCTATTCGCCGTTTCCGGTTTGGGCGTCCTTGCTAGTAACGTGTCAACCTCAACCAGCAGGCGCGCGCAGCGTTCCCGCGACCACGGCCGCGTCCCCTGATACGCGTCCGAGAGGTAGCCGAGCGCGGCCAAGCGGTCGAATGCGCGGTACACCCAACTGTCCACCGGCACGTAGGTTGAGCCCGGATACTTGGCCGGCCCCGACTCATCCTGTTGAACCAGCGACTTTAAAGGAGCCCACGAACTGCCGCCGAATTCAGCGCTGTGGCGGCGCCGGTAAACGGATTCCGAGATGACCCAACCCAGACCGCTGCCAATCAGCACGTCCGAGGGAAAATGCTCCTTGCTGCCGACACTCGCGACGCTCACAGTGGAAGCGAGTCCATAGGCAAGCAACTTCGTCAAGGTTCCGTGGTATTCGTGCGCAATTATGCCGGCAGCGGCCCAAGCAGCCGCGGAATGGTTGGAAGGAAACGAAGATCCGCTCTGGAAGAATTGGCCTTGCCCGTTTCCTTGCAGCGGGCGCTCACGCGAAGCGATGTATTTCAGGCCCTCCGTGACGAGAAGAGAATCCAGCACGGCCTCTCCGGCGAGCAAGCCGGTTTCGCGCTGGCGCGGGTCATGAGTGTGCAAACCCCAAAGATAGGCACCTGCGGAAATGGCTCCCAAGCCTGATACTCCGGCCAGTCGGATATCCCTGAAATCTTTCAGCCGCCCGGGATTGCTCGAAAGCGATCTACTGAAGCTCGCGTCCGTTAGAATTGCGGCGGAAGTAATGCCTGCAAGGGGCAGCAGCCACTCCGCATCCGAAAGACGGAGTTTCGCCGGGCTAGTCCAGAATTGCTTCTGGTCCGTAAAGATATCGGCGGGAGCTGTGGCAAAGTCGTTGCGAACGGCTGTCACCCAGTTGAAGTGCCACAAGCTGTGGGATGCGTCAGGATTTGGGACAGGAAATTCTTTTGCACTACCCTGCGACCTGTGCTGCGTCGAACTGGTGCGCTGATCCTGCGGCTGCGCAGGGACTTTCGCCGCGCCTATCGTCAGATTCGCGACCATCAGGAAATTCGCCAATGTGATTCCTTTCATGGGGCGGGCAATTTGCCTTAGGGGTGGAGATAGGCAATCGCGAGCGCGATGGATGTAGCTACTTGCGCCGATTGAATGAGTGGGGTCCAGTTGCGATTGGCGATCTTCGGCGCCTTTTCCGGAACGACGACGACATCGCCGGGCATCAGTTCGGCGTCGAGCGGATCGCCGGACCAGAGCGTGTGGTTGTTTTTGGCGGCAAGGACAGAGCCGTCAGCACGAATCACGAAGACGGCCTTTTTGTCCGCGAGAGGTGTAAGGCCGCCGGCTTGGCTGAGGTACCAATTCGCGCTTCTTCCCGGAATATAGCCAACGGCAGTGCCGTTGAAGACCTGGCCCTGAACTACAACGTAGTTGGGCTTCTTGGGAACGAAGATGGTGTCACCGCTGCGCAAAGGCGTTTCCCCGGCGGAGCGTTCGAAAGACTTAACATCGAGGGCACCGCGCAGGACTACCCGGCCGACCGGCAAATGCGTTTCCAGTTGCGTGAGCGTTGTTTCGGTCTGAGCGATGGCCGTGAGTTTCAGGTTCTTTTGTTCCGCATCATTTTCTGGAAGTGATCGCAGTTGCGTTTCTTCGGCTTTCATCCGTGCGACCAGCTCCTGATGCGACTTCATTTCCAGTTCACGCACGTCGCGCCGCGTGAGCACCGTTCCGTAGGGGTAAGCCTGCGAGGTGAAGCCACCGGCCTTGGCGAGGAGGGAATTCAGAGACTCGCCGGGCTGAATCCCATACGTGCCCGGATGCTGGACTTCACCGCGAAGCGTGACCGTGGCGCCGAGGGACCGCCAGGTTGGATTTTTCGGAATGGTAAGAACATCACCGTTTGCGAGCGGCCTGTTCTCGTCGTCGCGACCCTTCAATGCCGCGCCGACATTGATCTTGACGCTTTCCAACTCCGTTCCGCTGTCTTCGCGGTGAGCAAGAATGGCGCTGGCGGAATCGGCGCTAGGTTTGAGGCCCCCGGCAGCACGCACGAGATCCTCAACGTGCATATTGGAGGCGAGAGCATAGCGTCCCGGATTGGCGACGTCGCCTTCGATGTAGACGGCTTTCGGCTCAACAGCTGCCGCGTTGCGATGAACCAGAATGCGATCGCGCGGCTGCAGGAGGAGATTTTGGCCTGCGCCGCCTGAGATAGCCTGGTCCAAGTTGGCGCTGAGAATTGTGGTGGTGCCGTCCGGGTTGACGCGAAAGACCTGGACCGAGTCCACGTCGGCGTCCGGGGTGGTGCCGCCCGCGAGATAGATGGCGTCGCGAAGACGGGCCTGCCCCGAGGTGGTGTACTTCCCGGGCGAGCGCACTTCACCTTCGACCCAAACATCAGGGGCTGGCTCGAAATCGTACTTGCTGAAGATGCGAACGGTGTCGAACGCTTCGAGCTTCGGCGCCTGCTCCGGATTTGCCAGAGCATTGGCGAGATTAAAGCTTTCGATGCTGGGGCGATAATCGGGGGGGTTGAGGCGAATGATCTCCGCGTATTTCTCCGCGGGCTCGGGCAGAAGATTCGAATAGGAGATAAGAAGGTCGTTGACGGTCATGCCGTCGCGATAGGAATAGCGGCCGGGGCGAAGCACATGACCCTGCAGGTAGACGGCCTGCGCATTGTATGGCGCGATGGGGAAGATATGGATGTGGTCGCCATCCTGAACCTGGAACTTCTGCAGCTGCGATTCCGCGGCAACGGAATTCCCGTCCTGTGACAGGTCGAGACTGAACATGGTACGTTTTTCGTGCGCGACCAGCCGCTCCACTTCCACGTGTTTCAACGCCGCAGCCGGCAGTACTCCTCCGGCAAGTTCCAGCGCTTCTTCCAGCGAAGTTTCCCCGCGAAGTTCGTAAATTGCCGGCCGGCGGACCATCCCTTCGATGGTGACTTGTGAGCCGACGGGCGGAATCAGCAGCGAGTCGCCATTCTCTAACCTGGCTTGTTCGGTGCCGACACCGCGGAGCAGTAGATCGTAGGCATCCACGACTTCGATAAGCTGTTTGCCGCGATAATGCTTAATGGCGCGCAGCGAGCCGCGTTCGGCGAGCCCGCCGGCGGCGACGAGCGCGTTGAGCGGACTGGAAAGTGAGCTGACGTCATAGGCGCCCGGTTTCGAGACTTCTCCCACAACATAGACACGCACCGTGCGCAGGCGCGAGAGAGAAACGTCCGTCGAGATATTGCGGAGCTGCGTGCGCAGCAGTTCCTGGACGGTCAGCTGAACATTACCGAGGGTTTTCCCGCTAACCAGGACGGGCCCGTATTCCGGAAGCGAGATGCGGCCTTCACGGTCCACGGTACGCTGCAGTCGTTGCGTGATTGCGCCCCATAAATCGATCGCCAGCCCATCGCCCGGTCCGACGACATAATCCGGCCCGACCGGCAAGTCCATAGGAATGCTGCTGGATTCGCGAGTACCGGAGCCAAGAATGTCCACGCCAAAGCGCGTCAAGGGCTTCTCTGTGGCCCCGACCTGGACGTATAGATCCACCAGCGAGGGGACGTCTGAATAGGGACTGCGTTTGTGGACAATAGCGCCGTCCGGAGAGTCTGCACTCGCGCGTTTTGCTGATCGGCTGTCATTGCGAACCGGTGACTCGTTGGCTGGCTCGGATTTGCTTTCCGTAGCCGGCGCCGAAAAATCCGATGGAGTGAAACTGTCGGTCACGTTGGCCTTGCTGCCAGATGAGTAAGAAAGGAATTGCTCCAGCCCTCCTCCTGAATACGGAGAGCCTGTGAAATCGCGCGTGCCGCTGGTGGCTGCTAAGCGAAGCAAGTCGCTGGAGCCGGATTCGGCTTTTCCGGCACCGCCGCCATAGAGATTCGTCTGCAGGATCGGAGAACTGTTGAACTGCGGAGCGGGCGCAAGATTGAAAGGCCCATCAGGAGTATCCAATGGCTGGCGGTTGGGATTTCCGCGATCTTCCCGGGAGCGCTGCGGGGCGAGTTCCTTGCAGTCAGTGCTGCTGCTACGCGAGTCACAGCTCTCAGAGCTCGTTAAAGAAGGAGTTTGTTCGGAAGGCTTACGTGACTGCATGGATTCCGCATCTTCCTGTGCTTCGATTTGCACCAGTCGCCGCGCGCGTTCCTTTAAGATGAGCTCCTGTTCTTTGCCGATTTCGGAATCCGGATTAATGCTCGGCAGCAAATAGCCATAGCGCTGGAGCAAGCGGGTGGCGGTTGCGCGAAAGGCAAGGTCGTCTTCCAGACGGTCGAAAATGGATTGCTCGGTCAGATCGGAATCCTCCACGAGCTGACCTTTATTAATGGCTTCTCGTTCCACGACGCGCTCCAACTCCACCAATAGCCCTGGATTTTTAGCGAGCACGACGCGAATCTGCTCGACCGGGGCAGCAACGCGGCTGTTTTCGTAATCGGTATTGGCGCGGTCTTGCCGAGCGACAGGAGTTGAGGGCGTCCGGCTACCTTGGCCGGGAGGCGTGATTTGAGCCGCAGCTAGACCGCAGAGCACGAGGATTGCGAGGCAGCTCAGAGGGAGGTGGAGCTTTGCCAGATTCGTCGCGGCACTTTTGTCAAAAACTGTTTTCACGACACCCGTCCTCCCAAAGCTCCGTGGTTTTGCACCACGCCAAGAAGTCCCGCCATGGAGGACTCCACGTCCGCGCAATGAATGTCGAAAGAGGCCCAGAAGCAAAGAGTACGGTCGCGGCGTGAAGCTACAGCGATCACGCGGAGTTCCGGATGCTCGCGAAGAACCCGTTCGCAAATAGCGGGACGCTGCTCTCCTTCCTCGAGAGCGACGACGAGCAGATCGGGAAGTGTGGCGCGCACCTGACCGAGGATCTCTTCCTCCTTGACGACCTCTCCGACAATTTCCACGCCGGGCTGCCCGTTGAGCGTATTCAGGATCACTTCGCGCATCAATTTGGGACGGTTGGCTACGAGAACACGCGTCGCTTTCATGGAAGTGCTCCTCGGAAAAGGAGTATCCGTGGTCCAGCGAACAAAAATAAGGACCAATTGGTGTTGTAAGCGGGTTCCAATTCGCTCTAAGCAACGGGTTCTAATTCGGACTAAGCAAGTGATTGGCTGGACCGGCCTGTGCAAGCACGCAAGCACGAAGATGACGTTTGTTTGACTTTGCGGTGACAAACCGACGCTGGCAAGGCGCTAATCTGCGAATGTCACGCAGTTGTCTGTGCGGTATTTGAGGTCGCTGAGAGGAACGATGCGACGACTGAGAGTTCTGGGTCGAAGACTGAGTTTGTTTGTGCTGCTATTGCTTACCGCACCGGCCCTGTGTGCACAGTCGGATACTCCAATTCTTTCGGGCGCACTGGCCTTTCTGGGTAGTAGCACGGGCGGGGCGAACAGCTATCAGCCGCTTCTCGAGCCTGTTTTGTCGGTTCCCATCGGCGACCATTGGCTCATCGAGGGCCGTGCGGAGATACAGGGATTTATCGCTCGCGAAAACTTCACCTCCGGACCGTATACCGGGCAGTTTTTTGCGAGCTTTGATTACGGGCAACTCGATTACATCGCGAATGCGCACCTGACGGTCTCGGTCGGACGGTATCTTACGCCCTTCAACATCTATAACGAGCGTTTCCCGGTGTGGATCGCGAATCTGGAGGACACGCCGATTATCTATCCCATCGGCACGCGTACTTCCGGTTCGAGCAACGGTGGAATGGTGCGCGGAGTGGCTGTTTCGCGTGACAAATATGTGGTGAATTACACGGCGTACTTTTCTGCGGGAACGACTGCGGAGAATCTTCAAGCAGGCCGGTCCGTGGGAGGCCGCGCTGGGATTTTCCTGCCCCTTGCGGGCGTCGAAGTGGGCGCTTCCTATCAAAGGCTCTTGCAGAACGGGCACTACAACAATGCGGGAGCATATTTGGTATGGCAACCACCGCAGATTCCGCTGGACGTGCGCGCGGAATACGCACATTCGCCCGGCGGCCAAGGTTACTGGTTGGAGGCTGCTTACAAGCTAGGGAAAAGCCGCGACACCGATACTTGGCTGAGCCGACTGCAACCTGTCGCGCGCGTACAGCAGTTTTTCAAAGGCACGCCGACGCCGGGTGATCTTCTGCCCGCGCATGATGTGAATCAATACGACTTCGGCCTGAACTACTACCTTCCGCACTATGTGCGGTTGAATGCCAGTTATGGCCGGCAATTTACGACTGGCGGGAATGCCAATATCTGGAATTTCGGGATCACCTACCGTTTCCTGTTTCCCGCATGGCCTGGAGGCCATCAATGATCAGGACATTCTTCAAGGCGCTTGCAGTGGTCGCGTTTCTTGCCTGCACGTTGACGGTGACCGTACGCGCGCAAAAGGGCAGTGCTACCACCAAGAGCGCGGGATCGGACCCCGGGGAGCAGGCGTTCCGGCACAACTGCGGGCGTTGTCACAACGCGCCCGAGTCGCTTTCTCCACGCGAAGTGAAGGCCGTGGTGCGCCAAATGCGTGTACGGGCCATGCTCACGCAAAAAGACGAACAGCTGATTTTGAAATATCTCGCCCCATGAAGTGAACCCTCGAAACTGGAGATTCGTAATGAACCGTAAATTTGTCGCTCTAGCTGCAGCTACCTTGATGAGCGGAGTTGCGCCTTGGTCGCTCCAGGCGGACCAGACACAACATACGATTGCCATCACAGCTCAGCGCTTTTCGTTCACGCCGAACGAGATCACCATCAAGAAAGGGCAAGAGGTCACGCTCGTGATTCGCTCAGCAGATGTCAGCCATGGACTGGTCATCGAGGATCTTGGCGTGAAGACAGAGGTGAAAAAGGGGCAAACGGCCGAAGTGACATTCACCCCCGCTACGGCAGGGACGTTCGGGGGAAAGTGCGCACACTTTTGTGGGAAAGGGCACGGCTCGATGAAGTTGGTTGTGCACGTCACGGAATAGGGCCATGTGCAAGTACGTTGTATTAACGGTGTGGTTTGCTGCGGCGTTTTTCGCCGGCTGCAAGGCTTCGCCGCCCGGGAAGTTCGAAACGGCGGCGATTACCAAGGTGAAGCACGCGATCACCGTGCGAGGCAAGGATGTAAAGAATCCGATGCGCTACACCCGTGACAATGTGGAAGCGGGACGAACGGCCTTTTCGCATTATTGCGCCGCATGTCACGGACTCGATGGACAAAACACCGGGGTGCCGTTTGCGGATCGCATGGCGCCTCCGGTGCCGCTTCTGAATTCT
>Ga0335078_10006677_pt1 | contig 17069 bp, 12 predicted proteins | sample Lox_Sample_32_FD_206711 | JGI IMG/M metagenome (GOLD analysis project Ga0335078, IMG submission 206711) | Soil microbial communities from Loxahatchee National Wildlife Refuge, Florida, United States - Lox_Sample_3.2 | ecosystem: Environmental > Terrestrial > Soil > Wetlands | place: USA... | reverse complement strand
GGATGCCGCCCGCCAGGCGATCGATTCTCCGCTGCTCGAAGACTCGCGCATCAACGGCGCGCGGGGCATCCTGATCAACATCACGGGATCGAGCCGCCTGGGCCTGCACGAGGTGAACGAGGCCTGCTCGATTATCCGCGAGGCGGCCAACTGCGAGGACGTGCAGATCAACTTCGGCGTGACGATGAACGAATCGCTGGCGGATGCGGTGAAGATCACGGTAATCGCCACGGGGTTCCAGCCGCGTTGCGCGCCAGCCCTGGAGGAGCCGAAGGCCACCAGGCCGGAGCTCGCGCCGCAGCCCGTTCCGATGCCGGAGCCGGTCGCGGCCGCAGCCGCGGTTCTGGAGCGCATGCCGGAGTTCGAAGCGGAGCCGGAGGCGCCGGCATTCGATTCCGAAGATCTGGATACGCCGGCATATCTGCGGCAGGGGCGGTTGTTGAACTGAGCGGCGCTGGAGTGGGGGCGGGGCGGGACTGAAGTCGTGCCCCTCGAGTTTGGACATTTGCGATTGCCGCTCGAACGTGGCGCGAGCTTCAGGTCGCCACGGCGGCGGAAGCGACTGCCCCATACGCCTACCTGCCGGGAGGCGCGAAGGTCTTGAGGGCTTTGGGGGTGCGCGCATCGCGCAGGACCACCGTCCCATCCGAGAAGGCGGCGAGTATGTGAACGTCGTCCGTCCAGAGGACGGGGCTGACGCCTTCAAAGGGCGTATGGATCTCTCGCGCGCGCTGGCCGGACGCGGTGAAGATGGCAATGTTCGGCGGCGTCCAGACGGCCAGTTCCTTGCCGTTCGGGCTCCAGTCGAGGCTGGCGCATTTGCAGGGGACGGACTTATCGGGCTTGAGAGACTCGGGATCGAGGAGCGCGAGCTTCTCTCCTTCGACGACGGCCGCCAGCGAGAAGCCCTCGCGGTTCCAGCCGATGCTCACGGGAACGGAATGAGCGGCGGGATCGATCACCGCTGAAGCGATCACCCGTCCGATTGCGGTTTCCCAGGACGACACGGTGGTGTCGTCGGTGGCGACGGTATAGAACTTCCCGGACGGATGCCACACCACGTCGGATATGAGGGCCCTGGTTTCGAGCCTGCGCTGCCACTGAAGGTGGCCGGCCGCGCCGACCAACAGAACATCGCGGCCGATGGCGACGAGCATGGCATCCTGCTGGTGGGACCAGCTAAACGCGGCGATCCCGCGATAGAGCAGCCGGCGCGGCACGACGACGGTGGAAGAGCCGGACTCGAAGTCGTAGGACATGAGTCCCCCGTCGCCTTCGGCCGTAAACGCGAGTCTCCGGCCGCCGGGGCTGAAGTGGACGAGGGGCTTGTTCAGGGTGGCTTGGGCGCCGGCAGCGCCGAAGGTTTTGATCACGTTTCCGGATTGAGAATCCCAAACTACAACCTGGCCGCCCTGGTAGGCAGCGGCCACTAAACCCTTGTCTGCGGCGTAGTCGATGGCTAGGACGTTGCGCGGCACGCCGGGCGTTCCCGCCGGCAGGCTCAGCGAGGCGAGGGCCGCGGCGGCCAATACCCGTTTCATAGCTTTAACTCCGTAACAAGGGGGTTCACAAGAAATGATCGCATACCGGCGGCGCCGCTGTCGAACGCGGCGGCCGCGAGTCTCCGGGGGGCGTTAACCATTGGCAACATGCCCGGAGGGATGGCGGGGGTCTATCCTGAAATTGCAGCATGCGTGGAATCGTCGCTATAAGACCCAGGAACGCTCTGGGGTTCATCGTACTGGCGGGCGGGTGCCTGACGCTAGGCTGTTCGTCGGACCCGCCGCCGCCCCCTGAACTGACGGCGGGCGAGGCGGCTTACCGCATCTCGGAGCGATGGGCGCGCGAGGAGATGAATCACTTCCGGGTGACCTTTCATTCCGACACGCTGGTGGAATGCGGCGTCAAGAACGATCTCTGGAAGCTGGTCGAAGTGACGGACCACAACGGGAACGCCTGGTCGACGGTGTATCAACTGACGGAAAAGGGCGCCAAGATTGTGACCGCGGCCAGCCTGAAGGAATCCGGCAGAGGCCATGAGATTCTGCTGCGGGGCCCGTACAAAGTGGAGATCACGGGCATCACGGAAGGAAGCCAGCCGAATCTGCGGAACGTCGCGTTCCGGTGGGACATCGATTGGGACAAAGCGCCGGACGATTTGAAAGCGTGTCTGCCGAGATTCGAGTTGTCGGGGAATGAGACGGCCGTCTTTCAATTGAACGGCATGGAGTGGGCATTCGAGTCGTACTTGAACCCGGAGGATACGACCGCGCCGGATGGCTCGCCGGCGGCGCCGCCGAGTGCGCCGGTGATCAGCACGCTGCGGTAAGGGGGCGAGGCGAGCTGGAGTTCGCCGCAGCAAGCTGAGCTTGCGTCACGTCACTTTGCCAGCACTTCGACGCAATCGGCGCCGCAGATTCTCTCCAACGCCGCTTTGAATTCGCGATCGGGCCGGACTTTCGTTGGGACATCGAGGATCACCGAGAAATCGCGTGGCATCTCGAGACGCAGGCGCACCTGCGACTCGCCCGGCTTGTGGCGGAACAGATCGTGGAGCGCGGCGGGCTTATCGGCGCCGTTGCGGCTGAGCCAGACGCGGATCGAGATCAGCGCCGGCAGATCGACGCGGGCCGTTTCGAGCGGCTGGATATCCTGAATCGAAATCTTGGGCGGACCGCTTTCCTCGGGCAGCACCAGGCCGCGCACCAGCACGGCCTTGTCTTCCACGATGTAGGGCGCGAGGCGCTCGAAGCTGTTGGCGAAGGCCAGGCCGTCGATCGAGCCGGTGCGGTCTTCGATGGTCATCGAGGCCCAGGGTTTCTGTTCGCGGTTGCGTTTTCGCTGGATGCCGGTGAGCACTCCGCAGAGGGCCACTTCCACGCCTTTATCGAGGCCTTCGAGGCTGCCGGTGTCATGCGTGGCCAGTTCGCGGATTTTGTCTTCGTACTGATCGAGCGGATGTCCGGTGACGTAGAAGCCCAAGACCTCTTTTTCGCCCTGCAGTTTCTCGCGGCTGGTCCAATCGGGCACTTGCGGCAGCGGTTTTTCGACGGGAGCCTCCTCCGCGGCCAGATCGCCGAAGAGGCCGCCCTGTCCGTTCAAGCGGTCGCGCCAGGCGCGCTGGCCGCCCTCGACGGCGCCTTCGACGGCGGCGAACAATTGCGAGCGCGTGCCTTCGAGCGAATCCATGGCGCCGGCGCGGATGAGGCTTTCGATCATGCGGCGGTTGAGGGAGCTCAGGTCCACGTGCTCGCAGAATTCGTAAATCGAAATGAAGCGGCCCAGCTTTTCGCGCGCGGCGCGGATGGCCTCGACGGCATTGGGGCCTAGATTCTTGATGGCGCCCAAGCCGAAGCGGATGCCCTTGCCGTTGGGCGCGGTGCCGTCGGGCGTGAAGTTCCAGTCGCTGGCGTTGACATCCGGCTGGAGCACCGTGATGTCCATCTCGCGGCACTCGTTGATGTACTTGACGACCTTGGCCGTGTTGCCGGTTTCCGAAGTAAGCAGCGCGGCCATGAAATCCACCGGATAGTGAGCTTTCAAGTACGCCGTCACATAGGCGAGATAGGCGTAAGCGGCGGAGTGCGACTTATTAAATCCGTAACCGGCGAACTGCTCCATCAGGTCGAAAATCTTTTCAATCTTCTTCTGCGGGAAGCCGCGCGCCAGGGCGCCCTTGATGAAACGCTCGCGCTGGGCGGCCATCTCTTCTGCCTTTTTCTTGCCCATGGCGCGGCGCAGGATGTCGGCGTCGCCCAGCGAGTAGCCGGCCAGGACGTTGGAGATCTGCATGACCTGCTCCTGGTAGACGATGACGCCGTAGGTCTCCTCCAGAAGAGTCTTCAGCTCGGGCAGATCGTAGGCGACGGCCTTGCGGCCCAGTTTGCGGTCGATGAAATCGTCGATCATGCCGCCCTGAATTGGGCCGGGGCGATAGAGCGCGTTGAGCGCGGTGAGATCCTCGATGCGGCTGGGATGATAGCGGCGCAGGATATCGCGCATGCCGGGCGACTCAAACTGGAAGATGCCGCTGGTGAGGGCCTTGGAAAAAATCTCGTAGGTGGCCGGGTCGTCGAGCGGCAGATCCTCGGGAACCAGGCGGACTCCGTGGCGCTTCTCGATCAGCTTCAACGCGTCGTCGATGAGGGTAAGGGTGGTGAGGCCGAGGAAATCCATCTTGAGAAGCTGGAGCTTCTCGAGGCCGCTCATATCGAACTGCGTGACAATTTCTTCCCGGTTGGTGCGGTAGAGCGGAACGAGCTCTTTCAAGGGCTGCGGCGAGATGACCACGCCGGCGGCATGCACGGAGCAGTTGCGCGCCATGCCTTCCAGGCGCAGCGCGACCTGCAGGATTTCGCTCACGCGCGGATCTTTGCGCTCCAGCTCGCCGAAGCCGGGCTCGGCTTTCATGGCGTCGCTGAGCGAGATGTTCAAAACACTGGGAACCAGCTTGGTGATGCGTTCGACATCCGCGTAGCTCATGTCGAGCACACGGCCCACGTCTTTGATGGCGGCGCGCGCGCCCATGGTGTTGAAGGTGATGATCTGGGCGACCTGTTCGCGGCCGTATTTCTCGGTGACGTATTGAATGACTTCGCCGCGGCGGTTCATGCAGAAGTCGATGTCGATATCGGGCAGGCTGATGCGCTCGGGATTGAGGAAGCGCTCGAACAGCAGGCCGTACTGCAGCGGGTCGATATCGGTGATCTCCATGGCGTAACCGACCAGGCTGCCGGCGGCCGATCCGCGGCCGGGACCGACGGGGATGGATTTCGATTTCGCGAAGCGGATGAAGTCCCAGACGATCAGGAAGTAGCCGGAGAAGCGCATCTTCTGGATCATCTGGATTTCGCGGTCGAGGCGCTCGGTGTACTCGGGCAAATCGTGTTTGAGGCGGCCGGCGGCGCGCAGAGCCTCCAGGCGGGGCCGGCGCTTTTCGAAGCCCTGGCGCGCGATGAACTCGAAATAGGTGTCGGTGGAGTGCTCGGGAGGAACTTCGAATTTCGGAAACGGTTCCTTGATCTGTTCCAGCTTGACGCGGCAGCGCTCGGCGATGGGCCAGGTGCGGTCGACGGCGTCTTCGAGGCCGGTGAAGAGTTGGAGCATTTCGGCGCGCGACTTCAGGTAGAAATCCGGCGTATTCCAGCGCATGCGCGCGGGGTCGCTCATGGACTTGCCGGTCTGGATGCAGAGCAGGATTTCGTGGGCGCGGGCGTCGTCGCGGCGGAGGTAGTGCGCGTCGTTGGTGGCGACCAGGGGCAGTCCGGTTTCGGCGGAGAGGCGGTGGAGCGCGGGCACGACGCGCTTATCCTGTTCGAGGTGGTGGTCCTGGATTTCGAGGAAGAAGTTGCCTTTGCCGAACAGGTCGGCATAGGTGTGGGCGGTGCGGCGGGCTTCGTCGTAGCGGTCGGCGAGCAGGATTTCGGGGATATCGCCGCGCAGGCAGGCGGACATGCCGATCAGGCCCTTGGCGTGTTGCGCGAGCAGATCCTTATCGATGCGGGGCTTGTAGTAGAAGCCGTCGAGGAAGGCGGTGGAGACCAGGTTGATGAGGTTGCGATAGCCCTCCTGGGTCTCGCAGAGCAGAATGAGGTGGTTGTAGCGGTCGGTGTCGGAGCGGGTTTTGTGGCCCTGTTGCGAGACGTAGACTTCGCAGCCGATGACGGGGTGGACGCCCTTGGCCTTAGCGGTGTTGTAGAACTGGACGGCGCCGAAGAGGTTGCCATGGTCGGTCATGGCGACGGCGGGCATCTTCTGTTCGACGACGGTGTCCATGAGCTGGCCGATTTCACAGGCTCCATCGAGCATGGAGTAATCGGTGTGGCAGTGCAGATGGACGAACGGGGTTTCCGGCATGGCCTTCCTTTGGCGGACGCTGGGGAGGTGTTTTTATTTTACGACATTGGTTGCGTGGCGGCGGGGGGGGCCGTGCGACGGGTGGGCGACAGTCCCGCCGCTGAGAATCACGCCGCTACTCCGTTTGCGGGGCGCCGATGGGTGATGGGACAGCCCCTTCCGGCAAAACCTGCCCTCGGATCGTTACTCCCCGTTATATCTCTCCAATTCATACGTCAGGCGGCCCGCAATCTTGTCAATTGGCGGACGCCCGCTAGGGCCGCGAAGATGCATGTCCAAGATCAGCCCGGCGATGCCGACGTCGCGATCCGAGAGGTGGTAGCCCATGGCGATATATCGGCTTGCAGTCGTTCCACGTAATAAACGGGCATGTTGAACCTCGAATACGTGGTTGTGTGATGCCAGAATCTGACCGGTAAAGATTCGGCAATTGTGGTCGCCGCGCTGATACGAGCTATTGACGGCACTATCGGAGATTGCGGGGAGGGGCTCAGACCCTGTCGGTATCCGCTGGCTCGACATCCGGGACTTTATCGAGCACTGACAGGAATCTATCCCGATCGCCCCGCAACGCGCGCTGCTGCAAGCGCTCCCAGGCCGCCAAGTGTTCGGCGAACACGGAGGCAAAGACCTCGTCAACGGACACGTGCTGTGCCCTGGCGATCTCACTTGCCTTTCTGTACAGTTCGTCTGGTACGCTAATGCTGCTCATCGGCCTTCCTCAGCGCCTTCAGAAATTGGCCCGGCGTCTGCACTGCGATTCCGAAGCGATCCGCGCCCGCAAAGTCTCTTATGTTATGCGTGACGATAATCGCCTGGCACTCAGCCGCCACTTCCAGAATACGCTCATCATCCGGATCTCGCAAACTCGGACGCCGGTGGGGAACGACCGGAACGAGGTTGGAAACCTGGAACACGTAATCCAGGAACGTGTCCACATCCGTCGATGTCAAGCCCGGCAGCATGTTCCGTCGCTTAAGCACATCCTCGTACTCAAGCGCTAGGGCCACGGAGATGTTGGCTTGCCACGCGCCTTGGCCCATCATGCGAATGAGCTGGTGCGACGCTCCCCGTCCCGATCGCAGTGCGGTCACCAGGACATTCGTGTCAAGGACAATTTGCAACATCTTTGTCTTCTCGGAAGGCTAATCCTCGAGAGCGGTTCGCAATCACCGAATCGTCCGCGCCGACGAGGCGTTCATCAAACACGGTATCGGCTTCGATGCCGGCGCTGCGGAGAGCGACTGCACAGTCAACAGGCAGGTTCTCGTCGATCTTGAGCTTCAAACCGTGTGTTCCAGAGGAAGATCCGCGGTACCCTCACGGGCCAATTCCGCAGCGTAAGCCAGGGTGACTGAATATCCAAGTCCTCGAGGGATGGGTGGCTTTGCAGTAGCTCTTCATGGGGCACGCCCGCGGCCAGGTTATCCAGGATCACGGAGACCATGACACGCGTGCCGCGGATACACGCTTTGCCATGACAGACCAGCGGGTTGATGCTGATGCGCTCCTGCTCCAACCTATGCTTACATTCCACCTCGTGGTTTCTGCGGCATGCAGGCCGGGTCATATCGGCAACAGCCGGATTCTATGCCGGGCCGGATCGATTGTGATGAGCGCGCCCGTCTCAAGGTGAGCACGAGTAGCCGCGATTGCGCGGACCACCGTTGCTCCAATCACGGAGGGCAGCACGTCTTGGGAGCGGATCTGAATCACGCTCGGGCGGCGACTCAGGTTCATGTCGACCAGGAACTTCATGCCGCGGGAAGGGGCACTTCAATTTCTTCGACCCGCCACGCAGCGTATGCGAGCGATTGCCGAATGTCCTCTTCTTCCAGGTAAGGGTAGGCATTGAGGATCTCGGCATGCGAATGACCTGCGGCCACTAATCCCACAATTGTGCCCACTGTCACGCGCATTCCGCGCAGGCAGGGTTTGCCTCCCATTATCTGAGGACTACGTGTAATGCGATCGAGGTCTGGCATGCAGCCTGCCTTCATTGTAGCTGGATCCCCACCCGTCATGATAGCTCGGCGGCCTCGACGCGGGGCTTGTAGTAGAAGCCATCGAGGAAGGCGGTGGAGACGAGGTTGATGAGGTTGCGGTAGCCCTCCTGGGTTTCGCAGAGCCGGATGAGGTGATTGTAGCGGTCGGTGTCGCCGCGGTTTTGTGGCCCTGTCGGGAGACGTAGACCTCGCAGCCGATGACGGGGTGGCGCCCTTGGCCTTGGCGGTGTTGTAGAACTGGACGGCGCCCGCATCCGACGATCCGCGCAATACCCGCATCAGAACCGGCGGCATGAAGTTTCTGAGCTTCATGAACCTGGGTAGTGGGATACTTCAAAGTAGCCCACTACCAAGCCTTCCGGACCGTAGTCGGATCTGTGCGCACAATGAACCGTGGGCGATTCCGAGCGTATGCGAGGGATTGCCGAATATCCTCTTCCTCCAGGCACGCGTAGGCATTGAGGATCTCGGCATCGGAATGAGCTGCGGCCACCAATCTCACGATTGTGCCCACTGTGACGCGCATCCCGCGCAGGCAGGGCCTGTTAATCTGAGGACTACGCGTGATGTGATCGAGGTCCGGCATGCAGCCTGCTTTGATTGGAGCGTGAGACTGCCATCGGGATAGGCACACGGCCCTTCACGCCTTCGCCGCGACGGTCACGCTCGCCGGTTGGAGTCCGGCGGAGGTGGCGGTCACGCGGATCTGGCCGGCGGCGGCGGTAGATTGCACAATCGCCAGACACAGGCCATGGTAGGCGCGGCTGGTTTTGCCTTTGAAGTCCGCGGCCATGTCAGCCATGTTGCCGTTGTCCACGCCGATGAGCGTGCCTGGGCCCTGGACCTCGAAGGCGATCTCACTGTCCGCATCCGGGTGCACGCGGCCCTGGGCGTCCAATAGCTGGGCGGTCACGTGGGCCACGTCGCGGCGGTCGGCGCGAATGGCGCCGCGATCCACGGAAAGGCCGATGGCGGCCGGGGCACCCGTGGTCGAGATCTCGCGTTCCACGATCTTGCCATTCTTCTTCCCGATGGCCTTGAGAGTGCCGGGCTCGTAGGGCACGTCCCAAGTGAGGTGGAGATCGTTCGTGGTCCGGATCGCGCCCGGCGGCGACGGCGCATATTGGCCGTAGCGGCCGTGCATGCCGTCCCGCGGGAAGCGATACCCCTTGGCGCCGATCGATTTGCCATTCAGGAACAACTCGACGCTGTCGCAATTGGTGTAGCAAGTGACCGGCACGAACACTCCCTCGCGGCCTTTCCAGTTCCAGTGCGGGAAGAGGTGCAACACGGGCGCGTCGCTCCATTGGCTCTGGTAGAAGTAGTAGCCGTCCTTGGGGAACCCGCAGGTATCGATGACGCCGGAAGTGGCGCCCCGGGATGCGCCGAAGGCTTCGCCGAGGTAATCGATGCCGGTCCACATGAAGTCGCCGGCAACGTAATCGTGAGTGCGGACGAACTTCCAGAGTTGTTCGGTATCGAGGCCGCGGGTGGGGCCGCCAAATCCGGCCGGCTCCTGGGCGGCCGCGAGGAAGCCGCGATAGTCGCCGCGCGGGCCGCCCATGCCGGTGCTTTCGGTTCCGATCATGCGCCAGTTGGGATGCGCGGCCTTGTCGAGGCTGTAGCACAACTCGCGGCGCTCGCGCCAGCGGTCGGCATAATTGTATCCGACGACATCCAGCAGGCTGAGAAACTCGACCGGCGCCGCTTTCGGCTCGGCGGCGATCTGGTCGCAGCCGGCGGTGACAGGCCGCGTGGGATCTTCGCGATGGAAGATGTCGAGCAATTCCCGTAAGAGCTCGACGCCGTGCTCGCTGAGCTGGTCGCCGATTTCATTGCCGCAGCTCCAGAGCACGACGGAAGGATGATTGCGATCGCGGCGGACGAAGCCGGTCACATCGCGCGCGTGCCACTCGTCATAGACCCTGGAATAGCCGTTGCCGCGCACTTGTCCCTTGCCGGACTGCCATTCGTCGAAGGCTTCGTTCATGACCAGGAAACCCATGCGGTCGCAGAGGTCCAGGAACTCGGGGGCCGGCGGATTGTGGCTCGTGCGAATGGCGTTTACGCCCATCTCTCGCAGGATTTCGAAACGGCGCTCCCAAACGCGCTCGGGAACAGCCGCGCCCACGGCGCCGCCGTCGTGGTGGAGGCAGACCCCATTCAGCTTGACGCGCTCGCCATTCAGCAGGAACCCGCGGTCCGCCTCGAAGACGGCTTCGCGAATGCCGATGGGAGTCCGGTAGTCGTCGACCACCTGGCCGCCAACCTGGACCGTGCTGCGCACCTGGTAGAGATACGGTGCGGCCACGCTCCAAAGCACCGGCGCATGAAGCGTCATAGCCTGCGCGAACTCGTATTCGGCGTGCGGGCCGATCTGCTGAGTGGTCTCCGCGGTCTGAACTACCCGGCCTTCGCGGTCGACGACCGCGGTTGCCAGCGTGCAAGAGACGGCCGCCGATGATTCGTTATGCACCCGGGTTCTGAGGTGAAGATCCGCGGAGTCCTTGGAAACGCGGGGCGTACTCACGAACGTTCCCCATTGGGGAATGTGGACCGGATTTACAGCTACAAGCCAGGCGTGCCGGTAGATGCCCGAGCCGGAATACCATCGGGAGTTAGGCTGGCGCGAGTTATCCACTCTTACAGCGAGTATGTTATCGCCGGCGGCGTTTAAGTACGGTGTCAGGTCGTAAGCGAAGCTAATGTAGCCGTAGGGGCGCAGGCCAAGGTATTGCCCGTTGATCCACACTTCACTGTTCTGGTAAACGCCGTCGAATTCGACGGACACTTTGCGGTTTGCGTACGAGGCCGGGAGGCGGAAGCGTTTGCGATACCAGCCGACGCCGGTTGGGGCGTAGCCGCCGGAGCCGCCGCTGGATTCCTTGCGGGAGAACGGTCCTTCTACGCTCCAGTCATGCGGCAGATCGAGCGCGCGCCAGCCGGCAGCCGCGAATTCCGGCTGCTGGGCGCCGGGAGCGTCGCCCTTGGAGAATTGCCAGTCGAAGTCGAAAGACTCGCGGATACGCGCGGGGGGCTCGGGTGTTTGGGCAAACAACCGGGAGGCGGGGTCAACCGTGGAGATGAGGGCCGCGGCTCCGAGCGCCCGGCCGAGCAAGCCGCGACGGGTCAAGGCATCGTTCGGATTCATGTGAACCTTCCACTCAGTGCCGTGCGTACTTGTCGAAAACCGTGACGACCGGCAGGGCGTTGCCGGATTCGTCGAAGAACCCGCGCGCAGTGAGCGGGCCGGTCACTGCCGGCTCCCACCAGAAGACGCCTTTTCCGAGACCATCCGGAGTCTCATGCACCACGCGATTCAGCTCTTCGAGAAACTGCTTTTGTCCTTCGGGCGTTTCCGGAAACGGACCGGGCCGCTTAATGTATTCGGCCGGCATCCAGTTATAGGCGGCCTCGACGACGATGATGTCTTTCTTGTACTCCTGCGCCATGAAAATCATGTTTTCGCGCAGGTCATCGAGGCTGCCTTGCCACCAGGGATAGTAAGACTGGCCGATGACGTCGTACTCGACCTGGTAGGAGTTGAGCTTGTCGAAGAAGTACTTAGTGCGGACTTTGTCGCCGCCGCGATCGATGTGCATCATGATTCGCGGGCGGGACCCATCGCCGGCGCCGGCATACACGCCGGCAACGCCCGCTTTGACGAGATCCGCGAAGTTGTCCCAATTGGCGGGGAGACGGCCATCCGGCCACAGCATGCCATTGATCACTTCATTGCCGATTTGCACCATGTCCGGAAGCACGCCGGCTTCATGGAAGGCGGCTATGGTTTGCCTGGTATATTCGAAAACGGCCTTGACCAGTTGCGCATGCGACATCTGTTTCCAGGCTTCCGGAGTGAATTGCTTGCCGGGATCGGCCCAGGTGTCGGAGTAGTGATAGTCGAGCAAGAACCGATAACCCAGCTTCTTAGCGTCCTTGGCGAGCGCGATCGTGTAGGCGAGATTATTGGGCAGATCGGTGGGCGTATGAAAGAGCCGCAGGCGGATCCAGTTGTAGCCGTGCTCCTTGAATATTGCGAGGCCGGGCTTGACGGCGCCCAGGTCTTTGAAAGACTTGCCGTGCTCCTCCGCCTGCTTCAGGAAGGAGAGATCGGCGCCGACCGCATAGTCGGCGGCGCGAAGGATGTACATCGGCGGCAATAGCAGCCACGCAAGAAAGACGATTCGCTGAACACTCTTCATAGCTTTCTCCTCGCGCGGCGCCCTAGTGGACCGGAACGATTTGCCATTGTTGCGTCGCGCTGTTGTTGTTTTGCGGTTCCTGGACGGCGAAACCGGCTTGCGCGCCGGATCCGCCGTTCATGTCCAGCACCATTCCGCTGGCCCGGTTGACAAAACAAAAGTACCCGTTGCCGGCGGAAACGATGTCCCATTCCAGTTCCGGGCCGCTGCCGGATGGAGAAAGGACGATGGCGTTGCCGCCCGCCGCCGATGCGCCGGAGTCATCCAGCACATTCGTTGTATTACCCGCTCCCGGGTTGAGACTCGCGATCTGGAAATAGCCGTCGTTGTTGCTGGTAATGCGCCACTGCTGACTCGAGGTTGGATTCGCGTTATCCGGCTCGGTGTCCAGAAGGGCGCCCGCGGCGTTGGAAGCCTGAAAGACAGACAGAATGCGGCCGCTGGACAGATTGACGAACTTGTAGGCGAGCGTGGGATCGAGCTCACCGCCCAGCGCATCGATCGCGGGGAGGAGCATGGAGTAGTTCGCGGCGGCCGTGTCTGTAACTCCGGACGCATCCGCATTGTCAAAGAGAGTCAGGCCATTCCAGATATAGATGGCGTTCTGGAGGTTATCGCCATTGATAAATCCGCCGTTGGCATTGGGTATGTTCACGCCGGCGGGATCCCAATAGGCCATCCCCATGCCGAGATTATTCGGCAGACCCTTGATTACGCTCTGCAGATCCAGCAGGAATTGACGCTGCAGCGCCGGGGTTGGCGGAGCGTACCACGGGTCGTTGGCGTCAAATCCATTTTCGTAATGTTCTCCTGTTTCGAGGATGAAGATAGGCTTGCCGATGTTATTGGCGGCATTCATAAGCGTCTCTTGCTCGATCGGTTTGTTGTTGGAGTTGGACACGGCGGCTTGCGCCGCGGTCAAGGGGCCATGATAGAGAGGATAGTAACTCTGGCAGATGGCGTCATAGGGAATATTAAACTGATTGGCGAGCGTGAAGAACTGCGTGAGATCCCACGCCGGTGTGATGTGAATGCAGGTGAGAGGGGGCGGCATGGCGGGGCCGGCCGAGGGATCCGCAGCCGCGTCATGGATCGCCTGGATGGCGGCGGTCTGCAAGGCGGCAAAACCGGCAAAGTCCGCTCCCGTAGGGCTGCCGAGCGCGCCGAGAAAACCGGTATCGACTTCATTGCCGATGGAGACCAGGTCCGGCATGGTTCCCGCCTGCCGGTAAGATAGCATCTCGGCTTTCACGTAGCTGTACAGATCAGACTGCAACTGCGAGAGAGCGGCGTCGTTGGTCCAAGCCGGCGGGACGCTGGCGGACGCGCCGCCGTCGAACAGCAGGGTGAGTTCGAGGCTCATGCCGAGATTCTTCGCGCGCTTCGCCAGATCCAGATCCTGCGCGTCGGTTTCCCCATAGCAGGCATTGCCGGCGCACTGTGCTTGCGACACGTTCGCATAGGGAGGCGCAGAACTGGGCCTCAAGCGCAGCAGATTGACGCCATGATTTTTGAAAATCCGGAGCACGTCCTGCGGCTGGCCGGCATCCTGCCACCAGGACAGACCGGTTGCGCCGCGGGCGGCCTCCTGTTTTTCCAGCAGTGCATTGTCGACTCCGCGGAAGAAAACGGGGCGCAGGAGCCACTGTTGGCTCTGAGTTGGCTCGCCCTTCCACGCGGTTTGAATCAGAGGCGCGCCGGCTGCGGCGGAACTCCGCGGCCAGTCGACCGCCAGACCCGAGCTCTTGTTCGAGATCGTGTAGTAGCCGTTGCCGGCGGCGGTGAGAATCCACTGCTGGGTGTCGGCGGCCGTGCAGGGGTTTTGAACGACGTAGCACGCTTCCGAATAATGCGGCTCCCCCGCCACGTCTTCAGCGGCGCGTCCGGGCGGCTGTCTGCAAACGGAGCCGCGGCCGTATGCCTGCGGCCGTGCGTCTTTTTCGGCAGCCTCAGAGGCAGCGCCGCCCGCGATATCGAGACAAAGCCCATTGCGAAGATTGCCGATCCGCCAGAGTCCGCCGGCAAGTTTGGAGAAGGCCCATCGCTGGCCGAGATCGGTGAAACTCGGCTGGAGTTGAACGATGCGGCCGCCGGCGGTGCTGGAACTGTCCTTGAGGCCGGCTTCGAAACCGCTGAGCTGATTCAGGACATAGTAAGTTTCGCCGTCGAGAGGAGTGATGTCGGTGGGTTCCGGCGGTTGCTGGCTGGCCGGCGCCGCCGCGGCGCAGGAAACGCCCAGGAAGACGCAGCCGGCGAGAAGATGTACGGCGAAAGCCGCCGGGTTATCATGGCTCCGCATCGGGGATCTGGTCCTCTTGCCCTGGCGGCTTCTTGTGCATTTGCCGGTACAGCTCCTTGAGACTTTCGCGCGTCTGCTTGATTTCGCGAAACAGCCGGAATTCCTTTTCGGACTCCTCTTTGAGGTCGAGCCCCCTGCAAACCGATGCCAGGCGATAGTGGGCTTCGCCGTTGAGGGGATCCGCCTGGACGGCCATGCGCAAATACTTCACCGCTTCCTGGGGCTTGTCCCTGGTCGCCAATAACCGGCCAAGGCCGATTTGGGCTTCCGGCTCCCGCGGATTCAGGGCCAAGGCGCGGCTGTAGTGGGCGTAGGCGCCATCCAGATCGGAGCGCCGCGAAGCGATCCTGGCAAGCATGCATTCCGTTCTGGCGCTATCGCCATCGAGCTTGACGGCAGTCTGAAGCTCACTCTCCGCTTCGGCCTGCGTTTGCGGGTCGTTCGGCGACGATTCGAGGATGGCCTCGGCCAGTTCGTAGTGCAAGCCCGGAAGGCGCGGCTCGATCTCCAGCGCCTTGCGGTAGTGTCCCGTAGCGGCTTTCAGGTCTCCTTCGTTAATCAGGTGCTCCGCGATCACTTGCTGCATGCGGGCGGAACGAGGCGCGAGTATCGCCAGCTTATTGAGCGTCTCGTCGGCCAGGTCGGAATAGACCCGCTGCGCCATGAATAAGATTTCGATATTGTCGGAATCGAGATCCACAAGCGACCGCATCACAGAAGCGGTGCGGTCGAGGTTGCCCTGCTGGTAGTAAATACCGGCCAGCTCCATGCCGGCCTGAATTTGCAGTTTCGGGTCTTTCAACCGGGGAAACGATTTCTCGAGCAGTGCCTGCGCGGAAGGGTCGCCCAGCCTTCTTTGGCAGATTCCCAGGAGCGCTTGCGTTTTGGCGATCGACGGATCAACCGCCAAGGCGGCGCGAAGATATTGCGAAGCGCGCTGATAATCATGCTGAAAGAACGCCATGACGCCTAAGTTGGCGTTGGCCTCGGGGTTCTTGGGGTCGAGCGACAGGACGGCACGGAACTCCGTGGCGGCGGAGTTCGGATCGTTGGCTTTGAGGTACGCGGCCGCCTTTCGCAAGCGATCGTGAATATCCGCGGTGTGAGACACCCCGCTTTGCGCTGTCAGGAGTGCGGGCGCGCTGGTAAGAAGGGAGAGAGTCAGAAGGAGCGGCCTGATACATAAGCGCCCGAAGCGATGCGCGGCCAAAGCCGGAACGGCGCCAAAGCCAAACGTGCGGTTGTAAGTCCTGCCGGGTTGGGGCTGATTCATAGAGTGACGAAGCTGCCTAGGAATTGTTGTGCGGGTTGCGGAAGCTTCCCGCCGTCTCTCTATTATTGCTCCCGCCAAGGCACTGGCAGGCCACTCGGGGCGGCCGGAGCGGCGGTCCGCGGGGTGTGGCAGGAAACTGCCGCCACATCCCGCGGGGACAGGCCGGTCAAACTGCCATAGTCTCAAAAAACAAAGTGAGCGCCCAGTTGTATGATGCGCCGGTTGCTGTTGTAGGCCGCCGGGCCGGTGATGGTGCCGGCGGTGGTGTCGGCCAATGTGCCGTTGCTGTTGTAGCCGACGTTGGCATCCGGGTTTGCGAAGTTAATGTGGTTGAACACATTGTACATGTCCGCCCGGATTTCGAGTCTCATCCCTTCGCGGAACAGGCGAAACGCCTTCCCGACGCTGAAGTCGGCGTTGAAGAACCCCGGCCCGATCAGGGTGTTGCGTCCGGAATTGCCAAAGGTCCCGTACACCGGGTTGGCGTAGGCCGCGGGGTTGAACCATTCGGTGAGCGTTGGATTGGACACTTTGGGGTTGCCCACGACGTTGGGATACAGGGTCGAGCCGGCGCTGAAGGATGAGTCCAGCCCCGGATCGATGCCTTCGGCGACGGAACCCTGGATTACCGGGGTGAACGGAGTCCCGGAGTGCCACTGAACAACGCTGGAGACGCGCCATCCACCTGCGATCTGGTCGGCCACACCGTGAAGCGCAAACTGACGTCCCGCTCCGAACGGCAACTCGTAGGTGACCTGGCCGGCAAAGGTATTCGCCGCGTTGAAGTTAGACAGACCGTAATTCATGGCGGGACTGTACGCGTTTTGGTAGATATCGATGCCCGAGCCGTGACCGTTCCCGGTTCCGGTGTCGAGCGATTTCGACCAGGCGTAATTGAACTGGAAGTTCAACCCATAGGACATTCTCTTTTGAAGGCGCACTTGCAGCGCGTTGTAATTGGAATACCCGTCGTAGATCTGAGCGATGATGGAGTTGAAAATGGGATTGGGATTCCCGCAGTTATAGCCCGTGCATCCCAGTGCGCTGGCGGGAGCCTGATTGATATTCGTGGCGAAGTTCAGGTTCCGGCCGCGCGTGTTGACGAAGCTGGTGTCGAGCAAGATACCGCCGGCGAACTCGTGCTGAACACTGACGAGCAACTGCTGCACGAAATCGGTAGGCATGTTGCGCGGGTAGTACTCGACGTAACCGCTATAGTTGTCGATTTCCGGAGAAAGGGTTGCCAGAGTCGGGAAGACGACCGTACCGGCAGGCGGTCCCACTGCCAGTTTCCACGGATAGCTTCCGTAGACGTACCCGCCATTGCCGTTGTTATGGGGATTGAAGCCGAGGCCGAGGGCGCCGTCGGTGTAATTCTCGGCATCGCGGGGCGCATCAAAAATGCCGTAGCTGGCCCGGAGGGACCACTT
>Ga0335078_10006676_pt1 | contig 17069 bp, 14 predicted proteins | sample Lox_Sample_32_FD_206711 | JGI IMG/M metagenome (GOLD analysis project Ga0335078, IMG submission 206711) | Soil microbial communities from Loxahatchee National Wildlife Refuge, Florida, United States - Lox_Sample_3.2 | ecosystem: Environmental > Terrestrial > Soil > Wetlands | place: USA... | reverse complement strand
CCCGATTTCACACCGTAACCGAGGCGGGTAAAGACGGGCTTGGGGCGGCCGATAAAATTCGAGTCATCGCGAGTGCGGTAACCAGATGGAAACCAAGAGACCGGTCGAAGGGCTCGCCGCCGTGCGAGAGGATATCCTGCGCGCGTGCCGCGATTCGGGGCGCGACCCTGCAGGCGTCACGCTGGTTGCCGTCGCCAAGACGTTCGGCGCCGATGCGATCGAGCCGGTGATCGCCGCCGGACAGCGCGTTTTCGGCGAGAACCGCGTGCAGGAGGCCAAGGCCAAATGGCCGCCGCTCATCGCCCGTCACGGCGGGGTCGAATTGCACCTCGTCGGCACGCTGCAATCGAACAAGGCGCGCGAGGCGGTGGCGCTGTTCGACGCCATTCATTCGCTCGACCGGGAGAGCCTTGCCCAGGCCCTCGCCAAGGAGATCGCCCGGCAAGGGCGCCGGCCGCTTCTTTTCGTCGAGGTCAACACCGGCGCCGAGCCGCAAAAATCGGGCTTGCTGCCGCAAGAGGTCGACGGTTTCCTCGCCGCGTGCCGCGACCGCCACGGCTTGTCGGTCAGTGGCCTGATGTGCATCCCGCCCGCGGACGAGGCGCCGGCGCCGCATTTCGCCCTGACCGCGCAGATCGCCCGCCGCAACAGCCTTACGCTGCTGTCGATGGGCATGAGCGCCGATTTTGCGACTGCGATCGCCTTCGGCGCCACTCACGTCCGGGTCGGCACCGCCATTTTCGGGGCGCGGACGAAAATCGACTAACTAACTCTGAATCAGGATTCGTGTTTTTCGCGAAATAAGGCCCAGAAGCGTCGTGAGATCCCGCAGACCAAGGGCCACGCAGCCGGCGGTCGGGGCAAAGGCCGGCCGCGCCAGATGGATGAACACGGCGCTGCCGCGGCCGGCGAGGCGGGGGCGCGTGTTGTGGTCGATCTCGATGATGAGATCGTAGAGGCGGTCGGTGCGCCACAAGCGATCGCCTGGTTCATTGGCCGACCGGTGAAAGGGGCGGTTGTAGCGCCGGTCGGACGGATCCTCGCACCACGCGTCCGCGCCGCCGATTCGGCGCGCCGGCAGAAGGCTTCGCGGCCGCGGCAGGCGGTCGGCCCGCCACCACAGCCGCACCGGACGGAATTCGCCGCGCGGGGTGCCCCCGTCGCCTTCGCGCTTGTCGGCCTTGATCCCGCCCCGGCCGAGCGCGACCGGCATGACAAAGGGACCGGCGTGCAGCCACCCCTGGGACCGCCGCCCGGGCCGGGCGGTGACGCGAATGGTGCCGAGCGATCTACACTTCATGCGGCGAGCGCGCCGCGATCGACCGGCGCCGTCCGGGCGAGCGCCCGGTCTGGACCCCAACTGGCGCTTGCTCTTTTCTCCTTGGATGTTCTACTTCGCGCCAAGCGGCGTGGCAAAATCGCGGCCACCACCACGGTCACGCGCTGCCGAGACGGTTTGGCAAGTCGTTTGGCAAGTCGGATTGACTGTCCTCGTCTGACCGGTGGGGGACACGCCGCTGGGGGTCCGGATCGATGCCGAATACGCGCAAGATTCTTATCGTCGACGATGATCCCGAGCTGCGCGAGGCGCTGACCGAGCAGTTGTCGCTGCACGAGGAGTTCGAAGCGGTCTCGGCCGAGAACGGCGCCAAGGGCGTGCAGGCGGCCAAGGCCGGCCAGATCGACCTCGTCATCATGGATGTCGGCCTGCCCGACATCGACGGGCGCGAAGCGGTTCGCATCCTGCGCAAGAACGGCTTCAAGGCCCCGATCATCATGCTCACCGGCCACGACACCGATTCCGACACCATCCTCGGCCTCGAATCGGGCGCCAACGATTACATCACCAAGCCGTTCCGCTTCGCGGTGCTGCTCGCCCGCATCCGCGCGCAGTTGCGCCAGCACGAGGCGAGCGAGGACGCGGTCTTCACCATCGGACCCTACACCTTCCGCCCGAGCTCGAAGCTCCTGCTCAATCCCAAGGGCAACAAGGTCCGCCTCACCGAGAAGGAGACCTCGATCCTGCGCTACCTCTACCGCGCCGGGCAGCGGCCGGTATCGCGCGAGACGCTGTTGCAGGAGGTGTGGGGCTACAATTCCGGCGTGACCACGCATACGCTCGAAACGCACATCTATCGGCTACGACAGAAGATCGAGAAGGACGCTGCCGCGCCGACCATCCTGGTCACCGAGGCCGGCGGATACAAGCTGGTGCCGTAATCGCCGCAGCGGTCATGACCATCGAGGATGACATCGCGGTCCTTGAGCGGGTGCCCATACTGTGCCGGCTGGGCGTGCCGGCGCTGCGCATCCTCGCGATCGGCGCCGAGAACCGCCAGCTCGCGCCCGGCCAGGTGCTGTTCGCCGCCGGCGAGGTCGCCGACGGCGCCTACATCGTGCAGCGCGGCGCGATCGCGCTGCAGCCCGAGCGCGCCGCCGACCGCGAGGTGATCGCCGGCCCCGGCACGCTGCTCGGCGAATCGGCGCTGCTCGCGGAGACGCGGCGGCCGGCCACGGCCACCGCGCTCGAGGACACGACGGTCATGCGCCTTTCGCGCGGGCTGTTTCTGAAGATGCTCGAAGGCTATCCCGACGCCGCGCGGCGCATGCACGAGGTGATCGCGGCGCGCGCCGACCAGTGGGCGCGCGAAATTGAAAACGTGCGCGCCGCGCTCGCCTCTCACGACAAGCCGCACTGAATTCACGCGCTCGAGATGGCCCGCATGAGCGAAGCGACATGCGGGTTTTTTGCCGCAAGGTAAATTCGCGGTTAAGGCCTTGCTCGTCTGGGTTGTTTGCTCAAAACCGTGCCAAGTCTGTTGCGGAGGCGATGTTTTTTTTTGACAGCGACCTGCCGGCTGCATCGCTGAGGCAGCCGAATCGGTCGTCAAGCCCGCTCAGGGGCTCCTTGCCGCGAGATTTGACATTAATGCGACGGGTCTTTGAGAGTATTTGTGAGTAAGTACAACGCCAGATTGGTTCTACCTTTAATTGCCAAACGAGCGGGGCCTATCGACGAGTGGGAGGCAGAAATGAAATCTGCACTCGTATGTATCGCGATCCTCTGCGCCATCGATGCCGTCTGGTATCGGGGCGCACATGTCGCGGCCTTGGAGCGGGCCGTCTCGGAAATCTACACACGGTGGTGAGAGCCCGCTCTTGCGGCGCCACTCGACTGCTTGGGTGGGTTAGCGCAGCGGCATAACTCACATCGAGATTCGCTGCTCACAGCAAGTAGCAAAAGCAAAAGTAGCAAAAGTAGCCCGGATGGAGCGCAGCGCAATCCGGGGTCAAGCGCTCAGCGAGCGTGACCGTGAAGAAATAGGTGCCCCCTGGAACAAAATTGCGCCGGTATCGGACCATCGGCGAATCTTATCCCGGATTTCGCTTCGCTCCATCCGGGCTACGCTTGCTCACATCGAGATTCGCTGCACGCAGCAAGCAGCAAAAGTAGCAAAAGTAGCCCGGATGGAGCGCAGCGTAATCCGGGGTCAACCGCCCCGCTCGCCGAAATCCCTCGTGGGTTCTTCGCCGTCGCCGGCCCAGTCGGCCGGCAGCAGACCGCGTCTGACATAGAAGTGGAACGACGAATAAGGCCATTCGCTCACCCATCTCACCAGCTTGTGCTTGACCGGGTTGAAGTGCACGTAGTCGACGTGTCGCTCAAAATCGATCTCGTTCCGAATCGTGTGCTCCCAGAAGCGCCGTTGCCACAGTGCGTATTCGCCGTTGCGGCGGCGAGTCACCGGTTCTCCGGCGGCAACAAGCCGATGCGTGAAATAAGCCTTGATACGCTTCCAGCGGCCGGAGAAATCAGGATCGCCGGGTGGCAGCGTCCAGACCGTGTGCAGGTGCTCCGGCAGGACCACGATGGCCTCGATCATGAAAGGACGCTCGCGGCGCGCGGTGCGGAACGCCATCCGCAAGGCGTCCATGTGACGCACCATCGCCGAGGATGTCCGGTCAGCGAGCGTCACCGTGAAGAAATAGGTGCCCCCTGGAACAAAATTGCGCCGGTATCGGACCATCGGCGAATCTCATCCCGGATTTCGCTTTGCTCCATCCGGGCTACATAAACTGCTCACAGCAAGCAGCAAAAGTAGCAAACGCAAAAGTAGCCCGGATGGAGCGCAGCGCAATCCGGGGTCAACCGCCCCGCTCGCCGAAATCCCTCGTGGGTTCTTCGCCGTCGCCGGCCCAGTCGGCCGGCAGCAGACTGCGTCTGACATAGCAAAAGTAGCCCGGATGGAGCGAAGCGTAATCCGGGGTCAACCGCCCCGCTCGCCGAAATCCCTCGTGGGTTCTTCGCCATCGCCCACCCAGTCGGCGGGCAGCGACCGCGTCTGAGGTGCTCCGGCAGGACCACGATGGAACGCCTTTGGCGGAGTTGTCATGCGAAACCAAATCGTGGCCGAGTCGCAGACGGACTATAGTGCCGTAGCCTGCTTGAGCGAATGCGATATTCGGGGTTCCATGTCGCAAGAAGAGACCCGGATTTCGCTTCGCTCCGTCCGGGCTACGAACCACGAACTGCGGGACTAAAGCTCCAGGGTCGCCGTCGCCGGCACGTCATCGCTGGGTCGCGCCCAGTTCGTAGCAAAGCGTAACCCTGGAATCATTGATAGGCCGTCCCGGGTTCCGCTGCGCTCCATCCGGAGCCACTTGCTAGGTTTGCTTACTTTTTCAGACCCGACAGGTAGGTGAGTTCCTGGACGACCGTGCGGATGTCTGAGATTAGCGGCTGGATGTCGCCTCGTTGAGCGAGGTAGCGCCTGCTGTGCGCGGACTTATCGCCCATTTCTTTCAGCTTCGGCAGAGCTTGTTTCGTATTGCGGCTGAGATTCCACGATGTCTCTGCGAGCGTCTTGTCGATAAGGTCGCGGAGATAGAAGAAATCACCCGCACGGTTTTGAATCCGGCTGGCGATCTCGTGGTGCTCGAACGTCTCGATGATGAGCGTCTCGATGAGTCGCCGCAACATAACGGCGCAGGCGTCATACCAACCCTTCTCATACGCCCCGTTGATCTGGTTTGAAACCTTCTCGATGTAGCCGCGCGTTCCGCGCACGAGCGATACCATAATGACCGGCTGCGTCGCCGCTAGGAGGCCTTCTTCCGGTGGGCCTACTTCAATTGAAATCTCCGCATGGATCGCCTTCGCCGTGGCTACGATGTTCCGGATTGAGGACATCACTCATCGCCCTTACGCCCGTAAAGATGCTTGGCCATGCTCTCGAAGATCTTGTCAATCTGCTGAGCCGTCGATTCTGGCGAGATGTGTATCTGAATGTCGATGTGCACCTCGGGACCGCCCGCTGATGGAAGGTGGGGCATCTGCGGTGCCTGCGCTGCGGCCGGTGTGTGGAGTGGGCCGGTCTGCATTGTGGTTTCTGTCGGTGCCGAATTGGCGGGAAATTCTGCTTCCTCAACGAGCGCCTTGAAGGTCTGCACCGTTCTACCGACGACTTGCTGTCCAGCGGACGAACTCGTCCTGAAGACGTGCTGCAATTCCGTAACGGGTTGCCTCTGCGCATCGGGATAGACAGCGTACAAATCGGCGTACCCGCTGCGGATGGCTTCGCCGAGCACCGTCCTGGGGTTGGCGCCGCGGTAGGCGCTCCATCTCGCGGTCGGAATGCCGGTCTGGTCGATGAGCCCGATGAACTTCAGCACACCGATGAGGGTGCGGTCATTGGTCGACTTGAAGCCTAGGGTCTTCAGCCACGCCTCAGTGACTTTCGGCGGCACGCCGACGGTTCGTATCTTCTCGAGCAGCGGCTTAATCTTGCCGGTGACTGTCGTGTAGGCGTACTCGGGCATCCGAAATCCTCGCAAAAGTTTAAATCAAAACAAATACAACGATTCGGCGAGTCGCAAGGAGAATCCGCGAAGGGCAGCGGCCGGACTGAGAAAATATCATCGCACTGCGGATTGGTTTGAGAAGTAACGCGTCCAGCCCGACGTTACCGGCCCGATGACAGTTCTGCGAATTCCGGGATCACCCCGCCCGCTCGCGGAAATGCATCATGGGTTCTTCGACCTCGCCGGCCTAGCCGGCAGTAGGTGCCGCTCAAAATCGATCTCGTTGGGAATCGTGTACTCCCGGAAGAGCTGTTGCCGGATTTCGCTTCGCTCCATCCGGGCTACATAAACTGGAACAAAATTGCGCCGGTATCGGACCATCGGCGAATCTTATCCCGGATTTCGCTTCGCTCCATCCGGGCTACATAAACTGCTCACAGCAAGTAGCAAAAGTAGCCCGGATGGAGCGCAGCGCAATCCGGGGTCAAGCGCCAACTAAACCTCGAGTGTCGCCGTCACCGGGACGTGGTCGGAGGGGCGCGTCCAGCCGCGCGAATCCTTCGACACCGCGACGGCGGAAAGCCGGTCGCCGAGCGCCGGCGCGATCCAGATGTGATCGAGGCGGCGGCCGCGGTCGGATCGCGTCCAGTCGAGCGCGCGATAGCTCCACCAGGTGTAGAGCTTGGTCGGCTCGGGCACGAAGCTGCGCACCGCGTCGATCCAGGCGCCGGCCTTCTGGAGCCCGAGAAGCTTCTCGCACTCGATCGGCGTGTGCGAGACGACGTTGAGGAGCTGCTTGTGGCTCCACACGTCGCATTCGAGCGGCGCCACGTTGAGGTCGCCGACGATGATCGCGCGCTCGGACGGCGCCGGCCGCAGCGCGGCGCTCGCGTGCATCTCGTCGAGGAAGGCGAGCTTGTGGGCGAATTTCGCGTTGAGCGCGGGATCGGGAATGTCGCCGCCCGCGGGCACGTAGAAATTATGCAGCGTCAGCGGGTCCTTGAGGCCGGCGCGCTCGCCGAGCCGGATCGCGACGTGGCGGCAATCGTTCTTGCCGCAGTAGCCCTGCACCGCGGTCGATTCGAACGGCAGCCGCGAGAGCACCACCACGCCGTGATAGCCCTTCTGGCCGTTGAGCGCGACGTGCTCGTAGCCGAGCCGCTTGAAGCGCTTGAGCGGGAACCGGTCGTCCGGGCATTTGGTCTCCTGCAGGCAGAGGATGTCCGGCTGCACGTCCTTGACGAATCTGGCGACGAGATTGATGCGCAGCCGCACCGAATTGATGTTCCAGGTACTGATCGTGATGCGCATGACGGTGGTCCCTGATATGCGGCGTCGCCGGTCGGGGCACAAGGCCGGCTTTAAGGCGTTGGATGACGAGGGCTCGGACCTCGCGCCGGCGGTTCTGCTGGCGTAGCTTGCGCGTCGGAGGCGGGCATGGACGACCAATCGCATCGGCCGCAGGTGGTGATTGTCGGCGCCGGTTTCGGCGGGCTCGAAGCGAGCAAGGCGCTCGCCAAGGCCGCCGTCGATGTCACGCTCGTCGACACCTACAACCACCACTGCTTCCAGCCGCTGCTTTATCAGGTGGCGACGGCGGCGCTGTCGCCGGCCGACGTCGCCTGGCCGATCCGCGCCATCTTGCGGGCGCAGAAGAACGTGCGCGTGATCATGGCGCGGGTGACCGGGATCGACGTCGCCGCGCGCCGCGTGCACACGAGCGAGATCGATCTTGCCTACGACTATCTCATCCTCGCCACCGGATCGACCCACTCCTATTTCGGTCACGACGAATGGGCGCCGTTCGCGCCCGGGCTCAAGCATATCGCCGATGCGACCGAGATCAGGCGGCGCTTTCTGCTCGCCTTCGAGCGCGCCGAGGTGGTCGAGGACGAGGTCGAGCGGGCGCGGCTCCTCACCTTCGTCATCGTCGGCGGCGGCGCGACGGGGGTGGAGATGGCCGGCGCGATTGCCGAGGTGGCGCGGCAGACCTTGCAGCACGACTTCCGCCGCATCGACCCGCGCAAATCGCGCATCGTCCTGATCGAAGCAGGCCCGCGTCTGCTGCCGGCATTTCCCCATGCCTTATCGGAGTACGCGCGGCAGTCGCTGGTCAGCATGGGGGTTGAAGTCGAGCTCAACCGCAAGGTCACCGGCTGCGATGCGCACGGCGTCTCCGTCGAGGGCGGCCGCATCGAGGCGGCGACCGTGGTCTGGGCGGCCGGCGTCATCGCTTCGCCGGCGGCCGAATGGATCGGCGCCGAGCATGATCGCGCGGGGCGCGTCAAAGTCGCGGCCGACCTCAGCGTGCCCGGGCACCCGGACATCTTCGCGGTCGGCGATACGGCGAGCGTGACGGATGGCGAAGACCGTCCGGTGCCGGGCATCGCCCCGGCCGCCAAGCAGATGGGCCGCTATGTCGGCAAGCTGATTGCGGCGCGGGTCGAGGGCCGGCCGCCGCCGCGGCCGTTCGCCTATCATCACCTCGGCGACCTCGCCGCGATCGGCCGCAAGTCCGCCGCCGTGAAGCTCGGCCCGATCCGGCTCACCGGCTTCCTCGGCTGGGTGTTCTGGAGCGCGGTCCACATCTATTTCCTGATCGGACTGCGCAACCGCTTCGTCGTCGCTCTGAACTGGATGTGGAACTACCTTACCTTCCAGCGCGGCGCGCGGCTCATCGGCGTGGCGCCGCAGTCGGACGCCGAGTAGCGAGGCCGCGAACCCGTCGGCTGCGTTCGTGCCGATGGCGGTCGCGAGACGCAAATGCCCGGCACGAGGCCGGGCATCGCAGTCCGCCGGGCGGAGCGCTATCTCAGAACGCTATTTCAGACACTATTTGAGATTGGCCTGATAGTCGATGACGAACAGGCCGGGATCGGGCTTTTTCGTCGCGTCGAGATTGTAGACGGCGACCGTGGTGTCGAGGCCTTGCGGATCGGTGACCGTCCACTGCTTGAGCTGCAGGGTCTTGGCGTCGAACATCATCATCAGCCGATTGGTGCCGACGAGCGCCTGCGTTTCCTCGACGACCACGGAGACGAAGGTGTCGTCGGACGACACGCTGACCACGTCGGTGTCGCGCAGGAGGTCGATGCGGTCGGCGAGCAGATAGCGCAGCGGCGTCTGCGACAGCGGGAAGAAGTCCGAAGTCTCGAGCGAGTGGTCGTAGACCACGACCGAGGAACCGTCGGCGACGATCTCGATCGGGCTCGGCGGGCTGTACTTGAAGCGGACCTTCCCCGGCTTCTGGATCGAGAAGGTTCCCTCGACGCGCCGGCCGTCGGGACCGATCTGCACGAAACTGCCGACGAGCGTCTGCATGTTCGACAGGTAGCTGCTGATCTTGTCGAGCAGCGCGCGCTGGCGCGCGTCGAAGGCGGTCGCCGGAGCGGGCGTGGCGCCCTTGCCCAGCAGCGAGAACGGAAAGAAACCCTTGAGGCCGGATGGAGCGGGGGCTGCGGCCGTGGTCGACGTGGTGTCGGTCGCCGCCGGCGCGGCGGGCGCCGGCGTGATGGCACCGGCTTTGCTGCGAGGCGCCGGCGTCGGCAGCGGCACATTCTCCGCGGATGCGGCCGCGGCCGAAAACACCAAGCCAGCCAACGCAGCGAGAATCACTCTCGCGCCCCGTCCCGCCATATTTGTCTCTCCCCTCGATGCACGCCTACACCCGTCGCCAGATCAACCGCTAAATCCCCGTTATGGCGAATTCGCGGCTGGGTGTTCCCGCGCGATGATCGAACGTGATGCTCAGCAAGACTCTGATGCTCTAGCAAGACTGCTCTAGTGAGACTGCTCTAGTAAGACTCCTCCTCGCCGCTTTCGACGAGGATTTCCCGCTTGCCGGCGTGATTGGCCTGGCCGACAATCCCCTCTTTCTCCATCCGCTCCATCAGCGAGGCGGCGCGATTGTAGCCGATTTGCAGGCGACGCTGAATATAGCTGGTCGAGGCCTTGCGGTCGCGAACGACGACTTGCACCGCCTGCTGATAAAGATCGCCGCTGCCGCCGTCTTCGGCGCCCATCGCCGTCGAGTCGAACACGGCCTTGTCGTCGCCTTCGAGCATGTCCTCCGCCGTGACCGCTTCGAGGTATTGCGGCACGCCCTGCGCCTTGAGGTGCCGCACCACCTTTTCCACCTCCTCATCGGAGACGAATGGCCCGTGCACGCGGCTGATGCGGCCGCCGCCGGCCATGTAGAGCATGTCGCCCTGGCCGAGCAGTTGCTCGGCGCCCTGCTCGCCGAGAATGGTGCGGCTGTCGATCTTCGAAGTGACCTGGAAGGAGATGCGGGTCGGGAAGTTGGCCTTGATGGTGCCGGTGATGACGTCGACCGACGGACGCTGCGTCGCCAGGATGACGTGGAGCCCGGCAGCGCGCGCCATCTGCGCCAGGCGCTGCACCGCGCCCTCGATGTCCTTGCCGGCGACCATCATCAGGTCGGCCATCTCGTCGACGATGACGACGATATAGGGCAGATGTTCGAGCTCGAGCTCCTCCTTCTCGTAGATCGCCTCGCCGGTCTCGCGATCGTAGCCGGTGTGCACCGTGCGCGAGAGCTTCTCGCCCTTGCCGCTCGCCTCGGCGACGCGCGCGTTGTAGCCGTCGATGTTGCGCACGCCGAGCTTCGACATCCTCTTGTAGCGCTCCTCCATCTCGCGCACCGCCCATTTGAGCGCGACCACCGCCTTCTTCGGGTCGGTGACAACGGGCGTGAGCAGGTGGGGGATGCCGTCATAGACGGACAGCTCGAGCATCTTCGGATCGACCATGATCAGCCGGCACTGGTCGGGGTGCAGGCGATAGACGAGGCTGAGGATCATGGTGTTGATGGCGACCGATTTGCCCGAACCGGTGGTGCCGGCGATGAGCAGATGCGGCATGCGCGCGAGATCGACGAGCACCGCTTCGCCGCCGATCGCCTTGCCGAGACAGAGCGGCAGCCGGGCGGAGGTTTCGGCGTAGTCGTGCGAGGCGAGCAGCTCGCGCAGATAGACCTTCTCGCGGGTCGGGTTCGGCAGCTCGATGCCGATGGCGTTTCTTCCGGAGACGACGGCGACGCGCGCCGAGAGCGCGCTCATCGAGCGGGCGATGTCGTCGGCAAGGCTGATCACGCGCGAAGATTTGATGCCCGGCGCAGGCTCGAGCTCGTAGAGCGTCACCACCGGTCCCGGCCGCGCATTGATGATCTCGCCGCGCACGCCGAAATCGGCGAGCACGCCTTCGAGCGCGGTGGCGTTCTCGCGGATGATCTCGGCGCTCAGCGTCGTGCGCTCGCTGGCGCGCGGCGCGGCGAGAAGAGCGAGCGACGGCAGCTCGTAGCCGCCGAGCGAGCGGCGCGCCGGCTTGGCCGCGGCGCGCGGCTTGCGCGGCGCGCGCGCCGGGGGCGGGGCCTCCTCGTCTTCGTCCTCGCTCTCGGCCTCACCTTCGGCGTCCGCATCCTCGTCCGGCCCCGGGGCAAGCCGGGGCTCGACGCGGGCGCGCGCCGGCCGGCCGTCGCCGCGCAGCGCGACTTGCGTCGGCGTGCGGCTGCGGACCATCCGCGCCAGCCGCGCGTGCACGCTGAGCAGGAAATGTCCGATGAAACCGAGCGACACCCAGCCGCGCTCGTCCTCGTCCTCGGCGGGTTCGTCGGCTTCCTCGGACGGGTCGCGCCAGATCAGGCCGGCGGCGCCGGCAAACGCGGCGAGCGCGGCAAGGCCGAACACCGCGGCCACCACGAGGCGATGGGTGCCGGCGAGCGGCGATCCGAGGAAGCGCGCCGGCACACGCAGCACCGCGTCGCCGATCACGCCGCCGAGTCCGGAAGGCAGCGGCCAGTGGGGGCTGCGCGGCAGCGTCGAGGCAAACGCCGAAGCGAGCACCGCGCCGAACAGCCAGAGCAGCACGCGCAGCCGCTCGCGGCTCAGCGGCCGGTGGCCGAGCAGTCGATAGCCCCAGACCGCGATCGGCAAGAGCAGCGCCAGCGAGCCGAGGCCGAGAAGCTGCATCATGAGATCGGCGGCGATGGCTCCCGGGCGGCCGAGCAGATTGTGCACGCGTGCGTTGGTAGCGTGGTTGAGCGAAGGATCGTGCACCGACCAGGTAGCGAGCGCTAGCGCGCCCATCATGGCGAGACTGATCAGCGCGATGCCGCCGGCTTCGCGCAGCCGGCGCTTGAGCGCGGCGCCGAGCTGGCTGGAGAGAACAGCCATTCCGTCAAAGCCGCGCTCGATCACGGACATCGCGATCGCCTTCCATCGTCTTTGCAAGCAAAGCGAAGCAATCCAGAACCTCGCTCGCAGGCTGGATTGCTTCGTCGCGGCGCTCCTCGCAATGACCAGCAGATGTTGTGCGGCCAAGCCATGCTCTAGCCCAGCACCGCGACGAGGCGATGCAGCCCCTCGGCGGTGATCGCCTTGTTCTGCACCATGGCGACGCGGATGTAGTCGGCACCGGGATTGCTGCCGTCAGCCTGCTCGCGCGCGAGGTAGCGGCCGGGCACCACGCGCACCCCGCCCTCGCGCCAGAGCGCGACGGTCGCAGCTTCGCTGCCGCCCTGTGCGGACACGTCGAGCCAGAGGAAGAATCCGCCGGCGGGCCTGGCATAGCCGTAGCGGTCGCCGACGATCTGATCGGCAAGATCGAATTTCTCCCGATAAAGGCGCCGGTTCTCGGCGACGTGGCTCTCGTCGCCATAGGCGGCGATGGCGACGCGCTGCGCCGGCAGCGGCACTTGCGGCGCGGCGACGTTGCGCAACTCGAGAAACGCCGCGAGGAAGCGGCGGTCGCCGGCGGCAAAGCCGACGCGCAGGCCGGGAAGACTCGATCGCTTCGACAGCGAATGGAACACCACGACATTGGCGAAGTCGGGCGTCGCCGCTTCGAGCATGCCCGGCGGCGGCCGCTCGCTGTAGATCTCGCAATAGCATTCGTCGCAGAAGACGAGGAAACCGAAGCGCCGCGCCAGCGCGGCAAGCCGCGCGAGATAGGCGCGGTTGGCGACGGCGCCCTGCGGGTTCGACGGCGTGGCGAGATAGAAGGCGACGGTGCGCGCCAGGAGATCTTCGCCGAGCGCGTCGAGGTCGGGGAGAAATCCATTGGCCGCCGTCGCAGGCAGGAAGACGGGCTCGCAATCGGCGGCGCCGGCGCCCGCCGAATAGGCGGCATAGAACGGATTGGGAATGAGCATGGCCGGCCGGCCGGCGCGCGGCGCCACCCTGGTCTCGCTCACAAAAGTCTTGGCCGCGAGCGCGGCGAGGAACAGCCCCTCACGCGTGCCGTTGAGCACGAGCACTTCGGTTGCGGGGTCGATCGGCCGCTCGAGCGCATAGCGTCGGTCGAGCCATTTGGCGACCGCCTCGGCGAAGGCGTCGAGCCCTTTGTTCATCGGATAGCGCCCGAATTCGTCGAGATGCGCCGCGATGACCGGCCCGACGAAAGCGGGAATGGGATGCTGCGGCTCGCCCACCGCCATGCTGATCGCGGGTTTGCCGGGCGGCGCGTCGCCAAGAAGTTCGCGCAGCCGCACGAAGGGCGAGCGGGCGCTGGCCGCGCGCGCAGGCGAGGGGACTGAGTCGCCGGTCATCCTGTACATCATTAACAGCGGGGCCCCGCCGTATCACTGCCTGCATAGCATAGAAGGCGCGAGGTTAAGGCGCGATTAACCATCTGTTATCGGGCCTTTGTTAGCTTGCGGCCGCTGCCGCCGGATATGCGCCGGGACATCGGCGTCTCGCGCTCTCGATCAGGCGAGGTCTCGAATTCGCCTCGGTCGGGTGGCAAGGACGCAGGCTGGGCTGTGCCGTCGGGTGCGGCCGGGGAGGGCATCACATGCGGATACTTGCGAAGGTATACGTCAAGGCGCCGGCAAAAAGGCTCGCGCATCGTATCGCCGTTGTATCGCTGACGTTCGCATTTGCCGGCCTGTCGCTGCCGGCGATGGCGCAGACATCGTCGGCCGACGCGATGCCGCCGAGCCCGTCATCGTCGCCGCACAAGAAGCCGGCAAAGCCGGCGGCGAAGGTCAAGCCCACCAAGTCGAAAACGACGGTTGCGAAAGGCGGCTCGGGCAAGGCCGCCGCGATCGAGAGCGCGGCCGAACCGGTCACGGATACGCTGCCGCCCGAAATCGGCTCCGCCATCGATACCGTGCGCGGCTGGTTCAATCGCTGATCGGGACGCGAGCGCGCGGCAATCCGCCTTCACGAAGGCATCGATCGACGTCGCGCGTCATTACGCACGCGGCGGCCGCGATCAACGATCCGCCATGCGTGGTTGTTCCTTGACTTGCGGCCACAACCGGAGTGCGCTTTATACGTGTACGGCGTCGACGCGATCCCTGTGCCGATCTTGCAGGGTCGGTCAGATGAGATCGAAATGTTGATGCACGACGACCGTCTCATGCACGGCTAGGTGATAGGTGCCGGTATCGTGTGGCCCGTACACGCTCACGGGGGTATTGGGCGCAGGCACGGGAGCGGAACTGCTGACATCAACGTAGTAGCTTCCGGACGTTGTCGGCGTGAAGCTCAGCTCGGGGTCGGCTCCGCTGGTGCCCGCCTGGGCAACCTGTTTGCCCGAACTGTCGTAGATGCGTTCGACCGGATCCCCGAGCGTTCCGCCGCCGCCGAGCGTGCCCGTCAGGTCGAATGTATACTGCTGGCCGGCGGTCATCCCGATCTTGAACCAGTCGTGGTCGCCGGCGACCTCTATGGTTCCGCTCGCGCTGCCGTCGTAGGGGTCATAGGCGCTGAACGTGAAATGGCCGTTGGTTGAGGTGTTGGCTGCATAATCGTCCTGGGTGACGTGGACTGTATAGCTGCCGGTCAGTCCCTTGCCGTCTTGGGAATAGCTCTCTGCAGCAACGAAGTAAGTTCCCGAGGTTTGCGGGGTGAAGTACAGCTCTGGATCCCCGCCTGGGCCGGTGTTGGTGCCGCCGGCGATGGCGGCGCCCGAATGATCGTAAAGGGACACGGACGGGTTCTGAAGGGTCCCGCCGCCGCTGTTAGAGCCACTGACATCGATTCTGTAACTGACGCCCTTTGTGAGCGACACCGCGAACCAATCGCTGTCGCCGGTATTTTCAAGTGTCCCATTTGCCGTGCCGACCGCATAGCTTTTGAATGTCACGACACCCGTTGTCGAGCCGTCGCCGGCGTAATCGTCCTGGTATACGTGCGCCGTGTAGGTACCGATGCCGGTGGAATTGGAATTCTGCATGCCGCCGGCCTGAACGAAATAGATGCCCGAGCTTGTCGGCTTGAAGTAGATCTCCGAATCGGGTCCCGACAAAGTATTGTCGTCGAACGCCAGGGTGACCGCCTTATTGTTGTTGCCGACGCTTAGGATGCTCAGAAAGGGATCATTGAGGGTGCCGCCGCCGCGCTGGACACCGTCGAGATTGAACTGATAGCCGACGCCGGCCTTGAGCTGGATCGCGAACCAGTCGGTGTCGCCGGCGAGTTCAATGGTGCCGTGTGCGGGCTGACCTAAGCCGATAGTCCCCAGTGTTCTTGCATCGCTGGCAAAATCGTCGGTCGTGGCTTCAACCTTGTAGGTGCCGGTCCCGGTACCGCTGTCGGACGACACGTCAACAAAGAATGTGCCCGATTTTTGCGGCGTAAAGAACACTTCCGGGTCATGACCCTGCATTGGCGACGCGCCACGAAGGACATTTCCCCAACTGTCAGTGAGGACGAGATGCGGGGCGGCGAGCGTGCCGTCACCGCTGAGACTGCCGAGAACGTCGAATCGGTAGCTGGTGCCGGCAGTGAGCTGGACAGCGAACATATCGCTGTCGCCTGCGGTTTCGATGTTGCCGGCGGCCGAGGGGCCGCCATTGACCCAGACCTCGCCGGTTCTCGTCGTTCCGCTCGAAAAATCATCACCGCCCCAAAGATACGCGTCGCTCTCGATCCAATTGTCGATCGTCTGCCAGTCGGCCATGGTGAGCTGGAGCGCGGATGCGCTTGTCGAGACGAGACCGACCACGAAGGGCTGTGGATTTGCCGCGGTCCCCTGATCGATCCAGAGCGGGCCACCACTCTGGCCCGGTTGGGGCGTCAGGGTGACGTTGTCGAGAATCGAAAAATTGGGGTCGGCTTCCACGGTGCCGCTGGTGGTCTCGAGGATGCCGCCCAAGAGTCCCGGATAGCCGCTCATCATGACATTACCGCCGGCAAAATCGGCGAAATGTCCGAATGAGCCATACTGGGAGAGATCGGCCGACACATCGATCACGGCAAAATCCTGCTGGACCGCGTCACCGTTCAGCATCTCGCCCTTATCATTCACCGGGAAGAAGTGGAGATCGGCGATGGGTGAGAAAATGCCAGTCCCTCCGGCAACAACATTACCGCCGATCGCAAAGTAGCCGGGATTGATTTGAAAGCTGGTGCCGGCTTGGTTGGTATCGGCATCCCAGACCACGTGGGCGGCGGTGAGGATCGTATGCGGACCGATGATGACGCCGGTGCCTTGTCGATTCAGCGTCGTGTCGAGAATGTAGCAGACGCTGCTCATTGGAAACGGAAGCGCATCGCCGGTGCCGCCGGACGGCAGCCCCGGTGAGATTCCGGCCGACATCAGCGGATAACCGCCGTCGGCGACGGCGGGCGTGGGATCGGACGGGGTTCCCGACCACAAAGTCGTGCCCGTGCGCGCTACTGAATCCATGACTGCGCCAGCCGTTGCGGCGCGATCCAACTCGACCGGCGCTTTCGCCCATTGAAGCGGTTGCTCCGCCCAGCGAACCTCAGGCGCGGGCGGCGGCGCATTTGCCCATTGGAATGCTTGGTCCACCCATCGGATCTCGATCAGGGACGACGGATTTTCGATGAAGCCTGGGTGAAACGAAGTGGCAACAAGCGTTGCCGGGCGGTCTGCCGATGAGCCGCTGGCGATGTCGTCATCGGAAGGCAGCACCAAGTGGTTGGCCGTCGTGGCGTCGCTATCGCTTTGGTCCGCCGCCTGCGGGTCGGGCGCAAGACCGGAAAGGCTCACCGCTGAAGCACTTCCATTTTCGGGTCCGTCGGTCGCTCCGTTCCAGCCAAAGCGTGCGCTTTGGAATGCCGCAAAATCGAAGCTGTCTGTCAGACCACTCAGCGCTGCCCGCAGCAACGCATAGCAGTCAGTGACAGACTCAGCGTGCTCTGGAAGGCCGGAAATATTCGCGCCGAACTCGGTGCCGCCGCATTGATCCGGTGTCGTGGGGCTGTGCAGGAGGCTTGCATCGCCAAACGAGGCCTGCAGATCGTCCGTCTGGATTTGCAGTTCGTGGCGGAAAGTCT
>Ga0335078_10006675_pt1 | contig 17074 bp, 12 predicted proteins | sample Lox_Sample_32_FD_206711 | JGI IMG/M metagenome (GOLD analysis project Ga0335078, IMG submission 206711) | Soil microbial communities from Loxahatchee National Wildlife Refuge, Florida, United States - Lox_Sample_3.2 | ecosystem: Environmental > Terrestrial > Soil > Wetlands | place: USA... | reverse complement strand
TGGAGGCAGCAGCCATGCAGACGACAACCAATAAAACCTCCCCGTCAAGTTCCGCAGCTCCGTACGGACTGCAGGTAGTGGAGAATTGCGTCGACTGCGGCCCCCGGCAGAAAAATCTGTTCTGCCGACTCTCTGCCGAAACCATGCGCGAGCTGAACATGATCCGGCAAACCGCTCTCTATCCGCAGGGAGCCGTACTCTTCGTCGAGGGGGAAGCGCCGCGCGGTCTCTTCGTGCTTTGCAACGGCGAAGCCAAGCTCACCGCCGGCTCCAACCAGGGAGAAAGCATCATTCTTCGCCTGGCCGAACCGGGAGAGCTGCTCGGCCTCAGCAGCCTGATCGCCGGCACACCCTATGCCGCCACGGCGGAAACGCTGACCCCGGCGCAGGTTGCATTCATCCCCGCGCGCAAGTTCCAGCGTTTTCTGCGCACCCATCCTGACGTTTCCCTGCGCGTGGCCGAACACCTGAGCATGGAGCTGCACAAGTCGTGGGAGCAGGCGCGCCTGCTGGCGCTGGCCCCCAGCACCCGCTCCAAGCTGGCGCAGTTGCTGCTCGATTGGGCCAGCGAGCATGACGGCGCCGGCACTGCCGAGGTATGCGTCCCCTTCCACATGACTCACGAAGAGATCGGACGCATCATCGGCGCCTCGCGCGAAACCGTCAGCCGGCTGCTCTCGGATTTCAAGCGGCGCCGCCTCATCCGCGTAGAGAACGGCTCCGTCTACCTGATTCCCGAGGAATTGCGCAGCGTCGCCCTCTGAGCGGACGCTTTCTCCGGCAGGAACGCTCCCGCACGTTTGTCAGCAATGCGCCCGGTCTGTACCCCCAATCGGATACCCACCCCCCTCGGTTATTTCCTGGTGTCTCTGTAGATTCAAAGGGTTAGCGCTGCCGCCCCGTCTTGATCCGATCGAGATCCGATTATCTAAAGGACTTACGGGTAAAATCCGATCGCACAAGGACTTATCTATATCTCATTGTTATCAATACACTGCCTACGATAACAATTTAGACGAAAACTGTCAAGTAAAACCGGCAAAGCGTGGCGACCAGCCCCGACTGGCAGCAGAGCGCGCGGCGGCTCGTGGACATTCTGATCACCGGTTCGACGGACCAAGTAAGGTCCCGGTTTGCGCCAACGACTTTATTTACATGATGGAACTCAATGACGGGTTCGACGCCTGGTCGCAGATCGACCGCATTCTCCGCCCGGTGATGATCATCAACATGGCGCGGGACAACATGGTTCCGGTTGAGTTGCAGCAAGCGCAGAAAACCGTGGCGCGCGGCTGAAGGATGCGACCTATCCGGAAATCCAGGAGGAGGCGCGTATGGGCACGGGCGCGCTGGCGAGCGCGGTGAACATCTGGGGACCCAAGATGCGCGCTGGAAGCGGTCCGCGGCCGCAAGTGAGACTTATCCGGTGGTTCTCTGCAGTAACTGCACGACGCGCTGTTCGGGGTCGTAAAGGAAGCAGCAAAGCAGATTGGTGGCATAACGAAGCAGGGTGGTGAGGTTGGTCCGGTACCAGCAGCATTGCGCCATTCGCGGCGACAAGCCGCAGAAAAAACGCAGGCTGCAGACGGTTTCCGGCGAACTGAGCAAGGCGGCAACCAGGCGATGATTGCCGTCGAGAATGGTGAACGGCGCGCTTTCGTTGAGCCCGATAATAAGAATCGCCCCCGTATCGGCGTTCTGGGCCACGTGGTCGCGCAAGTCCTCGATCTTTGCCCGGAAAGTCGGGGTCGTAAGCTGGCGGCTGGCGGCGTCGGTAATGCGCTCGGCGACCTGTGTGATGGAGAAGTCTCCATTGGCCAGCTTTCGCCACTGGGCGCGCGGGAACACGCGGATACGGTGCAGATCGCTGCTGCGAATCTCGGCTTCGTACCACTCTGTTCCCCTGGGAAGCTCACGCCACAACGACCCGTGGCGCAGGAACAGCAGCGCCCGCCGCATCTGGTTCTCTGCCGGATCGGAAAAGTTCGAACTGGCCAGCAGCCGGGCGACAGCGCCCTGATATTCCCGCAGCTCGGGGCAGTGCCAGTCGTTCCGCAGAAATTCCGCGATCACCTCGTCTTCGGGTACGCGCCGCCGCAGCCGGATGGGGGCCGCATCCGGCGCCAGCAGCGAATCCCCGCCGGTGATGAGGCTGAGGAAAAAGGGCACGGCAACGCAGATGAGCAGAAATACCATGATCGCCACCTGCACCCAGATCACCTGCGCCAGCGATGAATGGAAGTGGTAGATGCCGGCAATCACTCCCACGCTGACCACCAGCTGCACCCAACCGGTGTTGGCGATCTTGCGCGACATCTCGTAGGCGATGATGACCACGCTGAGCGCGTACACGCCGGTGGCCAAAGCGTACAGCACCATCAGAGAAGAAAAGCTGGCGCCGCCGGCCTTCACGAACTGAGGGCCAAAGAGCTCCATCCACAGCCAGCTCGGCGCCAGGCGCAAACCCAGAGCGAACACCAGGCACACCGCAAGCACCAGCAGCAGCGCGATGCCGAGAATTCCGTGGTCGTCACGGCGGCGGCTGCGCGTCTGCGCGGCAATCGGAAACATGCTGCTCACGATGGCCCAGGAAAAGGCAAACACCACCCGCCCGACCATCGCTACGGCGGCATAAACTCCGGCCGCTTCAGACGGGAAGAAATGTTTGACCACCACAATGTCGCAATTGTTGATGACGACCTGCCCGGCGAAGAAAACCGCGGCCTGCAGGCTTTCGCGCGCGGCGATGGGAACCCCGACGTCGGATTCCGGCGACGCCGAAGGCGACAGTCGCGGGCTCGCGAACAGGTACGCCGTAACCACTGCCGCGGCGTTGGCGGCAATCACGCCGCGTACACCGCATCCCAGCAGAATCAGCAGCAGGGAGCCGCCGAGCCGTACTAACCCCTCCAGGAGCAGGTTGAGCGCCAGCAACCGAAAGCTGCAGATGCCCAGCATGTGGCCGCGGCGCGCGCCCAGCGGAACGTAGAAAGCAGTGCCAATGGCCAGCAAAAAAATCAGCCCAGGATCGACGAGATTGAGATAGTTGGTAATGCTGTTGCTGAACAGCAGGAGAAACATCGCCACCAGGAGTCCGGCAGCCCAGCCGCGCAAATGAAGTCCGCGATAGGCAGCGCTCTGCGCCTCGGCCGAGTCCTGCTGCGCGACCATTTTTGCGGTGAGAATCTGGAAAGACAGCGTGACCGCGGAGACCAGAACCAGCAGCGTGTAAACCGTAGTGGTGTGGCCGAAGGCAGTAGGACCGAGATAACGGGCGACCGTGAGGTTGTAGGCGAAGTTGATGGCGGTGACCAGGCCCAGGCCGGCAATCAGCACCAAACTTCCGCCCAGAACGCGTTCCCGCGGCGTTCGGACGGGTTCTTCGACTTGGGTCGCCACGCTGTTCCAGCTCCGAAAGTGCTCAAACTCTGCTCGGGGGCCGCATCCCGCTGGAATTTCAGGGGACGTAGCTCTGATGCGGGAATTGCCGGGCCTGCTGCCCGCCGCGATGGTCGTTTGCACTACAACCCAGCACGAGCCTAGAGCTTCTAAATTGCACGGATCGCTCATGGGAAGGACCACGCGGCTTAGTTTTGCAACCCTGGTTCTGCTTCTGCTTCAGGGTTGTTCGCAGAAGAATGTAGGGCACGTCCTGCGTGAGGGAGCGCCGGCTCCGGGCGCTTCGCCGCGGCTGCTTGCGATCTACGAACCGTGGTTCGGGCATCCGCGGCACATTGACGTCGGCTATTCGTCGCAAGATCCGCTCGTGATCCGCAGGCAGATCGAAGAGGCCAAAAATCTTGGAATATCCGGTTTCGTAATCGACTGGTACGGCGACCGCGAACCATTGCTCGATCGCAGCTTTGCGCTGGTGCTCTCCAGCGCCGCCGAACAGAACTTCAAAGCCGCGATGATGTATGACGAAAGCGATCCCGGCGGCGACCAGGCAACCGATGACACCCTGGCGGCTTTCGAGAAGTTTCACAGCCAGTATCTTGCTCCGGGTGCTGCCGGGCACGAGGCTTACCTTACCTACGACGGCCGGCCGGTGATCTTCATATTTCCGAAAGGCGGCCGCACTGACTGGAACCGCGTGCGTGCCTTGACGAGCAAGTGGAACCCGGCGCCGTTGCTCATCTACGAAAATCTGCCGGGAGCGCAAGCCACCGCCTTTGACGGCTTTTATGCCTGGGTCAATCCCGGCGGCAAGGGTTGGACCGCGAATGGCAGCAATTGGGGCGAGGACTATCTGCGGGATTTCTACCACATGATGCAGACGAAGTATGCGGACAAGATTGCCGTGGGCGCGGCATGGCCGGGCTTCGACGACAAGCGCGCCTCGTGGAGCTTGAACCGCTACATGGCGCAACGCTGCGGCAAAACGTTTGCTGACACGATGAAGATCTATCGCGATTACTACACGCCCGCGCGTCCGCTGCCGTTTCTTCTAATCGTGACCTGGAACGACTATGAAGAGGGAACCGCGATCGAACGCGGCCTCGCCAAGTGCGGCGCGAACTCTCCGTAGCTTCTCAGGCCGCAGGAAAGAGCTTTTCCAAATCGCCGTCTTTGATGCTGCGGACCACGTTTTCCGGGCGCAACTGCGAAGAAAACACAGTTTCCGCGCGATAGACGTGGTTAATGATGGAAAGCGGGCGCTGCCGGACTTCGTCATATACACGGGCCACATATTCGCCCAGAATCCCCACGCACAGCAGGGGGAGGCTTCCCATCAGGCAGATCGCCGACGATAAGGCATACGCCATCGCGTTGTCGCTGGCGCCGATTGCGGCGATTCCCAGCAGCAGCGCGGCCAGGAAGCCGATCGCGGCCAGAACGAAGGTCAGGCGAAGCGGCTTGAAGCTGAAGCTGGTGATGGCATCGGATGCGTATTTGATGCGGCTCAGGAAGGTGAGCTTGCCCTCGCCTCCCACCCGGTCCTGCCGGTCGTAGTAAACCGTCGCGGTGCGATAACCCACCCACGCTCGCAGCCCGGGCAAATAGCGATTGCCCTCCGGCATTGAGTTGATGGAATCGACTGCCTGGCGATCGAGCAAGCCGAAGATGCCGGCATTGAGCGGGATCGGATAGTCGGAGAGCGCGCCCAGCACGCGATAGAAGAGCGGAAACAGCAGCGAAAGGATTTTGCGGCTCTCCTGGCGGCTGCGCCTTACCGCGGCAACCACCTGCGCGCCGCCGCGCCACGCCGCCACCAGCCGCGGAACCACCTCGGGCGGGTCCTGCAGGTCGCCATCCATGAGCACCACGGCGTCGCCACGCGCCGTCTGCAGCCCGGCATGCAGCGCTCCCATGTGTCCCCAGTTGCGCGAGAGATCGACCACAACCACGTGCGGATCGCCGGCCTGTAGTTCCCGCAGCAGGTCAAGCGAGCTGTCCCGCGAGCCGTCGTTGACGTAGACGATCTCGTACTTGTCCTTGACCTGGCGCATTGCCTTGCCGACCGCGTCGTGCAGGATGGGTATGATTTCTTCTTCGTTGTAGATGGGGACGACAACCGAGATCATTCAACAGCTCCCGAGTATGTTTTGTACGGCCCTTTGCTGCCGGCTGCGCCCGAGTCAGCCTCGATCGCAGGCCTTTCCCTGCTACGGCTCCGCCTGAAGAAGGCGCACCTTCCATTTGGTTTCGGTAGGAGTCATCACCGCCACGTAGCGCGCACGCACCTCAGCGCTGCCGACCGATCGGCCGTGGTCCCGAATCTCTTCCCGGTACTGGACATTGTCCAGAAGCTGAATGGAGAGGCCCTCCGGCGAATAAAACACCACAGAAAAATCGTGCGCCGGCTCGCTGTAGAGCGTCTGGATTCCGGCTTTTCGCTGTTCGCGAATGGTGTTGGTGAATTTATCTTTGGCTACGCCGACGAAATATTCGTTCAGCAGTTCCGGACGATTGTCAGCCAGCGCCCGCTGCAGGCTCTGCCAGGCCAGCCGATAGTCGCGCTCAACCGACGCTCGAGTTTGCGCTTCCAGCGTTCGCGGACCCACCTCAGGCCGCGCCGACGCTGCAAACAGCACCGCAGCAATCAGAAGCGATATCCGGAAAAGCCAGCGAATCATTGCCCGCCCCCATTCCAGCGAATCTCATTGCCCAACACCACGCCGATCGCCGCCGAGATCACAGCCCCACGCTGCGCCGGAAGTTCCGTCCGGGCGACGCCGCGCTTCAGCGGCACGTCCACGGTGGTTTGACCGCCGGGGGAAGTTTCGGTGAAAGTTACCACCGTCCCATCGGGGACGGCGTTGCCGCTGCAGTCGCGAACCGGCTCGGTCTCGAGCAAGATTCGAGATCCGGAGGCGCGAGCGTTGATCCGGACTCTGCACGGATCGCCGGGAACCTGCTGCACTACTCGCCGCTCGTGAACGGCGTCGTCCACGCTCGCCTCGAACTGGGCCGCGCCGGCCTTTGCGGCGGAGTTCATTTGAACCCACGCCACCCCGTTGTTGGTGCTCGCGCTGCGCGATTGCGCGGATCCCGCAGCATCCGAAAGCGCGAACGAAATCCGCTGCGGCCGGAGAACAAGATTGTGGAAGACGTCAAACACATACGCCACGCCGCTAATTGCGTCGGCTCGCGCTACCGGCAGCCGCGAAGGTTTGGCGATAAAGCTGAGCGAAGCGGGCTGGGAGGGCGCTACATCGAATTGCGCGCTCTGCACCACCCCGCCGGCAACCAGCAGTGCGAGGTAATGTCCAGCGTTGTGCAGGTCGCTGGGCTGGAAGAAAATCGTATTGCCTAACTGCACTTTGCGGCGGATCGCGTCTCCCGGTCCAACGATGTAGAGCGCTGCCGGGCCCGAGCCGGAGGTCGGAACGGAAAAGCTGCTTCCGGCTTCAACAGACTTCGGCCAACGCAAGGCATCCTGCGTGAAGCCAGCCTGGCTGACGACGAGCAAGGCCAGCAGCCCGCATAAACATTGGGCCGCGTTCCTCATTGGAAGCGGCTCGTCGTGTAATTGGCTACCACCAGGCGGAAAGTGCCGACCTTGTGGTAGAGATCCGCAGGCACCGGAATCGTGAAGGGCACGGGCGTCTGCGGCAGCAGCGCCCGGTCGGGATATTGGTCGGCGACCCAGACGATCTGCCCGCTGCTGTCGTAGAACGTGCCAATGACGTGCGATATGTTGACCACCTGTCCGCTCTGGTTAAGAAGCTCTCCCGTCAGCGAAGGTTGTGGCAAAGGATTGAGCTTCTGCGACTCGATTCCCACCACCGGATCGGCCGAAGCGGAAACCAGGATCGATGAAGGCTGAATGCGCACGCTGTCCACCTGGGACATTTGCACGCCCGGAAAGTCGATGCGGAAAGGCGTCACCTGCTTGGGTAGAAGCACGTGGGAAATCTTGTCGAAGCTGTCCTCGGAGGCGATTGCCGCCCCATTGCCGGCCAGCAGACTCGCCTTCACGTTAACCAGCGCCGGAACAATGTCTTCGTTCAGCAGTTCTCCCATCACCGAGACGCCGCCGTTCCGCTCGATCGGGTGCATGGCCACGATGCGCACGTGCGGCGACTCGACGTCCTGCGCGCCCCAATCATCCTCCGGCCCGCGATAGATCACGTCCCAGCGCAGATAATTCACCGGAATCACCTGCGGAGGAAGCTTGGGCTCTTTGGCCACCGGCCAAACCACCTGCCAGCGGCCGCCGGTATTAATCACGCGAAGCTCGCGGCTGTCCTGGAAAGTTCCCATCACGTCGGACCAGCGCAGATTGGCGCGGACCTTCGCCTCCGCAGGAGAAACATGCAAGGGCTTGACTTCGAAGCCATCGAGACTCGAATACATGCGCAGGCTGCCGTAACTGCCGGTCAGATCGCGCTCGAACTCCGATTGCGTAAACTCTCCCCGGTTCGCGAGGCTGTCGTACGCGGCGCTCCAGTTTCTGCGCCCGATCTCGCGCAGCAGGCTGCTGACGGCATCCTGCGGCGACGCGGAAGAGCCCAGCCGCGCATTGGCGTCCGAAACCGATACCGCGGACTGATGCGGCCACACCGTACCCACGACGACGAAGGCTGCAGTCGCCGAGATCAAGAGCAACGCAAGAAGGCGTCCGGCTTTCACGAGATAAGCCTCCCGAGCGCCAGGTGCTCCGCCGCGGGCATGCGCTCGTGCACTTCCTCTTCATACTCCGCGGGACGTTTACTCGGAATGAGCACCACCAGCATGGCCAGAATGCTGCTTCCGATCGGCAAAATGCCCCACAGCACTCCCTGCCACGCGGGCGGCACTTGCAGCCAGCTTATGGGAACAGCCGGAGGCACATCGTCCCTTGCCCAGACCGTAATCGTCCGATTCTCCAGATCGTCGACTCGCCGCCAGCCGGAGAACACCAGCAGCGGCTCGTAGTATGGATCTCTGAGAAATACCCACTTCAGTCCATAGCGATCGGCGTGTTTCAGCATGGCGCTAAGCGCGTCCAGCCCGGACTTGCCGAAATATTTGGAGCTGGTGAGAGCGCCGGCGCCGTGGGCGGTCAGCTCGGGCAGCATGCGACCGGAATTCCACTCACCATCGACGCTGCCTGCGTCGGTGAGGATCGCCAGCCGCGAAATCTTGCTGCCAAAGCCGAGCGTGAGGTAACGGTAGTGATCGTGGCCGTCGCGATTCAGCCATGCCGCGACTGAATCCACCTTGAAATCGTCGACTTCGGCGGGCCGATAGACTGCCCAGGCCACGGCGCACGCGCAAGTAAAACCCGCGGCCAGCGTCAAGCCGGTGACGGCGCGCCAGCGGAAGCGGGCAATGAGTTCCTCGGCGAGCAATCCCACGAACGGCAGCGCCAGCAGGGTCGCCCAGTAGGTGAAGCGCTCCATGGTGAGCACTTCAAAGGCGCGGCCCAGCAGCCAGCGCGCGACCGGCGTTGTCCCACCCAGTCCCAACAGGAACGCTACCCAAAAGCCCAGCAGCAGCGGGCGCAGGCGCGGCGTGGAAGCGCCACGCCAAAAGACAAAGGGCAGCGCCAGGATCAGCGCTCCGTACGGAACCAGGAAGTAATTCAATCCCCACTGCGGACTCAGGATGTAATTCGCGCGGCTTGGGTGCGGGATGGGAGTTTGCGTGACCGGATACTTGAAGAGCGCAATCCAGAACGGCAGCAGCACTATGGCGATCATCAGCGAAACAACCGCGACCACGAAGATCGTCCGCAGCACAAAGCCGAATGCGCGTGAGCGCCGCGCTTCGTGAAAATCGTAGATCGCCAGCGCCAGCACCGGCAGCGCGAACAGGAACGATCCGAACAGCAAGGTCGCGTGGTGCGCTGCGGCGGCCGCCACAGCCAGCGCAGCTCCTTTAAGCAGCCCCCGCCAGCTTCGCCAGCGCGCCCACTCGTACAGATAGGGCATGGCGTTCAGATAAAGCGGCGCTGCGACGGTCGTGCCCAGTTGTCCCGCGGAGTAAACCAGAAAGGCTTCCGACCCGAGGAGAACGCTGGCAATCGCCGCGTACGCCGCTGCGCGTCGGTTAACCCACAACGCAGAGAAGCGATACACGCCCAGCGCCAGCAGCGCAATGGCAGCGAACTGCACCACCATGTACGCCATGTTCAGGCCGATTGCCTGCGAGATGAGAGCGATCCATTGCTGCGGAAGCGGAGGGTAGGTCATCTGCGAAAAGCCCGCATACCACTTGGGGTTCCACGGGTCGAACCAGTGATGAGCGTAGTGCGACGCGAAAAAGATGTGGAAATTCGTGTCGTAAGACTTCAGCGGCAGACCCATGAGCAACAACGGCCCATGAATGAGAAAGGCCCCTAAGAAAATCAGGCCGAACGGGATCGGCCGCGCGGCGCGCTCAACCAACTCGAGTCTCGGCACACTCTCCTCCGCTCGGCTTCGTTTGATTGCCTGCACAAGGGGTGGGTTGCTTGGGAAGGACTGTGTGTTTGATAGGAAACACAGCCAACCCGCTGCGGTTGTTGCGAATCGAACCGGCGCAGTCCAGTCGCAAGTCGACGGAGGCGCGTTTGAACCCCCGATTTTTTCGTTCCATCAATTTGCTCGCGGTCGTGCTGACGCTTTGTATGGGCGTGGCGAGCCAGGACCAAACATTCAAGGTGGGTTCGGATGCAAAACAGCCGCCCCCGGCTCGTCCATCGCCGGCGCAAAGCCAGCCGCAGCAGAACCCGGAGAAATCGCTGGGCTGGGGATCGAACATCCAGAACGCGCGCCTGGCGCACGCCGCGGAAGAAGCCATTCGCAATCGCAACTTCGCCGCAGCAGCGGATTACGCGCAGCGTGCGGCGCAATCAGCGCCCAACGATCCGCACTTGTGGTTTTTGCTCGGCTATGCCGCACGCCTGGCCGGCAGAACGTCGCTTTCTGTCGATGCCTATAATCGCGGGCTGCACATAAGTCCGTCTTCCGCAGAAGGCATGTCCGGGCTTGCGCAAACCTACAAAGTCATGGGCAAGAAAGATGAGGCCGAGAGCCTGCTGAATCGCGTGCTGGCTGAAGATCCGAAGCGCGCGGATGACTGGCTGATTCTGGGCGAATTGTTGATGCAATCCGGCGATTACGACAAAGCGCTCGCTCCCCTGCTGCGCGCTGAGCAACTGCGTCCCGAGGCTCGCTCGGAATTGCTGCTGGCGCTCGATCACCAACGCCTGCAGCACTTCAAGGAAGCCAACGTCTACCTGCAAATGGCGAAGCACAATGCGCCCAACAATCCCGAGGTGCTGCGCTCGCTCGCGGGATTTTATCGGGAGACGGGAAATTACCCGGCCGCGATTGCCGCTCTGAAGTCAGTGCGCGGCGGAGGTCCCGAGCTGAAGGCGGAGCTTGCCTACACCTATCAGCTGGCCGGCAAGCCGGAAGAAGCGGCGAAGCTTTATGCGCAGGCCGCCGACGCGGCGCCGCGCGACCTGAACCTGCAGCTTTCAGCGGCGCAGGCTGAGGTGAGCGTCAACGCAATCGACTCTGCGGAAGAATTTCTCAAGCGGGCGGAGAGCATCAACCCTGACCATTACCGCTTGCGCGCGGTGCGCGGCGAGATCGCGCGGACGGAAGAACGCAACGAGGATGCTGCTCGCGATTATGAAGCCGCGCTGCGCGCGCTGCCGGAAGGTCCGCCGGAAGGTCCGCTCTACAGGATTCACCTGCGCATGAATCTTGTGGAGCTCGATCAGCGCCTGCACAACGACGCAGTCGCGCAGGAACAGCTCCGGCTTGCGCAATCGGAAATCGGCGCGCTCGACATTCAGGGCAATCGCCGCGAGGATTTTCTTCGCCTGCGCGCGCTGGTCAAGCTGCACGCCGGCGAAACCGACAGCGCTCTGGCTGATGTCAAAGAGGCGCTGGCGCTCAATCCCAAGGATCCTAACGCGCTGCAACTGAACGGCGATGTGCTTGCCAAAATGGGGCGCGGCGACGATGCCATCGAGGTTTACAAGAAAGTGTTCGCCATTGATCCGGTGAACCGGCTGGCGCTCACCTCTCTAGGATCGGTTTCCCGCGAGATGGGCCGCGATCGCGACGCCGAGAAATATTTCCAAAAGCTGGCAGCCGCGTATCCGAAGCTGTACGTGCCACACCTTGCGCTGGGCGATATGTATACCTCGCGGCGCGATTTTGAGAGAGCTCAGGCCGAGTACGAGAAGGGACACAGCGTCGCGCCGAAGAATAGCCTGATCGTCGCCGGCGGCATGAATGCGGCGATCGAAGCGCACCAGTTTCCACGCGCGGCGGAATGGCTGGCGCGCGCCACACCCGGCATGCAGCAGGAGCCGCAAATCCTGAGAGAAAAAGAGCGCTATCTCGCCTGGATCGGCAAATACCAGGAATCGGCGGATGTGGGCCGGCACGCGATTGAGAAACTTCCACGCGACCGTGACGTGGTTGTGTACCTGGGATACGACCTGCTGCACCTCGAACGCTATGACGAATTGTTGCAGCTCACCAAGTCCTACGAAGAGCGTTTGCCGAAAGAGCCGGACCTGCCGCTTCTGGCGGGCTACGTCTACAAACACGCCGGCGATCTCGAGCAGGCGGACGCCGCCTTCACGCGCGCCATCGATCGCGATCCCAAGGTGATCACCGCGTATGTGAACCGCGGGTTCATCCGCCACGACCTCCGCCTGAGCACAGCCGCAGCCGACTTCGAAGCCGCGCTCAAACTCGATTCCAAGGACGGCGAGGCCCATCTCGGACTGGCTTACGCCGATCTCGATCTGCATCGCCCGCAGGCTGCCTTGCAGCAGGCGAAGCTGGCGCAGGAGCGGGTGGGTGAGCTGGCGGCGCTGCATCTGATTCGCGGCACAGCCTACGGCGATTTGGGACAGCCGAAGAAAGCGGCGGCGGAATATCGCGCCGCTCTAAAGGACTCGCCCAACGACGGCAGCCTGCACCTGGCGCTCGCCAAGACTCTGTATGACATGCGGCAATACAACGAGGCGATCGCGGAGCTGCAAACGGCGGAAACGCTGCTTCCTGCGAACGGCTTCATCGATGCTCAGCTCGCGCTGTGCTATGCCCGGCTCGGGGACCGCGAGCGCACCTTCCAATATGTACAACTGGCGGAAAGCAAGCCGGCAGTGGAGATCAGACAGACAGGCGTGCACAAACCGCAGGATTCGGTGCTGCTGGCAACGGCCGAGGCGCTTGGCCTGATCGGCGAACGCGCGGCGGCAACCGAGCGCATGGAGCGCGCGCTGACGGCGCCGGAGAGCGATCGCGTTGCGGTCCGCCTGGCGGCGGCGCGGCTGATGGTGAAGCAGGGCGAGGAGGATGAGGCGCGCCACCAAGTGGCGCTGGCGCTGATGGAAGCGGCCTCCGGGCAGACTCAGCCGCCAACTGGCAATGAACTCATCCAGGCCGCTGACTTGTTTCTCGGTATGCACGACTATGAACTGGCCGAGCGATATTTCCAGCGGGCCCTTGCCGCCGGCGCTCCGGAAACCGAGGTGCGAATCGGCCTGGCGAACACGTATCTTGCGCTCGGCGACACGCCGCGCGCCGATGCGCAACTGGCGTCCATCAGCCACAGTGACACCGACGCCGAGCCGAGCTACCAGTATCTGCTGGCCAAAGCGAACCTGTTGCGACAGGAGCATCGTGGTGCGCAGGCCCTGACCGCCTTTGGCCAGGCGGCAGCCGCGGCCGGCGAAGATCCCACGGCGGAGCGCGAACTGCTGCGCGCCGGCGGCGACGAGGGCATGAGGATCAACCACACGCTGAGCTTCCGCTCCGATTTTTCCATCGCTCCGGTCTTCGAAGACACCACGGTTTACAAGCTTGACGCGCAGATCCTGGGCGCCGGAACCGGCGCCTTGCCGCTGCCACGCTCTTCTCTGGAGACGCAATGGACCGGCGCCTATCGCCTGCACCTCAACGGCCTGCCCGATGCCGGAGGCTTCTTCCAGGTGCGCAACGCGCGCGGCGAGATTTCGCTGCCCAGCGCCAATGCCATCGTCGACCGCGATACTACGGATTATTCATTCAACTTCGGCGTTAACCCGGTGCTGCACCTGGGCAACAACGTTTTCAGCTTCAGCACGGGAATTCAGGAAACCATCCGGCGCGATTCGAGAGATCCGATCGACATGGACCAGAATCTCTTTCGCCAGTTCCTGTACATGTCCACCAGCTCGTTCTTCAACTGGATCTCGGTGCGGGGCTTTGCAATCCGCGAAGCCGGCCCGTTCACCCTGCAAAGTCAGCACTCGCGAGACCTGGTGGGCAACGTGGAGTTCCGCGTCGGCAGGCCGTGGGGTAAAACGGCCTTTGTGACGGGATGGGGCGCGCGCGACGAGAAGTTCGATCCCATCAACCGCGAGTTCTACTACACCTCCACCTATGCCGGAATTGAGCGGCGGATCGGCGAGCGTTTGCGCGTTCGCGCCATCGGCGAATACCTGCGCGCGTGGCGCGTGGAGATCGCGCAATCGGCCCTTGCGCAAGCGGCACGCCCGGCCGGGAGCGTGGATTATTCCTTCGCGCGCAACTGGGAGGTGGAAGCCTCCGTCGCTTACTCGCGCAACATGGGCTTCCACGCCTATGACGCAGTGCAGAGCGGCTTCCAGGTGTCCTATGCAATGCCGATCGGGCGCATCTACTCGCAAGACGGCCAGCAGGTCGCGGTGCGCTATCCCATACGCTTTTCCGCCGGCATGGCGCAGGAAAGCTTCATGAACTTCAATGGGCCGAGCAGCCGGCAGCTCCGGCCATACATCAGTCTCAATCTATTCTAGGAGCGAATCGGGGCCCATGAAGATTTGTCTGGTTTCGGCGTTTCCTCCCAGCGGGCGGCAATTGAATGAGTACGGCTTCCACATCGCGCGCGAACTGCAGCGCAACCCGCTGGTTAACCTGACGATCCTGGCCGACAAGCTTACCGACTACGCCTGGGCCACCGACGAGAATGGCAAACCTCTGAGCTCGGAAAGGCAGGAGGAGTTGCCCGGTTTCGATGTGGTGCGCTGCTGGCAATCGAACAGCCTGCCGACGCCGATCCGGCTGCTGAATACGGTGCGCAGGTTGCGCCCCGACGTAGTGTGGTTCAACCTGGTCTATTCCACCTTCGCGACCCAGGAGCATCCGTTCGCCGCCTTCACCGGACTCTGCGCTCCCGCGCTGGTGCGGGCGATGGGGTACTACACGCACGTCACGCTGCACCACATTCTGGAGCACGTGGATTTTGCCGGCGCAGGCGTGCGGCAGGAAAACCTGTTCCGCCTGGGAAGCGATTTCGCCACGCGAACTCTGCTCAAGGCAAACTCGCTAACGGTCTTGCTGCCCAGCTATCGCCGCACTCTGATGGAGAAATATGCGGCGCAAAACGTCCTGCTGGGCACGCATGGCACGTTCGCCAGTTGTCCCAGCCCGCCAGATTTTTCGCAGCGCGGCAACCCTCACCATCGCATTCTTGCTATCGGCCACTGGGGAACATACAAGCGCCTGGAGACGCTGATGGACGCGTTCCCCGCGGTAATGGCGCGCGTGCCCACGGCGCGATTGGTGATTGCCGGAGCCAATCACCACACCAAGCCGGGATACTGGGAGTCCATACGCGAATCCCAGCGCGGCAATCCCAACATCGAGTTTCGCGGCTACGTTCCAGAGGAAGCCGTGCCCGAGCTGTTTCGCGGCGCCAGTATCGTTGTTTTGCCTTACAACTCCGCGACCGGATCGAGCGGCCCCGCCCACCAGGCGTGCGAGTATGCGGTGCCTATCGTTTCCGCAGACCTTCCCGACTTCCGCAGCATGGCCTCGGACGAGAATATGGCGATCCGCTTCTACAGGACGGGCGATGCCGGCGAACTGGCCTCGCAACTCATCGCGGTGCTGGAATCGGCGGAAGAGCAGCGCCGCGCAGCCGAGCAGAATTACGCCGCCGCTCTGCGCATGACCATGCCTAACGTAGTTCGCCAGTATCTGCGCTGGTTTGAGCTGGCAAAGCGCAAGCAGCCGCGCGGCTCCTCGATGCGCGGTCGCCTGCTCGGACTCAGGCGCCATCCGCCAAGCTGGTCGGCCAGCTACGGATTTGCCACGCGCCTGCTTGCCGATGCCCCCTTGCCCGCGAGCGTTCCGGGAAAACTGAATAAGAGCTGAAAGCCCGGCCGGCGCCTCGCTCGGAGCCCGCCGGCCGCGAGAACCTACCAGTAGGTGAGCGATTCCCCGGTCACATATTCTTCGAGAGTCACGCCGGAGGCCGAGCTGTCCAACTGGTGCTGCACTCCCAGCACCTGCGACCATGCCGGGCTGGGAATGGTTGACCATGCCACACCGCCGAGGAACGCGGACTTGCCGTCGATGGTCAGCGTTCCGAACCGCAGCGAGCTGTTGGGATCGCCCGCAGGCGTAAAGCTGAGCGGAATCTGCTGGTAGCCGCTCGGGGTTACGCGCTGCAGAAAGTAGGTGGCGTGATGCCACGCGCCGGACGAAAATCGGCAGGGCGAAATTCCGCTATTCACCCAGGTGAGCACGCTGCCGAGCGGAAGCCAGAACTGCCACTCGTTCTCGGCATAGTTGCACTGCGTGCCAAACATGAATTCGTGCACGCCGTCACTCAATTGCACGGCGTGAAACAGGTCGAATTCGAGCGCCTGCACGGTTGCGGCGTTGGTGGTAGCCGGGACGTAAAACCAGAAGTCCCAAAGAAAATTGGTTGCGCTGGCGACCGAGGCGTCTGCGCCGGTCTTCCAGTAGAACAGGCTGTCGTCATACTGGCAGTGGCTGTTCAGAACGAAATGCTGGCCGTTGGGAACGGACGTCGCCGTCGCTGCGATCACCGTGTATGCGCCGCCGGCGCGATCCTGGCTGGGGCTTCCCGCGGAGAGCGAAATCAGCCCGCCCACCGGATTCGAACTTACATAATCGCCGGCGAAGACCGGCAGGTTGTTGGTGTTCGGGTCTGACGCGCTGGAAAAAGCGCCGAGGCTTCCGTCATTGCAATTCCCGCCGACGCCTTTAGCATTGTCCACGGTCCAAGCGCCCTGGCTGATGTTCAAAATCCGATTGGCGTAGGCCGGCGGCTGCGGCGGCGCTGCTCCCGTGACGTTGATCTGGTAGATCGCGCTCGCAATGTTGTTGGTCGTGTCCCACGCCTTCACGAACAGCGTGTGGCTTCCCGGAGAAATGGCGATCCAGGCGTCAAGCGCGGGGCTGAAATTGCGGTACACGTTCTGGTAATCCACGTAGACGACGTATCCGGTCACGGTCGCGGTGTCTTCCGCTGTCGCGGCCACGTGGATGGGGGAGGTGAGACTTGTGACCCCAGCCGTCGACACGTCTGGCGACTGCAACGAAACGGCAACGACGGTGGCTTGCATCGTCGACGCGCCGAAGGCGCTGACAAGCAATGCGAACCCGAGGCGTAACTGAAAGGCACGCAGCCTTCGCTGGAGAACTGCACAAAAAAATTGCCGGACACACACGCTCGCCAATAGAGCCTCCATTCCTACATAGTTTCTGGTAGATATTGGCGGCGAACATACACGGATCCCTGTAGGCAAAAAACGAGAAAAGAAGAATCTCAGGTTTTTTGCAGAAACAATTAAGCGGAAGTCGCTAGCTTTTGTAGGACGGACTACGAAGAGGTCAGCAGGAGAACGCTCTATTGACTC
>Ga0335078_10006674_pt1 | contig 17076 bp, 16 predicted proteins | sample Lox_Sample_32_FD_206711 | JGI IMG/M metagenome (GOLD analysis project Ga0335078, IMG submission 206711) | Soil microbial communities from Loxahatchee National Wildlife Refuge, Florida, United States - Lox_Sample_3.2 | ecosystem: Environmental > Terrestrial > Soil > Wetlands | place: USA... | reverse complement strand
AACAGAGAACGTCACGTGCCTTGGTGATCCAGGAAATCTGGTTCCCGTGAGCCATTCTGGACCTCGCGAAGACGACTGGATCGCAGTCTAAGGATGCGGCGCAGCCGTCAATGCGTGCAACTCGTCCACCGGCATATTCAGCAACGCGCGCAGCACCGCAACCTCCGACGCGATGGCAGCGTGCAGCGCGGGATCGACATCGGGCGCAAAGAGGGGGGAGTGATTCGACGGCAACTGCGTTCCCGCCGCCCTGGCTTCGGCAAACTTCTGCGGATCGGCGCCGCCCAATCCGAAGTAGAATCCCGGCACTCCCTGCTCGACGAACACCGAAAAATCTTCTGAACCTGTGATGGGAGGCGAAATCACAACATTGTTCTTTCCCAGCGCAGCCTCAAGCGGCGCCTTCATCCGCTCTGCCAGCGCAGGATTGTTGTAGACCAGATCTGTGCTTTCGTAGTGCTCGATGGTGGGTTCCTTGGGCGCCCCTGCCGCCGCAGCCTCTGCCTTGGTGATGCGCGTAATGGCGGCCAGAACCTGTTGCCGCACGTTCTGTTTGTAGGTGCGCACGGTAAGGCCCAACTCGGCCTCGTCCGGGATGATGTTGTTCTTGGTGCCGGCATGCACGTAGCCCACCGTGACCACGGCCATTTCGCCGGGCGCAACCTCGCGCGAGACGATCGATTGCAGCGAAAGAATCGTGCGCGCCGCAATCACGATGGGATCGATGGTGGTCTGCGGAGCCGCTCCATGCCCGCCCCGGCCGTAGATCACAATGCGAAGCGAATCAGCATTGGCGTTCATCACTCCGGGAGCGATCGCCACCATTCCGGCAGGCAGTGCGTTGTACACGTGCAGCGCCACCGCAACATCGGGTTTGGGAAAGCGCGTGAACAGGCCGTCCTTCACCATGCCTTCGGCGCCGCTGATCGTTTCCTCGGCCGGCTGCCCGATCAGCATCAGCGTCCCGTGCCAGGTGTCTCTATCGCGCGCCATGATTTCGGCCGTTCCCACCAGCGCCGCCATGTGCAGATCGTGTCCGCAGGCATGCATCACCGGCACGTCGTGACCCTCAGGATCTTTGGCGTGCGCTGTGCTCGCGTAGGGCAAGCCGGTTTTTTCTTCCACCGGCAGCGCATCCAGTTCCGTGCGCAGCATGATGGCCGGCCCGGGCCCGTTTTTCAGGATCGCCACGATTCCCGTTCCACCCACGTGCTCGGTCACGTCGAATCCCGCCGAGCGCAGGCGGCCGGCCAGCCGCTCGGCGGTTTTCACTTCCTGGCCTGAGAGTTCGGGGTTCTTGTGGATCTCGATGTAAAGCCCATGCGTATCGTTGTAGGCTGCATCCACTTCCTGCCGGGTGGGAGCCTGCGCCAGCACGATCGTGGCCAAACAAAACGGCAACAAAATTATGGATCGAATCATAGCTTCGGATCATAAATCCTCGCCCTCGGCGAAGGGGAGTGTTATGTGCGCGCCTGTTCGTAAGAGAGCACAAGCGCCGGCGACACCCGCGCCGTGATTTCACGCCGACGGCGGGCTGTGCAATCCCAAACTGCAAAGACAGCAGCGTGCCAGCAAGTCGGCAGGTCAATGTGCCTTTCTACTCCCTGCCCTTCCCGCCCGTCTGGTATAAAGGTTCGAACTCAGGAGAAACCCCTTGCACTCGATCACGCGCGTATTTGCCGTATTCCTGGTGGCACCCTCCTCGTTGTTGTTGGCCGCCGATTGCGCAAGCCTCAAGAACCTGCAGCTCGCCGATACAACCATCACTCGGGCGGAGCCGGTCACTTCGGGCGTGCTCGAAATCGCTGATGCGGGCGGGCCTCTTCGCGATCTGCCCGCATTGTGCCGGGTGGCCGGCGTGATTCGCCCTTCGAGCGATTCCAGGATTCACTTCGAAGTCTGGCTTCCCGCTCAGGACTGGAACGGCCGCATGTTGGGCGTGGGAAATGGCGGCTTTGCCGGATCGATCTATTACCAGCAAATGGCGACTTTCGTTAAGCGCGGATTTGCCGTGGCGGGCACGGATGCCGGCCATCGGGCCGAGTCAACCGATGCAACCTGGGCCTGGGGGCATCCCGAAAAGGTGAGGGATTTCGAGTGGCGCGCGATCCACCTTACGGCCGGGCTGGCCAAACAGATTCTGAACGCCCTCTACGGCAAGCCTGCCGATCATGCCTACTTTGACTCCTGCTCCGACGGTGGCCGCGAAGCGCTCGTTGAAGCACAGCGGTTTCCTGAGGACTACGACGGAATTCTTGCGGGCGCGCCCGCTAATGCGTGGTCGAAGATGGTTGCGGTTGGCGCCAGCAAATTGCAGGCGCTGACTGCCGATCCCGACGCGTACATCCCCGACGGCAAGCTGCGCGCCATCCAGCGCGCTTCGCTCGCGGCCTGCGATACGCTCGACGGCGTAAAAGACAACGTAGTGGGCGATCCGGCAAATTGTCACTTTGATCCGCAGGTCCTGCTCTGCAACGGAGACGACACGCTTGACTGCCTCACGCAGCCGCAAATCAACACCTTGAAAGGCATCTACGACGGAACCCGCGACAAGAATGGCACTCTCTTGTTTCCCGGTTATTCGATGGGAGATGAGACCGGTTGGAAGGAGTGGATCGTAGGCGAAGACCCAACCGCCTCGCTGGCCGCGCGCTTCGTGCAGAACTACCTGCGTTACATGGTGACCGGCGACCCACGGCTGAATGTGCTTACGGCGAATGTTGACGAACTTGAGCGCCAGTCACAGGCGAAGAACGCCGCCGACTTGGACGCGACCAATCCCGACCTAAGCCGGTTTGCCGCGCGCGGCGGCAAGCTGATTCTCTATCACGGCTGGGACGATCCGGCCATCCCACCGGCAAACACTGTTTCCTATTTCAGGAGCGTAGAGGCGCAAATGGGTGCCGAAAAAGTCGACAGCTTCGCTCGCCTCTACATGGTTCCAGGCGTGGAGCACTGCGCCAACGGCCCCGGCGCGGACAGGTTCGGTCAGTTGGGCTCGGAGACATCCGCGGGACCAAGATATGGCCTTTTCGATTCGCTCGAAAGCTGGGTGGAGAAGGGCACGCCTCTCGAAAACGTGATCGCCACCAAGTACGCAGCGGGACCGGATGGCGCGATGAAAGCGGCGTTCACGCGGCCCCTTTGCGCGTATCCCAGGGTCGCGCGATACAGTGGCTCTGGCGACTCGAACGACGCCGCCAACTTTGCCTGCGTTGCGCCCTGAATTGGCTGCCTTGCACGCGCTGACTTGCTGCCTTGCCTCGCTCTGCAACTTTCGGGGCAGCCGGCCCAATTTCCTCAGGGTCGGGTGACATTAATCACTTGACAGCGGGCAAACTCACCCTTAATCTGGCTGCAATTGATCAGAGAGTTGCACGTAATTTAGATCGAAATTAGAGGCTGTTTGGGCTCATCACGTCCGGGGTACTCCCTTCCGCCTTCGAGCTAGCGCGATCTATTGGGGATTATTTGCGCTCAGACAGGATTTCAGATGAGAGCCGATTTTTTGGGGGCCCCCGTACTCTTAGTATGCGTAATTCCGGCATTCAGCCAAAACATCGCTGTTAGCAGTCCCGCAAGCGGAGCCACCGTCGGCATCCCGTTCGTTCTCACCGCAACCGGCAGCCCCTGTTCAGGGCAGACACTCTCTGCCATGGGCTACTCCATTGATTACGGCGCAACCACTTTCGTCTACGCTAGTTCGATCAATACAGCGGTAACGACATCGGCAGGCTCGCACACACTTCATGTGAAATCGTGGGGGACCGGGGGAGCAGGCTGCGACATCGACGTTCCCATCTACGTTTCCGCGTCGGCCGCAGGCGCGCAGCTTACCGACGTGACCGTAAGTCAGCCCACCTCCAACGCCGAGGTGGTTTCGCCGGTCAACCTGTTTGCGTGGGGCTCGCAGTGCCAATCGCAGCCCATCGCGGCCTTCGGCTATTCCATCGATACTAGCAGCTCGACCACATTTGTCATCGCCAACTGGGTCAGTACGCAGGTATCCGCGCCTCTCGGCTGGCACACCCTGCACGTCAAGTCCTGGGGGAATCAGGGGTCCGCCTGCGACACCGACATTCCCATCAACGTGATGCCGTCTCCTCTGTCCTACGTTGGGTCCAACGCCAGCACCGTGTCTGCCATCCAGACCTTTGGCAACTGGATCAATGAATTCGATACAGGAACAGCGGGCTCGAGCTACGGCTCGACCTATGTCACTGGCTCACCGTCAATCAGCGGAGCCAGCCGGTTGTTCTACACCACGGCCAACTATTATGCCGGACAGCGTTACTACGTAAACTTCGGAGCCGACACCTCGGTGAGCAATTTCCTCTATGACGCCTGGGTCTATATCACCAATTCTTCCGGCACCATCGCCAACCTCGAATTCGATACCAATCAGGTGATGGCGAACGGCCAAACTGTCATCTATGGCTTCCAGTGCGACGGCTGGAACGGGACCTGGGACTACACATACAATGCCGGAACCCCTGCCGCTTTCGTGGACGAGTGGCAGAAGTCGAGCCAACCCTGCAACCCGCAGAACTGGGCGCAAAACACCTGGCACCACGTACAAGTCATGTATGCGCGCGACGGCAACGGAAACGTCACCTACAAGTCGGTGTGGCTCGACAACGTGGAGCAGGATCTGTACATCACCGTGCCCAGCGCGTTTGCCCTGGGCTGGGGCTCAAGTCTGGTCACCAACTTCCAGGTGGACTCATTAACCCCGGGCCAATCAACCTCGACCGTCTACATCGATAATCTGACGGAATACTTCTGGTAGTAGACTAACCCGAAATTCGTCCCTACCCTATCCTTCCGGCGTTTTCTGTCGGAAGGGTGGGAAGCAAACTCGCTCCCTGGCTCCTTGCCTTCCACGCCCTGCCAGGAACTCCCTACTTCCTGCCTTTCACCCCAGCAAGGCTTCTACTTTCGGCATCCAGTCGGAGATGGGGATCTGTTGCGGGCACAATTCCTCGCAAGTACCGCAGTCGTTGCACGCGCCCGCGCGCTGCTCCTGCCTGAGCACGAAATGGTAGCGGAACCGCGCTGCGGCCACGTCATCGTAGGTGTGCGCGTAGTTGAAAAAATCGAAGTTGAAGGGAATGTTGACGCCGTTGGGGCAGGGCATGCAGTAAGCGCATTGCGTGCACGGAATCGTGGTTCGCGCCTGGTATTGCTCGCGCGCCCGCGCAATCAGCTCCTGGTCCGCTTGGCCAAGCTTGCCCACGCACGCGGAATCGGCAAGGCGCAGGTTCTCCGCCACCTGGCTCATGGTGCTCATGCCGCTCAAAACCACCGCAACCTCAGGCTGGTCCCACACCCACTCCAACGCCAGTTGCGCAGGGCTTCGCCGCGCCGGATCGGCAGCGAATGTCTCCCGGATCGCCGGCGGCGGATCGGCCAGCCGCCCGCCCATCAGCGGCTCCATCACCACCACAGCCAATCCCTTTTCCGCGGCCAGTTTCAGTCCGCGCGTACCGGCCTGGCGTTCCGTGTCCATGTAGTTGTACTGGATCTGGCAGAAGGTCCACAGGTCGCTGCCGTTCACGATCTGCTCGAAGCAGTCGTAGTTGTCGTGAAACGAGAAGCCCAGATGTCCGATGCGCCCGTCGGCCAGCGCCCGCTCCGCTTCGCCCAGCAGGTTGTGCTTAAGAACGATGTTCTGCCACAAGCCCTTGTGCAGCGAGTGGATCAGGTAGAAGTCGATGCGATTCGTTTGCAACTTCTTGAGTTGTTCATTCAGAAAACGGTCGAAGTCCGACGGCGCCTGCACCAGCCACGTGGGAAGCTTGGTGGCCAGCCGCACTCTCTCTCGATAACCGTCGCGGAGCGCACTTCCCAGGACCAGCTCGCTCCTGCCATCGTGATATGGATAGGCGGTATCCACGTAGTTCACGCCGCAGTCGATGGCATGGCGCAGCATGCGAATCGCTTCCGCTTCATCAATGTTGGCGCTGCCGCGCTGTCCATCTGCGGTGGGGAGGCGCATGCAACCGAAGCCGAGCACCGAAGCTTTCCAATCCAGCTTGCCAAACGATCGATATTGCATGGCCAGCCTCTTTCGCGTCCTTGATGCGAACAAAGGATTCTACACCTGATCCCGCTATGCACTCCGTGTCCTGGGTCAGCATCCTGATTGGTGGTCGAGGTCCCGCTTACAAGGGCTTGATCTTGATGTTGCGAAACCAGAGCTTCTCTCCCGCATCACCCTTCGGCTCGGTGCCTTGCAGCGAGACATGTCCAGTGTGGTACTTGCTGAATCCGGGCATGCGCGCAAACTTGGTTCCGGCCACGAGCTGGTTCCAGTTGTCGTCCCACAACTGCGTATCGATCACCTTGTGTCCGTTCTGAAAAAGCTGCAGGTGACCATGATTGGCGATAATCTCAAACTGATTCCATTCGCCGGCGAGATTCACCCACTCCACCGGGTCTGAAATCAAATCGAAGATATCGCCAGAGCGCTCCTTCAGCACGCGACTGTCGGGCACGGTGCAGGCCAGGTCCGCGATCTGCATCTCGACCCCCGTTTCGTAGGTGTTGCGGTACTCAGGGGCTTCGTGCACGAAAAACATCACGCCGCTATCAATGCAGGGCCGCGCCTTCCACTCCAGCTTGAGATCGAAATCGGTGAACTCCGCGTCCGTTACTAAATCGGCAAAATCGGCGGGAGGGTCCTGGTTGGTTTTCTTCAGTTGGATGGCGCCGTCGACAACCGACCAGTCGCTGCCCACCTTGTTTTCAAGATACGAATGCCAACCCTTCAAGTCCTGTCCGTCGAAGAGCAAGCGCCATCCGTCCTGCTTCTCCTCGGGCGTCAAGGTATTGGGAGCCTGCGTGCCGGCTGCCGCCTGCGCCACGGCCGCCACCGAGAACGCAAGGCAGCCGGCGATTCCCAACCACGTCTTTTCCAAGGTCGTCATCGCGTACTCCCGCTCCCAGATTATCTCTCGACAGTGATGTGGCACGCGGCTAGCGGTTCGGCAGGCCGGCCTTAGGATTGCTTACTGGCTGACTCTCTAATCTGCCGGCTCCAGAATTCCCTCCACCAGCGCTTCCCACTCCGCGTCCAGCGTCGGCCGTTGAAATTTGCGTCCCGCGCGGCTGTACCAGTAATTGGCGTTCGACTCCACGCCCTCTTTGCGATGCAGGTACGCGTGCACGGCCATGGCGTCGCGCGTGGAGAGATCGTCGACCATGCCGTGGGCGCGCGTCCAATCACCCTTGGCATCCCACCACAGTGCGGCCAGCGGCGCAGGCAAGTCGTGCGGCGGATCGGCGTGCGCAAGCGAAGCGCGGAATTCGGCAACCGTCATGGTGCTTTTGTAGCCCACCGGCATGCACCGCCGCAACCGGTGCACAACGTGGGACAGACCATCTCGCATCCCGGCAAATGGGCCACGCCCTTACATGTCGTTTACGGATTTTTTTGTACCTTTAGAGCCAGGCCGCAAAGGGGGTTGTTGCCATGCCGGTTTCTCCAAATGCCCGCGTCTTGCGGTTGATCGCCTTGGCGTGTCTTACGCTCGAGGCTCTCCATGCAGCCGGTCAAAACTCCACAAACCCTCCATCGCCGCCCGCTCCACAAACCAATTCCCCTTCCACCAGCGCTTCCGAACCAGCTCCCAGCACCAGTACAGATCTCTTCGTGATGGCCGGTTCCGACGTTGACCGCCCTGGCTTGCGGCCGCGCGCCAACTACAACATCGGCATCGGTCACATGGTCGGGTTTCTCAAGAAAGACCCCATCGGCGACGAGCTGACATTCGCCTACACCTACGAGAATGCCGGCAGCTACGGGTTTCTGCATACTCCGTATGGAGAGCACACCGAGCAAATCGGCGTGATGAAGAATTTTTCGTTTCCCAAAACGCAGACCTGGACCGGCTACACATGGGTTCAATCCGGCATTACCAGTTACACGGGCTATAGCCACGTGTTGAACCGGCTGGACACCGGCCTTGCCATTGGCGTCATCGCCCACCTCAGCTTTCTCAGTTCGATCTGGATTCAGGAGAGCTACGGCAAAGTCGTCACCGTGCCTTGGTATACGACCGGCAGCATTGGCTACACCTATAGCTGGTAGGCAAGTCGTGCGGCGGATCGGCTCGCTGGAGCGAGGCGCGAAAATCCTCAATTGTCATGCTGTTTTTGTAGCTGACGCGCCCATGAAACGCAAAGGCCGTGCGCGAAGCCGTAACCTCCATCGAACGGCGATGAAGGTCGAGCACCTTGGAAGCCAAGCGACGCAGAACCTACCGCAAGGTCCAGCTCCTGAAGGTGAGCAGCCACATGTAGCCGAGCACAGCGAGCAGTGCCACGGTGAGAATTGAAAAGACAACCGGCACCAGCAAGGAAATCGCTCCGCATGCGAATGCTGTCGGACCTGCAATCACAATCGCGCCCAAATCAAGGACCGTGGCCAGGATGGTCACCACCAGCCTGTCGCGGAACCCACCCGGCAATGTGGGACGTACGAAAACCAACAGCTCTGCAACTGAGTCGAGATTCGGCATACGACCTCCCCTCTTCATTCAGCGGCACGCCGCGTATCGCAATCAAGAAAGAATCTAAAGCCAGGAATCACAATCGGCAATGCTGCTTTGGCCGCATCCGACCTTGGCCGATTAGTGCTTTCACGCGGCAGAATCGGTAACCGGCGCATAGTTACCGCCCCGCCCCATGAATGGTCCAATCTTCAGATGGCTGGTCTCGGAGACGCCGCCAATCACGCAAGGCCGAGTGCCTCTAGTCGATCGCGATGAGCGCGCACGAACCATTCCGCGAGCAGCGGCCGATACTCAAGTTGGAGCGCGAGGGGAAGCCGGAAGAAATCCCCAACCGTGGTGCCATCGCACCGCGCGGCGCCGCACCGGCAGGGCCACTGCGTGCCGCCCGTGATGTTGATGTTGTAGTCGCAGGTAATTTCCACGCCTGCCGCAATGTCGCGGCGTGCCACGAGGAAGGACCCCTCGCCCTCGTACAACACGTAAGCATTGGGGTCGCAGCTGTGATTTACGTGCCGATCTGGAGAACCGAGAAGAACGACTTTTCCGTCGGGATAATCGCAATGATCGGCTCGCTCGCCGAGTTCCTCTCGCAGCGGTGAAGCAGGCGTCACTTCGCGCGCCACGTTGATTTGGCGAATGCGCTGCCCGGCATAGAACGGCCGGGCTGCAAAGAGCCCCAATCCCTCAATAGAGGATGTCTTGATTTCAACGTCGCCCATCAGGAATTCGCTCTAAGCCGCCGCTTTTTCCTGCCGCACGCGGTAGCCGTCGGGATCCTTGCCGCGTACCGAGCGCCACCAGACCTGGAAGCTGGGAATATTGATTGTGATCAGGAACAGCTTGCGCAGTTTTCCGGTCGGGCACTGCAGCGGCCGCACGCCATGCCACGAGTGCGGGGTGCGCTGGAAGAGCAGGCTCTCATTGCCCCACGGCTCCAGCATCGCGGCCACCTTCAAATCGTCGAAGCCCGGAGCCGAATGCGCCTTGAAGCGCCTTTCGCTGTCGAGAATCAGGATTTCGCCGCCCCACTTCGGGTCCCAGTCCTGCGCGGTATTGAAGTAGAAGATGTGCGTGGCCAGCTTGCGCGCCGCGTCGCAGTGCGGCGACACCGCGCATCCCTCCCACGCGTAGTACCACTCAAAGGTGAGGATGAACTTCCGCGGTCCCAGCATGCGGCGCAGAAAGGACTGGTACACATCACCCTGCAGCTCGCCGATGAATTCCTTCCATGGCTCGGCGATCTCGAGGCTGGGCTGGTAGTGCAGCAGGAAGCGGTCGTGCGGCTTCTGCCCGTAACCGCGCTTGACGCCAACCATCTTGTTGAAACGCGCCACGTCGGGCAGATTGTCGCGCAGAATGTCGATACCCTCCGGCGTGAGCGAGTTCTTCAATCCCGCCCATGGATAGGGCTGCACTGCCGCGAACTTCTCTGGGGAAAGACTCTGCAAACAATCCTGATTCAGGTACTGCATTCGGAATCCTCCTTGCACGATTCCTGTTCCGGGACAGGAATATCGGATCGTGGCGCTGGGGTCAGTGCCCCGAATCACAGGAATACAGGGAGTAGGGAGTATAGCCAGTAGGGAGTAGAACGACAGGTGGCGGCAAGCCAGGAAAGCGGCGGGCGGGCGCGAGGCCTTTCGGATGGCCGGCTCGCGTGCCTGCTGCCTGTGCCCGTCTTTTCCTATTTCCTACCGGCTACTCCCTATTCCCTGCTCTTCTCGTGTGATTTGGATCACTTCAAGATGGCAAATCCACTGCTAAAAATGAACCATCGTTCCAGTGATTTCGGCAGAGAGTCCACCAGGGGGCTAGGGAGGGGGCGCCCAGCGGATGCCGGGGACGCGGGCCTCCCTCCCCTCTTCGCAGGAGGTCAGCTCATGGGAATGTGGTCGCTCAATATCCCCGAAAACACCGATTGCGATCCCAAGCCAATTAGCCGTATACTGAAATCCGACCATTCCGGTCGTATTTCTCTGCTGCACCGCCGTCGCGGGCAGCATAATGGAGTTCGGCGGGTGAGCGTGCTGAGCGAATTGAACGTGGGCAAACGCGGAATCCTGGAGTCTCTGGAACTCCCTGAATCAGTCCAGAACCACCTGATGCATATGGGCTTTTTGCCGGGCTCGTGCATTACCGTGCTGCGTCGCGCACCGGCCGGCGACCCCACGGTTTACGGCATCGACGGCCTGGAAATAGCTCTTCGCCACGAAACCGCGGCAGCCATCCAGGTGCGCCCCTGCGGAGGAATCGGCGCCGTTCCGACTCCCGATGAAGAAACACCCGAGCTGGCCGAGGCCGCAAAATGAATGCCTGCTGCGAGACGCCGGCCTTCACTCCGCCCAAAGGGCCATCGCAAGAAGACGCCCTGAGCACCGTTGTCCTCATCGGCCCGCCCAATTCCGGCAAGTCCACCCTCTTCAACAAGCTCACCGGCCTGCGCCAGAAGGTCGCCAACTACCCCGGAGTCACCGTCGAGCAGCGCATGGGCCTGATGGCGGGCGTCGGCTGCGAAGATCTTACGCTCATCGACCTGCCCGGCATCTACTCGCTCACTCCCTATTCTGAAGATGCGCGCGTGGCCGTGAACGTCCTGCGCGGGCGCATGCCCGGCACGCCCAAGCCCGACGCGGTTCTTCTAGTTTTGGACTCGCTGCACCTCACGCGCCAGCTCATGCTGGCCGCGCCCGTGCTCGCCGTTGGCCTGCCTACGCTCGTGCTGCTGAATATGAGTGACCTGATGGAAGCGCGCGGCGGCCAGATTGACACACTGAAGCTGGCGCGCGAACTGGGCACTCCCGTGGCGCAAATCAGCGCCGTACGCGGGACTGGCATCGACGCCATTCCGCTCTTCCTCAATCAGCAGAACGGCCACGGCGGCCCGAAGTCCAATACCGTCACTCTGCCGGTGCTGGGCAATGCCGCCAGCACCCACACCTGGGCCGCGCAGGTGAGCCGCCGTACCGGCTACCAGGCGCCCCTCTCGGCCGAAAACACGCGCCGCATCGACAATATTCTTCTGCACCGCATCTGGGGACCACTGCTTTTCCTGCTCGTGGTCGTCGCTGTCTTCGAGGTCGTGTTTTCGGTCGGCCAACCGCTATCTGACGCATTCGGCGACCTGCTCGGCCGAGCGGCTGATCTGGCCCGTCCGCTTCTGCCCGTGGGCTGGTTGCAATCGCTTCTGCTCGACGGCTTGTGGAAGGGCATCTCCTCCGTTCTGGTTTTCCTCCCCCAGATCCTGCTGCTGTTTCTTTTCATCGGAATTCTCGAAGACTCCGGCTACCTGGCCCGCGCGGCGCTCATCGCCGACCGCGTGATGCGTACCATCGGTCTCAACGGCAAAGCCTTCATCCCGCTGCTTTCGGCCTACGCCTGCGCCGTGCCCGCCATCATGGCCACGCGCACTATTGAAAACAAGCGCGACCGGCTGGCCACTATTCTGGTCACGCCCTTCATGACCTGCTCGGCGCGCCTGCCCGTCTACCTGCTGCTCATCGCCGCCTTTATTCCCAACGCCTACTACCTGCACGGATTCCTGGGGCTGCAAACGCTAGTCATGCTCGGCCTCTATCTGGCCGGCGGCGTGGCTGCCTTCACCACCGCGCGACTCCTCAAAAGTTCCATTCTCAAATCCAGCGACACGCCCTTCATCCTCGAGCTGCCGCAATACCGCATGCCCACGCTTTACACGCTCGGCCTGCGCCTGCTGGATCGCGCGCGGATCTTCCTCAAGAACGCCGGCACCATCATCGTCGCGGTCACCATTGCACTGTGGATTCTTGCCCACCTGCCGCTTATCCACACTGCGTCGGGAGCGCTTTCAGCGCCACAACTCGCCGAGAGCCTCATCGGCCGCCTCGGCCATTTCATCGAGCCGGCCATCGCCCCGCTGGGCTTTAATTGGAAAATCGGTATCGGCCTACTCTCGAGCGTGCTTGCGCGCGAGGTCATGGTGAGCACCATGGGCACGCTTTACGGCGCCGACCCCAGCACGCAGGCGCTCAATTTGCAAACCGCGCTGCATCACGATATGACGCTGGGCGGCGCGCTGGCCCTCATGATCTTCTTCGCCTTCGCCATGCAGTGCACCTCGACCATCGCCGTCGTTCGGCGGGAGACAAACAGCTGGAGCTGGCCCGCCATCCAGTTCCTCTACATGCTCGCGCTGGCCTACGGCGCAGCCTTCGCGGTCAACCACCTGGCGATGATGTTCCTGCACTGAGTCCAGGTTGCAGGTGTCCGATTTCAGGTTTCAGCCAACAGCTGTTAGTTGTTCACCGCTAGCTTCAAACCACGCGGAACAGCTCGCGCCGGCCGCTCATCCAAAGGTCGGTGTAGCCTTTCGCCTTTTCGTGGATCGCAGGATCTGAAGCGTACCTCTTCACACCTCTTACACTCCGAACATCCTGCCGCACATCCGCAACAGCAGTTGCCGACGGTTGGAATACCGCAAATGCTTTCTCAGCGCTGCAACTGACGACTTCCACGGGCCGCAATAGGCCGGCAGAATCTCTTCGAACGCCGCGGGCGGCGTCGCTCTGGCCCCAGCATACTCGCTCAAGGGCAGCCCTTCGGCAATCGCCCGGTCCATCTGCAGGTATCCGCAGTACGCCAGCGCCGCCGTCTCCTCCCGGCTGAACGAGTCCAAATGCGTGCGCACGCGCGCCAGGTACCTGTTCAGTTGCGTATCGTGCAGCGGATTCCCTTGCGGAAATCCGAACTCCAGCCCGGCAATAGCGCTGCGAATGCCCAGGTCGCGATCGAATTCCCTGGCAAAAAGCTCTACGGCATCATAGTTCTGATCCACCATCACTGCCTTGAGGCGAAACATCGATGCGCCACGGCTCCAATGTGTCTTGGTCTTCACCGTGGCAGCCTTGCAGCCGTCCAGGCCGAGCACAAAGCTGATTTCCTCGCGGAACGACGGCTGGCGGCCGCCGTCCTGCCCGTCCCCACGCCCGTCAATACGCACTCCGAACGCGCGCGGCACATTGAGAGCGTAATAGTCCAGCATTCCGCCGTCGATAAACACGCCGATGACGCCGCGCTCGTTCCTGATCGCCTCGGGATGAAAGAACGGCCAGAACGCGCTGCTGGCGCTCACCGCCTGCGCCAGCTCCACATTGCCAGCGGTGTTCTCGTCGCCGTCCGCTCGCTGCTCCCAAAGGCACCGGCAGCCCCTCTCGCTCAAATCGGCAAACAGGCCCGCAGTGAAGATCGTCTCTCTCCCGGCGTTCAAATCCACCGCGGTCAGAAACAGTTTGGGCTGAGTGTGAATCTGCTTCAGCAGCGTTCCGTGAAAGGCCCTCAGGTTGAGGATCTGCCGCCGCAGATACGCCGACAGCAGCAGCATCCTCACAAGGCGCGCCACGCTGCCGTGCTCCCACCCGGCCTGCGTATCGCTGGATTTCAGCGGCGCTGTGGGCACAGCGGTCTCCGCAGGCCGGTGCGCGCCTTCGTTCATCAGCATCTTGGCGAGGCACGCATGCAGAACCAGGCCGGCGAGAAAAATGGCGATCGCAAGAGCGCGCGCTGCGACCCAGAGCACCTCGGGCGTCCCCTTCCAGCCGCTGAACTGCGCATACGGCCTGATCAGCAGCCAGAACTCGCCGAACAACACTGCGCCCAAAAAATACAGCGCATAGACGACAAGGAGCAGCATCATCGGCCCGAAAACTCCCCTCCTCACCAGGCTCAGAAACCCGCGCTCAAACAGCTCCCAGTCGTAGTCCTCCAGTTTTGCCTGCCCATCCGTGCCGCTCGCTGGGCCCTTGCAATGCGCGTGCAGCAGCGCGGCTACGATGGCACCGCCTGAAGCCGCCGAAAAAGCATAGACGTGCCCCAGCAGGCCCAGTTCGCGCAGCCGCTTCAGGCAGCCATAATGAAAAATTCCGGCGCGGAATCCCCCGCCCGACAGGCTCAGCCAGATCGAGGGACGGGTGAACTTGCCGCTCGCGTCGCGCCGATTGCTGCCTGCCGCGCCCCGGGAGTACTCGCTTTCGGAGCGCTCATGCAGCGTCACGTGCTGAGCTTGGGCGTGCTCCTGCGCCATAATTCGGGACCCACATGCTGAAATAGCTTCTATCAAGAGGCTAGCAGAGCCGCAATTCGGGAGGGTAACGAATTTTACATCGGACCATTATTCATTTCCGCATCACTCCCCTGCAATCCGTTCCGGCGCCTTGCGGAACACCTGGTTGAAGATCTCGTGCGCCAAGTCCACTGATTCCTCGATCGCCGTGCGCGTTGAGACCACGCGCACGTTCACCTGCGACTGCCGGGCCAACCGGATGCCGGCAATGAGGCACGCGCCCAGGTAGATCATGCCGCGATTGATGCGGGGCAGGTGCGCGTCGGGGTCGAACATCATTACACTTTCGTCCGGTTCTGATGGATCACCAGCCGGTCGACGCGACCCAAAAACACCTCCGACGGCAGGTAGCGCCGCTGCTCGCTGCACAGCGGACAACTGACTGCGATCGACTGGAAGGGAAACTCGCCCACGCCCGCAGGAACATCGCGCCGGCAACGCTTGCACGTGACCACGAACAGCTTGCGGCCTGACGGCATCGGAAACATGCCGCCATCATAGGAGAACAAGAAGCGAAAGTCGAGTGCAGAATTATGGAGTTGTGGAATTTCGTAAGTAGCTGAATCCGCTTGGGCAATGATGCAGCCGTCAAGGTGATTCAAGTCACACTGAATCTTTCCAGGCTGCTCTTATGATTCCTTTCATGCGCGCCGCTTGAATAAAGCCATAGAGAATCGAACCCGCGGGTTCGGGTGCGCATTTCCCTCGACTATGAGCGGGAGCTATCGGGTATGGGCCGCCGGCTGCCTTTAATGCTTCGCCCAGCCGTGCAATCCGGCTTCGAAGCTGCGGCGGTCGAGCCGCGGCAACGTGCGCGCCACTCTGTGCGGGAAGAGTGGGTAGTGTTTCGCCGCGATGAGCGCCTCGGGCACGAACCAGACGTCGCATTCCGCGGTCATCCAGTGCAGCCGGTCGAGCCGCGCCAGGTTCACGGGCTGCGAGTAGGAGCGCAGGGTGCGCTCGCCGCGCAGGTTGTAGTAGTGCTCAAAGTAGCTGAGCGCCAGTTCGCGCAGTGTGCGGTAGATGGGCGCACGGAAGCGCAGGCCAGCGAAGTTCGACTTGGCAACGCCGCCCCACAGACCGCGATCGCGATAGAGGGCCACCACGTGGTCGTCGTCGCGCACAGCCTCCAGGTCCATCAGCAGCGGGGGATAGCCGATGACGCGCAGGGCCGCCGCGGCCAGCAACCCTCCCTCGAGGCAGTGCCCCTTGCGCTCGCGCAGCACGCGCGCCGGCGACCAAGCCGTATCGGCGTACTGGTAGGGAATAGCGTCAACGAACTTCTGGATGCGCGCCGGCGTCTTGAGCGCGCGCAGTGTGCGCAGATCTTTGGGCGCCAGGCCGAAATTTTCGCGCGCTCCGCGGCGTGCACCGTTCATGGGCGCTCCTTTGATCTTCCCAGCCAACGCGCCACTCCGATGTGAAGTTGCCGCGATTATACCGAAAGGCAGCATTCAGCTTTCAGTGAACAGCAGAAAGCAAACAGCGGTTGCGTGGGTGAAGAGCACGTACGGGCAAAATCTGTGGTTGACTTGCAGCAGGTGCGCTTGCGAGTTTGAATACAGCGCTTTCCCCGCAGGAGGTCAACAGCCGCGTTTTGTTGCCCGGCAGTTCCCTTCTTTTCCCGGCCAAGTCCGCAGCTCTTCTTGCCAATTTCCCGAGATACTATCGAAGTGCGCACAACCAGCCGCGCATCCCCTCTCCACTCGGCCGATACAAATTCGTTCTTGACGCGCGATGGGGCCGCTTGGGAAAGTGTTTCAATAGGATTCCCCCAAGTGCCCCGGCAAGGAAAATTCATCAAGGAGAAGCGGACGATGCATAGGATATTTGCAGCGGTGCACGGCACCGGCGCCGCGGCTGCGGCGGGAATATGGCTGGCGGTTGCGGCACTGGGCCCCCAAGCGGCAGAGGGGCAGCTTTGGGCGGCAGTCGCCGTCTCGCCCTCGACGCTGGATTGCAGCCAGGCGCACGGCATTTACCCGTCGCAGGCCAGCGCCGCGCTTGCCGCCGTTCAGTACTGCGCGAAAGTCGGCGCCAACGACTGCAGGGCTGTCGCCGTTGTGATGAATGCGTGCGTAGCGCTGGCGACGACGCCACACCCGGGTACCCAATATGGCTACGGCACAAGTCCAACACGGGATGGAGCCGCGGCCGTCGCGCTGGCGGCATGCGCAAGGGCCGGCGGCGCCAATTGCGCCGTGGAAGAGTCCCCATGCGCCGGCGACGATCCGCGCGGGAACCCGCCGCTGCCGCTGCCGCCACCCGCAGTTCCGCCGCTCCCAGTCGATCCCGGCCTCGTGAGCATTTGGCAAGCCACTGTCCCCGGCGGCATCTGGCTGTGGCAGATCGCGGCCAACGGAACCTACACCTTCCGCAGCGAATCCACCGACCAAGCGCCGTCGCACGACGGCATGTTTACCGCCGGCAGCGGGAAATACAAATTGCATTCCATCACCATGA
>Ga0335078_10006673_pt1 | contig 17076 bp, 14 predicted proteins | sample Lox_Sample_32_FD_206711 | JGI IMG/M metagenome (GOLD analysis project Ga0335078, IMG submission 206711) | Soil microbial communities from Loxahatchee National Wildlife Refuge, Florida, United States - Lox_Sample_3.2 | ecosystem: Environmental > Terrestrial > Soil > Wetlands | place: USA... | reverse complement strand
GGTTGGTTCTGGCCTCGCCATACGTGCTGTATCAAATCTGGTTGTTCATCGCCCCCGGCCTTTACAAGCACGAGCGGAAGGCTGTGGCCGGTTTCGTGATGGCCTCCGTGGGGCTTTTTCTGGCGGGAATTGCATTTGCGTATTACATCATCCTTCCGTACCTGCTCAGGTTCCTTGTGACGTTTTCATCCGGCGGGCCCTTTACGCCCTGGATCGATGTTGAAGAATACTTCGATCTTTTGTTGATCGTTTTGCTCGGCGTGGGCGTGGTATTTGAACTGCCGATTCTGATTTTCTTTCTGGCGCTTTTCAATATTGTTACGCCGCGATTCCTGTGGAAGAATTTCAAATACGCGATCCTAATAATCGCCATCATCGCGTGCGTCATTACGCCCACTCCGGATGCCATGACGATGCTAATCTTTATGGCGCCGATGATTTTGCTGTACCTGGTCGGAATCGGAGTTGCATGGGCAGTGGTGAGGAAGAAGAACGCCGCTACGGCCTAGAGCAGAAAGTGAGCGCGAATATGCGGGGAAATCGCACGAGCGGAATGCGCACGAAATTCATCTGGTTTGTTTTTGCCGCGCTCATCATCGCGGTGGTGGCCTGCAATCACAGCTCGACGGTGGCGACGGCAAACACGACGACAGTAGCCCCTGCCAATCCGGCGGCGTCTGCTGTGTCAGTGCCGGCCCCGTCATCGGCTGACGTCGCGAATGTGGCGGCTGCGCCGCAAGCTGGGCATGCTTCTTCGTCGAGTGGGTTCAGCGGCCAAGAGGCTTATGACTTCGTTGCGAAGCAGGTTGCCTTCGGACCTCGTCCGCCGGACACCGACGCGATCCGCAAGACGCAGGCGTACATCATCGGCGTGCTCCGCGGATTCGGCTGCACGGTGGATACCGACGATTTTCACGCGCAGACGCCTGTGGGCCGGTTGGCGATGAAGAACATCATCGTGAAGATCAAAGGCGCGAGTCCGAACATCATCGTGCTGGCGACGCACTACGATACGGATACTCTGGATCCGAATGATAGGAAGATTGCGAATTTTGTCGGCGCCGACGACGCAGGCTCTTCCACTGGCTTGATGATGGAGATGGCGCACGTGCTGTGCGGTAAGCCGCAGGCGGATACCATCTGGATTGCGATTCTGGATGGCGAAGAAGCCCTTAAGCACTGGGATTTGCAAACGGATGCCGTTTTCGGCAGCCGCGAACTGGCGGCCTCCATGGCTGTTTCGGGAGAACTGTCGCGCGTAAAGGCCTTCGTACTTGCGGATATGGTCGGCGGGAAGAGTTTTCACGCGCAACGTAACACCGACGCCGCCCCATGGCTGGAGAATATCGTCTGGAACACGGCCGCGCGGCTGGGCCATTCCGACATGTTCGTCAACTCGCACATGGATGGGATTCAGGATGACCACTCGCCGTGGCTCGAGCGGGGTATACCCACGCTGGACATCATCAGCTTCGATGTGACCCACGACGTGCCCTACTGGCACACGCCGCAGGACACGATGGACAAGATCAGTCCGCGCACCCTGCAAGTGGTTGGCGATGTGATTTTGGCGAGCCTGCCGGAGATTGCGCGGCATTCACGCTGATCGCGCCAAAGAGTCCGAGTGCGAATTGGTGGCGCATGTTCGAGCTCTGCTTCCTAAGCAGACAACGGCTTTGCGCACTCTCTCGCCGAAGTTGTCTCCTATGCTAGATTCGACGTGCTCATGAAATTCGCCAAAACGATGATGGTGCGCGCGCCGTCGAAGCGATACGCGGTTTACTACGGCCGCGGCGCGGCGCGGCAATGCGCGGAAATCTCGGCAAAACTCGGCAGTGGGGGACGCGTATTTTTGCTGTCGTCGCGCAATGTCGCAAAGCGTATTGGCAGGAACACCGTGCGGCGTATGGGCGGCACAAACCGGCGGATCATTCTGTTTGACGATCGCGAGACGGCGAAGAATTTGACGACGGTCGAAAAGATTTGCCGCGCACTGGTGACGGCGGGAGCGGATCGGCGCTCGACGATCGTGGCCGTCGGCGGCGGAGTGGTCGGCGACGTCGCGGGATTTGCCGCAGCCAGTTTTTTGCGCGGCGTGCGGCTGATTCACGTCCCGACGACGCTCGTGGCACAGGTGGATAGCGCAATCGGCGGAAAGACCGGAGTGAATCTGCCGGAAGGAAAGAATCTTGTCGGCGCGTTTTATCAGCCGGATGCGGTGCTCGTGGACCCATCGCTGATGCGGACGCTGCCGGATCGCGAATACCGGTCGGGTCTATTTGAAGTGATGAAGTACGGAATCATTGGCGATGCGGAGCTGTTTCGATACTGCGAGGGCCATCTGACGAAACTGCTTCGGCGCGAGCCGCGAGCGCTGGATTACATCATTCCGAGATGCATCGCAGCGAAGGCGCGAATCACAGCCGCCGATGAATTGGAATCCGGATTGCGCGAGACGCTGAATTTCGGCCACACATTCGGGCACGCGCTCGAATCGGCAACAGGCTACAGCAAATTCCGTCACGGCGAGGCCGTAGGGTGGGGAATGATCGCGGCAACTCTGCTGGGCGTCGTGCTGACGAAGCTGCCGCCGATGGACGCGGCGCGCATCGTCCGGCTGGTGCGAAGCGTTGGCGCGCTGCCGGATTTGCCGAAACTCTCGGGGCAGCGCTTGTTGGCGGCGATGCGTTCGGACAAGAAATCGCGCGGCGGGCGGCTGCGATTCGTGCTGCCGCTGAAAATCGGCCATGTGCGGACGGGCGTGGAAGTGCCGGATGAAATAATTTCGTTGGCGTGGAATGAGTTGTCCCGTGTGGAGGGCGGACGGCGATGACGGCCACGCATCCTGAGGCGCCAGCCTATCGGTCGGCGGGAGCGCGGCCGGAAGGCGCGGCGAGTGAGCGGGAAGCAGCGGCGCGGGTGCGCGAGATGTTCGGCGGCATCGCACCGCGATACGACCTGCTCAATCACGTGCTGTCACTGAATCTTGACCGAGCCTGGCGGCGTCGCGTGGCGCGGCGGTTTTCAAATGTGCTGGCGCGGGCGGATGCACGCGTTCTCGATTTGTGTTGCGGCACGGGAGATTTGACACTGGCGCTGGCGCGCCGTGGTCCAGCGCGGGTGATCGGCAGCGATTTCGCGCATCCGATGCTGCTCAGCGCGCGGAGAAAGTCCGGAGCGGGCGCCGGTGCGGCGGCGAACTACGTGGAAGCAGATGCGCTGCATCTGCCATTTGCGGATGGAACATTTGACCTGGTCACGGCGGCGTTCGGTTTCCGGAATCTGGGCAACTACGATTGCGGGCTGCGGGAAATCCATCGCGTTCTGAAACCGGGTGGGCAAGTGGGCATTCTGGAATTCGCGGAACCGAAGAGCGCGCTATTCGGGTCACTGTATCGTTTCTATTTCACAAGAATGTTGCCCGTGATTGGCGGGATGATTTCCGGCAGCCGCGCGGCTTATACGTATCTGCCCGCGTCGGTGGGAAAATTCCCCTCGCCGGAAGAGCTGGCGGCACGCATGAGTGCAGCGGGATTTGTGAAGCCGAGCTGCGAGCTGTGGACCGGCGGATCCGTGGCTCTGCATTCGGCGACCAAACAGTGATTGAAAGTTGAAGAAGGGAAAATAACGCGGCTAGCTTTCGAGGCCAAGCAACTTGATCTTGTGAAGAAGGGTTTTGTAGGAAACGCCCAGCCGTTCGGCCGCGCGGCTTTTGTTCCATTTGCATTCGCGCAGGGCTTCAGTGAGCTTGAAGCGTTCGACGTGTTCAAGCGCTCGCGCCGCGACTTCATCGAGTGTGCCATCCCATCGAAAACTTTCATCCAGCATTCCGGCTGGAATTTGCCCGGGCGCGGGACGCGCGGCGGGAAGTTGCAATGCCACGGCGTCGATCTCAGAGCCGTCAGCAAGAATCGCCGCGCGTTCCACGGTGTTCTGCAGTTCGCGGACATTGCCGGGCCAGGCGTATCCCTTCAAGCGCGCCAGAGCCTCCGTAGTGAACCGTAGATTCGGCTTGCGAAATTCGCGGCGGAACTTTTCAAGAAAGAATTCGGCCAGGAGGCTGACGTCCTCACCGCGCTGCGCGAGCGCTGGGATATTGATCGGCACGGCGGAAATCCGGAAGTAAAGATCCTCGCGGAAGGATTTATCAGCGACGGCTGCGCGCAGGTCTTTATTGGTGGCGGCCAAGATTCGCACGTCCACATCAATCAGTTGCGTGCCGCCGACGCGCTCGAAGCGGCGCTCCTCGAGAACCCGCAATAATTTGGACTGAATATTCAGCGGCAGCTCGGCGATTTCATCGAGAAAAATCGTACCGTGGTGCGCGAGCTCCATTTTCCCAATTTTTCGCGAGCCCGCGCCGGTGTAGGCGCCGCGCTCGTGGCCGAACAATTCGTTTTCAACGAGCCCTTCGGGAATTGCCGCGCAGTTCAGCGCGACGAAGGGATGTTCGCGCCGCGGCGAAAGATGATGAATCGCGCGGGCGAAAAGTTCCTTGCCGGTGCCGCTCGGGCCGAGCAACAAGACGGTTGAATCTGTGGCGGCCACGCGTTGCGCCTGGCCGGTGGCTTCCTTCATGCTGGAATGTTCGCCGACGATGCGCGGAAAGCCGTAACGCGCCGCATAGTCTTCGCGGAGCAGAATATTTTCGCGGAGGAGTTCCTGCTGCGCGGCGGCGCGGCCGACGAGCAGCTTCAAATGATCAAGGTCAACCGGCTTCTGGACAAAGTCAAACGCGCCGTCCTTCATCGCCGTCACTGCTTCTTCGATGGAACCGTACGCCGTGATGAGAATGACCGGCATGGTCGGCTCAACCTGCTTTGCTTCCTTCAGAATTTCCAGACCAGAGCGGCCGGGGAGCTTTAGATCGGTGAGCACCAGCAGATACCGGCGCGCACGGATGCGTTGCAGAGCGGTGGCGCCGTCGCCAACGTCTTCCACTTCGTAGCCAGCGCGCTCCAGCGCCTTGCGAAGCATGGCGCGCAGCTCGTTTTTGTCCTCAACGAGGAGGATCGGTTCAACGGCGGATTCCTTCTTCGGATTCCTGGAAGAAATCGTCATGGCCGGTGCGACGGCTTGTGAAGTTTCGGGCATTGAAAGCTGCTGTCTGCTTAATTTCGGCGCTTCAGTTTCCCCATCCCGCGGGCGCGCCGGAGCGCCGCAGTTCTTCCGTCAGATCGTCGAGCGCCTGCTGCAATTGCGCGACTTCCTGCTTTTTCGCATCGATCTTCGCCGTCTTGGCGTTGATGTCATCGCGGCTGTATTGCTGTTGCAGCGCCACGTTTGGATCGGCGTAATACTGCGTCTGCAGAGTATTCAGTTCGCGCTGGGAAATATCGAGTTCCTTCTGCGCGAGGGCGAGCTTGGCGCGCGCTTCAGAAAATCGCTTGCGCCAGTAGGCTTCATCCTTTACCTCGCCGGTCGCGGGCTTCTCGCCAGCCGAGTTCGCAGCGGCTTGTGACAAGGTGGATGCCTGCGGCGCGGCGCCGACCTGCGAAACTCCGCCGGTACGCAGATTCGCGATGTCGTCGTTGGTAAACGTCTTGGCGTTTGCGGGCGCCGTCTTGGCCTGCGCGCGCGCCTTGCGGGCGGCGTCGGCAACTGATTCCTGTTGCGACTGCTGATTGTTCTGCGATGAGCTGGACTGGTTTTGCGCCGTGGACTGATTCTGTGAAGACGCCTGCGAGCCGGACTGCGGCGCGGCCACCAAAACGCGCGACGCACCCGTCACAAGAATCAGGCCCGCGACCGCGACTGCGAGTTTCCGTAAGTGCATGATTTTAGCTTCCTTCCGAAGGCATAGAAGATTCATGCGTTTAGTCTAGATACTCGATTCGGCCGTTACAATCACCCGTGAGGACAGGTGCCTGGCCGGTAACCAAAGGATAAACTCGGCCCCGCCTTCGGGCAGGTTGCGCGCCTCCACAGAGCCGCCGTGCTGGACGATGATTTTCTGCACAATGGCCAGTCCCAGGCCGGTTCCGTGCGGCTTGGTGGTGTAAAACGGGACAAAAATCTTCGACAGGCTTTCGGGCGAAATCCCGGCGCCATTATCGGTAATGGAGATGCGCTGCACCGGCCCGCCGGGCCCGGATTCCACACTGCCGTGCAGAACGATGCGGCCTTCAAACGTCTGGCCGCTGGCGGCTTCGGCGGCGTTGCGCACCAGGTTCAGAAGCGCCTGGCGCAACAAACCCTCGTCGCCGGAAAGTTCAGAGAAATCTCCTTCGACCAAAACGCTGACGCCGGGATGCGCTTCGCGGATTTCCATCGCGAGGCGATCGATCATCGAAGAAAGTTGCACTTCTTCATCCGCCAAATTCAAAGGCCGCGCGAACTTCAGGAACTCGGTGACGACGTGAGTGATGGCGCGCGTCTGTTCCAGAATGCGGTCGGCATTTTCGTAGATATCGCCCTTGACGGATTCAGAGCGAATCATCTGCGCGTAGCCGGAGATGGTTGCGAGGGCGTTCTTGAATTCGTGCGCGATACCGGCCGAAAGCTCGCCCAAAGCCGCCAGGCTTTCCTTCACCTGGATTTGTTTCTGCAGGCCGGCAAGCTCGGTCAGGTCGCTGAGCAGACACAACGCGCCGGAAATTTCTCCGGGTTTGTTGGTGATAGGAGAGATCGTGACGCCGAGGTGGCGCAGCTCGCGCGCCGGAGTTGCGAACTCCACCTCTTCACGACGATACGTCGCGCCCTGCTCAAGGCAGACTTCAATCATCTTCGCGATGGGCGATGTCGGCCCAAAGACTTCGGTGTAACGGCGGAAGGGAAGCGAGCGGATGCCAAGCGCGGCTTCGGCCGCGGGATTCGCGCTGGAAATGAGGCCGGATGCATTCACCAGCAGCAGTCCCGACGGCATGTTGCTGGTGACGGCCTCGCTCAGCCGCTCAGTCTGCTGCGCGCGTTCCTTTTCTCGCTGATGCAGCAGCGCGAGTTCCTTTTCTTGATCGCGAAGTTTCTGAATCACGGCCTGCATGGATGCTGTCATGAATGCTTCCGGATTATCGGCGCGGGGACGCGCGCCAACGGCTGGGCTCGATTTGTCCGAGCTTCGATGCAGAGACCGGCGCGTAGAGACCATGAATGCGTAGCCGAATCCGAAGAGGAGCACGAGGAAAACCACGCCGCCCGCGATCCAGAAGGACAGGGGAACCGAATTTGCACCACTCGAAAGCATGTATCCAGTATTCCTGAAAGTTGCCACTTCAGCGGCCGAACAAAAGTCCTTGATACCAGTTCAGCACCGGCGTACCGATGTAGACCACAAGCAGCGCGCCCGCGGCGAGAAAGGCGCCGAACGGCAGCTCGAAATCACGGTCCTTGCGCATCAAGAGCATGATGGCAAGACCGATGACGCTGCCAAGCAGCGAGCCGAAGAGAATTGTGAGCAGAGTGCGCTTCACGCCGAGAAATGCGCCGACCATGGCCATCATTTTCACGTCGCCCAAGCCCATGCCTTCTTTGCCGCGCAGATGGAAATAGCCTTCGCTGACGATCCACAAAAGTCCGCTGCCGGCAAGCGCGCCGAGGAGCGCATCCACACAGGCCAGCGCAGCCTGCGGCGGAGGAAATTCAAAAATGCGATTGGCGATCCAGAGCGCGGCACCGTCCATCGGAAGCAGGAAAAAGCTGAAAAGTATTCCGATGATGAAGCCGAACAAATTCACCTTGTCGGGCAAAATTCGCTCGCGGATGTCCGTCGCCGTCAGGACCAGAAGCAGCGCGCTGAGCGCGGCCCACTTCGCCGTGGTGAGGGTGAGACCGAAATCAATATATGCGAGCAGAAAAAGGCCGCCAGTAGTCAGCTCGATGAGCGGATAGAGCGGCGATATTTTCGTGTGGCAGTTGCGGCATTTTCCGCCGAGAAGAAGCCAGCTCAAAACTGGGATGTTGTCGTAGGGCTTGATCGGCGTTTTGCAGACCGGGCAACGCGAACTGGGTTTGACAATCGATTCGCGCGCGGGAATCCGCAAAATGCAAACGTTCAGAAAACTGCCGATGATCAATCCGAATAGGAAAATGCCAGCGGGGATCACTCGTTCACTGTGCCATAAGGTGGAGCGAGCCTCAACGAACGTAACCGCGGTGTTGCCCGATGGCTAACGGCGTTCCTACGCCCCGTGCAGCCCGCGGGCGATTCATGAGCCCCGGGGATTTTCTGAATGATTCGTCGCGCCTGAGTCAACGAGGCCTTCGTGTTGACAGTAATGTCCGACCGCCGTTGATCAGAGAACCCCTGCCCCTGCGAACCGGGGACGTGCTACAAATTCGCGACGACGAGCTCAGCGCGGCAGTTTGACAGTCACTTGGGCCATTTCTATAGTGGATCATCACCGAAATGTCCTGGCTCGAAGGCAAAATCCGACGCTACGAACATGCCCGCTGGACGACGGACGACAACCGGCGGGTTTATCCGTTTGAATGGGGCCTTGAATACATTGGCGGCCGCGCGGATGAGCCGGATCCGCGCGGATTCATGCAGCGATGGGTGCCGGAGACGATTGCGCACAGCGATGAGTGGTTCGCTACGACGCCCGCGGCCGACTATCGATTGCGGAGCGAAGCCATGCTCGGCGCCGAGCCTGTGCTCACCTTCACCAGTGCGCTGGCTTCTCCATGGAATGCAAACAACATTGTGCACGCGCGCTTTTTCGTCGCGCGAAATACGGGACCGGCGGTGGTGCTGTTGCCGAACTGGAATGCGAAGTGGCACGGACAAGTCTCGCTGTGCCGCTGGTTGAACAAACTCGGCATCAGCGTGCTGCGGATGAGCATGCCCTATCACGATCGTCGTGCCGTGCCTGGGCACGAGCGCGCGGATCACATGGTTGGCTCCAACGTGGGGCTCACGCTGCACGCAACGCGACAGGCGGTGATGGATACGCGGCGGTGCCTGCTGTGGCTGCGGTCGCAGGGATACGACAAACTCGGCATCGTCGGCACCAGTATTGGCTCCGCCGTTGGGAGCATCACGATGTGCCACGAGCCGCTTGCGCGCGCGGGCGGATTTCTGCACGTTTCCACTTATTTCGGCGAAGTGGTGAGCACAGGAATGACGACCGCGCATGTGTGGGAGGGAATGCGCGCGAACCTGACGCAGGAGGAATTGCGATTCTACTGGTCGCCGGCAAGCCCGATGCCGTATCTGCACAAACTGGTCGGCGCGAATCGGCCGTTCATCGCCATCGGCGGAAGATACGATCCCGCATTCTGGCCGGAATTTACGCTGGAAATGTTCGCCACGCTCCGCAAACTCGGAGTGCCGCACCAAACCGTGATGCTGCCGTGCGGACACTATTCGCTGGAGCTATTTCCGTTCGCACACTACGCCGCGGTGCGGCTGGGCGCGTTTCTTTTTCAGAATCTTGCCTGACCTTTCCTTAGAGACGGCTCGCCTCGCTAGCGCTGAATCACCGTCAGCTTTTGGTAACCGGGGCCGGGCATCGTGTTTGAGTTGACGGTACTGTTCGTTCCGGGGTTGTACCAGTAACCGTATTTCGATCCCGTCGTCACGTCGTGCTCATTGCCGAATGGATCGATGGTCGGCGTGACGTTGTTGATCACGTCGTCCCAGCCTTGAAATTGCGAACGCTCGCGTGCCTGTCCCGCTTCAAAGCTCTGCACCTGGCTGCGCATCGCGTCCATTTTCGCCTGCGCCTGTTGCACTTCGCGGTAAGTTTCCTCCATGCGGCCTCGCGCGCGCGCCTGCGAATATGCGATTGCCTGGCGATCCGTCTCATCCTGTCGCGCCTGCCATTCGGGACTGTATTGCACGGACGCTTCGATGTGATCGAGGATGTCTCGCACGATCTGCAATTGATCCGGCGGCGCGACGTAGCTGTCCTCTGTGGGCACGATCCACCCGGTTGTTCCAAGCATGGCGGTCTGCACGTAATCGTAAGCCGTCCGCCGACCGAGCACGCTTCCGCAATCAAATGTCGCGGCGCCGTCGCTGGCTTCCGGGTTCGCGCCTTGCTGCCGCGCTTTACCCAGCGCTTCGTCAAAATCTCCCTTGGCGTGCTTGGGCGGAGGCATATTCGCTTGCGTCGGCGTCAGAGTTTCGCACAGCCGGGAGAACCGCGCTTTGCCATACAGCTCTGCAAATTCCGGCGCTTCCATGTAATCCTCGGACACTGGCTGGCCGACAGCGCCGATGTCCACAATCGTGCCCGGCGGATGAAACTGCGTTGGAATCGAAAATGGTGGGACGGCAACATCTCCGAGTCGAATATTTATTTTCGCATCCTGCGTGGTGATATCTACCATCGGCCGGTGATCGGACATGCCCATGCGAAACATTCCGCCGCGGACCACCCACCCGTCTGGCACCTCGACCGTGAACGCCTGCTCGAGCGGATCTTGATATTTCACCCAGTGGATGTGGGAAGTGGAGTTTCCGTTGGCCCGCACACTCGTTGAAGCAGTCGCGCCGCCGCTGCTTGCGCCACCATTGGTTGCACCGCCACCGCAGCCGGCAAATGCCAGACACACGAAACAGAGGACTGCGACTCCCTTCGCTCTCATCTTCGACCTCCATTGAATCTTCAGCGAGAATGGCAAGAACAATGAAACAACTGTCTCTGGCGCCATCCAATACGATTTGAACGGTGGTATTATCCGTCACCGTGTCGACTTGTCAACGCATCACGGCCATCGCTCGTTTTGCGGTCCCTTATTTGTTAGGCACGGGCGTCTGCTGCGGCATTTTCTTCGCGACCCTTGCGGCCCAAAAGGTCAAGATCAAAGCCGTCCAGGCGACCAGCGATCAAGAGCTGTGGCATCTGGACTTGCGAAAAACGGATCCACCGTTATTCGCGGATGCAGACGAGAGACCCCAGTCGCTCCGGGACACTGCAAGTTTCGACAGCACAGACTTTCTGACCAACCATACGCTTCTGTATACAAATATTCTTCATTCGCCGGAACACGGACTCGTTCGGCGGGCCGACGCAAAAGCGCCTGCACCTTACAGATTGACCGCGGCATTCATCGATGCCGGGACCGGAAAAATTGCTAAGCAAATGGAATGGGCGCTCGACGCAGCCGATGCCTGGATCTTTCCGGCGTCGGATGGTGGATTTGTACTTTTCTCGACGCAGGAGATCGTTCGTTATTCGGCCGAGGGTGTACGAGAAAGGGAGTTGCGCTCGTCCGACCTGCCCATGCCGAATTCGACGATCGATGGAATCGTTGAGTCGCCATCGCACAAAAAACTGGCGCTTCGCATAATGATTGAGAAGAAGCAGAAATGCTTTGAAATCGACACCGTGAACCTGAACCACACCGAAATGCCGTGCGAAAACGGCTACCTCTTTTCCATATCCAATGACGAAATTGCGGAATTGCAACTGGCCACGGCCAACGACACCGACGAGCCGTCCGTGCAAAGGTCACGCGGCACGATCATTGCACGCGCGAATCGGGCGATCCTGTTTCGAGGCAGCGACGGAACGCAGACAAAGCTTTGTGAAGCGGTGTTACTCGGATCATACTGCTACGCTCCGCAGTTCTTGGACGACGACACGATCGTGGCCTACAACGTGTCTGAAGTCGCCGTAATGGATACGCACGGCAACGTTAAATCGAGACGGGACTTCGACTTCGAGGAGCCGTATCTTTTCGTGCCGTCACGTCCGATCAGGGTCTCGGCAGACGGGAAGCGATTTGCGCTCGCGTTCACCGGCCGAGTCGAAGCGGTCGTTCCAGATGGCCGGCAAGGATATCAGGCTGCCAACACGCTACTTTCAGTCCTGCAGGCGTCTTCACAATCGCCCATTGCGGTGCGGCCCGCATACGTTGAGGTATTTGACGTGGCTAGCAACGAATGGTTTTATACGCTGAAGAATAGAAAGAGCGAATGGAAAGAAATCGATGGTCTCGCACTGTCACCGGACGGGACGAAGATGGCCGTCGATTCGCGCGGAATGCTACAAGTCTATGCTTTACCGGCCAGCCCCTCTTCATCCGGAAAAAATTGAATTATCGTTCGTTTAGAAGCTCTGGACGCTCGGACGATTGAGTGAATATTCAGCCAAAGATCTGGCTGAACTTTCCTTCGCGGACAATTGCGGTGACGGCTTCGATATCCGGCGCGAGTGGGCGATCATCTTCGAGCATCTTTGCGCGCGAGCGAACCAATTCGCAGGCGTGGCGCGCTTCCGCGCCGGTGCGCAGCGGCGCGAGCAAATCGATGCCTTGCACTGCGCACAGCAACTCAATGGCAATGATGCGCTCCAGATTCGCGATCATCGGCGCTAGGCGGCGCGCGGCGGACATTCCCATCGAAACATAATCTTCCTGATCGCCTGAGGTCGGTATCGAATCCACGGAGTGCGGCGCGGAAAGAGCCTTCAGCTCGCTCGCCAATGAAGCTGCCGCGACTTGAGCGATCATAAATCCGGAATTCAAGCCGGGATTCTTCGTCAAAAACGCGGGCAGCATGCTCGTCAGGGGATTCGTCATCTGCGCGATGCGCCGCTCTGAAATTCCGCCAAGCGTCGCGAGCGCCACCGCGATTTGATCCGCAATCATGGCCAGCGGCTGGCCGTGAAAATTTCCGCCGCTGATGATTTCGCCTTTGCCACCGCCCGTAAAGACCAGCGGATTATCGGTGGCGCTGTTCAGTTCGATTTGCGCCACTGCCTGCGCGAGCGCGATGGAATCGCGCGCGGCGCCGTGAACCTGCGGCGTGCAGCGCACGCTGTACGCGTCCTGCACGCGCCTATCTTCCGTCGACGAGCGATGCGATTCGCGAATTTCGCTTCCTTTGTTCAGCCGGGAAAGATTTCGCGCCGTGATTGCCGCGCCGGGATGCGGGCGGGCGTTGGCAATCCGCAAATCGAACGCCGCGGGGCTGCCGCGAAGCGCGTCGAGCGTGAGCGCCGCCGCGACGTCTGCGGAATCGCACAAAATGCTCGCGGCACGCAGCGCCAGAGAAATCAGCGCGAGCATCCCCTGCGTGCCATTCAGCAGGGATAAGCCTTCCTTCGCTTCCAGTACGACCGGCGCAATGCCGGCTCGTTTCATCGATTCGCCGCCGGAGCAGCGCGCCCCCTGAAAAATCGCTTCGCCTTCGCCGATGACGACCGCCGCCAAATGCGCGAGAGGCGCGAGGTCACCGGAAGCGCCGACGGAGCCTTGCGATGGAATCACGGGATGCACACCTGCGTTCAGCATCGCGCACAGCGTTTCCACCACCAGCGGGCGAACGCCGGAGAATCCTTTCGCCAGCGCGTTGGCGCGAAGCAGCATCATGGCGCGTGTTTCGATTTCTGAAAGCGGAGCGCCGACGCCGCAGCAATGGCTGCGCACCAGGTTCAGTTGCAACTGAAGGATTTGGCCGCGGGAGATGTGGACCTCGGCCAATTCACCGAAGCCGGTGTTGACGCCGTAGGCTGTTTCGTTGGCGGCGATCACGCGCTCGACGACTGCGCGCGATTCGCGCATGCGTTGCGCCGCCGCCGGAGCGACAGAAACCTGTGCGCTGCGCGGGCCGAGCGCGACTTCATACAGTTGCGCAAATGTAAGCGATTCGCCGTCGAGCTGAACGGTTGACGACGGCATGCTCAGGAACCCGAGGAGGTCTGCGGCGAAAGAGCCACGCCGAAGGCGGCGCGATAGTCATTGGAGATTTGCTTGGGTCGCCCCTGCCGGTCGCAAACCACGTGCTTGGTTTCGCCGGTGGCGAGCAGCTCGCCGGTGGCGTCATTCAATACTTCGTATTCAAAGCTGACGGTACGCGACCCGGCCTCTGAAACGCGTGTGCGGATTTTGATCACGTCATCGTAGCGCGCGGGACGAAGATGGCGGCAGTGAGTTTCGACGACGACGATGAACGAATCGTCTTTCTGCTCCATCTCTCTATAGAAGTTGGCGTGATAAACCACACCCATCTGATCGGTTTCAACGTAACGGACGCGAACTTTTGTTTCGTAGAATTCGGACATAAGAGATCAGCCGCCGGAGCCGAGAGTGTAGCAGAGCGACGTGCAAGAGTCACTTTCCGGGCCAGACCGGTCGGCGCTTTTCGAGGAAGGAGGAAAGGCCCTCGCGGAAGTCGGCCGTGGCACGAATGCTCGCGTTTTCCGCGATGGCGCGTTCCAGCGCCTTATCCACTTCCGCCGCCGCCGATTCGGTGAACAGGCGCTTGGTGCGCTCGATGCTCGTCGGGCTGGATTCCACGAGCGCCGCCGCAAGCATTTTGGCCGTATTCATCAACAGATTCGGTTCGACGAGGTGCGTGACAAGCCCAAGCTGCCGCGCTTCTTCGGCGCTAAGAATGCGGCCGGTCAGCAGAAGGTCGCGTGCGCGCTTATCACCAATTTGACGAATGAGAAAAACGGAGACGATCGCCGGAATGAACCCGATACGCACTTCCGTGTAGCCGAACTTGGCTTCCGGAACCGCGAGCGTGAAGTCGCACAGCGTCGCGATGCCGCAGCCGCCGGCGATTGCCGCGCCGTTCACGGCGGCAATCAGCGGCTTGGGGAACGACCACAGCCGCCGGAACATCCGCGCCATGCGATGCGAATCATCCATGTTTTGCGCGGGCGATTGCTGCGCGAGCCCTTTCAGCGCTTCCAAATCCATGCCGGAACAAAATGCGCTGCCAGTTCCCGTGATGATCGCGGCGCGCGCGGTACTGACTTCGACCGCGTTCAACGCGGCGAGCAACTCATCGATCATCTGAGTGGAAATCGCGTTGCGTTTGTCGGGACGGTTCAGGGTGATCGTCGCGACCGCGCCTTCCTGAATTAGTGTGAGCGTTTGATAGTTGGAATTGGGCGTCATCAGTGCACCATTTCGGTCGTCGCGAATTCACGGCGGATGCTTTGCGTTAACTTGATCACGGGCTCGAGCGCCGCCGGATCGATTCCCGTTTGCGCGCCGCGCGCGGCCAGCGTGCCGAGAACAATCTCCGTAGGGATGTTGCCGACAAGATCGTCGCCCGCGAATGGGCAACCGCCGAGGCCGGTGAGCGCGCCGTCAAACCTGCGGCAGCCCGCTTCGTAAGCGGCGGCAACTTTAGCGGCGGCGTCTTCCGGGCGGCTGTGCAGATGCACGCCCAGCTCGATGCCCGCGACGCAATCTTTCACCGCGCGATAAAGCGCGCCAACTTCCTCCGCGCTGGCTTTGCCGACTGTATCCGCGAGCGAAACGTTGTGAACGCCGATGTCTTTCAGCCAGATCAATGCGTCTTCCACAATTTCCGGGCCCCACGGCTCGTCGTAAGGATTCCCGAACGCCATCGAAATGTAAACGACCAGGCCGCGCTGGGCGGATTTTGTTTGTTGCCGCAGATGCGCGACGAGCTTGCGCGATTCATCGCGCGTCATGTTCGCGTTCGCGCGGCGGAAATACGCGGAGATCGAATAGGGATAGCCGAGCGTCGTCACGCCGGGCGTAGCCAGTGCGCGCTCCATTCCTTTTTCATTCACGACGATGCCGATGATCTCAGGAGGGGTGGCGCCGGCGGGCAGGGAAGCGAGGAAGTGCTTCATAACGTCTTCGCTATCGGCCATCTGCGCTACGTGCTTCGGCGAAACAAAACTCACGGCGTCAATGTGCCGGAATCCCGCGCGCGTCAGCGCAAGCAGGTATTCCACCTTGCGCGCCGTGGGGATATTTTTCTCCAGGCCCTGCCAGGCGTCCCTGGGGCACTCAATTATCTTCACGGAACCGGTCATGAGTGTTTTTTCCGAAGCCTCTTAAACCCGCCATATGCGAAAGATGTGGCGGAAAATATGCAGAGAAGACTACCTGCGATAAAAGCGCACTCTGCCACTTCGATTGTGAAGTCTGGTTCCGGCAGTAGAACCCAAGTCGTGCCGCCGCTGGACGGTTGATCCCGCTGACGGTCAAGAGTCTTGTAATGAACCGATTCCGTGGCGACCGCTCCAACGATCAAAACAACGCTCATCACAAAGAAAAAGATATTTCTGACCTTCATTACGTCTGTAGCACTCCCGTCTTGAATTCCTTCACATCCGGATTCAGCGCGGCGGCTTCCAGCGCCCAGATGAGCGCTTCGCGCGTCTGCGCGGGATCGATGATCGCATCCACCCAAAGACGCGCGGCGGCGTAGCGCGGATCGGTTTGATGTTCGTAGGTCGCGCGTGTGGAATCGCGCAGTTCCTTTTTATCTTTGTCGGAAAGTTTTTTGCCTTCGCGTTCGAGTTGGCGGATGCGGATTTCCACCAGCGTACCGGACGCGGCGTCGCCGCCCATCACCGCATAGCGCGCCGTGGGCCAGGCGAAAATGAAGCGCGGATCATAAGCCTTGCCGCACATCGCGTAATGACCCGCGCCGAAACTTCCGCCGCAAATCACGGCGATCTTCGGCACCACGCTGTTGGAAAGCGCGTTCACCATCTTCGCGCCCGCGCGGATAATGCCGCTCCATTCAGCTTCCTTGCCGACCATGAAACCATTTACATCGTGAAGGAAAATCAGCGGAACAAGATTCTGATTGCAGTCCAGCATGAATCGCGCGGCCTTTTCGGCGGATTCGGTGTAAATTACGCCGCCAAATTCCATGCGCTGCTCGCCGGTGTGCGCGGCGGCGGAGCGAATATTTGTTTTCTGGTTGGCGACAATACCCACGGCCCAGCCGCCGATGCGGGTGTATCCGCACAAAATTGTTTGGCCGTATTCGGCGCGATATTCGTCGAAGCGGCTGCCGTCCGCGATGCGCGCGATGATTTCGCGCATGTCATATTGCTTTCCGGGATCGGAAGAAAACACGCCGTAAATCTCTTCAGCGGGATACGCGGGCTCCTCCGCTTTTTTATGATCGAAAGGCGCGTGGGGATGATGGCCCATTTTATCCACCAGCGAGCGCACACGATTGAGACATGCGTCGTCGTCCGGCTCGCGATAATCCACCGTCCCGCTGATTTGTGCGTGCATTTTCGCGCCGCCCAAATCTTCGGCGGACACTTTTTGTCCAATCGCCGCCTGCACCAGCGCCGGCCCGGCGAGAAAAAGCCCCGAGCCTTCCGTCATCAGGATGTGATCGCACATCACCGGCAGATACGCGCCGCCGGCCACGCACATGCCCATGATGGCCGT
>Ga0335078_10006672_pt1 | contig 17077 bp, 18 predicted proteins | sample Lox_Sample_32_FD_206711 | JGI IMG/M metagenome (GOLD analysis project Ga0335078, IMG submission 206711) | Soil microbial communities from Loxahatchee National Wildlife Refuge, Florida, United States - Lox_Sample_3.2 | ecosystem: Environmental > Terrestrial > Soil > Wetlands | place: USA... | reverse complement strand
AGGTGGCGTGAGCCCCGCGCGACCTCGCTGCGCCGCCGCAGGAACGACTTGACCCGGGCATCCTCGAGCGAGTGGAACGACACGACCGCGAGCCGCCCGCCCGGCATCAGCAGCCGTTCGGCGGCGGCGAGGCCGCGGTCGAGTTCGCCGAGTTCGTCGTTGACCGCGATGCGGAGCGCCTGGAAGGTGCGGGTCGCCGGGTCGAGCCCAGGTTCGCGGCGCGGGATCGCGGCGCGCACGATCTCGGCCAGCGCGCCGGTGGTGCCGATCGGCGCGCGGCGCTGCGCCGCGGCGACGGCGCGGGCGATGCGGCGCGCGAAGCGTTCCTCGCCGAGGTCGCGGATCAGCGCGGCGAGCTCGCGCTCGGAAAGCCGCGCGAGCAGCTCGGCGGCGCTCTCGCCGGCGCGGCTCATCCGCATGTCGAGCGGGCCGTCCTGGCGGAACGAGAAGCCGCGCCCCGCCTCGTCGAGCTGCATCGACGAAACCCCGAGGTCGAAGGCGATGCCGGCGATCGGCCCCGGCGAATGCGGCCCGAGCAGCCGCTCCATATCGCCGAACGGACCGGCGATCAGCGTGAGCCGGCCGCCGTAGCGGGCTGCCAGCGCCTCGCCGCGCGCAACCGCGTCCGGATCGCGGTCGATGCCAAAGACGCGGCAACGCGCCGCGCCCAGGATGGCCTCGCTGTAGCCGCCGCCGCCAAAGGTGGCGTCGACGTAGACCGCGTCGTCGCGCGGCGCCAGCGCAGCCAGCACCGCATCCAGCAGCACCGGGATATGCGCCTGCGCCGCAGCCATCGCGGGCTAGCGGGGACCGACCGACGGGATCGTTGCGCGCTCCCGGCGCGAGCGCTCGAGCGCTTCGGCGCGATGCGCGGCAAACCGGCCCGGCTCCCACATCTGGAACATCTTGCCGAGGCCGACAAAAGCGACGTGGTCATCGATATGGGCGTGGCGCTTCAAGTCGTCGGGAAGAACGATTCGCCCTTCGCCGTCGATTTGCAGAGATTTCGAGTCGGCAAATACCAGCGCCAGATCGTCTCTGCGGTCCGAGTATTGATCGAGCGTGCTCAGACCCTCCATCATCTCGGTCAGGTGATCGCTGCCGGTGCCGTCGATCGCCGGCTGCTTGAACGACGGGATCAAAACCACCTGGTCCGGATGGCGGTGCGTGGCAAGCGTGGAGCGAAAGGTCGCCGGCACAGAAACACGCCCCTTGCGGTCGACCCTGTTCACGAAAGTGGACAAGAACAGTTCCACTCACTTCCCCCAACGCTCGCCCAACGACGCCCGGCAAGGGGCGGGCCCGGTTGCTCTGCCGAGTTCCCCCCAGCGGCAAAGCACGTCCTTGGGTGATCATGGGTTAGCATGGGATGACATGGGGCGTCAATACTCGAATCGAATAATCGATGACGATTCTAAATGTTCGATGTGAAACCACACCCAACACACACGATGTAGTCTAGGACACCATTATCGCAGTATTGCCCAAACGTATGTTCTCTATTTGTTCACCTGAGGTTGAATTGCCAGACGGTCTGTAAGCCGGGTTCTGTACCAGCCTCGCGGCTGGCGATGGCCATTCATCTGGGACGCTCGTCGCCGAGCGCCTCGCGCGACCGACCCGAGCGGCGGCGCGAAAGCTCGCCTGGCACGGCTCGCGCCGGGCCTGCCGCTCCTACTTGGTCTTGCTCCCGGTGGGGTTTTCCCTGCCGCCGCCATTGCTGGCGGCGCGGTGCGCTCTTACCGCACCATTTCACCCTTGCCGCGCTTCCGGGGAAGCGGTTGGCGGTGTGTTTTCTGTGGCACTATCCCTGGGGTTGCCCCCGCCGGCCGTTAACCGGCACCGTGCCTCCGTGGAGCCCGGACTTTCCTCTCCCGCTGCCGAAGCATCGAAAGCGGCCATCCGACCGTCTGGCATGGGATGATATGGGCCGATCGGCGCCGGTGTCAAAATCGGTGGCCGCAGCCGCGACCGATTCGATCGCGGCTCGCCGACCGTCTCCGGCTGCTGGCGGATCGCGTTGTGGACCACCGGCGGCACGGCGAGGCGCGAGTCCGCGTCGCAGCGCTGTAATAGCCGAGGGTCATCGCGGGGCGATCGCGGTGTCCGCCGCGCCGCGTTCGATCAAGCCGACAAACCGGCGCACCGCCGCGGCGCTGTCGCGGCGGCGGTAGGCCAGGTTGAGCGGCGCGGTCAACGGTGTCGAGCGGTCGAGCGCGCGGTAGGCGACGCCTTCCGCCTGGAGCCGGCTCATCGACTCGGGTACCAGGGTGACGCCGAGCCCGGCCGCGACGAGGCTCAGGGTCGACAGCATGCGCGGCGCCTCCTGGCCGATCTGCGGGCTGAACCCAGCGCGGTCGCAGGCGGCGATGATCGCGTCGTGCAACCCCGGCCCGACCGGCCGCCGGTAGAGGATGAAAATCTCGCCGGCGAGCGTCGCCAGGGGCAGAGGCCCCGGCGCGTCGCCCAGCCGGTGGCCGCTCGGCAACGCTGCGACCATCGGTTCCTCGAGCAGCGGCCGCACCGTGAGATCGGGCGCCTCGCCAACCGGCGAGCGGACGAACGCGACGTCGATCTGCGCCGCGCGCAACCCCGCCGCCAGTTCGGTGGTGCCGCTCTCCTCGAGTGCCAGCGCGACCAGCGGATGCGTCTCGCGGAACGCGCGGATCGCGCGCGGCACGAACGGGTGGAACGAGGCCGAGCTGGTAAAACCGATGCCGATCCGGCCCTGCTCGCCGCGCGCCACGCGCTTGGTCGCCGCGACCGCGTCGCCGACCCGCGCGAGGATCGCCGTGGCCTCGTCGAAAAAGGCGCGGCCCGCCGGGGTCAGCTCGACACCGCGCGGCTTGCGCCGCAAGAGCAGCGTATCGAGCTCGGCTTCGAGCGCGCGGATCTGCTGCGACAGCGGCGGCTGCTGAATGCCGAGCCGCTCTGCCGCACGGGTCACATGGCCTTCCTCGGCGACCGCGACAAAATAGCGGAGGTGGCGCAATTCCATACTGAAAACGTATCACAAATTCTGTTGCGATATATTGGACATCGATTCCGCGCCGCTGCAATGTTGCTTCCCGGCGTCGGCGGGGACCGGTGGCTTGGCCATCAAGAGCATGGCCCGGCGAGGTGGAGGCGGCGAGAGATGGCGACGGAAGCCAAATTCCTGATGGTGCAGTTTCTGCAGTGGGTCGAGGCGAAGCCGCGCCGGGTCGCCGATGCGCGCGCTGCGTGGAGCAGCACATGCCCGCTCAACTGCGCCTGGGAAGACGCGCTCAGCGACGATTTGGTGGAATGCCGCGGCGATGGCACATTGGTCCTGAGCGCCCGCGGCCGGGCACGCTTGGAGCAGCATGCATGAGCGACGCGACCCACCAGGAGCTGATCCGCGACCAGTTCACCCGTCAGGCGCGGGTCTTCAATAGCGCCGCGCCGATCGCCAGCGAGGAGGCGCTGCGGATGATCGTCGCGGCCGCCGATCCCGCACCCGACGATACCGTGCTCGACGTCGCGTGCGGCGGCGGCCTTGTCGCCGCCGCTTTCGCACCGCGGGTGCGGCACGTGACCGGCATCGACGCGACCCCGGCGATGCTCGACCAGGCGCGCCAGGCCGCCGCGCAAAAGCGCCTCGCCAACACCAGCTGGGACCAGGGCGACGTGACCGCGCTGCCCTACCCGGACGGCAGCTTCACGATCGTCGTGACGCGTTTCTCGTTTCACCATTTCCTCGATCCCGCCGCAGCGCTTCGCGAAATCGTGCGGGTCTGCGCGCCCGGCGGGCGCATCGTCGTCGTCGACAGCTGCCCCTCCGAGGACCGGGCGAAGGCCGCCGCGTTCAACCGGCTCGAGACGCTGCGCGACCCATCGCACACGCGGGCGCTGCCGCTCTCCGAGATGCGCGGCCTGTTCGCGGCGGCGGGGCTCGCCGAGCCGCGCGTCAGCCTCTACGAGCTGCGCGACGAGGTGGCGAACCTGCTGGCGCGGTCCTATCCCAACCCCGGCGACGAAGCGAAGATCGTCGCGATGTTCCGCGCTTCGGCGAACGACGACAGCCTCGGCATCCCGGTGCGGCTCGACGGCGAGGCGATCCACTACGCCTATCCCGTCGCGATTTGCGCCGCCACGCGGCCTTGATCGCGTTTTCGAGGGCGGTATCGTAGCCGCCGCAGCGTCGCTTAAGCCTGCAACAGGAGACCGCCCGTGAGCGTCACCGGTAACGACACCCTCAAGGCCCGCCGCACCCTCACCGTCGATGGCAAGAGCTACGACTATTTCAGCCTCGACGCGGCGGCCCAGGCGGCCGGGCTCGGCGATCTTTCGCGCCTGCCGTTCTCGCTCAAGGTGCTGTTCGAAAACCTCGTGCGGCTGGAGAACGGCCGCACCGTCACGGTCGACGACATCAAGGCGCTCGGCGCGTGGCTGCAGAGCAAGAGCTCGGACCGCGAGATCGCGTTCCGCCCGGCGCGCGTGCTGATGCAGGATCTGACCGGCGTTCCGGCGGTCGTCGACCTCGCGGCGATGCGCGCGGCGATGGTCGAACTCGGCGGCGACCCGAAAAAAATCAACCCGCTGTCGCCGGTCGATCTGGTGATCGACCATTCGGTGCAGATCGATAATTTCGGCACCCCGGCGGCCTTCGCCGAGAACGTCAAGATCGAGTTCGAGCGCAACGGCGAGCGCTACCGCTTCCTGCGCTGGGGCCAGGACGCGTTCGAGAACTTCCGCCTGGTGCCGCCCGGCACCGGCATCTGCCACCAGGTCAACCTCGAATACCTCTCGCAGGTGGTGTGGACGACCGACGAGGGGGGCAAGACGATTGCCTACCCTGACACCTTGGTCGGCACCGACAGCCACACGACAATGGTCAACGGGCTCTCCGTGCTCGGCTGGGGGGTCGGCGGCATCGAGGCCGAAGCGGCGATGCTCGGCCAGCCGCTGTCGATGTTGATCCCCGAGGTGGTCGGCATGCGGCTCACCGGCAAGCTGCGCGAGGGTGCGACCGCGACCGACCTGGTGCTCACCGTGACCCAGATGCTGCGTCGGCGCGGCGTGGTCGGCCGGTTTGTCGAGTTCTATGGGCCGGGCATCGCCGAACTGGCGCTCGCCGACCGCGCGACGATCGGCAACATGGCGCCCGAATACGGCGCGACCTGCGGGTTCTTCCCGATCGACGCCGAGACGATCCGCTACCTGACGCTCAGCGCCCGCGACCCGGCACGCGTCAAATTGGTGGAGGCGTATGCCAAGGCGCAGGGGCTGTGGCGCGACGAGGCGACCCCCGATCCGCTGTTCACCGACACGCTGGAGCTCGACCTCGCGACCGTCGAACCGTCATTGGCCGGGCCGCGCCGACCGCAGGATCGCGTCGCTCTCGGCGACACCGGCAAGGCGTTCGACAGCGAACTGCCGCGCCTCGCGCCAGGCGTCACCGCCGCTCGCGCGCAACCGGTTGCGGGCGCCGACTATCAGCTGCACGACGGCGACGTGGTGATCGCCGCGATCACCAGCTGCACCAACACCTCGAACCCCAGCGTGATGCTCGCCGCCGGGCTGGTCGCGAAGAAGGCGGTGGAGAAGGGTCTGAAGGTCAAGCCGTGGGTCAAGACCAGCCTCGCGCCGGGCAGCCAGGTGGTCAGCGACTATTACGCCCAGGCCGGGCTGCAGGACTATCTCGACAAGCTCGGCTTCAACCTCGTCGGCTATGGCTGCACGACCTGCATCGGCAATTCCGGGCCGCTCCCCGAGCCGATCGCCGAGGCGATCGACGACGGCGATCTCGCAGTCGCCGCGGTGCTCTCCGGCAACCGCAATTTCGAGGGCCGCATCCACGCGCTGGTGCGTGCCAACTACCTCGCCTCGCCGCCGCTCGTCGTCGCCTACGCGCTGGCCGGCACGGTGCGCACCAACCTCGCGGCCGAACCGCTGGGCGAGGGCAGCGACGGCAAGCCGGTGTACCTGCGGGACATCTGGCCGTCGAACCAGGAGGTTGCCGATACTGTGCGTGCCGCGGTGCATCGCCAGAGCTTCCAGCAGCGCTACGGCAACGTCTTCGAGGGACCGCCGCAATGGCGTGCGGTCACCGGCGCGGGCGGCCTGACCTACGATTTCGAGGACCGCTCGACCTATCTCGCGCGTGCGCCGTATTTCGAGAACATGCCCAAGGAGCCGGGGCCGCTCAGCGACGTGATCGGCGCGCGCGAGCTGGCGATCTTCGGCGACAGCATCACCACCGACCACATCTCGCCCGCCGGCTCGATCAAGGTCGAAAGCCCGGCCGGCGAGTTCCTGATCAGCTACCAGGTGCGGCCGAACGACTTCAACACCTACGGCGCGCGGCGCGGCAATCACAACGTCATGGTGCGCGGCACCTTCGCCAACATCCGCATCAAGAACGAGATGGTGCCGGGGGTCGAAGGCGGCATGACCAAGCTGCAGCCCGACGGCACGGTGATGTCGATCTACGACGCGGCGATGGAGTACAAGAAGCGCGGCGTGCCGCTGGTGATCTTCGGCGGCAAGGAATACGGCACCGGCTCGTCGCGCGACTGGGCGGCGAAGGGCACGCTGCTGCTCGGCGTCAAGGCGGTCGTCGTCGAGAGCTTCGAGCGCATCCACCGCTCGAACCTCGTCGGCATGGGCGTGCTGCCGTTGATGTTCAAAGAAGGCACGTCGCGCCAGACGCTCGGTCTCAAGGGCACCGAGGTGCTCGACATCACCGGCGTCAAGGACGGCATCAAGCCGCGCATGGACGTCACGCTGACGATCCACGACGAGGGCGGCGGCACCCGTACCGTGCCGCTCACCTGCCGCATCGACACGCTCGACGAAGTCGAATACTTCCGCCACGGCGGCATCCTGCAATACGTCCTGCGCGGCCTCTTGAAGGCGGCCTGAACCCCCGTTGCTACCCTCCCCCGCTGGCGGGGGAGGAAGTCCGTGACGCCGAGGGAAGGGGATCGTTGTCGCCAAAGGCGGGCGCCGCCCCGGGTTTGCGCAGCAGTGCGTAGCCGACGATGCCGGCGACGATCAGCGCGCCGCCGGCGGCGCGCCCGGCCGTCGCCGGCTCGCCGAGCAGCGTGACCCCGACCGCGACCACCGTCACCAGCTCCAGATTGGCGATGATCGCATAGCTCGACGGGCCGAGCCGCGGTACGCTGTACGAGAACAGCGTGATGACCAGCGCGCCGGGCCCGAATGCCGCGGTCAGCACCAGCAGCCAGGTCTCGGGGCCTCGCGGCACGTCGAGCCCCTGCGCCAGGCACGTCGCGCCAAAGGTCAGCGCCATGCCGAGATAGAGCGAGATCGCCCCGGCGAGCGGCTTGTGGCGGCGCAGCAGCACCGAATTGGCGGCGAGGTAGAGGCAGTAGATCAGCGGCGACGGCAGTGCCCAGGCGACCCCGCGCGGGTCGAGCGCCCCGCTCTTGAGACCGGGCAGCGTAATCAACGCGGCGCCGGCGAGGATCAGCGCGACGCAGCCCATCGCCGCGGCGCGGATCGGCCGGCCGAACAGCAGCCGATCGAGCAGCATGGTCAGCGCCGGATAGGTATAGAACAGCAGCACCGCGATGCTGGTATCGAGCGTCTTGATGCTCTCCCAGAAGCAGATCGTCTGGCCGGCGCCGAGCGTCGCGCCGACCAGCACGATGCGCCAGGCCCCGTCGCGCCACGCGGCGACCGGGTCGACCCGCATCGCCGCCGCGCCCGCGAACAGCGCCGGCAGCGCGATCGCATAGCGCCACAACAGCATCGACGGCGCGTCGACCCCGGCGGCGTAGAGATGAAGCGCGAGGATCGGCATGAAGCCGACCATCACGCTCCCGCTCACCGCCGCGAGCCCCGCCGGCCACAGATGCGGCGCGCCGGGGCGCACCGCGCCGCCCCGGAAACCGGGCGACGTGACCGCTACTCCGCCGGGCGCTCGTACCAGACGCGGCCGTCGCGCAGGGTGAGCTGGGCGATCAGCCGGCGCTTTGCGGTGACCGTGCTGCCTTCGCTGTCGGTGAGGTCGAACCTGCCGTCGCGCAGCTCGAAGACCGCGATGTCGGCGTTTGCTCCCGGCTTCAAGGTGCCGACCGTGCCCTCGTAGCCGAGGATCTTGGCCGGCGCGGCGGTGGCGCGCGCGACGAGGTCGTCGAGCGCCATGCCGAAATGGAGAAGCTTCGACATCGTCGTCGGCATGTCCCAGACCGGCCCGCGCGTCGCGCTGGTGACGGTCAGGTCGGTCGAGATCGTGTCCGGCAGGAACCCCTGGTCGAGTGCCTTCTCGATCATCCGAAAACTGAAATGGTTCCGCCCGTGCGCGCAGTCGAAGATGATGCCGTGACGCTGCGCCTCGACCACCTCCTTGAGCACGAACTGCTTCTCCTGACCCATGATGCCGTTGGCGCGGCCGTGATAGCAGTGGGTCACGATGTCGCCCGGCTTCATCGGCTCGATCAGCTCGGGCAGCGGGATCGGCGAATCGGTGATGTGCATCATCATCGGCACGCCGCCGGCCATGTCCGCGGTCTTGCGCGCCAGCTTCACCGGCTCGTTGGTGTATTCCCAGACCAGGCCGGGCCCGAAGCGCAGCTTGACGCCGATCGCCAGATCCGGGTTCTCGGTGATCGTGCGGGCGCAGCCTTCCGGGTCGGCGTAGGGGAAGTGATGCAGCTCGCCGGTACCGCGCGCGCCCCCGATGATGCCGATCGCCGACAGGTTGACGAAGGCGCGCACCCGGGTATGGACGTGATGGTCGAGCACGTGGCGCAGCCCGGCGAACCCCGCCGAGCCGGCGCTGCCCGCGTCGCAGAGCGTGGTGACGCCGCTGGCGCGGCAGAACCCGTCGGTCTGCCCGCCCATGTCGTGCGCGTTGACGAAAACGTGCGCGTGGACATCGACCAGCCCCGGCGTGACGTAGTGTCCCTTGGCGCTGATCGTGCGGCGCGCCTCGTTGCGCGGCAGGTTCGGTGCGACCGCGACGATCTTGCCGCCGGCGACCGCGACGTCCATGCGACCCTTGAGCCCCGCCGCCGGATCGAGCACCTCGCCGTCGGTCAGCAGCAGATCGTAGATCATGGCGTTCCCTCCGTTGCGTTGCCGGAACATCATAGGGCGTCATCGGCGGGCCGCACTACCCTCACCCCGCAGGGCGGCGAGCCCGTGAGGGTGTGCGCAATCCAGCCTCCCGGTGGGCGCACGGATCGCTCGATTGCCGACCCTCCGCCTTCGACATAATCTCCGCGGCTTGCTCGAAAGGCGGGCACGGGAGGGAGCGTTTGGACCAGACCGCCGTGCAGCAGCTGCGGCCGGCCGTCATCGTGCCGCACCGCACGGTGGTGTTCGCCGCCGCGCTGATCGCGACCTTCATCCCGGCGGTCGAGGCCAGCATCGTCGCCACCGCGATGCCGACAATCGTCGGCAGCCTCGGGGGGTTCCGGCTGTTCAGCTGGGTGTTTGCGGTGCCGTTGCTGACGATGGCGGTGACGATCCCGCTCTACGGACGGCTCGCCGACATCTACGGCCGCAAGCGCGTGTTCTTTTTCGGCACCAGCCTGTTCCTCGTCGGCACGACCTTGTGCGGGTTCGCCCGGTCGGTCGAGCTGCTGATCTGCTGCCGCGCGATCCAGGGGCTGGGCTCGGGCGCCATCCAGCCGATCGCGATGACCATTGTCGGCGACATCTACACCCCGCCGGAGCGGGCCCGCGTGCAGGGCTGGACCTCGGCGGTGTTCGGCCTTGCCGCGGTGGTCGGTCCGGCGCTCGGCGCGTTTCTCGTGCAGCACGTGCACTGGTCGGTGGTGTTCTGGGTCAACCTGCCGGTGGGGCTGCTCGCAATGCTGATGTTTGCGCTCTATTTGCCCGAGCGGGTCGAGCGGCGCGAGCACCGCATCGATTGGCTGGGCGGGGTTTTGCTGGTGCTCGGGGTCGGCTCGCTGATGCTCGCGCTGGTGCAGGCGAAGGGCTCCGGCTCGGTCGGCCTCGACGGGTTGATCGCTGTGGGGGTCGCGGCGCTCGGTGTGCTCTATTGGTACGAGCGGCGCATCCCCGAGCCGATGCTGCCGCTCGACATGTGGCGCCGCCGCGTCGTCGCGCTGTGCAATGTCGCCGGGTTCGGCGGCTCGGCGTCGTCGATGGCGGTTTCCGCGCTGCTGCCGACCTATGTCCAGGGGGTCATGGGCAAGAGCCCGGCGCTTGCCGGGCTGGTGATCAGCGCCCAGTCGGTCAGCTGGATGATCGCGGCGTTCGTCGCCGGGCGGCTGATGATCCGCACCTCGTACCGGCTCACCGCGGCGAGCGGCGCGGCGACGCTGGTGATCGGCGCGCTGATGCTGGCCGCGCTCGAACCGGACAGCGCGTGGCTGTGGCCGGCAACCGCCGGGTTCGTGATGGGCATCGGCATGGGGTTCTGCAACACGACCTACCTCGTGGCGATCCAGGCGAATGTCGGCTTCCACGAGCGCGGCATCGGCACCAGCTCGCAGATGTTCATGCGCATGCTCGGCATGTCGGTCGGCGCGGCCGCGTTCGGCGCGATCATCAATCGCGGGGTCGACCGGCTGCTGCCCGGCTCGGGCGGGCTGGTCAACCGCATGCTCGAGCCGGCGACGCGCGACAGCCTCGGCCCCGATATGCTGGGGCGGCTCGCCGACGCGGTCGGCCGGGCGGCGCACGACGCGTTTCTGCTGGCGGTGGCGATAACCCTCTTGACGCTGCTCGCGGCAATCGCGCTGCCGGCGCGGCTCAGCCCGGTGCGCGCGGCCACCACACGGCAGCGTCAGCTCGCGGAATAGACCGCGCTCAAGCCGGGTTGAGCGCCGCCTTGTACGCCCGGACCGCGGCGCTCCACCCCAGCTTGAGCGCGTCGGCGGTCAATTCGTGGCCGATCGAGGCTTCGGCGAGGGCGGGGAGCGCGGCCACCAGCGCGGGCAGGTTTTCGAGGTTGAGGTCGTGCCCGGCATTGACGACGAGCCCGCGCGCCGCGGCGCGGGTCGCGGTCCGGGCGCAGGCGTCGAGCATCGCCGCGGGCCGGCCGTGGCGAAACGCCTCGGCGTAGCCGCCAGTGTATATCTCCACCCCGTCGGCGCCGCTCCCCGGTACGCGATCGATGACGTCGGGGTCGGGGTCGATGAACAGGATCACCCGCGCGCCCATCGCCTTGAGCCGCGCCACCGACGAAGTGACCAGCGGCGTATCGCGGTTGTCGAGCTTCCACCCCTCTTCCGAGGTCAGCACCCCAGGCCCGTCGGGCACCAGGGTCGCCTGCTCGGGCCGCACCGCTTCGCAGATCGCGAACAGCCGCTCGTCGGGATAGCCCTCGATGTTGAGCTCGCAGGCCGGGCGCCAGTCGCGCATCAACTCGGCGATCGCCTGGACGTCGCTGCCGCGGATGTGGCGCTCGTCGGGACGCGGATGGATCGTGATCCCCTGCGCGCCGGCCTCGTAGGCAAGCCGCGCGAACTCCAGCACGTCCGGCACGCCGGTGCGGCGCGAATTGCGCAGCAGCGCGATCTTGTTGAGGTTGACGCTGAGCCTCGCCATTGCTCTACCCTCGGTTCTCACGGCCCTTATAATCGACCAAACGGGCCGATTGAGGAAATGTCATGGCGGTCGTATTGGGCACCGACGGTTACCGCTACGAGGTCGACGACGGCTGGGCCAAACTCCCGCCCGGCATGGAGTTCAACGCCGATGTCGCGGCGGTCGGCGTCGATACGAACGACAACGTCTACGCCTTCAATCGCGGCAAGCACCCGATGTGCGTGTTCGACCGCGAGGGCAATCTGCTGCGCACCTGGGGCGAGGGGATATTTCCCCGCGCGCACGGCGTCTTCATGGCGCCCGACGGGACGATCTGGCTGACCGACGACGCCGATCACACGGTCCGGCAATGCACGCTCGACGGCAAGATATTGCTGACCATCGGCATTCCGGGAAAGCCGGCGCCCTATATGTCGGGCGAGCCGTTTCACCGCTGCACGCACACCGCGATGTCGCCCGACGGCAAGCACCTCTACGTGTCCGACGGCTACGGCAATGCCCGGATCCACAAATTCACGGTCGACGGGAAATGGGTCAGCGCCTGGGGCGAGCCCGGCACCGACCCCGGCAAGTTCAACATCCCGCACAACATCTGCTGTGACGCCGATGGCTGGGTTTACGTCGCCGACCGCGAGAACCATCGCGTCCAGGTGTTCGACGGCAACGGCAAGTACGAGACGCAATGGGTCAACATGCACCGCGCCTCGGGGCTCTGCATGGACCATCACACGCCGACGCCGCGCTTTTATGTCGGCGAAATCGGCCCCGACATGGCGGTCAACATCGACATGCCCGGCTGCGGCCCCCGGGTCAGCATCTATACGCAGAAGGGCGAGCTGCTCGCGCGGCTCGGCCACGAGCATGCCGGGCTCGCCACCGGCCAGTTCATCTCGCCGCATGGGCTCGCCGTCGATTCGCGCGGCGACATCTATGTCGGCGAGGTCAGCTATACCAATTGGGGCCGCCGCGTGCGCGCCAAGGGCGAGCAAATCCCGCCGGGCCTCAGGAGCCTGCAGAAACTGGTCAAGGTCGGCTAGGCCCATGCGCAAGAACCCGCTCGCCGGCGTCGTGTTCGGCGCGCTGGCGATCGTCCTCGCGGTCTACAGCATCGCGACGCAAACTGCCGAGACCGCCGGTGCCTACCAGCTTCTCAATTACGGGCTGATCGTTGCCGGCGCAGCGGGCATTATCGGATCGCTGATCGCCTATTCGAAAAAGAAGGACGCGCCGTAGCGCAGGCACAGGAGGCGGAGATGCCCAAGAACCCGGTCCTGCAGCTCGTCATCGGCCTCGTCGTCTGCGCCTGGCTGGCCTACGACCTGTTCGGTCCGGGCGAGGCCCAGCGGCAGGCCGTCGTCATTCTCGAAACGGTTCTGCTGCTCTGCGGGATCGTCGGGGTCATCGGTTCGATATACCGGATCGCCGTCCGCAAATAGCCGCCCGAAGGAGAAGGGAATGCCCGACAACCCGCGCTGGAAGCGTCGCCCGCCGGGCTCGACCTGGGGCGATTGGGGAGCGGACGACCAGCTCGGCCGGCTCAACCTGCTGACCGCGGAGAAGGTCAGGCAGGGCGTCGCCGAGGTCAGGGAGGGCAAGGCCTTCTGCCTCAGCCTGCCGCTCGATTACCCGGGCGGCACCGTGGTCAACCCGCGCCGCCACCCGCCGCGGCTCATCGCCAACCAGCGCGAGGGCATGCCCTACATCGCCTATCCGCTGGCGCGCGAGAACCCGCAATTCGTCGACGTGATCTGCGACGATGTGGTCGAGATGACGCTGCAGTACTCGACGCAGTGGGACAGCCTCGCCCATGTCGGCCAGCTGTTCGACGCCGATGGCGACGGCAAGCCGGAGATCGTCTTCTACAACGGCTACCGCGCCGGCGAGCACATCATCGGCCCGGTCGATTACCGCGACGGCGGCGCCGTCGCGCGCGGCGATCATGTCGGCGCGCTGGCGCTCGGCATCGACAATCTCGCGGCGCACCCGGTGCAGGGGCGCGGCGTGATGATCGACCTCGAACGTCATTGCGGGCGCGGCGAGGTGTTCGTCGGCTACGACGAGCTGATGCGGATCATGGAGGCCGACAAGGTCGAGGTCGAGGAAGGCGATCTCCTCTGCTTCCGCACTGGCTACGACCGGGTGATCCTCGGCATGAACAAGCAGCCCGATGCGGCGACGCTTGCCGCCAACCCCGGCGCCGGGCTCGACGGCCGCGACGAGCGGCTGCTCAACTGGATCACCAAGTCGGGCGTCGTGGCGCTGATCTCCGACAACCGCGCGGTCGAGCAGATGCCGTCGCGGCCGTGCGAGGGCGAGGATGTCTGCGCCTCGCTCCCGCTCCACGCGCATTGCCTGTTCAAGCTCGGCGTCTATCTTGGCGAAATCTGGTATCTGTCGGAGCTGGCCGACTGGCTGCGCGCGCATGGCCGCTCGCGCTTCCTGTTGACCGCGCCGCCGCTCAGGCTGCCCGGCGCGGTCGGCTCGCCGGCGAACGCCGTGGCCACGGTCTGACGGAGGGGGACATGTTCGATCTCGACCGATTCATCGCCGAGTGCCGCGCCGCGGTCGAGGAAGACCCGAGCCACAAGCCCGTGCGCGAGGTCGTCGAGCGCGCCGTCGCCGAGCCGGCTTCAGTGCTCCAGGGGCTCGGCGAGCCGCGTCTGGGCCATGTCGAGGCGCTCTATCGCGGCGACGACCTGACGATCCTCAACGTCGTCTGGCCGCCGCTGTTCACGATCATGCCGCACGAGCACCGGATGTGGGCGGTGATCGGCGTCTACACCGGCGCCGAGGACAATATGTTCTGGCGCCGCATCGGCGAGCTGGGCGCCACCCGGATCGAGGCGGCCGGCGCCCGCTCGCTGCGTGTCGGTGACGCCGAGCCACTGGGCCACGACATCGTCCACTCGGTGACCAACCCGATCGAAAAGCTGACCGGCGCGATCCACGTCTATGGCGGCGATTTCTTCGCCGTGCCGCGCAGCGAATGGGACCCCGAGACGCTGGCCGAGCGGGCCTACGACCTCGACAAGAACATGCGCCTGTTTCAGGAAGCCAACGCGCGCCTCGCGGCGGGGTAGCGGCGCGCGCTTACCCCATCGTCGAGTTGAACGCGCCGCCGTCCAGCAGCAGGTTCTGGCCGACGATAAAGCCGGAATTGGCGCCGCACAAAAAGGCGCAGGCGTCGCCGAACTCGGCCGGGTCGCCGACCCGGCCGGTCGGGTTGGTCGACCCGCGCTTCGCCAGGATCTCGTCGAACGACACGTTCTGGCGCCGCGCCTCGTATTCCATCCCCGAACGCAGCCGGTCGGTGAGGAACGGGCCGGGCAGCACGGCATTGATCGTCACGTTGTACTTGGCGACCTGGCGGGCGATGCCGGCGCAGAACGCGGTGAGACCGGCGCGCGCGCCGTTCGACATGCCGAGATTGGCGATCGGCGATTTCACCGAACTCGATGTGATGTTGACGATGCGGCCGAACTTGCGCTCGCACATGCCGTCGACCGTCGCCTTGATCAGCATGATCGGCGTCAGCATGTTGTTGTTGACCGCCTTCTGCCAGTCCTCGACCGACCATTCGCGGAAATCGCCGTGCGGCGGGCCGCCGCAATTGTTGACCAGGATGTCGGGGTTGGGGCAGGCCGCGAGCGCCGCCTGACGGCCCTCCTCGGTGCCGATGTCGCCGGCCACCGCGGTCACCTTGGCGCCGGTCTCCTTGCGGATTTCCTCGGCGGTCGCCTCCAGCGTCTCGCGGGTGCGCGCCGTGATGACGAGGTCGACTCCGGCGCGGCCCAGCGACATCGCGCAGGCGCGCCCCAGCCCCTTGCTCGCCGCGCAGACGATCGCCTTGCGGCCCTTGATCTTCAGATCCAGCATGTTTTCCTCCCGATGGCGGCACGAGGCCTGGCGGACGATGTCGTCTTATACCGCACTCGGCCGGGTTGGGCAGCGCGGCATGCGGTGCTTTTCGCCCGCGACATGCCGGCCATTCGGCAGATTGCACTTGCGGTTTGCCGCCGGGCGATCCTACATTGAGAACGATTATCACTTGCGTGACAGCGATGCGCCGGTTTGCTTTCGCCTTGCTCCCTCTCCTTGCCGTCGCCGCACCCGCGCTGGCCGACGATCCGGTGATCACGATCACGCTGAAGGACCAGCAGTTCGTTCCGGCGGAGGTGCCGGTGCCGGCGGGCGTCAAGGTGCAGCTCCTGGTCAAGAACGAGCAGGCGGTTACCGCCGAGTTCGAGAGCAACAGCCTGCACCGCGAGAAGATCGTCCCCGCCGGCGGCCAGATCACGGTGTTCGTCGGGCCGCTCGATCCGGGCAGCTATGAGTTTTTCGACGATTTCCATAACGCGACCCGCGGCCATCTGGTGGTGAAGTAGGGAGCCGCGCCGTGTTGCCCACCGCCATCATCGTGTTTCGTGAAGTGCTCGAGGCGGCGCTGATCGTCGGCATCGTCATGGCGGCGAGCCGCGGTGCGCTGCGGCGCGGGCTGTGGGTGTCGGGCGGCATCGCCGCGGGGGTTTTCGGCGCGGCGCTGGTGGCGATCTTCGCCGCCGCGATCGCCGCTGCGGCCGAGGGCATGGGCCAGGAATTGTTCGACGCGGCCATCCTGTTCGCCGCGGTCGGCATGCTTGGCTGGCACAATGTCTGGATGAGCCGGCACGGCAGGGAACTTGCCGGCAATGCCACCAAGCTCGGCAAGGAAGTGAGGAGCGGCGCGCGTCCGCTCTGGGCGCTCGCTTTCGCAGTGGCGCTGGCGGTCCTGCGCGAGGGGTCGGAGGTCGTGCTGTTTCTCTACGGCATCGCATTGGCCGGCCAAGGGGGCCCGCTAGCGATGGGAGCGGGTGGCGCGATCGGGCTCGCGCTCGGCATCGCCGCCGGCACGGCGATCTATTGGGGGCTGGTCAGCATCCCGATGCGGCTGTTGTTCAAGGTGACCAGCTGGCTGGTGCTGCTGCTCGCCGCCGGGCTCGCCTCGCAAGGCGCCGCCTTCCTGATGCAGGCCGACCTGCTGCCGGCGCTCGGCAGCAATCTGTGGGACACCTCGTTCCTTTTGAGCGACCAGAGCCTCGCCGGCCGCGTCCTGCATACCCTCATCGGCTATACCGCGCAGCCGGCGGGCATCCAGCTGGTCTTCTATGCGGCGACGCTGCTGCTGATCGGCGGGCTGATGCGGGTCGTCGGCACGGGCGAGCAGCGCGGCGCGGCGAAGGCACGAAGCGGCTCCGTCAGCCCGGCGGAATAGGGACCGAAAATTCGGGGGATGACGCAGATGCGACGCACCCGCGCGCCCGGGATGTCAGCTTGCGCCGTCTTGGGCGCCGCACTGCTGGCGACCACCCCGGCGCTGGCCGATTTCAAGGTGCACTCGCCCGATGCCGAGGCCGGCGAGATGGAGTTCGAGGAAATCGGCTCGTACGGCAATAGCGGCAACCCGGCGACCGATAACGAGCAGAGCTTCGTCCACGAACTCGGCTACGGCATCAACGATTGGTGGCACACCGAGCTCGAATTCGAAACGAACCGGCCGCCGGGGCCGGGCAACCACCTCAAATTCGAC
>Ga0335078_10006671_pt1 | contig 17077 bp, 12 predicted proteins | sample Lox_Sample_32_FD_206711 | JGI IMG/M metagenome (GOLD analysis project Ga0335078, IMG submission 206711) | Soil microbial communities from Loxahatchee National Wildlife Refuge, Florida, United States - Lox_Sample_3.2 | ecosystem: Environmental > Terrestrial > Soil > Wetlands | place: USA... | reverse complement strand
TGATGACAGGCTCGCCATCAGGCTTGGCGTAAAAGGCGTGGCAGAAATCGTCCATGGAGCGGCTGTCGTTTGTAAGCTTGCGAATCGTTGCGTCCACATCGAGCCAGATGAGGACGGCTTCGGGATAAAAATCCACGCTGCGGCGGTAGGAACTCCACTCGGGCACGGAAAAATAGAGAATTTGCGCGGCATTGGCGGTGTTCTGCAGCGAGCGCCAGCGGCGGCCGGCGCGATGGTCGAGCATCGCGGCGGTCTCGGCAAGATGCTCGCGAGCTTGTGCCGGCGTTACGAGTCCGCTGCGAGCGGTTAGCAGCTCGCCCAAAAATTCCGTGAGTCCTTCGTAGACCCACAGCAGTTCGCCTTTCATCGGCTGCTGGAAATCAGGGGTGGCCAACCCTTCGGGGCGACGAAATTGGCCGTTCCAGGAATGCGTGAATTCGTGAGGGAAAAGCCCAGCTTCGAGGAGGCGCGCGTTCGGATCAAGCAACGTGCGCTGACGGATGCGATCGTCGCTGCTTTCGTGGTGCTCCTGGCCGAGACCCATCGTGTTATCGCTCAGCGTGAGGAGAAAATGATAATCGCGATAGTGATGGGAGCGATAGAGAGCATCGGCTTCGGCGACGAGGCGCGAGTAATTTTCGAGCAACTCGGGGGGGATATCGAGCGCCCAAGCATCATCGGAGAGCACGTCTAACTCGTGCGGCGGCTTGATCGCGGGATTCAGCGGATAAACGCGCGTGAATTCGCCGGCCTGCACTGGCGAATCGATGAGCAAATCGAATGCTACAGGTGAAAACGTAATCGAATTGCCAGACTGGCTCGCGACGGGAAGCGCGGTGTTGAATTTCCATCCGTTCGGTAAAGTGAGAGACGGATTGTACGTCAGCTCGGCTGCGGGCCAGCCTTTGGGATAAAGCGCTACTTGGTTCCACATCAAGATGAAGAGCTTCGCGGCTCCGGACGCACTGAAATCGATTGTTGGACCCGGTGGCGAGAGAAGAAAATCGAGCGTTGCCTCGATCGAATTCGCACCTGCCGGGACGTTGAGATTGAACGCGTACATGTCGACGTCGTCTTGTTGCCAGGGGATCTCTTTTCCGCCGGAGGAGAAATGCAAGCCTGCCAAATTCCAGATCGGGCCGTCAGGAGAGTGATCGGCGGGCATCCATTTCGGATAGTAAAGAGTGAGCGGACCGGGTTGCGCCGGGAATTGCAATTTCGCGTGGAGAACGCGGCGAGGCGCGTCGGTGGCATCCACCGAGATCGTGATTGGGCCGGGCGGCGGAGTTTTGGCGCGCGCGGATACGCTGAGCGCCAAACAAAGACCGATGACGAGAATCGTGAGGCTGAAGCGCATTCCGCTCTGAATGGCCATGAAATCCTCCGGGTGCGGATGATACTCCTTACTCGCAGAGGCTCAGGAATTTGAGGCGAACAAAAGAGCTGCTCCGGAACTTTAGCTCCGGAGCAGCTGTGCAAACACATTCGTGTTCACGAAGTGAAGGCCAGCTCGTCTCTCACCAACTGAACTTGCCCATGAATTGAATGTTGCGCGGCCCACCCACCCCGAAGTGAGAATCAAAGCTGCCGTCATCGGCGCTCGCCGTAATCTGAGTGCCGATGTCGGGAGCCGGCTCGGCAAAGTTCGGATGATTGAACGTGTTGAAAAGGCTCGTGCGGAATGTGAAGCCGAATCGCTCGCCGAATTTGAAAGTTCTCTGGATCGAGAAGTCCCATGACTGCAGCCCGGGAGCCACAAGTGGGTCGCGTGGGCAATTCCCAAAGGTGCCGGGGGCGGGTTCGGTGAAAGAGCTCAACGAGGCATACGGCATCGTAAAGTCGTGCAGTTGGTAGTGAATCGGACCGACGCAGTTGAAATATGTATGGTTATTTCCCACGCCGTCCTCGTCGCCAAACGTAAGCAGAGGAGCCGCCAAACCGTCGCGAAGCGTAGTAGTCCCAGAAATCTGCCAATCGCGAATCAGATACCCAAGCATGTTGTCAGTCTTTGGCGACGGAATGGCGTAAACATAGGTCCAAATAAACGCGTGTCGTTGATCGAACTCGGAATTACCGTAACCACTGTGGATATCCAGCGAGTTCTGCGGGATATAGCCGCTCGTTCCGAAAAAGTCTTCCACCTCGGAGGCCGTATCCAGATTGTGAGACCACGTGAACGAAACTTGTGTGGTAAAACCGTGGAAATCGTTGGCACGTAGCACCGCTTGAAGCGAATGGTAGGTTGCGAATCCGTTGCTCGAGATAGTGTTAATTTGCGAAAGAGTTGGGAACTGCGCATTGAAAGGACGCGCCAACTGTTCGCACACGGGATCGCCAGAGGGATAGTTCGGAGTACATCCCGGTCCATAGCCAGCTCCCAGCGGCGGTTGGTTGATGTCCAAAAGCTGGAGCTGATGGATGCTTTTGTTTCCCACGTAGCCGATCTGTAAGACGACTTTTGGGGCCAACTCCTGCTGAACATTGAAATTCCACAACATCGTGTTCGGCGTTTTCAGATTGTGGTTAATGCTGACGATGTTGAAAGGAGGCAGAGGAGCGCCTGTACCAAAGATAGGCACGCCCACATCGAAGGGAATCGGAGCGCTAGGCACGATCACGAAGCCTGCTGTTGGCCCGACGGGATTCTGGGCTAGCCCTTCCTCGAAATTTGTAAGCGGGATCGTATCGTAATAGATCCCAAATCCGGCTCGGAAGATTGTTTGACGTCCGGGAATGACAGTGAGTGGCGGCGTGTAGGCGAAAGAAACGCGCGGACCAAGATCACCCTTAGGAGCGTTGTAAATCTTCCCGCCGGGAAGTTGCGAGGCCTCGACAAGCCCCAGATTCGGATCAAACGCCGAAAAACGATGACGGGATTCGTTGACGGCTGTGAAGAAATCGTAGCGGAGGCCGGCGATCAGCGTGAGGCGCGGCGTAATCTTGTATGTATCCATTGCGAAGCCGCTGATCACAGTCTGATTGATATTGGCACGGCCGCTACCAACCCGGGAGATCTGTGTAAGTCCGGGGCCGGGCGTCGGAAGGCCTGCAATCAAGTCAACCAGAGACGCCAGTCCGCCATCGGCAGTGAGAGAGTTGCCGAGCTGAGATCCATTGAATGTGAAGATGCCGCGGGATCCGGCAAGCGTGTAATCGGAATAATCATGAAGAAAATTGAAGCCGAACTTAAACGCGTGCAAACCATGGGTCCAGTTGAAGTCATCAGCGATCTGGAAGCTGGTTGCCACGCGACCGCCGGCACCATATTGAAGACCCAAATTCGAAAACCCGTCCGAAGCAGTATCGCCGAGATCGATCTCAGGGATGCCGAAGCTCTGTGGTCCCACGCCAGTGTTAAATCCGATCGTTGAAGGGTCCACATTCGCGTCGCGGCCTTTTTGGAATTGGAAGAATCTATTCCATCCGAGTCGGAGAGTATTGATGAGATTCGAATTGAAAATGTGAACTTCGCTGATCGCGAAGTTGTCTCCGACCGTCGGCGTCACGCCGAACCAAGGGCTCAACTGCGAACCACCACCCGGTCCCGGCCCACCACCCGGGAATTCGTCTTCGCCAGTGCCGTGCAGAAATCGAGCGGAGAGCGAATCGGAATCCGAGATCTTGTGGTCGAATTTGAAAACATAGCTATTGGGAGTTTGCTGGCCGCGGTTATCTACGACGAACGGTCCTGAAAGCCCCAACGAGGAATAGAGGCCAAGAATATTCAACCCCAACTGGTTCGGCGTGATCCCTTGCCCCTGAACTAGTGTGGTTGCCTGTTGAATTTGTGCAGTCGTCGGCGCATTGCCGTGGAGCGTCGTACCGAGACGAAGACGGCTCCCATCATAGCCGGCAAAGAAGAAGGTTCGATTTCGGCCGTCATAGACATGCGGAATGTAGATCGGACCGCCAACGGTCCCACCGAACTCATTCCAGACGAACGGAGCTTTGGATACTCCGCCGAGATTTTCAAAGAAATTCGCGGCGTCCAGCGCCGCGTCACGGTGCAATTCATACAAGGAGCCGTGGAATTGATTTGTCCCGCTCCTGATGATTACGTTCATCACGCTTCCGGAGTTCTGGCCCGAGTCGGCACCGCCCGCCGCGACTACCGTGACTTCCTGGATGGCGTCGAGAGGCAGCCGGGTGGCGGCGGTTGCGGAATTCCCGCCTTCGTTGATCGAAGGCAAGTATGTGGAAGGATCGGTGTTGGATGCGCCGTCGATATTGAAACCGTTCGACCGTGAACGGGAGCCATTTATCGTGTACTGGGCAAACGCAAAGTTGCTGTTCTGAGTTACCCCCGGGAGAACGAGCGCCAGCCGCGTATAGTCGCTGTTCCCAATAGGTAGCGACTCGACTTGCTGCTGCTCGAGCTGTCCGCCCGCATAATTCGTTTCCGTCTGAAGCAGCGGCGTCGTGGATGTAACCTGAATCTCGGTGGCGACCGATCCGACGGCTAGAACGGGCGTGACAGTATTGACCTCGACCAGCGAGGTGACGATGTCGTTCATTACTGTCGTTTTGAATCCATCCTTGGTGATCGTGAGCCTATAGGTGCCGAGGGCGAGTTCCGGGAAATTGAATTCACCGTTCTGGTCGGAGATGACAGTTCGCTCGAGGCCCGTGGATGGGTTGGTGAGCTTGACCGTGGCGCCCGGGACGGCGGCGCCTTGGGCGTCGCGGACGGCGCCGGTGATGCGGCCCGGGAATAACTGCGCTGAGGAGGTGCCTGCGCAGAAAAGCACGAGAAACAGAGCCGCAAAAATAAATCGAACTGCGAGTACGTGCTTCATGTTTGCCTCCGACTAAGCCCCACGGGTCGTTAGCGGACGGTACACCGCGCTCTCGTGTACGTCAAGAAAATTCTATTTGTATACCATGGGTACACGAAGTGGATTGCGCCCGGTGCAAGCGGAAGAGCTTGCGGGCGCTAGAGACCACCGAGAATCGGGCCGCAGCCGAGAGCTAATGCTATGCCGGCCGCTCGAGATTTTTGCGATCCCAGGCGGCCTGGTCGGCGGCTGCGTCGTAAGTACTCTGGCAGAATTCGAGCAATGCGTCTCTTGGAGATTTGGCGGCGCGCACATCGTCGTACATCAGAAAGAATTCGTGCATTTGGTCGCTGTAGAAGGATTTGGCGGGACGCACCGCGCGCTGGCCTAAGCCCGCCGGCTCCGGCGCGGCATAGGCGTAGAAGGCGGTATCGGTGACGGCGCCTCCGCCAGGCCAGAAACCTACGCTACTCACCTCATGTGAGTAAGCCTCACGGGTGATGCTGTCGGCATCCGGGCGCTCGGGCGCGCGCCTGCCGGAGAAACGAGTGACGGCGAGGTCGAAACTACCCCAGAAAAAATGAACGGGGCTGACTTTTCCTAAGAACCGCGCGCGGAATTCCTTGAAGACGGAATCCACGCTCACCAGGATACGCCAGAAGCGATGAGCGTACTCGGGCTCGTAGGACTTGTGAGTACGATCCCGGTCAAAACGAATCGGATTGGGGACCTCCACCGGCATGGGCCAGATCTTGACGTCGATATCGAGCGAGCGAAGCGCTCCCAGGAACTCGGAATAGAAGTCGGCGACGCTGCGTGGGGCGAGTGGAATGATGCTGACATCGTTGTTGCATGTTGTAAGCGTGAGCTGATGGTCGATAAAGTCGAACTCGACCTCAAACACGCCGTCGTTGTAAGGGATGGGTGAACTCGTCAGCCCGCGCGCGCTCACGTAGAACGGAACTTCCCACCAGTGATTGATTCTCGGGCTCAACGCGAGACGGACTTTCCCGACGATCTGCGTCCACATGTGCAGCGTCGCACATGTATCCGCCCATTCGGATAAGTGCAGGGACGGCCAGGCTTCGGGCTCTCGCGGCATTGGAGCTGGCGTTTCCGCTTTCATGTTCGTTTGAGGCAGTAAAGTACCGCCGTCTGCCCCTGAAAACAACCGGGGGATAGCTAGCTTGGCCCGCTACCGGGATCAGACAGGTCCGCGGACATCGAGGGAAATGGGAATTGTGAAAAGTCGGCGCCCAAGGACTTCCACTGAGAATGATTGGTGAAAGATGCTGTGGGCGGAGCGCTTGCCGCCATCGCCCCGATTGCGCGCTCCGCCCCCGGTGATTCTAACGTCCGGTCGCCTGCGTTTGCGCTGTACGCTTCTCAATCGGCACAAAATTCCGTTCCGCGTAGCCTGTGTAAATCTGACGCGGCCGCGCGATCTTTTGCTCCGGATCCTGCAGCATCTCTTGCCACTGCGCCAGCCAGCCTACGGTTCTCGGAATCGCAAACAGAACCGTGAACATGTCCGGTTTGAATCCCAGCGCCTGGTAGATAATCCCAGAGTAGAAATCGACGTTGGGATACAGTTTCCGCGTTACGAAGTATTCATCCTCGAGCGCGATGCGTTCCAGCTCGAGAGCGATATCCAATTTCGGATTCCGCCCCGTGGTCAAAAATACCTGGTCGGCCGCCCACTTGATGATTCGCGCGCGCGGATCGTAGTTCTTGTAAATCCTGTGCCCGAATCCCATCAGCTTGCCGTGACCCGCTTTGATTTGCTGGATATACGCCGGGACCCGGTCCTTTGTCCCAATCTCGTCCAGCATCTTCAAGACTTCTTCATTCGCCCCGCCGTGAAGTGGGCCGGAAAGCGCCGCCGCCGCTGCCGCGGTGCTAACGTATGGGTCGGCCTGCGAGCTGCCCACTGCTCTCATGACGTTCGCGCTGCAATTCTGCTCATGATCGGCATGCAAGATGAACAGAATGTCCAGCGCGCGGGAAAGCGCTGGATTGGCGCGGTATTTCGGTTCGACCATGCGCCACAGCATGTTCATGAAATTCTCTGTGTAGCTCAGCTCGTTATCCGGGTAGATGTATGGATAACCCAGACCGTGCCGGTAAGTGTACGCCGCGATTGTGGGAACTTTGCCAATCAGCCGGCGAATCTGCAGCTTACGTACTTCGGGATCCTTCACGTCCCGCGAGTCGGGATACACGGTCGAAAGCGCCGCCACCGTGCTGATGAACATCCCCATGGGATGCGCATCATGGTTGAAGCCTTGCAAGAATTCCTTGGTCTTTTCCTGCAGCATGGTGTGGTGCGTGATGTCGTCAACCCAGGTCTTCAACTGCTTCTCGGTCGGCAGTTCGCCATGGATGATCAGGTATGCGACTTCCAGAAACGTGCATTTCTCCGCGAGCTGTTCGATGGGATAGCCGCGATACCGCAGAATTCCTTTGTCGCCATCGATAAACGTGATCGCACTCTGGCAGGACGCGGTGTTCAAGAATGCTGGGTCGTAGCTCATAACCCCGAAATCCTCTGGCCCAGTTTTGATTTGCCGTAAGTCCGTCGCCCGAATGCAGCCTTTATTGAGCGGCAACTCGTAGGCCGCCTTCGTTCGTTGATCTACGATATTCAACTCTTCTTTCGCCATGTGGTTTCTCCCTTTCAATTTTGTGCGCTGGATGCATTCGCTGCAACGCGGCCGACTTCCAACACTGCGGGCTGCGCTTCGATCAATAAGTCCCTCTGGTTCAACGCATTAACCCTCTAGGACGTCTTAAACCCGCCCATTCGCCGCGGGCTTGATGAGATTCTTAGACCAGGAACTGCCAACATCGACTCGATATCACTGGAATCACTTCTTCGCGGTGACTTGGGACACTCGTCCTTGTGACCGTAGCCACAAAACGCTGCGAACGGGCTTTTCAGGCCGCGCTGCCGGATGAACTAGAGCTTGTTCGACTGGAGGCGAATCGAACGTCCAATGTGAGTTCGAGACGCACGAACGGGAATCTGCTGAAGTTGTTAAAAACAAAAACGCAGAAAATGGCGCGCCCGGAGGGATTCGAACCCACGACCTTGTGCTCCGGAGGCACACGCTCTATCCATCTGAGCTACGGGCGCGCCGAGTATCGCGTTGAGCCGGGTAGGCGGCGCTAGAAACCGCTAAAGTACCGACGGACTGTGGTAGTCCCATCGCAGCGGCGCTGCCGGCACATCGCAAACAAATTCATGATACCGCGAACCGATGATAGGCGCCATGCGCCTCCGGCAAAGCCACTTGAGACGCGCTTGCCCGATCGCTGACGACAGCCTCGCGGCGCTTGACAGGTATGCCCGTCTCGATTAAACTAACCAGTTAGTTGAATATATCCGCTGGCCGCAAGAAGCACATCTCACGCTCACCGGCTGGAGAGTCAGGAACCTACGATGACATTTCAAGAAATGACCTACCGGCGCCTGGGAAATAGCTCGCTCGTTGTTTCCTCGCTGGGACTTGGCTGCATGGGCATGTCCGAGTTTTATGGTCCACCGGATGATCCGCAGTCTATCGCTACCCTGCACCGCGCTATCGATCTGGGTGTGACGCTTATCGATACGGCCGATATGTATGGCATCGGGCGAAACGAGGAGTTGGTGGGCAAGGCGATAGCGGGCCGGCGCAATCGGGTAATCGTCGCGACGAAGTTTGGCAACGTACGTTCGCCCGAAGGCGCGTTCCTCGGTGTGAATGGCCGGCCGGAATATGTCCAGACGGCGTGCGAAGCGAGCTTGCGGCGGCTGAAGATCGCCACCATCGACCTGTATTACCAGCATCGCGTCGACTCGGACGTGCCAATCGAGGAAACGGTCGGCGCAATGGCACGGCTGATCGAGCAAGGGAAGGTGCGCTATCTGGGGCTATCCGAAGCCGGGCCGCAGACGATCCGCCGCGCACATGCCGTCTATCCGATCACCGCGCTGCAAACGGAATACTCCCTCTGGACACGCGACCCCGAAGACGAAATCCTCGCGACGTGCCGCGAACTCGGAATCGGATTTGTCGCGTACAGCCCGCTGGGTCGCGGAATTCTGACTGGTCGCTTTCGCAAAGCAGCGGATTTTCCTTCCGGGGATTTTCGCCAGAATCATCCGCGATTCTCGGGCGACAACTTCGAACGCAATCTGCAGTTAGTGGATCGCATCGAGCAGGTCGCGCGCGAGAAGAAATGCAAGCCGTCGCAGGTTGCGCTGGCCTGGGTTTTGGCGCAGGGCGAGGACATCGTGCCGATTCCCGGGACGAAGCGCGTTGACCGGCTGGAAGAGAATCTTGGCGCGCTCGAAATCTCGCTGAGCCGCGCCGATTTGACAAGAATCGCCGGACTTTTTCCTCGCGGAGCGGCGGCGGGCTTGCGCTATCCGGAAGCAGCCATGAGGCGAGTCAATCAGTGAAGGCGGACGTCGAGCGATAGGAATTCTTGAAATGCGACGCGGACGAAAAAGAGTGGAGAACCCGGAGACAGCGAGACGTATTCTCGCCGCCGCCGAAAATCATTTCGCCGCGCAAGGGCTGGCCGGAGCGCGCACCGACGAGATCGCAGCAGCAGCACATGCCAACAAGGCGATGCTCTACTACTACTTCGGCGACAAGCGCCGGCTGCACCGTGCCGTTCTCGGAAATCTGTTGCGGCAATTGCGCGTGTTGTTCGACGAGCTGGCGGTCTCAAAGGCTTCGCCGCGCCGGCGCCTCGAGAATCTCCTGCTCGGCTACATGGATTTTCTCGGAAGCCATCCTAATTATCCGCGCCTGGTTCAGCGCGAAGCGATGGAATCGAGCCCCAGCTTCGAGTGGATTTTCCGCGAGTTCCTTGGCCCGTTCCAAGCGACGCTGCAAGAAACAATCGAAGCGGGAGTGAAAGCGGGGGAATTCCGGCGAGTGGACGCGCGCCACGCTGTTTTCTCGCTGCTAGGAATGGCGATTTTCTATTTCGTGGCCGCACGGCGATTTCCGCAATTGTTTGACGGCGACGCCATCGCAGCCAAACCGCTGGCGGAACGAAAGAAGGCAGTCCTCGACCTGCTCATGCACGGTCTATTGCAACCTCAAACGAGGCGCCCATGACCGGGAAAAAGTTTTTCATACTCTTCGGCGTGGTAGTGATTATTTCGGTGGTGGTGTTTTTCGCGTTTACGCCGCACGGTAGCAGCATACCTCTAATCGGAGTCGTGGACGGCAATGAGGTCATCATCAGCCCGCAAATCGCGGGGCGAATGATCAAGCTGACCGTGGATGAAGGCTCCGAAGTAAAAAAAGGCCAATTGATCGCAGAGCTCGATCCTACCGAGTTGCAGGCGGCCCTCGCGCAGGACGACGCCAACATCGGAAGTTTGCAGGCAAAGGTCAATCAGTCCTCGCAAACACTCGGCTGGACGGATGAGCAGACGGCCGCGGCGCTAAATCAGGCGCAGGCGATGCTGACTTCTGCGCGCGCGCAGCTCGAGCAGGCCCGCGCAACGCTCGAACTCGATGAAGTGAACTACAAGCGCGCCATTGGGCTCTTCGAGTCCGGCGTCAGCACGGCGCAAGACCGCGATACGGCCGAATCCACGCTCAAAGCCGCGCGAGCCAACGTGCAATCGCTCGGAGATCTGGTGAAGGCGCAGCAAGCGGCGCTCGCCGTCGCCGAGGCGAATCGCAAACAGGTGAACGTGCAGCAAGCCGATCTCGCTTCAACACGCGCACAAGTGCAACAGGCAAAGGCGCTGCGCGATCAAGCTGCGACTCAGCTCGGCTACACCAAGATTTATTCGCCGCTCGACGGAATCGTTTCCGTACGCGTTGCTTTACAAGGCGAAATGATTGCGCAGGGCGGTCCGATCGTAGTGGTCGTGGATGTCGATCACCTGTGGGTGCGCGCCGACGTTGAGGAAAGCTACATCGACGATATTCGATTCGGCGACACCATGAAGGTTCAACTTCCGTCGGGCGATGAGATCGAAGGCAAGGTTTTCTTCAAGGGCGTTGAGAGCGACTTCGCCACGCAGCGAGACGTTAGCCGAACGAAGCGCGACATCAAGACTTTCGCGATCAAAGTGGCCGTGCCGAATTCCAGCCGCCGCTTATTCACCGGGATGACCGCCACTGTCCTTCTCCCGCAGCCGAAACGAAGCTGGTTCGCGCGGCTCTAGCGCAGCTAGAGAACTCGAGACATGAGCGACACACCCAAGAACTCAAACGGAAACTCTATCGTCGCCGAACACCTCGTGAAGAAGTTCGGCGAGTTGGTGGCCGTGGACGACATCAGCTTTTCAGTGGGCGAGCGCGAGCTGTTCGGGCTGCTCGGACCAAACGGCGCGGGCAAAACCACTTTGATCCGCATGCTGACGACGCTCACGCCTCCCACCTCCGGCACGGCGCGAATCGCCGGCCATGACATCGTGAAGGACGCCGATGGAGTGCGCCTGGTGATTGGCGTGATTCCCCAGGCGCTGACTTCGGATCCCGAGCTTACGGCCGAAGAGAATATGCTCCTGCACGCAAAGCTGTTCGGCGTGCCTGCGGCAGAGCGGCGCGGACTTGTCGCGCGCCTTCTTGAAGAAGTGGACCTCTCGAAGTTCGGCAAGACGTTCGTGCGGAATTTCTCCGGAGGCATGCGGCGAAGACTCGAAATCGCGCGAGGTCTGGTTCATTCACCGAAAATTCTTTTCCTCGACGAACCGACAACGGGACTCGACCCAGTTTCGCGGACCAACGTCTGGGAGATGATTCGCCGCCTGCGCGAGCAATCGAAGCTGACGATCGTCCTTACGACGCATTACATGGACGAGGCCGACAAGCTCTGCGACCGCATCGCCATTGTCGATCACGGCCGCCTCGCAGCACTCGATACGCCCGTAAATCTGAAAGACAGCATTCCGGGGACCGATACGGTGGAGGCTGAATTCGCGAATGCGCCAGCGGACTGGCTCGCGCAACTCGAGAGGTTGTCTCACGCCGCCAGCGTCAGCCAGCACGATCACGTGGTGCACATCTCCTCGAATGATGGTCCGGCCACGGTCGCGGCGCTGATGGACCTCGCCAGGGCCCGCGGCGTCACCGTGCACAGAGTCACGGTGCAGGGCACGACGCTCGATGACGTTTTTCTGCACTTCACTGGCCGCGAACTGCGCGATGCCGCCGCAGCCGGCGCCCATTACGACGTTGGGCATTTGTATCAACAACGATGAGAGCGCCGCGAACGTCCGGGGACAAATAGGAATGAAACTCTATCGCGTCTCAGCGCTCATCGAGCGGGACATGCGCAAATTCCTGCGCAGCCCGGCGCAAATGATGGCGTCGATGGTCTTCCCGCTCCTGCAGCTCGTCGTGCTCGGATACGCTTTTGGCGGGCACATCAAAGGCGTCACGGTAGCGGTCGTCGACCAGGATCGCACCGCCGAATCGCGGCAGGTCAAAGAGATGATTGCGGGAATCCGCGAAGGCCCGCAAACGTTTACAGTCCGCGATTACAATTCACTGCCGGACGCGCTCGATGATTTGAAGGCTGGGTTCGTCCGTGGCGTGATTTCGATCCCGCGCGATTTTTCGCGCCGCGTTTACCAGCAGGATCGCCCCAAAATCGCCCTCGCCGAAGACAATACCGACCAGTTCATTTCAAGCGAACTCTTGCAGCGCGTGCAGCAAATGGTTGACCAGATGAACTCGCCGGCGATCGCCTCGCGACTTCCCGGACAAGTCGAGCTCGATGTCGTCGAAATGTACCCGTACATCGAGTATATCAAGTACCTGCTTGCCGGCTCCGTGTCGCTGTGTATTTTCGTCGTGGCGATGATCGGCGGCGGCATCACGTACATCGACGACAAGTCGCGCGGCTTGCACGAGGGCTATCTGGTGACGCCCATCAGTAAGTCCGAACTGGTTCTCGGTTTAATCGGTGCCGGAACGCTTAAGGGAATCATGGCGGGAATGGCGCTGGCGATCACGGGCTCTCTCATCGCGGGCATTACCGGGATTTGGAATCCCGTGCGGCTATTTTATCTCGTTGTAGTAATCGCCATAGCTTCCACAGCGATGATCAGCTTCATGTTTCTCCTGATGGTGCGCGTGGACGATCCGCTCGTCCCACGCGCGATCTTCGGCGTTCTCAATACGCTGCTCTTTTTTCCATCCGGCGCCGTTTACCCCATCGCGGCGTTTCCGTGGTGGCTGCGCTGGATCGCGGTCATTGATCCATTCACTTACACGGTTCATGCGCTGCGGAATCTGACCCTGAAGTCCACCGGCATTGAAGGGATTTACGTGGACGTGTTAGCTTTGAGTGGGTTCGCCGCGCTCATGATCGGCGCATGTTTCGCGCTTTTCAAGCGGCAGCTCTGACCCGGAGGAACTCGTGGGCTTATTCGATACGACCAGTGAGCATCCGCAATCAAAGATGCTGCGCTATCTGATCACCACACTGGTATTTCTCGCCCTCGTCGCGGGAGGAATTTGGTGGATGCTCCGCTTCCACCAAGAAAAAATCACCGCGCGACGTTTCTTGAATGCGGTCGTCGCCGGGCAGATGGAAGAGGCCTATAAGCTGTGGAAGCCTTCGGCCACGTATGGGTACCAGGATTTTCTCGAAGATTGGGGGCCAAACGGCTTCTACGGCCCGGTTCGCAGTTATCATTACGAAGATGCCGAGCGCTTGCCGAAGAGCGGTTCCGGCGTGCTCATCGTGGTTGACGTAAGTCCGTATTCGCCGTTTCCCAACGGCAATGACGGCATCAAGCAAAGCAAGACCAAGGAAGTGCGGCTTATCGTCGAGTTCAGCGATCAGTCAATCGCTTTTCAGCCTTGAATCTCTAGAGAGCGCAATGCCGCGCATCATTGCCGCGCGGCGGCCTTCGTTTCACTGAGCCTTTCCAGCCACACCTGCCCGAACGCCACCTGCCGGCGAATCCGCGCGATGACTTCGCGCGATTCCGAGGAATCCCGCAGCAGCACATTCCCCGGCTCGAAGTGCGGCTGTGGGCTCACGGAAACCGTGTCTGAAATTTGATTCCACATATAGAAGCGGTCGCCCGAACGATAGCCGTCGGCACCGAATGCTTGCCGCGCGAGAAAAAACGTCGTGCGGTTGGCAATTTCAGGATCCCAGATCGGCGTGCCCTCTTCCAATTCCCGCGAGCGCTGCACACCGAGAAGATCGAGCAGTGTCGGCGCGATGTCAATATGCGACGTGAGCCAACCAATCCTCGCGGGCGACGCGAGCGCTCTCGCCGCATAGATTCGCAACGGAACGTGGAACGAGTACTCGTCAAGCGATCCGCCGACGAAGTTCGGATCCTCGTGCCGCGTGCGAATTCCGTGATCTCCGAACACCGCAATAATTGTGTTCTCGAGTTGATGGTGTTCCTCGAGAACGCGCGTCAGTTCACCGAGCCACGCATCCTCAATCGCAAGGATTGCACGGCCGCGCGTGCGAATATCCACGGCCGTGTCGTCGGGCAACTTGTCCGGCCACGGCAAATGCGCAATCTGAGGCGCGATTGCGATGGCGAATGGCTCCTGCGCAGAGAGCCAGCGATCGATGTCGGCTTTGGCCAGAGTCAACGCCGCACGATCTCGCGCAATTCGCTCCGCTTTCCAATCCGGCGAAAGATCCGCGGGCCAGAACGGCCGAAGCTGTGCCGCATCGGGCGTCACCACGCGCTCGAATCCGAAGGAACGGAACGTCATGCGATCGGCGTCGCCGTGCAACGCCGCCGGGAGATATATTCCCGTCTGGTAGCCGGCCGCTTCGAGCGCCGTCACGAGGCCGGGAACTTTCACGTCCGGATGTTGCTCGCCGAAGCTCGACGTGCCGTCCGAGGGATAGCACGATGCGAAGACGGAGAACAACGCCGGATTCGTGTACGGATAGGTCGTGAAATGCTGCTCGGCGATAAAGGAGTTGGCCTCGAGCCGCTTGAGCGTAGGGAATCCTTCTAGCGAATCGTTGGAGGGAAGGAATCGCTCGGGCGTCGTCTCGAGCACGAAGATGATCAGGTTCCCGCCGCGCATGGCACCGAAGTAACGCGGGTCAACGGTTGGCGCGGGCGATGCGACCGTTTCATGGTAGCGATCGGCGAGTGCGGACGTGGACAGCCCTTCGAACTCGCGCGTGTCCATCGTCTCCGTCGCCCAGAGAGACGAGATCGATCGCGCGAGAATATTTGCATGGAAGGGCGTTGCGGCCATCAGCGGCCACCACGCCAGACCCGCCAGCAGAGCGACAGCCGCAAAGTACGCTGCCCCGTTGGCCTGCCATATTTTCCACGATCGCGACGATGCTGTTCCGCGCGCTTCCGATCGCGCAGCCCAGACTAGGATTATGGCGATCAGAGCAAAGCCGCCGATCAGAGAGTAAAACTCGCGTCCGAGAAGATACGCCTTGTTCGCGCCGGGATCGTGGATGCCCCAGGTGAGGCCGATTCGAAGCATCGCGAATGAGACGAAGTCGCCCATTTCTTCGAGCGAACGAGCCTGCACGAAGACGATCAGCGAGGCACTCACGGAAACAAGCGCTGCCAAGACGATTCGCGACGGCCGATTCAGAACTCGCATCGCCAAGACAAGCACTAGCGGCGCAATGATGAAGAGCCAAAGGATTTCGCTGCGAAAAAACGTGAGCCGCTCCGCAATCGTGAGCCCGGGATTGCCGGGTCCTTCCGATCGTCCCAAGAAGCGCGCTACGACGCGAAATCCGCGGCCATTCCCCAGGATCAGAAATTTTACCAGGAGGCAGAACACCGCCGGCACGATCCACGCCAATGCGTACCGCGCCGCCGCTATCCATTCGGATTTGCGGTCGGGAGATTCGCGCGGATCGGCAGCGCGCACCGCTACCGCCCTCCGCGCGCCTTCAGCGGGAGTTCGCGAACTGCAGCATGCAGTTCGGCAGGCGAGAGCGTCGCAGTTCCAAGCTTGCTGACGACCACACCCGCAGCGGCATTCCCGAGGATTGCGCTTTCGCGGATCGAGCCGCCTGCGGCCACTGCGAGCGCCAACGTGGCGAGCACGGTATCGCCCGCGCCGGTGACATCGAAGACCTGTCGTCCCTGCTGCGGCTGCGTGGCGCCATGAGATCCAATCGGCTGCTCGAGGCTCGTGGCCGGAATGTGAAACACGCCTCGAGACTCTTCTTCGAAGACACTCATTCCCTGCTCGCCGCGCGTGATAACGACCGAAGGACAGCCGAAGTGCGCCAGCAGCCTCCGGCCCGCGTCTTCGATTGCGGATTCATCCCGCAGCGAACGGGTCACCAGAAATTCCGCTTCTTTGCGATTGCAGACGATTGCCGCCGCTCCGCGGTATATAGGCAACCGCGACCATTTCGGCTTTACCAGCGCCGGAATTCTCTTTTTTGCGCAGGCCGAAAGGACTCGATCCACCAAGCCGTCTGTCACAACACCTTTATCGTAGTCAGAGACAATCACGGCATCGAGATTCGCAAGAGAGCCGATGACCAGGCCTGCGAGCTTCTTCTCGACGTCCGCGTGAAGAGGCTCGCGCGATTCCCGGTCCACACGCACAATCTGCTGATTCCGTGCAATAATTCGCGTCTTCAGAGTGGTCGGTCGTCGGCTATCGGCAATAATCCCCTTCCCTTCGAGCTTCCATTCGCGCAAGCAGCCACGGAGTGCTAGCCCGGCTTCATCATCGCCAGTCACGCCAAAAGCTTGAACTCGCGCGCCGAGTGCCGCAAGATTTGCGGCCACATTTCCTGCTCCACCAAGACATTCGCTTTCTTTCGTGTAATCCACAATTGGCACCGCGGCCTCGGGCGAAAGCCGCGTCGCCGTGCCCCAGATATAGCGATCGAGCATCCAATCGCCGACTACCGCAACGCGCCGCCCCCGAAATCGCTTGATCAGCGATTCCAGCCGGCCCGATGAGATTTCGTTTTTCGATGTGGCTGCCATTTCAGTTCGTCCGGATGCCTTCAATCTTCACTGGCGCTTGCCCGTCCGTCGGCGCGCCGCGATCCGTGCCCGCGAGCAACGCCGCGCACGCGTCGCGAACTTGCTCGAACGAAATCGAAAGAATGCATTTCGGCTTATCGAACGCGTAGCACCGGTCTCCCTTGCACGGATTGCAAGGGAGGTCATTCTGCACCACGCGGTGCTCCACTTTCCACGGCCGCCAGTGCACCGAACTGCTCGACCCGAAGATGATCGCGGCGGGCGTACCGGCAGCTGCTGCGAGATGCGCAGGCCCGGCGTCGTTACCCACGAACATTCGCGCTCCAGCGATCAACGCGATTAACAGCCGCAGGTCGAGCGACTC
>Ga0335078_10006670_pt1 | contig 17079 bp, 12 predicted proteins | sample Lox_Sample_32_FD_206711 | JGI IMG/M metagenome (GOLD analysis project Ga0335078, IMG submission 206711) | Soil microbial communities from Loxahatchee National Wildlife Refuge, Florida, United States - Lox_Sample_3.2 | ecosystem: Environmental > Terrestrial > Soil > Wetlands | place: USA... | reverse complement strand
CGAGCCGACGGTGCGTGAGCTCGTGCTCGACGGTGCCGCGCGAATCGAACGCGGAAATTTCCAGACCGAACGGCGCGGCGACGCGCGCGGTCTTCTCGAGCATCGGCGGCTCCCACAATCCGCCGTACAAACCGTCCGCGCGGCGCTTGCCCATCGCGATCGCTCCGCGCGCTTCGACGACGAACGCGCGGAGCGACGCGCGCTTCGGCTTCGCGCGCTTTCCGACGCGTGGCAGCTCCGACTGGATTCCCTTCGCGCGCGCCGCGCACGCGCGCGCGATCGGACACGCCGCGCACGACGGGGTCTTCGGCGTGCAGATCGTCGCGCCGAGCTCCATCAGCGCTTGGTTGAGATCGCCCGGCGCGTCGCACGACGCGAGCTCCTCCGCGCGCGCCCAGAGCGCGCGCTTGCCAGCGGGCGACGCGGGATCTTCTTCGCGCGCGTCGAACCGCGAGAGGACGCGCGCGACGTTCCCATCGACGATCGGCGCGCGCTCGCCGAACGCGATGCTCGCGATCGCGCCCGCCGTGTAACGGCCGATGCCCGCGATCTCCGCGAGCGCGTTTGCGTCGCGCGGGAGCGCGCCGCGGTGCTCGCGCGCGATTTGTTGCGCACCGCGGTGAAGCAGCCGCGCGCGGCGGTAGTACCCGAGCCCGCTCCAGAGCGCGAGCACGCGATCGATCGGCGCTTCGGCGAGCGCGCTCACGGTGGGCAGCGCGTCGAGGAACCGCGCGTAATACGGGATCACCGTCTCGACGCGCGTCTGCTGGAGCATGACCTCGCTGATCCAAATCGCGTACGGGTCGCGCGTGCGGCGCCACGGGAGATCGCGCCGCGCCACGCGGTACCACGCGCGGAGCGCGCGGCGCGCCTCGTCCGTTCGCGCCTCTTGCGCAGCGCGCCCGCCGTGCGCAGCTTGCTCGTGCGCCATGAGTCGAGCAGGCACCGCCGCGATTTTGTCTTTTCTCATCCCGGGTCTCGGCCAGTTCTACAACGGCAAGTTCCTGCGTGGATTGTTTTGGCTCTTCGTCACGCCGGGTCTTTGGATCGGGTCGGGCGGCACGCTCGGCTGGATCTGCCACGTGATCGCGGCGTACACCGCGTACACGTGGGCGAAGAAGCACGCCTAGCGCGCGTCGTCAGTGCACGGCGGTGTACGAGAGCGTGTAGCCGCCTTCGCCGCCGCGGAATCCGTCGACGATCACGAAGTACGTCCCCGGATCGAGCGTCGCCGTGATGCGAGAGTGCTGCGCGTCGTCGGCGTCGTTGTTGCACTGGACTTCGGCGGCGTGCGCGCCCGACGAGCCCGTCGGATCGAGACACACGCGGCGAAGCGCGAGCAGACCGTCCCAACCCGGCGTCGAGAGGAGGAGCGTGACGGTCGAGCGCTGCGTGACGACGATGCGATACACGCGATCGCCCGACGCGCCGAGTCTTCCCTCGCCGCCACACGACTCTTCGAAGCGGTTCGGCTGTCCCTTCGTGTTCCCCGTCACGCTCTGGTTCTCGATGAGCGTCGGCGCGGATTTGCACGCCGTCTCCTGCGCGCTCACGTCGGTCACGTTGTACTCGAGATCGAACTTGCCGAACGAGTTCGGCGTCGCGCCGTCGACGGAGAGAAAGTAAGTGCCGGGCGCGAGGATTTGATCGATCGCCTCCGCGCACGCAAGCTCGCTCGATTTGTCCGCGCAGGTCTTTTGCAAGACGAGCACGTGACCGCGCTGGTGATCGTTCTTTCCTTCTTCGGCGGAGATGCGCGCGCGGACGCGCGAGCGACGGGCGACGTCCACGCGGTACACGACGTCGGGCGCACCCGGCGCCGTGCACTTGCCGGAGATGTCGTCTTTCACGTCGAACGTGTCACCCGACGCGGTGGTCGACGTCGTCAACGGGATGGCGTCGGCGCACCCGTCGCCCGTTCCGCCGGTTCCCGTTTCGGGCGCGAGCTCCGCTTGCAGCGTGAATTGTCCGTCGGCTGCCTCCGCGCTCGAATCCGCGAACGCCGTGACCGATCCCGGGTCGAGCAATCCCGTGAACACGGCTTGGTTCGATCCCGACGTCCCCGTCGTTTGATCGAAGCATCCGATTTCGGTGTGCTCGTCGGTGCACGTCTTTCGAACGTGCACGACGGGCTCGAAGTCCGTCGACTCCATGGTGAGGCGCGCGCGCATCTTCTGGGCGAGATCGAGCCGGTACGGAACGTCCGGGCCTTCGCTCGTGCACGTACCCTGCGCGAGGTCGAACGCGCCGTGGAGGGTGCCGTTGGTCGTCGTGCCCGCGGTGATCGCGCGCGCTTGGCGGCACACGTCGGCGAGCTGCGGAACGTCTTGCAGCGTGACGTTCATTTTGTATCCGCCCGACGCGCGGCTGTAGCTGTCGACGAACACGTAATAGGTTCCGGCGTCGACGATCGTGTCGATGCGCGAGCGCTGCGCGTTGTTGTTGTCGTCGTCGTTGCACTTCACCTCCGCGTCTTGCGAGGTGCAGTCTTCCTTGCGCACGTAGAGGATCGCGTCGTAGCGCGCGTCGAGCTCGAGCAAGAGTCGCTTCTGCGACGGGATGTCGATGCGGTAGACGATCTCCGGACCATCGGACGCGGACGCGCAGCCCGGCGTGTCCGTCGTGCACTCGTTTTCGGACTCGCCGTGCGACGTGTTCCCCGTCACGCTGCCCGGCGCGAGCGGGATGGGCGACGCGCACGTTCCGATTCCGGGGCCCTGCGCGCCCGCGCTCGCGGACGTCGCGGGTCCCGCGCCGCTCGCGTTGCCAACCCACGTCGCCGCGAGAAAATCTCCCGAGCCCGCCGCCATGCGCACGCGCATCGTGTACGCGCCCGCGTGATCCACGCAGAAGCGGACGACCGCTTGCGAATCGTGCGTCGTGTCGTGGCCGAGCGCGTTGCCGTTTTCGTCTTCGACGACGACGTCGAGATCGCGCACGCCCGCGCCGCCCATCGCGACGGCGGTGGTGCACTGCGCTTGCAAATCGAGCGTGAGGCGCGCCTCGCGCCCTTCGACGAGCGAGCCTTGTTGCACGGGTCCGACTTGCGCGAGCCCCATCGCGGAGAACGCGTTGTGGAGCGCGAGAAATCGCGGGTCGACGCTCTGCTGCGTCGACACGCACGCGAACGCGACGATGACGATACTGAGCAAGCCGAGCACACGCAGGATGAGCGGTCTTCGCATCTCTTCGATTCCTCGCGCGTCAGAGTTTGCGCGCGCGAGGAGATTAGCGGTACGGGTTTTTCGAAATATCGTCCACCGTAGACGGCGGCGCGCCCGTCGTGGTCGGTTGAGGCGGCGGCGCGCTCGTCGTGACGGTCGTGGTCGCGGTGGGCGCGTGCCCGTGGTTGTGGAATGCGTTGTGCGCGACGTGCGTCGACGCAGGCGCCGTTTCGGTCGAAGCAACGGTCGCACTGGGCGCCGTGCTCGCGACGCCGTTCGTCGCCGCCGTCATCGGTGCTTGCGTCGTCGCGGGTGGCGCGCTCACGGTCGAGGCCTGCGACGTGATCGGCGCCTGCGTCGCCTGAACGGTTGAAGGCTTCTTCGTCAGCGTCACGGCGACGACCACGACGAGGAGAACGCCCGCCGCGCCCGCCGCAATCCACACGCCCGTCCGCCGACGTGGTGGAAGCTCCATCGCCGCGAGCGTCGACGCGGGGAGCGGCGCGGCTTGCGTCGGCACTTGAATCACAGCGGACGAAACGCTCGACACGCCCTGCGCGCTCGACAAACGCGGCAGCGAGCCCGACGCGTTCGCGTTCGGGTTCGACCCTGGCGACGACGCGGCCGGCATCGGGATGGGTCCGTCGAACCGCTGGCTCGGCTCGCTGCGCGCGATCCACGCGCGCACGGCGTCGCGCTGCGCGGAGATGTCCGTCCCGAGGACCGACTCGACGTGCGCGGCGACGTCCTTGTGATTGCCCAAGAGGTTCGCGTCGCGCGCGGCCGCCTCGAGCGCGTCGGCGAGATCGCTCGCGGTCGCGTAGCGCTTCGCGGGATCGCGATCGAGCGCCTTCATCACGACCGTCTCGAGCGCGTCGGGCACGTCGGGGTTCGCTTGTTTGAGCGACGGGATGGGCTCGTACAAAACGCGATTGAGCGTGTCGGCCTCGCCTTCGCCTTTGAACAGCCGCTTCTGCGCGAGACACTCCCAAATCACGATGCCCATCGCGAACACGTCCGCGCGGCGATCGACTTGCCCACCCTTCGCTTGCTCGGGCGCCATGTACGCGAGCTTGCCTTTGAGCTGCCCGGTGCGCGTCGTCGAGAGACGCGTCGTGGCGCGCGCGACGCCGAAGTCCGTGATGCGCGCGGAGCCGTCCATGCCGATGAGGATGTTCTGCGGAGAGACGTCGCGATGGACGATGTTGAGCGGCTGCCCGTCGTCGTCTTTCATCTCGTGCGCGACGTGGAGGCCCTGCAGCGAATCGAGGCACACGCGAAGCGACACTTGCGGCGGGAGCATGCGGCCCGCCTGCGCCGAGCGCGCGAGGATGCGCGCGAGCGTGTCACCCTCCACGTACTCCATCACGAGGTAGTAGCCCTGCTGGCTCATCCCGATTTCGAGGATGGGCACGACGTTCGGGTGATGGAGGCGCGCGGCGAGCCGCGCTTCGTCCAAGAACATCTGCACGAACTCTTGATCGTTCGCGAGGTGCGGATGGAGTCGCTTGATCGCGACGAAGCGCTGGAACCCTCCGACGCCCGAGAGACGCGCGAGGTACACCGTCGCCATTCCGCCGCTCGCGATCTCGGCGATGAGCTCGAATCGATCGAGGTGGCGGTCCGCTTCGGACGTGCCGGAGAGGAATTTGGTCACCGAGTGTTAACGTTAGCGCAAATCAGAAAGATCCGCTCAAACCGATGCTGCCGAACCCGACTGTGGGGGTCACCTGGATGTGGGCGGATTCGGTCCGATGGGGATGGGACCACTGCGTCAGGAAAATGCTCACGAACGTGAGCGCGCCGAGGCCGCCGGTCACGCCGATGAGCACGTTCGTCCGCGTCTGCTCGCTCAAACCTTGTTGGTAGAGCGCGCACGAGGTGCCTTGGTTCACGCAGCCGGATTTCACGGCGTCCGTGCCCGGGTTGCTCAGCGTGTCGATGCCGGACCAAATCAAGATGCCGCCCGAAATCGCGGTGAGCGAGAGCAGCGTGATGAACACCGCGGGGCCGAACGGTTTGTTCGCGGGCTGCTCGACGATCACCGGCGCGTTGTTCCCGCCGATCGTGGGCGCGTTGTTCGTGACTTGGAACTGCAGCGGCGGCGCGACGGCGGGTTGCTCGAGCGATTGACCCTCCTTCGCGCGAATGTCGAACTGTTTGGTGCGATCGCCCGGCCAGCTCACGACGATCGAGTGAGGCCCCGGCTGCAAGAAGAACGAGAAGCGCTTCGCGTCCTCGAGCGACACGACGCGCCCGTCGGCGGCGACTCCACACTCGCTGTCGCACGCGACGGTGAGCTTGAAGAGCTTCGGCGTGGCCTCGGCGAGCGTCTCTTTCGCGAGCTGGATCGTGGACTCGTCGTCCGCGTAGCGATCGAGCGCGAGGACGGCGAGCGTGCCCGCGCGCGCGAGTTGGTTCGCTTGTTTGCGCGCGCGAATCGCGTTGCGGAGCGCCTGCGCGTTCGGAGCGTCGTGGAATGCGTTCTCGAAATGGATCGCGGCCTCTTCGTATTTTCCGTCGGTGAACGCGCGGCGTCCCGCGTCGTACTCCGCCGCGGCGGATTTGATGTGCTCGGCGTTGGGCGGAGCCGCGAAAACCGCCGAGGAGATGGTCATCACAGCCCCACACAAGACGAGCCGACGCATGCAGCGAGCTTATCACGTGACGGTTCGTCAACGACGCCGTTTGGCGATACATTGGAGGAGCTCATGGCTTCCTTTCGCAAGACCGTCGCCATCGTTTGCGCCATCCCGTTCACGACGATCGCGATTTGGCAGGGCTGCGCGGTCTACGATTCGTCGCTGCTCGTCTCGACCGACGGCGGCTCGGAGTCCGGCTCGGACACGTCGGTGCCCGACGCGGGCGACGGCTGCAACCACGTGCGCTGGCCCGACCGTCCCGACGCCGACACGCCGTCGCAAACGCAAGACATCGAGTTCTTCGACGCGATCGAGATGCTCGATTTCGGCGCGGGCGACGGTGGAACGCCAGCGGCCGAGGGTTTCGATCTCGACGGGGTCTGCACGTGCCCCGGACCCGATTCGTGCATCGTTTTTCCCGAAGCGGGAACGCAGTGCGACTTCGAGGGCGGCGTCGACAACGCGCTCGGCTCGCTCGTGAAGGAGTTCTCCGGCGCGACCAACTTCTTCGATCAGGACTACATCAACCAAGGCATTCAGTCGGGCGTGTTCGGCGCGCTCTTCCGCGTGCGCAACTACAACGGGCAAGCGAACGACACGAACGTCGAGCTCTCGCTCTTCATCTCGAACGGCACGGTCGGCGCGGGCACGGACGCTGGGCCGACGATTCCGAAATTCGACGGCACCGATCAGTGGACGCTCGATCCGGCATCGCTGCTCGGCGGAACGATCGGCGACGCGGGGCCCGCCCCGATCGTCGCGTACGATTTGAACGCGTACGTCTCGAACTACACGCTCGTCGCGAACATCAGCGACATGCCGCTCGCGATCGGCGCGGCGGACGGTGAAGGTCTCGTGACGATGGATCTCTCCGGTGCGCTCGTCATCGCGACGCTCACGCCCGCGGGCAACTCGTTCAACGCGACGGGTTTCGTCGCCGGACGCTGGCAGACGAACAAGCTGCTGACGGCGATGCAGGTGCTCCACGATCCGTTCGACTTCGACGCGTCGCTCTGCGGCGACGATCAGATTTATCAGCTCCTCAAGGGACGCATCTGCGAGCTTCAAGACATCTCGGGCAACGTGCTCGACGACGGCAAGGGCGCGCCGTGTGATGCGCTCTCGCTGGGGTTCGGGTTCAAGAGCACGGCGGCCAGTTATGGTTACGTCTTCGCGCCGCCCGACGCCGGCGGCGGGTGCGGACCGCAGTACACCGACCAATGCGGTCCTTGAAGCGCGTCGCCATCGCGATCGCGCTCGTCGGCGGCTGCGCCGTCTACGACTCGTCTCTCCTGACCGACACGCCCGACGCGATCGCCCCGACGGACGCCGCGAGCGAAGCCGACGTCGACCCGTGCAACCACGCGGAGCCTCCGCCGCGTCCTTCTGCGGACGATCCGAGCGCGAGCGACATCGAGCTCGTCAACGCGGTGAGCGGCGTCGACTTCGGCGACGGCGGCAGCGACTACGGCTTCGATCTCGATCACACGTGCACGTGTCCCGGGCCGGAGTCGTGCGTGCCGATGCAAGGCGGCAGCGGTCACTGCGACGACTCGCGCGGACGCGACAACGCCGGCGGCGCGCTCATCGCGGAGTTCACCGCGCTCGAGCCCGATTTCTCGACCGCGAAGGTCAACGTCGACATTCAAAGCGGCTTGTCGACGATGATGCTGCGCGTACGGCAGTACAGCGGGATGCCGAACGACACGCAGGTCGCGCTCGCCGTGTTCGCGGCGACCGGCACCGAACCGCTGACGGACGCCGGGCTCAATCCCGTGCCGAAGAACGACGGCACCGACACGTGGATGATCGATCCGACGTTCGTCTCCGGAACGCCGCCGCCGTACGTGGCGATCGACGAGGACACGGCGGCGTACGTATCGAACGGCGTGCTCGTCGGGTCCGTCTCGTTTCCATTTCGCATCGGCGGATCATTCGGCCCCAACTTTCTTCAGTTGAGCGATGCGTACCTCGTCGCGACGCTCACGAAGACGAGCACGGGATGGTCGATGAGCGGCACGGTCGCGGGCCGTTGGGACACGCGCAACCTGCTGACCGGCATGCAAGGCGTCCACGATCCGCTCTCGCCGGGAAGCTTTTTGTGCGGCACCGACCAAACCTACCAAGGATTCAAGCAGGCGATCTGCGCCGCGGCGGACATCTCGAGCAACGCGACCCGCGACAACACGGGCGCGCCGTGCGACGCGCTGTCGCTCGCCGTGGCGTTCACGTCGGAGCCCGCGTTGCTCGGGACGTTGCTCTCCGCGAGCACCGCGCCCACGCCGTGCGGCGCGACGTACTCGGATCAGTGCGGAAATTAGCTCCGTCACGCGCGCAGTGACGCGAGCGCTTTCGACCAGCGCGCGAGCTCGTCGAGCATCGCGTGAGCCGCGTTGACGAGCGGCTCCGACCCGACGAATTTTCCGTCCTTCATCATCTGCGCGAAGAACGGGATGGTGACCGCCTCCGGGAGCGGCATCATCTTGAGCGCGGTCATCGTGCCCTTCACCATCTCCGCGGAGCGCAATCCGCCCGACACGCCGCCGTAGCTCACGAAGCCCGCGGGCTTGTACTGCCACTCTTTGAACAGATAATCGAACGCGTTGAGCAGCGCGGGCGGCGCGGCGAAATTGTACTCAGGCAAGACGACGACGAACGCGTCGGCCGCGTTCACCGTCGCGCTCCACTTCTTCGTGTGCTCGTGCTCGTACTTTTGAAAGCGCGGATGGCCCGGCTCGTCGATGTGCGGGAGCGCGATCTCGAGCAGATCGGCGATCTCGATCTCGAACGCGGCGTGCGTCTTCGCGATCGGCAGGAACCAATTCGCGATCGGGAGACACGCGCGGCCCGGACGCGTGCTCGCGAGGATGACGAGGAGCTTCATGCGCGCGTTTCTATCACTTCGCGTCCCTTCGCGCCTCGAGCGACTCCCACCGCGCGAGCAGCGACGCGAGATTCGCGCGCGCGTCGTCGACCTCGGACGTCGCGCGCCTCGCGTCGTCCGCGCGCGCGTAGAGCGCGGGATCCGCGAGCGCGCCCTCCGCGCGCGCGACGCGCTCCTCCGCGGCGGCGATCACGTCGAGGATCGCGTCGAGCTCGATGCGTTCGGCGTACGTGAGCTTCTTCACGACGAACGCGTTCGCGGGCGCGGCGGGGACCGACTTGCGCGACTCGGCCGTTTTCGAGGGAGATCCCGCGTCGTCGCGCGCCGCGTCCGCGGGGCTCGGGCGCAGCGCGAGCCACGTCGAATAGTTACCTGGGTACCGTGTTACCTTTCCACCGCCTTCGAACACGAGCATCGAAGTCGCGACGCGATCGAGGAAGAAGCGATCGTGCGACACGGCGATCACGCATCCGCTCCACGCTGCGAGCATCTCCTCGAGCGCGCCGAGCGTGGCGACGTCGAGATCGTTGGTGGGCTCGTCGAGCAAGAGCAGGTTGCTCCCGCTCTTCAGGATCTTCGCGAGCGCGACGCGCGCGCGCTCGCCGCCCGAGAGCGAGCCCACCGATTGCCTCTGCTTCGCTCCGTCGAAGAGGAAGCGCTCGAGGTAGGTGCGCATGTCCATCGTCTCGTCGCCGATCGTCACGACGCCCGCGCCGGTGCGCGCCGCGTCCGCGCGCTCGGCGACGTTGTCGAGCACGGACCAATCGTCGCGGAGCGCCGCGCGCGCTTGATCGACGATCGCGATCTCCGTGCGCGCGCCGACCGCGATCGTTCCGCGCGCCGGCTGGAGCTCGCCGAGGATCGCGCGGAGCAGCGACGTCTTCCCTGCTCCGTTCCGTCCGATGACGCCGATGCGATCGCCGCGAACGAGGTGCAGCGTGAGATCACGCACCAGCACGCGATCGCCGATCACCAGATCGACGTGCTCGAAATCGAGGACGCTCTTGCCGAGGTCCGCCGCGTTCGCGCTGAGCCCGCCGAGATCGACGTCCGCGCGGCGCGCGACGGGCTCGGCGCGCACGAGCGCTTCGGCGCGTTGAATGCGCGCCTTCTGTTTGGTCGTGCGCGCTTGCGCGCCGCGCTTGAGCCAAGCGGTCTCGCGGCGCAGGAGGTTCAATCGATTCGCCTCGGCGCGTTCTTCGTGCGCGATGCGTTCGATTTTTTGCTCGAGGTAATCGCGGTACGCTCCGCGGTACTCGACGAGCGCGCCGCGATCGAGCTCGACGATGCGATCGCAAATCGCGTCGAGCACCCATCGATCGTGCGTCACCATGAGAACCGCGCCGCGGAAATCGTGGACCAAGAAATCTTCGAGCCACTCGATCGTCTCGACGTCGAGATGGTTGGTGGGCTCGTCGAGGATCGCGAGCGACGGTCGCGCGACGAGGATGCGCGCGAGCGCGACGCGACGCCGCTCGCCGCCGCTCATCGCGCCGACGGCGCGATCGATCTCGAGCACGCCGAGCTTGTGCAGCACGTCTTCGGTCACGTGGTCGCGCGACCATCCGCCGAGCTGCTCGATGCGCTCGGCGAGCGCGGATTGCTCCGCCACGAGATCCTCGCCGCGCTCGATGCGCTCGGAGACTTCGCGGTGGCGCGCGATCGCCGATTGCCACGCGGAGAGGCCCTCGGTCGCGATTTCGCGCGGCGTCTTTCTCGCGTCGAGCGCGGGCTCTTGCTCGAGGTACGCGAACGTCGCGTCGCGCCTTCGATCGATCGTGCCTTCGTCGGCGGGCTCGACGCCCGCGAGCACGCGAAGCAGCGTGGACTTTCCCGCGCCGTTCACGCCGAGCAACCCGACGCGCTCCCCCGCAGAAATCGTGATCGACACGTCCGAAAAGAGCGTCTGGGAGCCGAACGCCTTCGACAGGTGACGCGCGCTGAGAACCGACACGCTCAGATCATGTCGAGAAACAGCCGATCGGGGTTCTCGAGGCTCGCGATGATGTCGTAGGCGAACGCGGCGCCGACGTGCCCGTCGACGATGCGATGATCGAACGAGAGCGAGAGCAGCATCACGTGACCGATCACGATCTGCCCGTCCTTCACGACGGGTCGCTCCTTGATGCGGTGCACGCCGAGAATTCCGACCTCGGGGAAATTGATGATGGGCGTCGCGAAGAGCCCGCCTTCGGCGCCGAGCGACGTGATGGTGAACGTCGAGCCTTGGAGATCTTGCGTCTTGCTCTTGCCGGCCTTCGCGTCGCTGCCGAGTCGATCGATTTCGCGCGCGATGTCGAGCAGCGTGCGTCGGTCCGCGTCCTTCACGACGGGCACCATGAGGCCCGCGTCGGTGGACGCCGCGATGCCGATGTGGTGCGCCTTGCGGTAGACGAGCTCGTTGGTCGTCTCGTCGAGCGCGCTGTTCAAGATCGGGTGACGCGTGAGCGCTTTGTCGACGGCCTTCACGATGAACGGCAAGTACGTGAGCTTCACGCCTTGCGCTTCGGCGGCGGATTTCAGGCGCGCGCGCATCGCCATGAGCGCCGTCGCGTCGCACTCCTCGACGAACGTGAAGTGCGCGGCGGTCTGCGTCGATTGTTGCATCTTCGACGCGATTTTTCGACGCATGCCGACGAACGGGACGCGCTCGTCCTGTCGCGCGTCGACGCCAAGCCTGGCGTCGACGGGAACCGATGGAATCGCAACCGGCGCGTGCGCGCTCGGCGCGATCGCAACCGGCGCACGGGCGTCCGTCCTGGCGCCGCCAGGCTTGGCGGCGACATGCGACAAAACATCGTCCTTGGTGACGCGACCCTGCGGGCCCGACGGCTTCACCGTCTTCAGATCGATCCCGAGATCGCGCGCGGTCTTGCGCGTCGCGGGCGTCGCGAGCGGCTTGTCGTTGAAGTAGCTCGCGCTCTCCGCGAGGCTCGACGCGAGTTGCGTCGGCGGAGCCGCGACCGGCGGACGCGGCGACGTCATCCCAGGCAAGCTCTCGCGAATGTCGCCGACGGCGGTCGCGGCGGGCCCTTCGTCTTTCTTCGCGCCGTTCCCGCTCCCGTTCCCGTTCGCGTGCGCGTGCGCGTGTTGCGCAGGAGCGTTCGCTGCGTCGAGATCGAACACGACCAGGACCGAGTGAACCTGAATCACCTGCCCCGGTTTTCCGCGCAGCTCCGCGATGCGTCCCGCGCGCGGCGCCGTGATGGTCACCGTCGCTTTGTCCGTCATCACTTCGACCATCGGCTGATCTTCTTGGACGACGTCGCCCTCCTTCACGTGCCACGAGACGACTTCGCCTTCGGTCACACCTTCGCCGATGTCCGGCAGCTTGAACTCCCACTTCGCCATTTTTTCCTCAGTACTTGGCGGTCTCGAGAAGGGCCGGAAGAATGCGGTGCGCGAGCGGCAAATACTCCATCTCGAGCGTGTACGGGAACGGCGTGTCGAAGCCGGTGACGCGAACGGGCGGGGCCTCCAGATGCAAGAACGCCTTCTCGTTGATCAGCGCGACGATCTCGCCGCCGAACCCGCACGTCTTCGGCGCTTCGTGCACGACGACGACGCGCCCCGTCTTCTTCACGCTCGCGATGATCGTGTCGATGTCGAGCGGCCAGAGCGTGCGGAGATCGATGATCTCGCACTCGACGCCTTGCGCCTTCGCTTCGTCCGCCGCCGCGATCGCTTCGTAGAGCATCGCGCCCCACACGACGATGGTGACGTGCGATCCCTCGCGCACGACCGCCGCTTTTCCGAGCGGCACCATGTAATCGCCTTCGGGAACCTCGCCTTTCGCCGCGCGATAAATCCTCTTCGGCTCGAAGAACATCACCGGATCGGGATCGCGGATCGACGCGAGCAAGAGCCCCTTCGCGTCGTACGGATTCGACGGGCACACCACCTTGAGACCCGCGACGTGAATGAACTGCGACTCGGGTGATTGCGAGTGGTAGTGGCCGCCGCGGATTCCGCCGCCGACCGGCGTGCGAATCACGAGCTTCGCCGGATACTCGCCGCCCGAGCGATAACGAAACTTCGCGAGCTCGGAGACGATCTGGTCGTACGCGGGGAAGATGAAGTCGGCGAATTGGATTTCGGGGATGGGCACCATCCCGTAGAGCGCCATGCCGATCGCCGTGCCGATGATGCCGCCTTCGCTGAGGGGTGTGTCGATCACGCGGTCATCGCCGAACTCGTCGAACAAACCTTGCGTCACGCGGAACACTCCGCCGACTTTTCCGACGTCCTCGCCGAGCACGACGACGCGATCGTCGCGCTTCATCTCGTGTCGCAAGCCGTCGTTGATGGCTTGCACCATGTTCATCTGCGGCATGTTTGTCAGTGTCCCTTCGCGCGCGGGCCGTTCGTGAGCGCGGCGCGTTGTTCTCGGAGGTGCCAGGGGAGCTCGGCGTAGACGTCGTCGAACATCGTCTCGAGCGCGGGAGCGGGGATTTTTTCCGCGGCGGCGACGGCGTCTTTGATCTGCTGATCGATTTGCGACTCGAGCGCGCTCTGCTTGCTCGCGTCCCACAAACCTTTGAGCTCGAGGTGCTTGAGGAGGCGCGCGATCGGATCGCGCTTCTTCCAATGCTCGACCTCGCCCTCTTTGCGGTACGCCTTCGGGTCGTCGCTCGTCGAGTGCCCGCTCAGGCGGTACGTCATCGCTTCGACGAGCACGGGACCTTTGCCGGACGCGACGTGCGCGATCGCGTCTCGCGTGCATTTGTAGACTGCAAACAGATCGTTTCCGTCGCACCGCACGCCGGGCACGCCGTACGCGACGCCCTTGATCGCGAACGACGCGCTCGCCGTTTGTCGCTCGACGGGCACGCTGATCGCCCATCCGTTGTTGCGGCAGAGAAAAATCGTCGGCGTCTTGAACACGCCGGCGAAGTTCATCCCGTTGTGGAACTCCGACGAGCTCGTCGCGCCTTCGCCGAAGTAGACGATCGTCGCGAGGTCTTCCTTCTTCATCTTCGCGGCCCAACCGAAGCCGACCGCTTGCGTGATCTGCGTTCCGATCGGCGAGCTGATCGATCCGAACTTCGCCGCGCGGCACGTGTAGTGATCCGGCATCTGACGGCCCTTCGCGGGGTCCTCTGCGTTGCCGAACATGTTGTTCGCGTAGGCCTGCAGCGTCATGCCGCGCCAGAGCGCGGCGCCGAACTCGCGGTAGCACGGGAAGAGCCAATCTTGCGGACGCGCAGCCGCCGCCGATCCCACGATCGCCGCTTCTTCGCCGAGCGATCCGATGTGGAACCCGATGCGCCCTTGGCGCTGCAGCGTGACGAGCCGTTCGTCGAGCGCGCGGACGAGGACCAAATGCTTGTAGAGCGCAACGACCTGCTGCGCGTCGAGCGCAGGATCGGCGGCGCCTTCACCGCCGAAGGCGGGGCGGCGGAGCGCGAGCTCGTCGAGCGAGCCGTCGTCGCGCAGAACGCGGACGACGTCGGGATCGTTCGTGTGCGAGGGCGAGGCTGTGCTCGGCGCTGCGGGCGGTGAGGTTTGAACGGCCATGGGCGGCCTCGGAGCCTACTCAAGATGCAGCCGCGCCGCACGCGCAAACGCGACGACGCGCTGCGCCGAGCGCGGGCGCTACGCGCGCAAGTGCGCGGCGACGCCGCGCTTCACCACGGTGTCGCGCGCGAGCTTCGGATCCGTCTCCGGCCAATCCGTCGTGAAGTGGAGACCGCGGCTCTCGTGGCGCGCGCTCGCGCAGTCGACGATGAGCTGCGCGACCGTCGCGATGTTGCGGAGCTCGAGCAGATCGCGCGTGATGAAGTACTTCCAGTAGTACTCGAGGATTTCTTCCTGAAGGAGCGCGATGCGGCGCGCGGCGCGCTGAAGGCGTTTGTCCGAGCGCACGATGCCGACGTAGTTCCACATCAACCGGCGGAGCTCGTCCCAGTTCTGCGTGATGACGACGGCTTCGTCGCTCGTCGCCGCCTGACCCGTGTCCCACTCGGGCACTGTCGGCCACGGCTTCTTCTCGATCGACTTCATCGCGTCGCCGCAGCGGTGACCGAAGACGAGCCCTTCGAGCAGCGAGTTCGACGCGAGACGGTTCGCGCCGTGAAGCCCCGTGCACGCGACTTCGCCGATCGCCCAAAGTCCGGGGATGGTCGTGCGGCCTTCGAGATCGGTCGTGACGCCGCCGCACAGATGGTGCGCCGCCGGCACGACGGGGATCGGCTCCTTCGCCATGTCGATCCCGAATCGTTTGCATTCTGCATAGATGTTCGGGAAGTGCTTCTCGACGAAGCCCGGCGGTTTGTTCGTGATGTCGAGCCACACGTGCTCGGCGCCGGTCTTCTTCATCTCGAAGTCGATGGCGCGGGCGACGATGTCGCGCGGCGCGAGATCGCCGAGCGGGTGATGCTCTTTCATGAACGCGTCGCCGACGCCGCCGTTGGCGGTCGTGCGGCGCAGCGTGCCGCCCTCCCCGCGCACCGCTTCGGTGATGAGGAAGCTCTTCGCTTGCGGGTGAAAGAGCGCGGTCGGGTGGAATTGGTAGAACTCCATGTTCGCGATCTCGGCGCCCGCGCGGTACGCCATCGCGATGCCGTCGCCGGACGCGACGTCCGGATTCGTCGTGTAGAGGTAGACCTTGCCCGCGCCGCCGCTCGCGAGGATCGTGGCGCGCGCGAGCACCGTCGCGATTTTTCCGGTGGCGACGTCGAGCACGTACGCGCCGGCGCACACTTCGGGTCCGCCATATTTCGCGAGCGTGATCAAATCGACGGCCATGTGCTCTTCGAGCACGCGGACGCGCGGAGACTTGCGCACGGCCTCGAGCATCGCGCGCTCGACCTCGCGACCCGTCGCGTCCGCGGAGTGCGCGACGCGCCGCGCGGAGTGGCCACCCTCGAGGTGCAAGTCGAGGTGCGTCGCGTCGCGGTGATCGAACCGCGTGCCGAGGGACTCGAGCATCGCGATGCGCGCGGGGGCGTCCTTCACGCAGAGCTCCACGACGCGCTCGTGACAGAGGCCCGCGCCGGCGACGATCGTGTCGCGGACGTGCGCCTCGAACGAATCGGTGTCCGCGAGGACCGCGGCGATGCCGCCTTGCGCGTACTTGGTGTTGGACTCGTCCGCCGCGCGCTTCGTGACGATGACGACGTCGCCGTGCTTCTGCGCTTCGAGCGCGAACGACAAACCTGCGATTCCGCTTCCGAGGACGAGGAAATCGCAGGTCTGCGGCACGATCGAGCTTTAGGGCCTTATTTGATCCCGTTCAGCTCTTTTTCGATCGTGTCGAGCTCGGTCTTGTAGTTCGCGGTCGACACGCTCTGCGCGGCTTGCGTCGCGGCAGCGGCGGGAGCCGGGAGCTTGTCGGGATCGGCCGTCGGCGCGATGGGCGCCGAGTCCGCAGCGGACGCGCTCGCGGAGAGTGCGGTCAACGATGCTGCGCCCGAAGCGGACGCCGCCACTGAAGCAGATGCCGAGCCCGCGCCGTTCGCCGCTTCGTCTTTCTTGCACGCGCTCGTCGTGACGACGACTGCGGGGAACAACACTGCGACTGCGAACAAAAGACGCTTCATCTTTCCTCTCCCTTGCACCGAGCGTCGCATTGACACTCGCGGGGCGACACTTTACACCCGACGCGTGAAAATCCTAGTCCCTCTTAAGCGCGTCGCCGATCCCGACAACGCGAACAAAATCAAGGTCACGCCGAACAAGATCGAAACCGGGGGACTCGAGTTCAAACCCAATCCGTTCGACGAGTACGCCGTCGAGACCGCGCTTCGTTTGACCGAGAACGGCGCGAACACGAAGGCTCGACTCGGCGAGGTGATCGTCGTCACGTTCGGACCGAAGGACACCGAGACGACGCTGCGCGCGGCGCTCGCGACCGGCGCGGACCGCGCGATTCGCGTGGACGCGACCGACGACGCGCTCGACGGCGATCTCGTCGCGCGTTCGCTCAAGGCGCTCGTCGAAAAAGAAAAACCGGATCTCGTGCTGCTCGGAAAACAAGAAGTCGAAGGCGACGCGAACCAAGTCGGACAGCTCCTCGCGGAGTACCTCGGCTGGCCGCAGGCGACGTTCGCGGGATCGATCAAGAGCGAAGGCGACAAGACGCTCACCGTCGGGCGCGAAATCGACGGTGGGTCGATGGTCGTGAAGGTCACCCTCCCCGCGGTCGTCACGGTCGATCTGCGCATCGTGTCGCCGCACGCCGTGCAGAGCATGCACACGAAGCCCGATCACGCGTACCAAGAAGGCGTGCGCTTCGCGGCGCTCATGGCGATCATGGCGGCGAAGAAGAAGCCGCTCGTCGAGATGAAGGTGTCGGATCTCGCGAGCGACGCGAGTCTGAAGATTCAGTACACGGCGTTCGAGCCGCCGCCGGCGCGCAAAGCGGGCGTGAAGGTGAAGACCGTCGCCG
>Ga0335078_10006669_pt1 | contig 17080 bp, 11 predicted proteins | sample Lox_Sample_32_FD_206711 | JGI IMG/M metagenome (GOLD analysis project Ga0335078, IMG submission 206711) | Soil microbial communities from Loxahatchee National Wildlife Refuge, Florida, United States - Lox_Sample_3.2 | ecosystem: Environmental > Terrestrial > Soil > Wetlands | place: USA... | reverse complement strand
ACCTTGGAAGTCTCGAATTGAGAGCAGCGGCCCCGGATTCGCTGCGCAGAATCCGGGGCCGCTTCAAAGCCAAACCCGAAGGGGAATTTGGATCTGTCGATCCACTGCGGGTGTGAAACACAAATTTCTCAGGAGAGTTCAATGCCGACACAAGTGGAACGAAAATCGAAACGAACGGCCATCGCCGTACTGGCCGCATTGATCACCGCGATGCCCGCGTGGGCTGGAGCGGGCGACGGAGACGCGGCAGCTACGACCAGCGAAGCAGCCGATTTGCAGCCGACGGCAAACGGCGCCGAACCCAGCAAAGAAGCAGCGGCATCGCCGGTCGTGGCCGAACTGGAAGAGTTAAGAGCCAGCGTGCAGCAACAGGCGCGAGAGTTCGCCGAACACAGCAAGGAGCTCGAATCGGAACATATCGCACTCAACGAGGAGCTGGAGCGGATTGCGGCACTCGAAACAAAGCTGGGCGTGGCGCCAGAGCCCGAGGCGGCCCGCGCCTCGATCGCATTGCCGCATGGCGCCGCGCTCGCGTTGAACAACCCGGCAGCAGACCAAACGCAGGCTCAAACGCCGCAGGATTGGTCCACTCGTGTCGGCAACCTGGAGGACCGCTTGAAGACGTTCGGTCCGTTCATGTTCAGCGGCGACTTCCGATTGCGCGACGAGCCTTTCTTCGGCGGTCCCGCCAATCAATCGCTTGTTCAGAATCGCGAAAGATTTCGTTTGAGGTTCAACGTCACCGCCAAGCTGAACCAGGACTTCGCAGGAGGGTTTTCGCTGGCTTCCGGTGACATCAACGATCCCACGAGCACCAACCAGACCGTAACGGGATTCTACACGCGGAAGGCGATCGCAATCGACAAAGCATCGCTGACCTACACGCCGCACCAGTGGCACGCGCTTACACTGATCGGGGGCAAATTCGGATATCCCTGGTACAACACCGAACTCACCTGGGACAAGGACCTGAATCCGGAGGGCGTTGCTGAAACGCTGGCGTGGAATTTCGATTCTGTGCCGCTGCTGAAGAAATTCGCGCTAGTCGGATTCGAACTTCCGTTCAGCCAGGTGGCGCGTACGGCGACCACAGCAAATCAGAGCAGCGTGGCAAGCATAGTGTACGGCGGCCAGCTGCAGACGCAGTGGCAGCTTGCGTCGTGGCTGAAGCTCGGAGCTTACACGGGCTTCTACAACTGGCACGACGCCGACCCAGGAGCGCTCGCTCTGGCGCGAGCGGGCGCGAAGAATCCTCAAACTCCGTTAACGGGATTGTTGCCGTTGGGGACAGGCAACACGGTCCAGAACTCGATTGTGACGACGACGGCGACGAATATCGTCACAGTCGGCGGCACGGCGTATCCCACCGGCGTTACGGCCGTCACAAACGCGCAGTTCGCGTCGAAATTTGGACTCTTCGACTCGATCGCGCGGTTCGATGTGAAGACGGCCTCCGACAAGTGGCCGATCGCGGTGATCGGCGATTTCGTGCAAAACACCGAAGCGTGCGCGAACGTCGATAACATCGCGCCGCCGCCGGTCAGTACGGCGTCGATTACGTACAAACTGACGACGAACTTCCCCTGCGATCCGCGGCAGCGCAAAGGCTATTGGGGTGAATTCCAGGTCGGCCGCGCGCAGAAGAAGGGAGACTGGCAGTTCGATTACACGCGCATGTTCATCGAGCGGGAAGCAGTCCTTTCGAATTTCGACTACAGCGATATTCGTCAGGGCAGCAACGTGACCGAACATCGCGCGATGGTGATCTACGAGGTTCACCCAAACGTCCAGCTTTCGTGGACGGGCCTCTTCGGCCGGCCCCTAAATCTCGGCAGCACGAAACCGCCCGAGGATTGGCTAAAGCGGCTGCAATTAGATGTGGTCTACACGTTCTAAGAGGAGAGACATGAAAACGCGAATCTCGAAAATACAAGCCGCTCTTCTCACTGGGGTCGCCGCGATTTTGATCTTGGGCGTGCGAGCGCATGCCCAAAATCAGGTGACCCTTCTCAACGTCTCGTACGATCCCACGCGGGAACTCTACGAAGACTACAACAAGGCGTTTACGCAGTACTGGAAGGCCAAGACGGGGCAGACGGTCGTGATCCAGCAATCGCACGGCGGTTCCGGAGCTCAATCGCGAGCGGTGATCGATGGATTGCAAGCGGACGTAGTGACTCTGGCGCTTGCCTACGACATCGACGCCATCTCCGAAAAAGCCAAGCTGCTGCCGGCAAACTGGCAATCGCGTTTACCAAACAGCAGCACACCCTATACCTCCACCATCGTCTTCCTAGTCCGCAAGGGAAATCCCAAGAACATCAAGGATTGGGACGACGTAGTGAGACCGGGAATCTCAGTCGTAGTGCCGAATCCCAAGACCTCGGGAGGCGCTCGCTGGGCCTATCTGGCGGCCTGGGGCTACGCCTACCTGAAGTCCGGGAAGAATGACTCCGCAGCGAAGGACTTCATCACCAAGCTCTATAAGAATGTTCCCGTGCTCGATTCCGGGGCGCGCGGCTCGACGACGACATTCGTCGAGCGAGGCATCGGCGACGTTCTGCTGGCTTGGGAAAACGAAGCGCTGCTTTCGGTGAAGGAACTGGGACTGGATAAGTTTGAAGTCGTAGTTCCGTCCCAAAGCATCTTGGCCGAGCCCCCCGTGTCCGTCGTAGATCAGGTTGTCGACAAGAAAGGGACGCGAACCGTCGCCGAAGCATACCTGCAGTACCTCTACTCACCCGAAGGACAAGAGATCGCAGCTCGCAATTTTTACCGGCCGCGGCTTGAGTCCGTAGCCAAGAAATACGCCTCGACATTCCCGAAAGTAAAGCTGTTCACTCTCGCGGACGTTGCGGGCGATTGGCACAAGGCGCAGGCGACTCACTTCGCCGACGGAGGCGTCTTCGACCAAATCGATCAACCGAAGTAGTTGCAAAGCTAACGAAGCGGACAGAAGGGGAATCAGATGGCGATTCGATTGAAACAGAGGAGCATCATACCGGGCTTCGGTCTGGCCCTGGGTTACACGCTGTTCTATCTGTGCCTGATCGTACTGATTCCTCTTTCCGCGACGTTTCTCAAGACTTCGAAGCTGACCTGGCATCAGTTCTTGCATGTCGCGCTTTCTCCGCGCGCGATAGCCTCTTATCGCTTGAGCTTCGGCGGATCGCTGATCGCCGCCTTCATCAATCTGTTTTTCGGAGTACTCGTCGCGTGGGTGCTGGTGCGTTACGAGTTTCCTGCGAGGAAACTGTTCGACTCGCTAGTTGACCTGCCGTTCGCATTGCCGACCGCCGTTGGAGGAATCGCACTGACGACGATCTATGCGCCGAACGGCTGGCTAGGACGGCCTTTCGCGGCGCTCGGCATTCATACCGCCTACTCGCAACTCGGAGTGGTAATCGCGATGACGTTCATCGGTTTGCCATTCGTGGTGCGGACAGTTCAGCCGGTGCTTGAGGATCTGGATAAAGAACTCGAAGAGGCGGCAGCGAGCCTCGGCGCGGGGCGCTGGCTGACGTTTCGGCATGTCCTGTTGCCTTCCGTTCTTCCCGCCGCGCTGACTGGATTCGCGCTCGCGTTTGCACGGGCCGTCGGTGAATACGGCTCGGTGATCTTCATTGCGGGCAATATGCCGATGCGCACGGAGATCACACCGCTGCTGATCATTACAAAGCTGCAGGAATACGACTACACCGCGGCCACGGCCATCGCCGTAGTCATGCTGGTGGCGTCGTTCGTCTTGCTGCTGGCGGTGAACGGTCTTCAAAGATGGAGTGGTCGCCAGCGCTCGGACGACCCGGCTCTCGGCGCGGGTCCGTCCTCTCGGGATTGCCAACCAGTTCTGGTTCGGGAGGCAAACCGGTAGCGCGGACGTGTTACGCCACCGGGGGAATTCTCTATGGCCACATCGATACCGTGGGAGAAACAAACAACGCATGGCCGTCCGAGCGCCGCGACGAGAGCGATTTCCGAACCGGCCATCCTGCGCTGGCTGTTGACCGGCGCAGCACTGATTTTTCTTGGCGCGTTTCTGTTCCTGCCGCTCGCTGTCGTGTTCGGTACGGCATTCCAGAAGGGGCTTCGCTTCTACATCGATAGCCTCAAAGATCCTGACGCATTGGCGGCAATCAAACTGACGCTGACCGCGGCGGGCGTCGCCGTTCCCATGAATTTGATTTTCGGCGTCGCAGCGGCGTGGGCGATCGGAAAATTTGAGTTTGCGGGCAAGAGCGTGCTGATCACGCTGATCGATTTGCCGTTTTCGGTTTCGCCGGTCGTATCCGGCCTGATTTACGTGCTGCTATTCGGCCTGCAAGGCCTGCTGGGACCGTGGCTGCTCGCCCATGACGTTCGAATCATCTTCGCGGTGCCCGGAATCGTGCTCGCGACGATTTTCGTGACGTTTCCGTTTGTGGCACGCGAGCTGCTGCCGATGATGCAGGCGCAAGGAAACGACGAAGAAGAGGCGGCGCTGACGCTGGGCGCGGGCGGCTGGCAGACGTTTTTTCGTGTGACGGTGCCAAATGTGAAGTGGGCGCTTCTGTACGGCGTGATTTTGTGCAATGCGCGGGCCATGGGCGAGTTTGGCGCGGTCTCGGTCGTGTCAGGGCACATTCGCGGCCTCACGAACACGATGCCGCTGCATATCGAAATTCTCTACAACGACTACCAGTTCGTCGCGGCGTTCGCTGTGGCATCGCTTTTGGCGCTTCTCGCACTATTGACGCTGGTCATCAAGAGCATCGTCGAATGGCAGGCAAGGCAGCAGCCCGCAGAGCAGGCCACTGCAAGCGAGGAGACACTGCAATGAGCATCTCCGTGCGAGACATCAGAAAGAACTTTGGACACTTCACAGCGCTCGAAGGCGTGAGCCTGGAGATCCCGGACGGCCAATTGGTCGCGTTGCTCGGCCCCTCGGGCTCCGGGAAGACGACGCTCTTGCGAATCATCGCCGGATTGGAATTTCCGGATTGTGGAACGGTGCAATTCGATGGCCGGGATATCACGGACCACTCAACAGGCGAACGGCGCGTCGGATTTGTTTTCCAACACTACGCGCTTTTTCGGCACATGACCGTCTTCGAGAACATCGCTTTCGGCTTGCGCGTGCGGCCGCGAAGGATTCGTTTGTCGAATGAGCAAATTCGGGTGAAGGTGAACGAGCTGCTCAGGCTGATTCAGATGCAGAATCAGGCGCAGCGGTATCCGTCGCAGCTTTCCGGCGGCCAACGGCAGCGTGTAGCGCTCGCGCGGGCGCTGGCGGTTGAGCCACGCATCTTGCTGCTCGACGAACCGTTCGGTTCGCTCGACGCGAAGGTACGAATGGAATTGCGACGCTGGCTTCGGCAATTGCACGACGAAGTGCACGTTACAAGCGTCTTCGTCACGCACGATCAGGACGAGGCGCTGGAAGTTTCCGATCGCATCGCTGTGATGAATGAAGGGCGCATCGAGCAAGTGGGCACGCCCGATGAGGTCTACAACCGCCCTGGGAGCCCGTTCGTCTACAACTTCCTCGGCAACGTGAATCTGTTTCACGGCAGAGTAGACAACGACAAGACTTACATCGAGGAATCGGCCACCGGAAATCTCGTTTTTGTGCGGCCCCACCTGCTCGACATCACGCGCCAGCCCTACGGCTCGAATTATTTCCGCGCCACAACGAAACACATCAGCGCGGCGGGTCCAGTGGCCAAGATCGAAGCCGTGACGGAATGGGGCGCGCCCGTTCACATCGAGATGTCGCAAGAACGGCTACGCGATCTTCAACTCGTCAAAGATGAGGTCGTCTTCATCGTTCCAAAAGAGGTCGCCGTGTTTCGAAAGAATGGAACGGCGTGAGTGAGTAATTCGAGGTCGATCAATCTCCCCCCACCCCCGAATCCCGGTTCCGGCGTTACCTGCAGACCGGGGTTCACCCTTTTGGCAGCGCACGTGTACGTCCCAGCGAACTTGAAAGACCAGTCGCCAGCGTATCGATGCAGCTCATTTGTTAGAAACCTATTGTACGATACGCTCGTCTTTATCAGTTCGGATGCCAAATGGGCGCACGGTGCTTTGGGGGGACCAATGACTCGGGGTTCGGCTCTTGTCGTGTGTTTTCTCTTCGCTTCAATTAGCTCGGTTTCCGCGCAGGTCAAGGACTACAAGCCGGTCACCCAACAAATGCTCTTGAATCCCAGCCCGGACGACTGGCTGATGTACAGCCGCACGTACGACGCGTTCCGCGACAGTCCGCTTCGGCAGATCAACAAGAAGAACGTGAGCCAGCTTCGCATGGCGTGGGTGCGGGGATTGGGCGAAGGCGTCACTGAAACGATCCCTATTGTTCACGATGGCGTGATGTACGTGATCGCGCCGGGCGGCATCATCGATGCGGTCGACGCTACGAACGGCGATTTGATCTGGGAGTACAAGCGCGAGTTCAAGAATTCTTCGCTCGGGGGCGTCGAACGAACGAAGGCCCTCGCGATCTATGACGATATGGTTTATTTCACGGCGGTTGATGGATACGTCGTGGCGCTCGACGCTCGCACTGGGAAGGTCCGCTGGGAAACGTACAAAACCGAAACGCAAAATACCTCCGGTGCGATCGTGGTCGACGGCAAGGTGATCTCCGGCGGCACATGCGGCAAGGGCAGCGACACCTGTTTCATTGAAGCGGATGACGCCGAAACCGGCCAGAAGATCTGGCGATTCTTTACTGTGGCGCATCCGGGCGATCCCGGTTTCGCGTCATGGAACCAAGCGGACAATTCGCAATCGATGGCGTCCACGTGGGGAATGCCCGGGAATTTCGATCCGGTGCGCAAGGTTCTGTATTGGGGCGTCGCGAATCCCATGCCCGACCAGCGGACGTTGCGTCACGGTGGCGATCCGGACGGCACCTCTCGCAAGACTCCGTCCGATCTGTACAGCAATTGCACGCTGGCTCTCGATCCCGCGACCGGCAAGCTCATCTGGTATTACCAGCACCTCCCGGGCGACGATTGGGACTCCGATCACACGCATGAGCGGACGCTTGCGCGCGTGGCTTTCAACCCCGATCCGAAATTCGTGAAATGGATCAATCCGGATGTCCCGCGCGGCTCACTGCACGACATCGCCGCGATGGTTTCAGAAAGCGGCGCGATCTTCGTTCTCGATCGCAACGACGGCAAATTTCTGTGGGCCACGCCGTTTCCCTATGATGATCCGAATGCCGTGCTCTCGGATATCGACGTGAAAACTGGCCAAACCACTTTGAACTGGAACATCGTGTTCAAGCATCCCGGCGATCACCACGTCACCTGCTTCTGGAACACGCGCAGCTACTGGCCGACGGCCTACCACCAAGCGAACAACTCTCTGTACGTCCCATACACGGACAATTGCCGCGATCTAACCACTCCCAGTCCTGGCGTCAAAGGCGGTTGGACTGTAATTCCCCGCCCCGGCTCTGATCCGAACGCGCTCACCGGAATCTCGAAAATTAATTTATCGACCGGCGAGCAGATGCGATTCGACATCGGCCGCGCTCCCGGCAACGGCGCGATGCTGACGACGGCAGGCGGCCTCGTATTTCACGGCGACATCAGCCGACGATTCCGCGCTTTTGACGTCGATACTGGCAAGAAACTGTGGGAGGCGATTCTCGGAGGCAACATTTCAGTCAGCACCATCACGTACGCCGTCAATGGAAAGCAGTACATTTGCGTGATGACTGGTTACAATCTAAAGATGCCGGAGCTGAGCGCGGAGGTGCCAAACATGAAAACTCCGACCGGGCACAATGCGATCTACGTCTTTGCTTTGCCGTAACCTAGGTCGTGCCATGGCCGTCTAAATTTGCGGCAGTGATCGGATCCGGTGTATACATGGTTCGGGTTTTGGGCACAAAACGGAGCGACTGAAAACCATGAAAATCAATAGGCGCAAACTGCTCTCGTTGATCGGCATTTCTCCCGCGGTTTTGGCTGGCTCACCAGCCGTCGCGGAGCAGAGCAAGAAGAAGCCGGCCCCAAAATCCGGCGAGGCCAAGATCGAGACTCTCAATCCCAAGGGCCTACCGCCCCCGATTCAGCTCATTCCCATGGCGCCGCGCCTTTCGAGCCTTGACGGTAAGACGATTTTCTTGGTGTCTGACGGCTTCGCCGGCGCCGATCGCTTCCTGAACCAGATCGCCATCTGGTTCCAGAAGAACATGCCCAGCGTGAAGACGGTATACCGCCTGAAAGCTGGGTCGTATTTCGACGACGACCCCAAGCTAACGGCGGAAATGAAAGCCAGCGGTAACGCCATGATCATGGCGTACGGCCATTGAAGCACCTGCACACCAGCGACCGTCGGTCACTGCGCACAAGTTGAGAAAATGGGGCTCCCTACCGCCCCCCTGGTTACGATCGCCTTCAAGGATCTCGCCAAGACCAACGCCGCGAACCGCGGCATGCCCGGCGAGCGCATCTGCTTCCTCCCTCACCCCATGACGAACAAGACGGACGAGGAGATGTACGCCGTTCTCGGAGGCAACGACCCCGTCACGAATAAGCCGCTGATGCCGGAAATCATAGACGCGCTCACCAAGCCGCTCACGGCCGAAGAGCAAAAGAGCGGCCAGGTTACCCCGGACATCGGCCCGCCCACCTACGCGGGCACTCAGGATGAGCTGCAGCGCCTGTACTGCGACAACAACCTGACCGACTTCATGCCCATCATCCTGCCCACCGCGGAAAAGGTGGAAGAGATGCTCAAGGGCACGAGCCATAAGCCTGACGAGGTTATCGGGACATTGAGCGCCGCCCGTGGAGCTCAACCCTCGTGGTCCTTCACGGTCAAGCACGTGGCCATCAATGCCGTCATGGCCGGCGCGAGCCCGGAGTACCTGCCCGTCATTCTGGCCATCGCCTCAACCGAGCAGCCCGCCCTGTTTAGTTCCACGTCGTCGTTCTCCCGGATGCTGCTGCTGAATGGCCCCATCTCCGATCAGATCAAGATGAACTACGGCATCGGCGCGATGGGTCCGTTCGCCGAGCCCAATGCTGTGATTGGCCGCGCATGGACGATCCTTTCGAAAAACCTCGGCGGCTGCGGCATGCCCGGACTCAGCTACATGGGCACTCTGGGATCCAACTTCAATTACAACAACATCTGCATCGCAGAAACGGAAAACAAGCTCCCGGACGGCTGGAAGCCGTTCCACGTGCAAAAGGGCTTCAAGCCGGACGAAAGCGTGGTCAGCGTCTTCAGCGGCTGGAGCCTGAACAACGTCGCTTGGTTCCCCAACATGCCCTACCACGAACTGATCAAGAACTGGCTGACGCATTTCTTCTCGTTCGGCACCAGCGCCGCCACGCTGCTGCTCGATCCAACCGTCGCCCGCGAGGCGAAGCAAAAGGGATACAACTCGAAGGAAGAGTTAAGCGATTACTGGTCGAAAAACTCGAAGACGCCGGCGTGGCTCTACTGGGACACGCACAAGAACGAGTTGAAGCAGGCGCAGGCGGGCGTCGAGCCGTACGCCTCTTATCTGAAGATGGGCGACGGCGAGATTCCGTTCCAGCGCTTCTACCGCCGCGGCCGTCCGGGCGCGCCGCCCGATCCCAACCCCAAGTCCTCCATTGAGGTAATCGTGCTCGGCGGAGAAACGAACACGTACTGGGCCGGCGGCGATTTCAGCTACGTCACCAGTGCGTCAATCGACAAGTGGCGCTAGCCGGGGGGCTCGAGAGTCTTCACTTCTACCGCGACTTTGAGCGTGTGACTTCCTCCGCCTAGAATTACGCCGCGCAGTGGGGTCGCGTCCGGGAAGTCGCGACCATAGGCGAGCACAATGTGCTCGTTCTCTACCAACAAATCGTTCGTGGGATCGAACTCGACCCAGCCGAGTTCCGCTCCGCACCAAGCGGACACCCAGGCATGGCTCGCGTCGCTGCCGGGCCGCGCGCTTTCGCTCTGATCCGAGCGCGTGTGGACGTAGCCCGAAACATACCTCGCGGGCAGGCCCAGGCCCCGCAAGCCCGCAATCATCAAGTGCGCGAAGTCCTGGCAGACGCCCTGGCGCAGCGTGAGAACCTCCGAAACTCGAGTCGAGACATTCGTCAGATTCGGGGTATAGGTGAAGTCTCTATGAATCCGAGCTGTTAGGTCCCGCAACGCTGCGATGATTGGGCGCCCGCCCGCAAAAGATTCAGCCGCGTATTCCGTCGACGTCTCCCCGGGAAACGCAAGCGGCGAGGCGTAGACGAATTCGGCAACGTCCGGAGGAACGGGAAAACCGTCGTTGCGCATCGCGTCGCGGATTTCTTCCCACGGCGGTCCGTCTCCGGAAACCGAGGTTCGGGACACATCCACCTGGGCTTCGAGCGTGACATCGAACAGGCCGTGCATGGCCTCCACGGCCACAAAGTGGACTGCATTGCCGAAATGATCCTGGAAAGCCTCAATTCGCGCAGGCTGTGGCGTGATCGATAGTGTCTGGCTCACGGGATGTTGTCCCGCAATCTCGGGCGGCGTCAAACGGAGCAGATGCAAGCCGATATCCACCGGCGTGCGATAGCCGTAATGCGTTTCGTGGCGAACCGCGTATCGGGTCACAGCTTCACCTCCGCCGAGACTGGAGCTGAGATCGAGAAAGGCACCGCTGCCGGCCGCTGTGCGGAAAGCCCCATGGATCTTGCGGGTGCGATGTGACTGAAGAAGACCCGGGTGATCGAATCGGAAAGCTCCATCAAACAGGCGACCGCTCGGTCGAGCAGATCGAAGAGCTCCTCTTCGCGCACCTCCATGTCGCTCGCATGGGAAATCTCCAGCGGAAAATGCTGGACGGCTTCGATCAGCGAAGTCAGACTCGATGTCTCAACCAAATCGCGACCATCGCCTTGTTCCCGAAGGCGGCTGGAAATCTGCAAAAGTTGATAGAGAAGTGCTCGCGGATTGCTGCGGTCGGCCAGGACGAATGCGAGAGCCTGCGCGTAATAGATCTCGGCCGGATACTGGGCGATGTAGGCGTTAATCGAATCGCAGAGCTCGAGAGACAATCGCAAGCCGGCCTCCACCTGGCTGGCGGGCCCCATCATCACACCGCTGACCGCCTGCGCGCAGGCGACGCCTCGTTCGATGCGGCGTCCAACATCGAGAAATCGCCAGGCGGCCCCGCGCACCATGTTCTCGGCCGCGAGGCCAGAGAAAGCGGCAATATGCTCGAGCAATATGGTCATGCTTTCGAGCAGGCGGCCCGGTTCACGCGAGCTGTGGTCGAAGTGCCATTCGGCGGTGTTCGTGAGCCGCTGCAGCGATCGCCACATGTCGAGCGAGAGCCGGTCGCGGGAAGCAAGCGTGAGCCGACGGATTCCGTCGACGCACATACGCATTGGCGCCTTTCCTCCAGCGGCCGCGGCGATGCCGTCCAAGAACTTTGCTGCGTACACGGGAGCCGCGGTGATCTCCGGTTCGATCCAACCCGTGCGTTTGAGCGCTCCGGCAAGGCGCTTTAATTCTGCTTGGTGCCGCGCGCCCAACCCCCCGGAAGCAATTCGGTCAAGAGCGGCCACGAATTGCCGCAGGCCCGCGTCGAGCCGCTCGACGTAACGGCCCAGCCAGAAAAGATCGTCGGCCGTGCGGCTGCGCAAGCAAACATCCGTTCGTGCGATTTGCAACGCGGGCGGAGGAGAGATAACCGCAGGGACGTGGATATCCGCGGTCTGTTCGGACAGGACCCAAGTGTCTTTGATCGCGTCGCTGTGCCGGAGCATGTTGCGATAGATGGAGTCGCCAGTCACGATGCGCGCGCTGCCGCCGGGCAAAGCGTACCACTCGCCTTCGTGCCACACCGCCATGACGCGCAGGACGACGGGCTTGGGAACCAAACGCTCGGCCTCGTGCGCCTTCACTTCGTGCGCGAGGCATGGCGTGACGCTTGGAGCCATCCTCTCGCGGGCCACAAAGCGCTCGGGATACTGCAGCAGGCGCGCCTCGAATTCGGCGCGCTTCCCCTTCGACAGCAGCGCCGGTTCGACAGGCACAGGATCGGGATCGAAAACGTTGTGCAACGCAAACTGATCCAAGGCCTCGCGCACTTCGGCGAGCGGCCCCTTCTGGCCGCACCACCACGTGGTCACCGCGGGAAGGAGCAGGTCCTGGCCGAGCAAACGCTTGGCGAGATTCGGGAGAAACGGCGTAAAGGCCGGCGATTCGACAAGCGCCGTTCCCGGCATGTTCAGAAGCGCCACATTCTGGTGGCGAGCAGCTTGCACCAAGCCGGCAACGCCCAGCGCGGAATCTTCGCGGAGCTCGAGCGAGTCGCAGTAATCACCGTCGACGCGGCGGTAAATTGCGTCGACCTTGGTGAGGCCTCCAAGCGTCTTGAGATAGACGCAATCGCCGCGAACCGCGAGGTCGCTGCTCTGGACGAGCGTGATCCCGAGGGCGCGGGCGAGAAAGACGTGCTCGAAATAGGCGTCGTTGTAAGGACCGGGCGTGAGCAGCGCGACTTGCGGCGTCTCCGTGGAGCCGCCACCCGTGGCGCGCAGGCTCGATCGCCACAGCTCGATAAAGGAATCCAACCGGCGCACGGGCGCGGAGCGGAAAACCTCCGGAAACGTGCGGGCCAAGACGGTGCGCTTGTGAAGCGCGTAACCGGCGCCCGAAGGCGCTTGCGTGCGGTCCGCGAACACGCGCCACTCGCCATTTGGCAGGCGAACCATATCGGCTGCGTAGAAATAGAGGCGCGGCACTCCGCGCGGCGGCTCTACGTGTCGCAGAGGACGCAAGAATTCCGGATTGCCATAAATCAAGTAGGGCGGAAGCAATCCTTCGTCGATAAACCGCTGCGGACCGTAGAGGTCCCCGAGAATCATCTCGAGCAACCGGGCCCGCTGCACCAAACCATCGGCGATTGTGTGCCATTCCGATTCGGGAAGAATGAGCGGAAGCAAGTCGAGAGAGGGTGCCGCAGAAGTGGGGTGGGCCTCCGGCAGCGCGACGATTTCATCGTCGGCCATCTGAATCGAGGCGCGCGCCAGCTTCTCAGCAAGCTGCTCGGAAGTCAGCGAAAAGACCGTTTCCATCAGGCCGCGCCAGTGCGGCCGGATGGCGCCGGTTCCGGTGACCATTTCGTCGTACTGCGAACTCACGCCTCACCCCTTGCATCATTGTCGTTCACAAGCGGCAAGTATTGCGCGCAAAAGTTCACGGCTTCGCATCTCTATGCACGTGGCTGACCCGGCGCAAATCGAGCGTCAGGGGATGCTCTCCGCCAGTGACCTCGACCTTTGGAAATTGACTTCCCGGCGTGTGCCCGAACGGAAAGAACCGCGCGCGGCGCCGTGTCTCGGCCTCGTTGGCATTCACTGGAAAACGCGTGTAATTGAGACCTCCGGGATGCACCACATGGTACGTGCAGCCGCCGACCGACCGATTGTTCCACGTGTCGAAAAGGTCGAAAACCAAAGGCGTATCCACCGGAATCGTGGGATGCAGGGCACGCGGCGGCTGCCATGCGCGATACCGTATGCCCGCCACGTACTCTCCCTGCCGTCCGGTGGCGCGCAGCGGAACCGCGCAGCCATTCAGCACCAGCTGATGCCTTTCGCCTGTCGCGCCTTCAATCTTCACCTGCATTCGTTCAAGCGAACTATCCACAAAGCGAGCTGTGTTGCCGAGAGAGGCTTCTTCGCCCAGAACATGCCATGGTTCGAGGGCGTGGCGCAGCTCGATCTCGATGCCCCGGTACGCAACTTTGCCAATTAGAGGAAAGCGGAATTCGTGATGCGGGTCGAACCAACCGGACTCGAACGGATAGCCGGCGTTCCGCAATTCGCCAAGGACATCCGCGAAATCATTGGCCACGAAGTAAGGGAGCATGAAATCGTCATGGAGGCGCGTGCCGTATCGCGCGAGCGCCGCGCGGTACGGATTCTGCCAAAGCATCGAAATCAGGCCGCGAAGAAGCAGTTGTTGCGCCAGACTCATGCGGGGATGCGGCGGCATCTCGAACGCGCGCAGCTCAAGCAAACCGCGACGGCTCGAAGCGCTATCAGGCGAATAGAGTTTGTCGATGCAAAATTCGGCGCGGTGCGTGTTTCCGGTGACGTCCACGAGGACATCGCGCAGAGCGCGGTCGGGCAGCCAGGGCAGGTTCGATTGGGCCTCGTCCAGCGCCTTGAATGCGATTTCGAGCTCATAGGTGGCGTCGTCACGGCCCTCATCGACGCGTGGATGCTGGCTGGTGGGCCCGATGAACAACCCTGAAAAAAGGTACGAAAGGGACGGATGGTTGTGCCAATAGCCCACCAAACTCTTCAGCAGGTCCGGACGGCGAAGCAGAGGCGAGTCCGCAGGGGTGGGGCCTCCTACGACGAGATGATTTCCGCCCCCAGTGCCGACGTGAGTTCCGTCGAGCAAGAACTTTTCGGCGACGAGTCCAACAGCGCGCGCTTCTTCGTAGACTACATGAGTGTTCGACACCAACTGGTCCCACGAAGCGGCGGGATGGACGTTTACCTCGATCACGCCGGGATCGGGAGTGACCGATAGATGCAAGAGGCGCGGGTCAACCGGCGGCGGGTAGCCCTCGATCACAACAGGTTGCGCGAGTTGTACAGCCACGTCTTCAACCGCTGCTGCGAGATCGAGATAGTCCTCCGCGAGTTCGACCGGCGGCATGAAGATATGAAGCAATCCGCCCCGCACCTCCACACACAAAGCAGTGCGGACCACGCTCGAATCGGACTGCCCAGGAAGAGGCCTCAACGGGACCTGCTCGCGCCTGCCTATATCTCGCTCGCCCTGATGAGCGAACGCCTGTGCCGCGCGGTCGGCTTCGGGCTCTGAAATTCGAAAGCGCTGGCGCGTCGGAAGCGGCTGCCGCGGCGACATCAAATCCTGCTCATAGATGTAAGGATAATCGCTCTCGGTGACCCAAGGCAGCGAATCGAGAGGCAACCGGTATCCCATCGGCGAATCGCCGGGCAGGAGATACATGCGCCCCGGGCGGAAGAACCACGGACCGGATTTCCACGTGCGGTCGTGGCCATCTTCGGCCCGTCGCAACGGAATCGCGAAGCCGACGACATGCGAGAGCCCCTGCTCGAAAACTTGCGCCAGTCGTGCGCGTTCAAGCGGATCTTTCAGTTCGCTCTTGAGCGGATCAACGTTTGCGGGCAGACGGCGCTCTTTCCAAAGGTAGTACCAGGCGTCTTCGTAACCGGGCAGGCAAAATGTGGGATCGAGGCGCAGTGTCTCAGCAAGACGCGTAATGAAGCGACAGGAATCATCGGAGCGCAGCGCGAAATTCGGTTTTTCGTCCGCGGCGAACAGCTCTTTGTCCTGCCAAATCGCCTCGCCGTCTCTGCGCCAGTGGCAACCGAGCGCCCAGCGCGGCAACTGCTCGCCGGGATACCACTTGCCCTGCCCATAATAAAGCAAATATCCGGATGCAAACCGGTCGGCGAGCCGCCGCAGAAGCTTGCCGGCGTAGGTTCGCTTGCTGGGTCCCAACGCTTCGGTATTCCACTCCGCTCCATCTGGATCGGCTGCGGCAACGAAGGTTGGTTCGCCGCCGAGCGTCAAGCGCACGTCGTGCGCAGCTAAGTCGCGATCCACTCGCGCGCCGAGCGCAACGAGTCTCGACCAATCGAGCTCTGCGTAGGGGCGCGTGACGCGCGGAGTCTCCCTCACTCGCCGCACCGTCATCTCATGACGCAGCGTGCTTTCGCACGGTTCGAGCAGGCCTGAGATCGGCGCGGCGCTCTGCGGGTCCGGCGAACAGGCAAGCGGAATATGGCCTTCTCCGGCGAGAAGTCCGGACGTAGGGTCGAGGCCGATCCAGCCCGCGCCGGGCAGATAGACTTCGCACCACGCGTGCAGATCGGTGAAGTCGTGGCTGGGTCCAGCCGGGCCCTCAAGCGGCTTCTGATCGGGAACGAGCTGGATCAAGTAGCCCGAAGCAAACCGCGCGGCAAGTCCGAGCCGCCGCAAAATTTGCACCAGAAGCCACGCGGTGTCGCGGCAAGAACCCTCACGCTTTTCCAAGGTCTCTTCCGGCGTCTGCACGCCGGGCTCCATGCGGATCACGTAGCGAGTCTGCTGCTGCAGCCGGCGATTGAGAGCAACCAGAAAATCGATCGTGCGAACCGGATCGCGGTTCACCCCTTGCAGGAACTTTTCGAGCAAAGGACCCGACGGCTCGACCCGTCGAAACGGGGCCAGTTCCGACTCGAGCGTTTCGTCGTAGGAAAACGGATACTGCTCGGCTTCCGCGTCGAGGAAAAAATCAAACGGATTGATGATCGCCATATCCGCGATCAAGTCCACCGTAACGGCGAACCGATCCGTTTTTTCCGGGAAAACAAGGCGGGCCAGATAATTTCCCTGCGGGTCCTGCTGCCAGTTCAAGAAATGCGTCGAGGGCTCGACCCGAAACGAATAAGCCAGCACGGGTGTGCGCGCATGTGGCGCCGGCCGCAGCCGCACAGTCTGCGGACCGAGTTCCACTGGCCGCTCGTAGCGATATTCGGTGCGATGAAAGAGGGCGACTTCGATGCTCACACTACACCCCTTGGGGTACATGCCGGGAACCAGCGCTTGCGCCCTCAGCCCGCTCGGCGCACAGTCCACCGCAGCAGCCCGTTCATCGGGCTGGGTAACTACTCTAAAGGCCGCCAGAACGGCGCGGGCAATGAAAAATTGAATCGGATCGATTCGAAATTCCGTCAGACTCGGGGCGGCGTCTCTCTCTGCGCTGCCAGCAGGACGCTTCCCTTACGATCGCGAGGAATCGGCATTGCTGGGCGAGTCGCTAAGCCGGCTCAATTGCTGCTTGTCGCGGGATGGTTCTTGAGGAAGTCGTGCACGTCGGGCATCGCGGGGGCAGAAGGATTCGTCGACGTTCCCGAATGCGTCTTGTCCATTGGGGGATGTACGAACTGGCCGTCGCTGGGTTGGCCGTTGACGACGAGCCAGCCGTTTCCGCGGCGCTGAAGTGAATAGACCATCGCCATGCTCGTGCCGCCCTGCTTGACGCGGAATGTTGCGTTTGCCTGCGCCTGATCTCCGGTGACGCTCACAGAATCGACGCTCATGTCCATTGCGGACATGT
>Ga0335078_10006668_pt1 | contig 17082 bp, 16 predicted proteins | sample Lox_Sample_32_FD_206711 | JGI IMG/M metagenome (GOLD analysis project Ga0335078, IMG submission 206711) | Soil microbial communities from Loxahatchee National Wildlife Refuge, Florida, United States - Lox_Sample_3.2 | ecosystem: Environmental > Terrestrial > Soil > Wetlands | place: USA... | reverse complement strand
CAAGCGCGGAATCTTTTTGAGATGATCGCCTATCTTCAAAAGATCGAAGGCACCGTGCTCGAAGTCCGCGCCAGTAACGCGGTTGCGGCCTGACGCCCTTTTCTGTTCTTGTCCCTATGCTTGAGCCGGGGGGATTCGACCGGTGGCTCGCATCGCATGGCTGCCGCCATGCGCCATCCAGCGAACTCTCGACCCTCTCCCAGCCCGTTTTCCCACGCAGGTCTCGGCCTCGATACAGGCCGGGTTTCTTCGCCGTCTCGAGCGGATCGAGCGGTTGTGACCGCCTCGATCATCAGGGAGTCCGGGGTCAGACGGAAGCAGTAGAGATTATTTTTGGCTTTCGTATGGCCCCAGGCACAGCATGGACATAATAAACCTGTGTAACGTTCCCTCTGTCCCCAGGTTCCCACCAGGTTCCCACCGGATAGCAGCAATCAGCCAGCTTTCATTGCCGAACCTGATGTCGCCGGCATTTGGGCATTTGGATTGCCCGGCATTTCGTGGTACTCTAAAGATATCGAGATCACGGTCGAGGTTCCCGACGACTTCGCGGCGCCGTTGTTGCCGCCCGGAGAGGACCCTGCCCGCGCCGCGCTCGAGGCGCTGGCCCTCCAGGCCTTCCGGGAACGCCGTCTGACCGGTTTTCAGGTCCGCATGCTGTTAGGTATTTCCTCGCGCTACGAGCTCGACGGATTTTTGAAGGAGCACGCGATCGAGAAGTACACGGCCGAGGATTTTGAACACGACCTGGAGACGCTCAGCACAGGCTCGGATAAGGCCGGTCATCCCGCATGATTGTCGTCGCCGACTCCTCTCCCCTCCATTATCTGGTCCTCATTCACGCGGCAGATGTCCCCCCCACTCTTTACACGCAGGTGCTCGCGCCAAAGATGGTCATGGATGAGTTGCGAGGGGCAGGGGCGCCGGCGGCAGTCGCCGCGTGGATCGCTCACCCGCCCTCATGGCTGGAAGTTCATCCGGACCCGCCCCTCGATCCGACTCTTGCCCGCCTCGACCCCGGCGAGTGCGCCGCCCTTAGCCTTCCGCTCTTGGTTCACGCCGACCGCCTCCTGATCGATGATTGGGATGGCCGCGCCGAAGCCCAAAGCCGTCATCTCTTCGTAATTGGCACTTTGGGCGTTCTGGCCAGGGCGCATCAACTGCAATTGCTCGATTTTGATGTGGCGCTCGCCCGGCTCTCTCAAACCAATTTCTACCTCTCCAAACAGCTTATTGATTCCATCCGGCGCTGGTTGTCGCTCGGTAAAAACCAGCCGTAATGCTGCTCCACGCATCTTTGGTCTTGCATCCCCAAGTTGTAATTACCGAGCCCCGTCTCCCGTGTCCCGGCTGGGACCCGTCCGACCGTCTTCCAGCCCGTTTTCCCAAGCGGGTCTCGGCCTCTATTCGCGAGGGGTTTCTTCACCGTCTCGAGTTGATCGAGCGGACGTGAAGCCTCAATCATCAGGGAGTATGGGGTCAGACGGAACGCAGTAGAAGATTATAGCAAGGGTAGCGCATCTATAACGACGTCGGCCGCGCACGAGGGGATTTTCGATTCTTAACAAAGTATGGCGAAGGATGTATCATAAAAACCATGCCCTTTGTCAACTCGTTGGAGAGAGCGATTCATTTCTCCAAGCATGGTCACGAGTTCGGCGTTGGCACTGAGCAAGAGTACGAACATATGGCTGACTCCTTTATGTTCGGCGGCATGACGCCTCCAACTCAGGAATGCACGCGTCCTAATTTGGTGGATCGTCTAAGGTTCAACGGCACAAATCGCCATTTTGGAGTAGCTTGTGTCGCCCCGGTATTCATCAGGACGTTTTACCGTGTAAGGCCAGCGAAAATTGCCCGGCATGGTGGTCCTAACTTGTTTTTTGCCTTCGAGTGCGGACGGGTAAACCTATGAGATATCGCTGCCCAGTATGCATGTACGGTGCGCTGCCGTACCCGCCGACCGACTACCACATTTGTCCGTGCTGCGGCACTGAGTTTGGGAACGACGACAAGGACTTCAGCCACGAGCAGTTGCGCGAAATGTGGATCGGAAGTGGCGCGCATTGGTTTTTCGGCAACCCCCCGCCCGGTTGGAATTGGTTTACCCAATTATATGGGGCTGAATCCATCATAATCAGCGCCCCTCAGGATGTTTGGCGCGGTACCTGCGTGGCTGAGCGAGCGCCTCATAATCCCTAGGTCGGGGGTTCAATCCCCATGCTACCAGTTATTTTCGGTAGTTTGCGGTGGTCTCTCAAGCTCTACCGGTCCCAACATGGGGACTCTTGTGACGTAAAATTTGGTCTCTCATCTCCTTTTTACAGCGAGCAGAGTGAATTAGGTGGGAGGATTCACGCGGATGGGCCATCTATTTGAGCTTCCCGAGTACAGTGCGTCGTTTGCGAGATTCGTGACCACGACTATACAGGAGCTAATGAGGCGGAAGGATCCGGTCTTCGCTTCTATCAAAATCGTCGAGTTGCCACACGTCCCAAGCGTCCGAAACACTATGCCCTCCGGGCAGATCGTAGACAACGCCCCAATGGCCGTTCCGATGCCATTCGCGGTGGTTTTTGCGGACGCCATTGCGGGCAACCTAGCAAGCTTGGCAGCAAGCATTGACGCGGGGGCCGAAGCGAGCCTGAAAACAGTGATGCCTCAAATATTCGCCTACCATGGTCGCCTTTGTGATGCCGCCGGGACCGCCACGGACGCGGGCGGTCAAAAGCTCAGCCGTAAGTTGATCCGGGAAGGCTTCGAAAAGATGCAGATCGATTTCGATGCCGCGGGTCAGCCGATAATGCCAACCATGGTGATGCACCCAGATATGCTGAAGCAACTGGAGGACTTGCCGCCTGCTACCGACGAAGAGATCCGAGCTTGGGACGAGATGATCGAACGCAAGAGGGGTGAGTTTAATGATCGCCAACGTCGTCGGAAGCTATCTTGATAATCTCGAAGAGCGGGAGTTCGATGCCCCGTTCATGTCCCTACTTCGTGGGCTCCGCTTCACAGATATTCATTTCCTGCACAGCCCCTTCGAGTTCGGCAAGGACTTCATCGCAAAGGGATATGATGGGGGGACGTTCTGCCAGTTCGCATTTCAAACAAAGGCTGGCGATCTAAACCTCCCCGCCTGGAGGGACTGCCGCGGCCAGATTGATGATCTCCGAACCAGTTTGCTAGCTCACCCTGCATTTGATCGACAGTTGCCCCGCAGGGCCGTGCTTGTGACGACCGGACGCCTCGTTGGTGGCGCGCCCGTGGCGGCGCATGAGTACTCGGAGCACTTGAAGACACTCGGAGAGATCGATTTCACTACCTGGGACCGAGAAAACCTAATTCAGTTTATCAGCGACAGTCCCGAAGTCGGCCTTACGGGTGCGTCGACGGGGGCCCTGCTGGGCCTTCTGGGCGCCATAGACCAGAATCAAGTGCACGAACTAGGCGTTGAAGAGTTCTCGCGCGGATGGTGCACGGGGACTGGAGTGTCTTTGTATAAGGCAGCCCTCGAGGCAGCCGTGATCGCAAACAGGCTCCGTCGCCAGGATCGGCTGGACCTCGCGTGCTACGTGGCTCTTTGCCTAATCAGAGCAGCGTGGACAATCAACCACGGAGCAGAGCCTCCTGACGGCGTGGGGCTTCTTGTGGCAAACACGGGGAGAAGTTTATTCCGGCACTACTCTCTCGACCTGCTCGGCCGGTGCAGCGACGACGTTCTTGACCCGCTGAAGCTCATACATGCTCATGAGCCACATTCAGCCCATGTGACCTACCCTGTTCGCTGCCTTCGGGTCGCGGAGATTCTCGCGCTGCTTGCGCTTTTGGAACAGGACGAGGGAGGGCCCACCCATAAGGTTCGCGAATTTCTTTTGGCGTTCCTCCGAAACAATCCAGGGGCATCGCATCCGATCTCCGACCGCTGGGCAGTGTCTCTTATTCCACCGGTGCTTGTGTTGCGCAACAGCGCGCCGACCGGGGAACTGACTGCCGTCCTGAAGAATGTCATTCGATGGGTCTGCGACCGCTACGAGTCCAATGGGCTAGGCCTAGCTAGTCCGTACTCCATTCCCGACGATGAGGTCAACTACCTGCTGGGCGGCCCGTTCCAACATATCCTCCCACTGCGGCGAAGGTCAGACTCCTACATCGCAACAGTCGTACTTGATCTAGCGGCTATACTGCGAATGAAAGACCTCTTCGAACTGGCAAGGAATGATTTCATGGCAGTTGGCATAACGCTGCCGGTCATCGAAGCCAGCGACACGCGCGGGCAGTACCTAATCGGCGGGGAAGGTCTTCACATCAACCCGAATATGGAGTATTCCGAGGCCTGGAATCCGTGCGATGGTTGGAAGGTCGCGCCCCATCATCATCGGGCCTCAGGCGCCTCCTATTTGGAGCGGATAGGTAGGCCGTGGGATCACCTCGCCGTCAGCGCTGTGCTTCGGGACCGGCACTTCCTGCCAGCCTGTATGGCCTATGCCCCAGAAGCCCGCAGTGGCTAAGGCCCTATTGGCGACTGTCATCTCGGCATCTGCCAGTTCCGTGATCGATGCCGTTGAATAATGCGATCACTGTCATGTATGTATGCGTCCCACTAACCCGGGAAAAGCGGGACTGGCACGCGTGTCCCTATTTTCCCTTTCCCAATTTTCTCTGTCTCAGTTTTGGGGTGCACTCCACATGGTGAGGCTGCCGCGCCTTGCTTCCAAAGTTGGCGAGCGCGGTTAGGTAAGCCCCGGCGAGCCTGCGCCCGGCCGCACGCGTCGAATCAGAAACGCAGCCGGATTTCATTCGTTCAAACCTGCTTCCATTGCCCGGCATCACTTTGATCAACCCTGCCGAGCCGAACGGCGTAGGAGGTTTGTTCCAAGCAGTCCAGTCGGGATAGCCTTACCCAGACTTCACCCGGCTGCGCTATCATCGTAGAGCCCCTCATCTTGCGGGGCATAGCTGTTCAGGAAGGCGCTGTGGTCACGTGCGGCCACGCAGCCGCTGGCGGCCGCCGAAGGAGCAGCTTCAAGCTGCTGGCGGCGCTGGTCAACCCAGGCAGCCAGTCTAACGAAGTCCTGGAGGGGGAGTTTTTCCACCGCCTGCTCAATTTCCTCGAGGTTGCTCATGTTCCGCCACCCCGCGACTGACCCGCGAGTAACGGCGTTGTGTAGGCGTAGACGTGTTTTGACTCCCCCAAAGCCGGTCCGCCATGATCCGCCATGTGGGATTATTTCACCTACAGGGACAACTAGCCGACGGGGACTAGCTAGCGTCCGAGTCGGCCGCACAGAAAAAAATAATTGTTTGGCAATAAAAATGCCCATTGACAAACTGGAAAAACGTGGTTAATATTGGTTTAGGTACGAAAGATCACTGACTCGCGGCCTGAACTGACGTAAGTAGAAACTGACGTAAGTAGTCGGACCGGGTGGCCGAAGCGAGGAGTTGGCGCAGGAGGTTGATGGATGTCGTTGGTTAAACGGAGGGTTTCCGCAAAGAAGGTGGCTGCCAATCAGGCGAACGCCCGCAAGTCGACGGGTCCCAAGACGGCGGAGGGCAAGGCCCGCGTTGCCCTCAACGGACTCAAGGGCGGCGCTTACGCCCAGGCGTACACCGTGCAGCGGCTGCTCATGCGGCACAGGGGCGACGAACCCAAGGACTTTGAGCAGTTGCACCAGGGCCTGGTGGATTCCTGGCACCCCGACGACGCCATGCAAACCATGGTGGTGAAGACCATTGCGGACAAGACGTGGGAGAAGCTGGAGTTGCGGCACGACTCGATGGAAAGCCGTTTGACGGCCTTCCAGTTGGACCAGATCGAGGGGCAGCGCCAGAAACTGCGCGCCCGCCGCTGGGATGCCGGATCGGTGCCCGGGCTGGGCGTTCGGCCGGGCCTTTGGCTGGCCGAGGACTCGCCGCAGAAATTCAGAGACATCCACGAAGCCCTCAACCAAATACAAGAGTGGTTTGAAAATGAAGACGGTCTCGCGGTGTATCCCAGGGTGATGGACGTCCTTTACGGTGACCTCAGCACCCGTGCCGGCCGCAGGATCGATAAACTGATCGGCTCGGTCATCAACGACGACCGCTCGTCGGTCCTCACGAATGCCAAGCGGGAGCTGCCCCAGTGGATCGCCCAGGAGAGGCGGGACGTGCAGCGGGAGCAGGAACTCTATCAACGCGAGATGATGCTACGCACCCGGCGGCCCCACCTCTCGGAGAAGGAGCTCGCGGCCAGGGAAGCGGCCTTGGACCGGCAAATCGCGGAACAGGCCCGGCTGTTAATTCAATTGAAATCCAAGCGGGCCTTGTGGGCAAACGAACCGGAAGCAAGCGAGACGGCAGAGGGGGTAACGGGCCCGGCAGCCGCGCCATCGACGGATCCCGCAACGCACTCGTTGACTGGGGAACAGCCGCGGCCGACGGGTAGCGAGGGGGAGGAATCCGTGGCCTCCGGAGTGCTGCCGTCCAAGACGGCGAAGAAGCCCCCAAAGCGGCACCCAAAGCCAATAAGCAGCGTGGAATCAGCAGCTTGACTCAAAAACCAAACCGAAACCAAACCCCAACCAAAGCCAATCCAAAGCCAATAAGTCCTTTAGATTTGAAGACCAAAGCCAAACCAAAGCCAAACCAAAGCTAAAAGCCAGTAAACCCTTTGAAAACAAATGGCTGCATAAATAACAGGCTGGGCAACAGAGAGGGCGCCGGGGCTTCTTCATTTTGAGGCCGCCACTGGGAGAGGGTTGCGCGATGCGCCGGGTGAGGGCCCATCGATAGGGACCGTAGTCGTGAAAAGGAGCACTCAGCGCTAAATCGCAATTCTTCGCCTCTATCCCCAAGTCCGCAGTACCTGTAAGATGGTGGGTGGCAATGCCAATCGCAGGAGTGTCGCTCAATTCCGAAGTTCAGTACCTGAAGGGCGTGGGCCCGGTGCGCGCTGCACTGCTATCCTCACGCGGCATTCACACCGTGGAGGACCTGCTCTATTACACGCCCTTTCGCTATGAGGACCGGACGCGCGTCACTCCCATTCGCGACGTCATGCCCGGCCAGTACGCTACCATTCTAGGCCGTGTGCTTACCTGCGGCCTGATGCGAACCCGCGGGGGCATGTACATCTTCGACCTCTCGGCGGTGGACGCGAGCGAAGTAGCGGCGGGTTTATCCCGCCAACCGGAGTCCGGTGTATCACCCACCGGGAGTCCGCCACCCGGGAACACCGCGAGCCAAATCGCGCCGCCTGTCGGACGCTCGCCTCTAAGCCGGCGCGGCAATATGATTCGCTGCAAATGGTTCAACGCCGCCTATCTTCAGAAGAACCACATCTTCCGCGCCGGGCAGCGCGTCTTCTTCTACGGCAAGGTAGAGCACGACCAGTACGGCACCGGCAACCTGCAGATTATCCAGCCGCAGTATGAGATTCTCCCCGAAGCCGAGGAAGCGGACGAGACTCCGCTGGAAGTGGGACGCGTGGTACCGATTTACGAATCGATCGGCGCGCTCACTCCCCGCGTGCTCCGGCGCCTCACCTGGAACACGCTGGCGCTGGTGGAGGGGCAGATTGCCGAGTACCTGCCCGAAAGTGTACGCCACAAAAACAAGCTGCTCGATCGCGGCCCTGCCATCCGGCTGACGCATTTTCCAGCCGAGACCACGGATTTGGAGGTGCTGGCGCGCTTCCGGACTCCACCCCAGGTGCGGATGATCTTCGAAGAGTTCTTCAACGTGGGCGCGCGCCTGGCGCTGAAGCGCCGCCACCAGAAGACCGCCGTCGGCATCCAGTTCCGGGTGATGCCGAGCGCGCGCGAGGTGATCAAGAGGATTCTGCCCTTCCATCCCACTGCGGCGCAGAAGCGCGTGCTGCGGGAAATCGTCGACGACATGTGCTCGCCACACCCCATGAACAGGCTCCTCCAGGGCGACGTGGGATCGGGCAAGACCATCGTGGCCATTCAGGCGGCGATCCTGGCCATCGAAAACGGCTTCCAGGTAGCGCTGATGGCGCCCACCGAAATCCTGGCGACGCAGCACTTTCTCTACGTCCGGCAGCTTGGGCTGCCCTACGAGGTTGATCTGCTGGTGAGCGCGCGCAAAGCGAGCGAGAAGGAAGATTTGAAGCGGCGTATATCCGCCGGCGACGTCAGGCTGGTGGTGGGCACGCACGCCTTGCTCGAAGAGGACGTGGAGTTCGCGCGGCTGGGCCTGGCGGTGATGGACGAGCAGCATCGCTTCGGCGTGATGCAGCGCTACTCGCTGATCCGCAAGGGCGTCACACCGGATGTCCTGGTGATGAGTGCCACGCCCATCCCGCGCACGCTGGCCCTGACGCTTTACGGCGATCTCGACGTCTCAGTGATCGATCAGCTCCCGCCTCACCGCACGCCGATCGTAACCAGTCTCTTTGCCGAGCGCGACCGCGAGCGCGCCTTCGAATTCATGCGCGACAAACTGCGCGCCGGCGAGCAGGCTTATGTGATCTACCCGCTGGTGGAGGAGTCAGAGAAGCTCGACGTTCGCGCCGCGGTGCGCGAATACGAGCACCTCAAGGCCAACGTCTTCCCGCAGTTTACGGTGGGCCTGCTGCACGGACGCCTGCCGAGCGAGGACAAGGAAGACGTCATGCGCCGCTTCAAGGCAGGCGAGGTTCAGATCCTGGTGGCGACCACGGTGGTGGAGGTGGGCGTCGACGTGCCGAACGCCACGGTGATGCTGGTCGAGCACGCCGAGCGCTTCGGCTTGGCGCAACTGCACCAGCTTCGCGGGCGCATCGGGCGCGGGCGCGGCAAGTCCACGTGCCTGCTCGTGGCCGCGGGGGGGCGCTCCGAGGTGGCCGAGGAGCGCCTGCGCACCATGACCGAAACCACCGACGGTTTCAAGATCGCCGAAATCGATCTGAAGCTGCGCGGTCCGGGCGACTTCTTCGGCACGCGGCAGGCCGGTATCCCCACCTTCCGCATCGCCAACCTGGTGCGCGACCAGGAAATCCTGGAGTGGGCCAAGCGCGAGGCGGATGATTTCATCGAGCATCCAGCATCGCCGCACGAATGGGAGTCGTTTGTCCACTACCTGCGGCACGAGTGGCCACGGCGATATGGACTGGCGCGGGTGGGGTGAAGAGAAGTCAGAAGGCAGAAAGCAGAAGGCAGAAGGCCGCAGTCAGCAGTCTGAAATAGCGGCTGAAAGCTGAAGGCTGATGGCCGAGAAGTGAAAACTGATCACTGAAAACTGAGAAACTGCCCATGAGAATAATCGCCGGAACCTATCGTGGCCTTCACCTTAGAACCTTGAAGGGCGGGAATCTGCGCCCTACCTCCGACCAGTTGCGCGAGACGCTTTTCGACGTGCTGGGTCCGCGCGTGGAGGGATCGATTTTCCTGGACGCTTATGCCGGTACGGGGGCGGTAGGCTTGGAAGCCCTCAGTCGCGGCGCCCGCGATGTGATCTTTATCGAGCACCACCGGCCGGCGGTGGAGTTGATTCGCAGGAACCTCGAGGCTCTGGGCATCGATTCCGGCTACCGGCTGATCGCTCGCGCGACTATGACCGGCCTCGAACGCCTCGCCAAAGAGAACGAGCACTTCGACATCGTGTTCCTCGACCCGCCTTATGAAGAAATCCGCGAGTACCACCACGTTCTGCGGCACCTCGGCCGTTCGCCAATCCTGGGACCCGACTCGATGGTAGTGGTCGAGCACTCGCGCCACTGCGTGCTGGAAGACAGTTATGCAAGCTTGGCCCGGACTCGCCTGTTGCGCCACGGCGACGCGCAACTCTCGTTCTATCGAGTAGCTATCAGCAATCAGCCGTCAGCCATCAGCAAGACCCCAAGCGCTGAGGGTCGGGCTGAAAGCTGAGAGCTGACGGCTGATTGCCGGGGGTGAAAAAAAGTGCTTGACCCTGACGTTGCGTCAGACTCTACGCTGACCAGGAAGGGAGACGGCCGATGAAAGACACCGCGGTACGCTTGTATCAGGCACACGAATTCGCCGCGCGCGTAAGAGTGACAGTCCGGACGCTGCATCACTACGACCACCTCGGCTTGCTCAAGCCGAGCGGCCGCACGGCGTCCGGTTATCGTCTCTACAGCGAGCGTGACTTCGCGCGCCTGGAGCAGATCGTGGCGTTGAAGTTCATCGGCTTCTCCCTCAAACAAATCAGGGACCTTCTCGAGCGGAAGGCGCTCGATCTACCAACGACGCTTCGCCTCCAGAGCAGAATTCTGAAGGAGAAGCGCCGCCACCTGGACCTGGCCATCCAGGCGATCGAGCGGGCCAAACGCCTGGTGACGTCGCGGGCGTCAAGCCGCGAACCCGATTGGGAAGCGTTCCGGAAAATCATCGAGGTGATCAATATGCAGCAGAACGTGGAATGGATGAAGAAGTACTACACCGAGGAAGCCCGCCAGGATCTCGCCGGCCGCGGCACGCCGGAGGTGATCGAGCGGGGGCAGAGAGATTGGGCGGCGCTGATCAAGGAAGTCGAGGCAGCGGTAGCGGCCGGCCTGGATCCGGCAAGCGAGCAGGCTCAGGGGCTGGCGCAGCGCTGGCAGACCCTGATCGACGCGTTCACCGGCGGCAGTCCAGCCATCGCCACGGGCCTGAAGAAGCTTTACGCCGACCAGTCCAACTGGCCTTCCACCTTCAAGAAGCCCTATAGCGACGAGGTGGGAGTGTTCATCTGCAAGGCAGCGGAAGCCCACAAGCAAAGCGAGAAGTGAAGAAGGGCCGCACGGATCACGGCGAGCCGCCGCGCTCGCCGTGGCTGCCAAGCAAAAGAGCTCGGGTCGAGCCTCCCTCACAAAAAGGCTTGTCGATGCAGCACCAGGACCCGTCCCGGGCTCAACGGGTCGGATTGCCGGTTGTTCCGGCCCGTGGCCGCCGGCGGAGGACTTGCAACAGTGAAGAGGGCAATTGGAGGGGCGCGACGACGGCCGATTGTGATGCGCGATGCGGAATTGAGAAGGTGGGAGACGTGTGCTATGATCGTACTCCGTTGCCGCCCTGCAAGACGCCCTTGGCAGGCCGGGTTAGTTGCCTCCGCGGGGGCAGAGAGTCCGCTCCCAGGAGTCCGACGAAGCCTGCGCTAACCGCTGTGCAAGCCTCGGCTGCGGCTGCGGGTCTGGATAGTTATGCCACGTTCGTCAACGCAGAAAAACGGTAAAGCCGACCGCGACCTGCTGGAGCTGAAGCTCGCCCATAGTCCCGACTCCGACGATGCCTTCATGTTCTACGCCCTGGCTACCCGGAAGATCCCGACCGGCAACCTCCAGTTCACCCACGTCCTGGAAGACATCCAAACCCTGAACGAGAAGGCTTTGGAAGGGGTGTACGACATCACGGCGATCTCTTTTCATGCTTACGCCTACCTGTCGGACGGCTATCGTCTTCTACCTTGCGGCGCCAGCTTCGGCGAGCGCTACGGGCCGCTGGTAGTGGCGCGCAGCGCGTTTGGTCGCACGGAACTGAAGGGGAGGCGGATTGCGGTTCCGGGGAGAATGACCACCGCCTTTCTTGTGCTTCAGCTCTACGAGCGCGAGATCACTCCCATCTTTGCCCCATTCGACCAGGTGATGGGCCTGGTCACGGCGGGCGAAGCCGACGCCGCCCTGGTAATCCACGAGGGCCAGCTAACTTATGCGCAGGAAGGGCTGCGTAAAGTGGTGGATCTGGGCGAGTGGTGGCACCAGGAAACCCGCCTGCCTTTACCGCTGGGCGGTAACGCCATCCGCCGGGCGCTGGGTCCGGAAGTCCATCGAAGGGTGCCGGAGTTGATGCGGGCCAGCATCCAGTACGGTCTGAACCATCGCGAAGAGGCACTACTCTACGCGATGCAGTTCGCACGTGGGCTCGACACGCCCACCGCCGACCAGTTCGTCTCGATGTATGTCAACGATTGGACTCTCGACTACGGCGAGCGTGGCCGGAGCGCGGTTCAGAACCTGCTCGATCGCGGGTTCGAGAAGGGCATCCTGCCGCGACGGGTCACCGCGGAGTTTGCGGAATGATCTCCTTGACCCCGGATCCTTCTTCCTTTGCGACTCCCCCCACGAAAGAAGACAGCCAGAAGAACCGCGTGCTCATCACCCCCGCCCAGCGCCGCATTCTGCTGGCCCTCGCCAGCGCCGTGGGTCTGCGGATGCTGGGCCTATTCCTGGTGTTGCCCGTCTTTACTCTGTACGGTCTCCAGTTCACCACGTCGCGATTCTGGACGGGATTCGCCTTCGGCTGCTATGGCCTCGCCATGGCCCTGACGGAGTTTCCCCTGGGACGACTCTCTGACCGCATCGGGCGGCGTAAGGTCCTGCTGCTGGGCATGACGATTTTCAGCCTGGGATCTTTTCTCTGCGCGATTCCGGCCTGGCTGCCGGCTTCGATGCGGATCGGCGAATTGGTTTTCGGGCGGCTCGTGCAAGGGATCGGCGCCATCACGTCGACCGCTTTTGCGACAGTTTCCGATCACATCCCGGAGGAGCGTCGCTCGACGGCGATGGCGGTGCTGGGGATTCCCATCGGCGCATCCTTCATCATTGGCGTTATCGCCGGTCCCGTCATTGCTGCGCGCTTCGGAACCGAGTCGCTCTTCTGGCTCACCGGCGTTTTGGGCCTGACAACGGTTTGGCTCCTGGCTCGCTACCTGCCGGAGTCTGCTCCGCGTGCCGGCGCGCCAGCCTCGCTCATTGCCGTCCTCCGCCGGCCGGCGGTGCTCCGACTCGATCTGTGTGGCTTCCTCATGAACGCGTTTATGACTTCGTTCTGGTTCAGCTTTCCGATGATTGTCACTGGTCTCAAGGCGCCTCCCAGTTGGACGAGCCTATTGCACCACCTCGGGATGAATCAATACTATACGATCCTCATCCCGATGGTGCTCGCGAGCGGCATCACCATGTTTGGGTTCGCGCGAGGCGCCGACCGCGGCTTGGGCAGGGAGTTGGCAGCGATTGCTTTTCTGATTCTTGCCTCCAGTGCGGTGCTCTTGTTCCGCCCATCGACCGCCGGCCTGGACGTCAGCCGTCTCACGGCAGTGCTCGTTCCCGGTATTCTGTTCCTGGTGGGGTTTACCGGCCTGGAGCCGGTGATGCCGAGCTTGGTAAGCAAGTGCGCTCAGGAAGGCGCCGCAGGCGCGACGCAAGGATCCTTCCAAGTGCTGCAATACTTGGGCAGCTTTGCCGGGAGTTCAATCGCCGGTGGGCTGTCTCACCTGCCGCCGGACTACATCATGATCGCGTTGCTAAGCGCGTCTTTCGCAGGTTTCCTGTTGATGCTCCCCAGGTTGAAAGGTCTAGCCTAGTCCCGGCCGGGGTCTCCCGATGGCCTCGCCGGGTTCCTGGCGTTGCGTTTGCGTCACAGGTCTTGGGGGGGGCGTGACACAAGCCTGGGGCGGGATACCGATGCTCACTAGCCGTACCAATACCCACGCCGAGGCAAACCACCGGCGGGGGCGCTGGACACCCTTGCAAACTCAATCTGGCACGTCGCGACCGCGCGGGCGAAAAACCGCTGCCGACGCACCGAGGGGCCCCGGCGCGCCGGCATGATTATTCTCACTTAGAAAAGCGAGATGCGTGTCGTCACGCACTCCCGCTCAAACCTAGCTGCACGAATAACCGGCCGGGGGCATGTAGGGGCTCGATTGGCCGTTCGGGCTCACGGTAATATCAAGCGCGCATCCCACCAGATTGGCATTAGCGGCCGCCGCGGACCCTGCGGCTGCCGCGGCGCTCGCTGCGGCGGTAGCGGAGTTTGCTGCCGCGGCCGCTGCGGCCGCTGCTGAGCCGGCCGCGGACGCAGCCGCTCCCGCGCTATTGGCAGCGGTGGTGGCATCGTCAGCCTTGGAAATGGAGACCCCGGCAAGAACCGCAGCCAGCCCTCCGGCAATCAAGGCACCGTACTCAACCCAATTTTCTTGCGTACCGAAGTGCTGCGAACCCATAGCTCCCTGGGATGACTGCTGGGAGTTGGGGACCAGCCTCATCACCTTCCCCGCCGGAACTTGAGTGGTCTTCCCGTCGGCGAAATGGACGCTCATCACGCCTTCTTTGGTCCTGACCACCACTTGGTTACCCAACATGGCGACTTCGCCGAGCGTCTTGTACCCGCCCGCCGCACCAATGGTGACGTTGTCGAACGCCAGGCGCATTCCGTTCTGCTCCTCAACGGGCTGAAAGATGGAGACACTGCCGCTGCCAAGGCGAGCGGTGACCACATCTCCTTCGCGCGAGAACGAGGCGTCCGATTCACGACCGAACACCGCCCGGCTTCCTCGACCGTAGGTGACGATCGCCACGCCGTCCTTCGTAACCTTCAAGACGTCGCCGCTGAATACCGGGGAGCCTTGGAGGGCAGGTTGCCCGCTGACTGTCGCGTGAATGCTTTCTGCCACCGAACCCACTACCGCTGAACCCGCAAAAGCCGGAACCGTCGCAACCAGAGCCAAGGTGAGAACTGCCAGGACCACGTAGAGTCGCGCTTTTTTATTTGACATTGCTCGAAGCTCCTTTTCCAGAGTGTCCCAAAACCTGCGTACCGAAACTAAGGCTGGTGCGCCGGGAGTGACCCGGTGCGCCAGCCTGTTGTTTGTTCCTGCGTACTCGGTGCGTAATCACGATGCGTGTCGCCACGCTCGCTACCCAGACACTACTTTAACTGCACGAATAGCCCGTCGGCGGCGTGTATGGGCTAGCTCCTGCCACGCCGTAAGGGTTCACAGCCGTATTCAGCGCGCATCCGACCAGGTTGGCATTGTTGGCCGCCGCGGCCGCCGTGCTGCCTGCCGCCGTCGCTGCGGCGTTGGCGGCAGCCGCTGCTGAGGCAGCAGCCGTCGCTGCTGAGCCAGCCGAGGCCGCTGCTGCTCCGGCACTTGTGGCGGCGGTATTCGCGTCGTCAGCCTTGGAGATGGAGATACCGGCAAGAACCGCAGCCGTCCCTCCCGCAGCCAAGGCAGCATATTCAACCCAGTTGGCTTCCCCGCCGAAGTGCTGCGAACCGGCAGCTTGCTGGGGAGCGCGTTGGTTGGGAACCAACCGCAACACTTTCCCCGCCGGAACCTGAGTGGTTTTTCCATTACCAAAGTTGACGCTCATCGCGCCTTCTTTGGTCCTGATCACCACCGCGTCGCCCAACATGGCCACTTCGCCGAGCGTCTTGTACCCGCCCGCCGGCGAAACAGTCACGTTATCAAACTTGAGCTGGATTCCGTTTGGCTCCGCACCAGGCTGGAAGATGGAAACGGTACCGCTGGCGAGACGGGCGGTGACGCTTTCCCCCTCTCGCGTGAACGACACGTCGGAGTTCCGACCGAAGACCGCCCGGCCTGCTTGGCCGTACGTCACGATCGCAGCCCCGTCCTTGGTGACCTTCAGAACATCCCCGCTGAAGACCGTAGAACCTTCAACGGCAGGTTGCCCGCTGATGGTTGCGTTCATGCTCCCGGCTACGGAACCCACCACCGACGAACCTGCAAAAGCCGGAACCGCCGCAACCAGAGCGAAAGTGAGAACAAGCAGGACCACGTTTCTCTTTGACATACTCGAAGCTCCTTTTCGGCAAGGGCGTCTTCGGCCCCTCGCCGCTGAAAGTCGACTACTTTCTTCAATGCCCCCGCTGCTTTTAACGTGCGGGACGTAGTTTAGGTGATGCGCTGAATCCGTGTCAAGGTTTTTTTTTACTTTTTTTAAAAAAATTTCTCTTTTCTCTATTTCCCACTGGCTCTTCATTTTACACGCCAAGCAGCGCCCTGTCAAGGGTGGGAAAACTCATTTGCGAGCGAACCCGATCGGCGGAGAACTGTCGGGTTCGCTCGCAAATCAGAGGTCCCGCTCCATGCGCCCGCTAGACGCCATAGTATTGCCGATACCAGCTTACGAAGCGCTCGATCCCCTCCTCAATAGAGGTCGACGGCTTGAAGCCGGTGTCGCGAGCGAGATCGTCCACGTCCGCGTAAGTCGCGGGGACGTCGCCAGGCTGCATCGGCAACAGGTTCAGGCGGGCCTTTTTCCCCAGCTTCCGTTCCAGGGTCTGGATAAAAGTCATAAGTTCCACCGGGCAGTTATTCCCGATGTTGTACACGCGAAACGGCGCTCGACCGCGGTCAGGCTCGCGGTTGTCCTCGTCCGGATTCGACGGCGGAATTTTTTCCATGGCCCGCATCACACCCTCAATGATGTCGTCGATATAAGTAAAGTCACGCTGCATCTGGCCGTGATTGAACACGTCAATGGGCCGGTCTTCCAGAATCGCTTGGGTAAAAAGGAAAAGCGCCATGTCCGGCCGTCCCCAAGGCCCGTAAACGGTAAAGAATCGCAGTCCGGTGGTGGGAAGGCCCCAAAGGTTCGAGTAGACGTGAGCCATCAGCTCGTTCGCCCGCTTGGTGGCAGCGTAGAGACTGAGCGGATGGTCCACGCTGTCATGGGTCGAAAAGGGCATACGCGTGTTGCCCCCGTAAACCGAGCTGGACGAGGCGTACACAAGGTGCTTCACGCCCTGCCGGCGGCACGCTTCCAGCACATTCCCGAACCCCAGCAGGTTCGAATCAATGTAGGCTTCAGGGCAAGTGAGCGAGTATCGCACGCCGGCCTGCGCCGCCAGGTTCACGACCACGGGAAAAGAGCCCTCGTCGAAAATCCTCGCGACCCCCTGGCGATCGGCCAGGTCCATCGCCAAGAAACGGAATCCCGGCCGGCCCTCGAGTTGCGCCAGCCGCGCCTTCTTGATATTGACGTCGTAATAAGGATTGAGATTGTCGAGACCCACCACCGGCCTCCCCTCGTCGAGGAGGCGTTTCGAAAGGTGAAACCCGATGAACCCCGCGCATCCCGTGACCAATGTGTTTTCCATAGGACTTACGCCCGCCTTGCCTCGCGAACTCGTCAGTCAGCTATCGCCCATCTGCTTTCGCCAAGGCAACCGAACCTTCTGGCTAAAAGCTGAAGAAACAAAGGCCGCCACCGCCTGAACCCAGCCGGGGGTCTCAAACGCTGATTCGGCATTATACCAGAATGACTTTAACAACTGAATGGCCACTTCCCGGTGGCATGTCCGCTTTTCCTAATCTGTCATCCTGTGTCACGCGCCTTCACTTTTGCCC
>Ga0335078_10006667_pt1 | contig 17083 bp, 17 predicted proteins | sample Lox_Sample_32_FD_206711 | JGI IMG/M metagenome (GOLD analysis project Ga0335078, IMG submission 206711) | Soil microbial communities from Loxahatchee National Wildlife Refuge, Florida, United States - Lox_Sample_3.2 | ecosystem: Environmental > Terrestrial > Soil > Wetlands | place: USA... | reverse complement strand
TTTGCACTAGCCTATCGGCAGCGTTGCTCCAGATGCTTGACGGTTCTCCGTGCACCCCTGGATAACTCAACTGACTCATTCGGTTTACAATCAAGTAATCCATCGCCGCAGAACGAGACCTCTGACGCGGGTCGAGCCTTCCGTTGACCCAGTCGTCCTGCAGGATGTCGAGCTTCTCGAAGGCGTTGTCCACGGTCATCCTCGGGTTTGTGCCCGTGTAGAAGATCCTGTCCCTGTAAGGATCGTCCCAGATGGCGGGCTCAGACTCGGCTGCTTCTAGGGAGCGCCTTCTGAGGTCCTCGTCCCACCACACGTTGTCCTCGAACTGCTTCTTGTCAGGGAAGAGCGCGACGTTCGCGCGCAAGTCCTTGATTCGGGCTTCAAACTTCTCGTCCGTCATATTGCTCAGGCCTTCTGTCCTGGCGTCGCTGTGGTCCGCGAGGAATCGGGCCACGACTCCTCCGGTTATCGCCCTGAGGAGGCTCATCCTGTATGGCTCGTCTCTCGCTGGAAGGTCGTCTCGCGCGGTTCCGTCTGGGAAGGTGCACAAGACCCTGAACAAGGCGCTTCGCGGCTCGCCTTGGAGCGAGTAAGCCAGTTCAACCGTGTGAACGTCCTTGAGACGAATCTGATGCAGATTGGGGAAGCCGAAACCAATCGCTAGGCCGTCATTGCGCTCAAAGAGCAGGGACTTTCCTGTCAGGGTGAGCCTCCCATCGCCCAGCTTGTTCTCAACTGCCCCGACGGTGAAGCCGCCGTAGGGCCAAAGGTTCTCCACTTTCTCGTACGCCCGTTCTTGCATGGCCCAATTCTTTGAAGAGCTTTTGCCTATTAAAGCCCCAACGGATGGTGCTGTTCAGTCTTCGTCGGGTCTTAACCCGAGCTGGAGCCTTGGCACCGCCCGGAGATGCTCTGCAGCTGACCCGAGATGCTCAGGGGGAAGTACGCGGCTATTGAGTAGAGCTCCGGATGGCTACCGGGCGCCCCGGCGTAGAGGGTCGGGTCAATCGCCGTGAACTTCGCGATAGGGCCTGAGATCAATATCGAGAAAGCGTACGTTGAGTTCGAGTAGGCCCCCATCCGGAGAACGGGAGCGTCCGTCTGAATGAAGCCAGGCGGCAGGTCTTGGAACGTCGTGATCTTCATGTCGTTCACCTCGTTCGTATTATCTGGATACCATGAGCAGGAGTCGTTCACGGGCAGAGTGGTCAGGTCAGGATTGCCGCCGAACACCCTCACGAAGCTCTCGTTCAGCGAGAGCCCCGCCGTGAGCGGGCGGCTGAAGCTCTGGATGTTCATCTTGAACGTCAGGTTCTCTGCTCCTTGAGAGGTCGGGAAGCTGGAGACCGATACGTCCGTGATGTTGATCGTCGGATTGAAGCTGGAACTCGACCTGAGGTAGGCGATGCTCCCTCCCGAGTACCCGACAATCTGGGCGCCAAGGACTTGCGCCGGACAGCCAAAGCGCGCGTCGAAAAACCCCGGGAAGTCCGAGGAGTTGACCTGGGAAGCTTGGTAGCCGATGGCGACTGGCATGGGGATGCACATCTGTAGCAACCCGAGGCCGTAGAACCCGGTCGAGTTGGGGCCAGCAACAAGCGTGTATTCGATGTCGACGTTCTGTCCGTCAGAGACGAAGAGGTCAGCCGGCGACGCGCTGACGCTGACGTCCTGACTCTGTGCCCGTCCACCGTTCCAGATACTGACAGAGTTGTAGGCTGGCCCGGAGTAGGTACCGTTCGCGTAGTCCACGCAAAGAATCGTCGTGGAGCCGGGGCTCACGACCAGCGCCGGGAACGCGACTTGGGTGACTTCGGTTCCGTTCGGGAGGGAGGTTCGGTTGCTGCTTTCAGGGGGATAGGCCTGGGGGCAACGCTGAGGCGATGCCTGGATGGGGGTGGTGAAGTAAGGATGAGGCTCAACCACGCTGACCACTCCTACTATCGCGACACCGAGGAGCACCACGGCGATGAATGCGAAGGATGCCTTTCGTCCGGAGTCCATTACTGGCTGATTGGCACCGCGTTCTCACTAATACTTTTGTCCGACAGGGGGCGAGCAGAGGTGCCGTCCAGTCTTTCCTTTGGTATAGCACGACATTCATCCGATACCAAAAAGACAACTCTACTGAATCCGTTCCGACAAAGCATTGATCACTAGGCATTGAATGCTGTCTAGGTTCTCTGCTCTCAAAGGACTGGCAGGGGTGTTGCTGAATGACGCGCATGTGACTGTTGACGGTCAAGCCACTGGAGACCCGGTCGTCGAGGTCACCTCGAACTCGGCAAAGGCGGCTCCGCCCCACGCATCCATGACTACAAGCGTGTATTGTCCGGGCGGGAGACGGACGAAATTAGGCGATGACAGAGTGCCGTTCGCAATGAGGGCGCTGGTGTCCCAATAGCCAATGATGCCTCCGCCGAGCCCGCAGTCCGTCGAGCCGTTCGGGTAGTTCACGCAGTATGCGGTCGAGGCATTTTCTGCAATCTGATGCGGCTCGCCACCGTTGATCACGCCGGTGCTGCTGTTCGGAAGGAAGACGACGGTGCCGAATTCCCCGCCGCCACCAACGCAAGGAAGCGGAAGTTCAGGAGCGAGCTGCAGCGGTGCTGGAGCGAGCGAGAAGTTCCCGGCATCAAAGTGCCCGCTGAAGAGCGCGTATCCGAACAACGTCCCGAATTGCCCGATGTCACCGCAGATGGAGTCGTATTCGGTCCAGTTCCCGAACGTCTGGTTGGATGACGATTCCACGGATAGGGAAAGGTTCTGGTCAAGAGTGTTGTGAAGAGAAATCTGTGCGAGCACCGCTCCGTTCATGGGCACCATCGTCGTGTTCAGCGCGACTTGGATCTGCACCCCCGAGGTGATGGCCGATTCATAGGTCGATTGCTGCGCGCTGATCGCCGTGGAATTGCTCGTGGATCCAGAATTGCCATGGTAGGTTGAGGTGCTCGTGGACGTTGACCTGCTTGGACCTGACGCGAATAGCGCGAGCCCTAAGGCGGCCAAGAGGATTGCGACGACTATTGCAAAGGCGATGATCCGTGTTCCGTTTCCCCTTCGCCGGGGTGCCATAACATGTCGTATCGAGCGGGAATGTCCATTTAATGGCTTTTGCCCGAACGCGGGTGTTGTCCAATCCTCGTTTGGTCTAGCGTGAGATGCGTTCGGCACCATAACGACCCTCGACAACGGCGTAATGGCGTGGGTCTTCTCGAGCTATGCTAAGTCTGAGCCACTTGACCGGAGCACGCCGCATCTTCATTCAGGGCCGCCTTCGTGCCGTTCGCGAGTGCCGCGTACGAGTATGCGATGTACTCGCCCGCGTAGACTCCCTGCGGGACGACCGTCGAGCCGCTGGGGAGCCCCTCGGCGCAGGGCCAGACCGTCGTGGTCTGAGGCCAGAGGACTGGGAGCCTCGATTGCGTGGCGCCGGACGGGGTCGTCACGTTCCCCGAAGGCACGGGAATCGTCATGTTGACCACGTTGTTCGCTTCGACGCCGACCACGATGTCGTTCCACCCCCCGAAGTTGCTCCCGGCCTCGATGAAGTAGAACGGGCCTGAGGGGTCGGTGATAGATATCCAGCCGGAGGCGTTGGTCGTGTACTCCTTCAAGGGGCAAGCCGCGACGGTGGTCGTCGTCCCGTTTACCGCCACCGTCCCGTTGTCGACGACCGCCCCGCTGGGCACCTCGTGCACGCACTCGCTCAGGGTGTAGGACCCTCCCCAGGTGAACGTCACGTCGTTCGGAGACGAAGCCGGGCCTGCAAAGACCGCCACCGCCTTTCCCGTTATTGGGGCCATACCGGATTCGTTAACAATCTGTATGAATATCGCTCCTCCCGCGATTGATGAGGACAACACAGTGGACAGGGTGCCTCCCCCCGGGTCCCCCTGATTCGTGTACACCAAGATGGCCGCCACGGACGCAATAATGACCGTCACTGCTATCGCGATTGAGGCCGTGGGCTTCGCGACCGCCGACATCCTCCGATTCACGAGCTTTCGACGTGGAGTGCTGCCGCTCGATTAATACTTTTGTCCGAACGACGAAAGGGAGTCCACCACTTCCAAGGGTGGAAGAATCAGGTGCTGATGGGATAACGCAGACCTCGATGAGGGTGCAGACCTGGGTCGGAGAGGGATTCTAACCAGTTGGTGCGAACTCCGCCGGAAGCCCCAGCCCCCGGAGGCCAAGTCCCAGCGCGTGCGACTCTCAGAGCGTATCTTGGCGCTTTTGGTTTCCTGAGGGATTTGTAGGCACATAGCGTTTCCCCTCTCTTCGCAGTAATCCCTTGTCGGTGAGGACCTTGAGGTACCTCGACACCTGCCTGGGTCCGACCCCGAGTCCCGCCTCCTTGCACTTCTGCGCGATCTCTTCACGGGTCGTGAAGCCGTGTTCCTTGATGTATGAGAGGATCTTATCCTCCGCGCTCAACTGCTGGCCTGTGCTCGATGGCTCCTCCGGCTCCTTGCTCTCCCCCTGCGGTCTTGGCGCTATCGTGTTCAGGCTCTCGAACTCCATCACGTCCACCCTGTACTTCACGGGGTCCGCCGGCTGGTCCTCGCCCAGGATCTGCCTCAGCTGCTGCTCATGGTTCAGGGAGGTGACCACGAACCTGATCTGCTCGTACGAGTCCTTGTTCTTGTGGTAGTTCCTCAGGAGCTGCTCCTTGCTCTTCAGGGGCGACATCTCTATCTCCACGGCGGTCGCCGTCGTGTAGTCCCAGACGTGGGGGTTGGAGATCTTGTGGTCGTTTCCCATCTTGTCCTTTATCGTCTTCGGAGCGGGCTTCAGCACCGCGATGTCGGGCCTCTCCACGCTCGTCTCGCCCCAGTCCACCACGCAGTAGTAGCCCAGGGGCCAGTACTCCTCCTTCAGCAGCTTTTCTATCACGCGCGCATGTTTGGGGTCTCCCATCTTCGATGGCCCCACCGCCATCTTGAACCACTCCAGCGCCCTGGGGGTCAGGCTGTAGATGACCGTCTTGGCCCTCTCCATCTGGTCGCGCACCGCGGGGTCGGGGGGGACCAGTATGGGGTTCTCGAAGGCGTCCTTCCCCCTCATCACGTACTGCTGCGTCGTGAAGGTCTGCGTGAGGTAGCCCGTGTTCACCAGGTCGTTGCAGGCCTTCTGGACGTCGGAGGTCGTCCAGGTGTACTTGTGGTACAGCTCAGACCTAATCCGCGAGAACTCGAGGGAGAACTCGTCGGAGATGAGCTTGAGGTAGCCCGTCGTGAGGATCTTCCAGTGTATGGGCATGAACGCGACCCTGGACGTGTCCGAGGTCTCGCCGCTCCCGGGGCTGAAGACCTGGTCGTAGAAGCTCTTGTAGACGAGGTCGGTCGCCTCCTCCGCCCCGCCGTATTTCTCCTCCATCTCGCCCTTCATGTAGTCGATCACCTCTCTCATCTCGCAGAGGGGCGCCCCGGCCTTGGGGAAGGGGTCCAGGAGCAAGGGCCTGCTGGCGACGTCCTCGCCGTGGGGCCTCTTCCTGACGGCGCAGCTGTAGTCGGGGAAGGAGATGAGCTTCTTCCGTATCTCGTCGCTCGTCTGGGGCGAGATGAGCTCGGCCATCTTCGAGGCGTCTTCAGGCCCCACCCTGAAGCAGAATATCGGCCCGACGTTCCCGCATATCGCGCTGTAGAGCTGCGCGCGTATCTGCTGGATGTTCTGGTTCACTATCCAGAGGTAGAGGCCGTACTTCCTCGACTCGGAGAGGATCGTGTCGAGGAGCTGCATGTCGCTGATGTTCTGGAACTCGTCGATGGCGAGGACAATGGGGTTCCTCGCCGACGGCGGCTCCCCGGCCCTCTCGAGGGTGGCCGCCCTCTTCTCGACCGCGAAGTAGAACCTCATCGCGATTGACGCCGAGATCAGCCTGCGGAAGTCGTACGGCAGCGATTTCGTTATCCTGAATATCGTCAGCCTCCCCGGCGCGGTCATCTCGGAAAAGTCCAGCTTGCTAGTGCGGGCGCAGAACGTCCTGGAAGTCATCGACTGGGGAGGGAGGACGAAGTTCGATATCCTGTTAATCACGGGGGCGAACGCCTCCTTGGGCAGCTTGGAGATGGCGTCTATCGTGCTCCGGATTATCTCGTCCTTGAGGTCCTTCGACCTGAGCATCCTCTCGATCATCTCCTTCGGCAGGGAGATGAAGTCCACCAGGATGCGGTAGAGGTCCTTGAAGGTCGGGCTGTCGTCCAGGGTGTAGAGGTAGTAGAGGGCGCCCTTGAATATCCACATCAGCCTCGGGGCGGTCGAGGCGTCCGTGTTGAAGACGTCCGAGAGGAGGGCGGAGAGCTGCTCGACCTGGGTGTGGAGGACCTGGACCCTGTCCTTGAGCTCGACGCCCTGGGGGAGCGAGAGGGGGTTGAGCCCGAAGGAGACGTAGGTCGGGTCGAGTATCGTGACCCTCTCCCTCCCGGCCCTGGGGATGGCCCGGACCAGGTCTATGGCCGCGTCGCCGTGCGGGTCGATGAGGACGAGGGCGACGTCCCTCCTGTCCATGGAGAGCCTCTCGAGCCAGTAGAGGAGGGCGTTGGTCTTCCCCGCGCCGGTCGCCCCTATGAAGAGGGAGTGGAAGACCATGTCCTCCGCGCCGATCTTGCTGCTAGCCACAGCATGAAGGAGTCTCTCGTCTTATAATGGCGAATCGATTTTTTCAGGCAAGCCCTAGATTGGCACGCCGTTAGTCCAAGCCAACCCGATGCTTTCGACAAACGCGAAGGTTTGGTTGCCTTCGAAAGCGCCATAGATCAAGACCAGATGGAGAGGTGGGGGCTCCGTGGACGAGGTGTTGATGTCGTTGTTGTAGTAACAAAAATTGAACGATGTTGACCGTCCCGGGTTCAAAACATTCTGAGTAGTGACGTGAGAATGGTAGGTATAATTTTGGAAAGCCATCGTGATGTTGTCAACGGGCTCTGTGCTGTTGTTGAGCACCGTTGCATTGTAAATGATACAGACGTCTGGAGTGGCGACAACGAGCTTTGTCGATGTTATCGTAATCGAAGGATTTTGCGATAGCACCGGCACGATGGAAGTCGTTGTCCCAATATCGGTGACCGTCGAGGTTTGGGTTAGCGTGCTCGTCGACGTGTTCGTCAACGTACTGATCGATGTCACCGTGGTTCTGGCGCCCGACTCGTAGACCGTGCTCGATGCAAGGACTATCGTCAGCGCAACGAGGAGGCCCAGCAGCGCGGTCCTGGCGTTCAACGTTGGAGGCATTGAGTGGGGAAGCCTTTGAGGCTTTGGATACTTTGTTCCGGCCGCCCCGAGTCGGGCAGTGCCGACCCTCAAGGGACTCTCGTCCCAGAGATATCGAAGTCCTTTGCTGACGATTTCCATAACAAGTGATGGTATTGTCGCTAGAGGCAAGTTCAGGAGTCGTCGTTTAGATTTGGATGGCTGCCCAGAACGCGGCGCAGAAGCTCATCCAAACGAAGGAGGGTCGTCATTTACGCGCGGGCAGTATTAGCGGTTTTTGTCCCGCGGTGGCTCGCTCGGAACTGGTAGAACCTTCGTCCAATGCCCTAAAGTAGAAGCGAAGACCAAAAAATATCATGCAAAATAGAGACCAGGTTTTAGCCGCCTTGGTCATCGGTTTGCTCGTCGGGGGGGTGGCGACCTACGCCCTGGCAGGAGCAAGTCTGAGCCGGACTACGACGACCTCCATCTCGACGCTTGTCAGTGCGTCCACCGTGACCTCTCTGCAGACCGTCACCTCGAGCACCACGGTCGAGAAGACCGTCACTTCCGTCCTGACCTCCACGGTCCTCGGGAGGCAGCCGATCAACACCACTGACGTGGTAATCGCAAATACGACCGCCGTGGGCGGGATCGCGATCGCCGTCAACGCGGAAGCGGGCGCGGTGTACGTCTTGGGCACCTCGTCTCTGACGGTCGTCAACGCGTCGTCGCACTCCGTCATCGCCAACGTTCCCCTTCTTGGGAACAACACCGGCGGCGTCGTCCACGCCGGCCTAGCTGTCGACATCGGCACGGGCACTGTCTATGCCTCGGTCCAGGGGGAGGTCGTCGAGGTGAACGGCTCTACGAACACCGTCGTGGGAGAGATTCCGTTGAACCTCGGGGCCCTGGCCTTCGACTACGCCACCGACGTGCTCTGGGGCACTGTGCCAAGCGGGAACCCGAACCCGAGTCCGTCGCAGACGCAGACTGGACGCCTGGTCGGGGTCGACGTCCTGACCGGCTCAATCGTCGCGAACGTCTCCCTCGGATTCTCGCCCGACGATATCACTGTCGATCACTGGACCAACATGGTTTACGCCGACGGCTGCGCAGGCAGCTTCGTCTGCGGGTCTGAGGTGGCGATCGTTAACGGGACCACGGGGACCCTTGTGACCACGGTCGACATGCGGTCGGCTTACTTCCCGGCGATGACCATGAACTTGAGCACGGACGTCCTCTACGTCACTGGAATGGCGCAGCTCGCCGCGCTCAACGGGACCGACGGGCAAGTGATCTTTAGCTCGAATCCCCAGACATGCGGGCCGTTCCTGGCCATGGCCGTCATCCCCGCGTCGAACGAAGTGCTCATGGTCCCGCAGAACTACGACTTCTTGCTGGTCTACAACGGCACGTCGGGAGCTTTGGTGAACATGTACTCGCTCGCCGGACCTGCTAATGGGGTCGCCTACAATCCCGACACCGATCAGCTCTACCTTGCGGCCAACGGGGACCTGCTTGCCCTCCACGACGTGCGGGCAACCGGGAACGTGAACGCCACCTTGATTGGCGCAGGGCAAGCTTGCGGACTCCCCTAGTCGCGCAAGAAGCGTGGTACGTGAGAGAGAGTCTCCGCTGCTCGGATTTCGACAGCATGGAAGACTCAGGGAGCAGTCCCGGAGGTCGCAAGAGACTTGCTAGACGACCGACTCTAATCCCGCGTCTTCATCGCGACGTTGGGGCTTAAGACCTCCGTCGGGACGTGGTGCATGTGCGCAATCGTATACTACACGAAAACCATCAACGGCAGGAGATACCCGAAGGCGGCAAGGACGGGCCCGTACGCCTTCGCTCAGGAGGTGACCAGAGTAGACGGCCGGGTCGTAACCCGTTACATTGGAATCGTGCAGATTTCGGAAGAAGGGACGGACGTAATAGAAATGGAGGAGGGGTCGAACGACCACAAACCCGAGCAACCCGAAGAGGTTCAGCAAAAGCTATAGCGAATTTCGGGTCTCGCAGACCGACTCCGAGACCGCGTTCCTCGCCTCCCTCAACTGGTACGGCATAGCGGCGGAGCGCGAGTGCAGGATAGTCGACTGGTCCTTGGTCAGGTGCTCGAGTTGCAGGGCGGAGTTCGCCGCCGACCGAGCGGACGCCCCAATCATAGGCCCGCACGACGCCCTTCCTTCCGCTAGCTGCGAAAAGTGCGGAGGGGCGGCCGTCCCAAGGGTCTTCCTGCCTGACCTTGTGGTGAGCCGCGAGAAGCGGATTGTAATAGAAGTCTCGGGGAAGAAGAGCTCCATCCACGGCCGAACGAAGGTCGACTTCTATTACAGTCACCACATCCGTTGGATTGAGGTCACGAACGAGACCGTGAAGTCCCACGAAGCCGTCAGGGCCATTTGTCAAGCACTCGCAGTGCTCGTCCAACCCTCTCATCCCGAAAGAGTTTGGAGTGCCACGAATCTTTCTTGATGAACTCTAACTCATCACCGCTTATCATTGTCCAAGGCTCCCGCATCTGAGGTTCACCGGCACCGCCCCGAGAAGCTCTGTAGCTGTCCGGCGATACTGATGGGAAAGTAGGATGCGACCCCGAAGTTGTCAATCATGACGTTGATTGTCGTGTACCTGGAGGTAGGGCCTGATATGAATATCGAGAAGGTGTAGGTGGCGTTAGAAAACTTCCCCATGTGGAGCGTCGGCGCAATCACCTGAATGGAGCCTTTCCCTGCGGCTTTGCGGTGATCCCGGCATATGGTATCCGATATCGGCGGACTTCGCTCTCGACTTCCCTATCTGTGCGGTCGAAATCGACCCATTGCCAATCTCAGCTTCACACTTTGAGGTGACCCAGCTGAGGAAAGTGTCCAAAGCTTGAAAGCTTTCCTCATCCTGTTACTGCGCAATCGGGCGAGAGAGTCTTTGAACACAAGAACGGCGTTGCTGAGCGTCTTCGTCCTCCTCACAATAGTCTTCGCTTTGCTCGCGGTGGATGAATCGACTTCAAAGACTCAGACAAGGATCGTCACTCAGACCTACACTGTGACGACTTTCGCCGTTGGTAGTGTGTCTTCGGCGGTAACTATTACAAAGGAGAACGTGATGGTCGGTATCTACTTTGTGGAAGAATGCCTCACAAATTCAACAACCACAACTTATGCTTATGCGACAACCTCTACTCAAAATTACACCACGACTTATGCTTACCCGAGCAGTCTACCAAACCAATCACAATTCGGAGTGACGGTGACCACGATCAGCACTTTTTCGGCGACCAATGTCACACTGACCAGCTCAGAGTCCAGTCTACCTTCGTGCCCGGTTAGCCATCCCATGCCCTAATCAAGGGGTGTGCAATGTCTTTCATTAGGCTTCACGCCTTCGCTGACCAGTCAAGCGGATGCTGCTCACACGGGAACCACCCCCGCTAGCAGGCGAAAAGCTCCACAGTCACGGCAAGGTCCGACTGCAGAGGGTCGTGGCTTTGGTCCGACAGCGAGGGACCCACAACGAGCGTGCCAGTCTGGCCTGGTTGCAAGGCAGAACTGGGAATATCCACCGTCTCCGACAACGTCATGTCGCTTGGATAGGTGTTCGTTCCAGTGGCCGCAGTGGAGTCGTATGTCCAGGCCACACTCCCATTTGATCTCAGGACTTGCATGCCGGCGAGCAATGGGAAGGTGATGTCAACGGTCTGGCTCTCGTTTGCCGCATTGCGAAGAGACCCGTTGACCGAGATGTCACCGTGCGGAAAAACGACCGTGCTGTCCAGGAGCGTCCAGAAGATCCACGCCCCCGGCTCGTTGAGCGTCCCGAAGGTGCGGGACTGCACCTGCGGAAACGGAGAGGCCTTCTCGAGGACTTGGCAGCCGGGATCGCTCACCGTGAAGTGCTGGATCACCATCCCTCCCCACTCATCCCCTGCCACGACCGTGTACCTCCCCGGTGGGAAGGGATGGAAGTCGCCTCCGATGCCGCCGTCCATGGTCAGGTAGTAGCCCTTGACGTCAAAGTCGCCGTTCGTTTCGGCTCGAACAGCGCTCCGGCCGATGGTGAATGTCGCGTTGTCGCTCATGGGCTGGAATAGGTAGTAAGTCCCGCTCGGAAAAAGCGGGCAGGAGGCGAAGAACTGTTCGAGCGGTTCGTTGGTAACTCCCGACGCATTGTCCGCCGTGAAGAAGCCCGGCAAGATCGCGTATCCGACGTTGTCGCGGGTGGGGCAATCGCTCTCTGGTCCCACCATCCACAGCCCCTCGACGCTCGGCCAGTCCGCCACTGCGGTTACGTTGTTCTGGACAGACAGCGCGTTGCGTTCGTCCACGCCTATCCGGATGGCGTCTCCGAAGGGCAGGGCAGTCGTGTTGAGCGTCAGGACAAGCTGTAGACCGGCGGCTCGACTGGCAGCCAGGCCGGTCGACTGAGAGACCGAGGAGCCTTGGGATGTATGCGCGTGGGACGACGAGACTTCAGATATTGTGGCTGAGTTCGACGGGAGCGCCACCAGCGCCAGGACCCCTACCACTATCAAGGCCTGCACCGTCCAGAACGCCCCTTCCTTGCGCTTCATGCTAAGTGCCCGCTCCACCACAAATAGAAATGACAGGGCACGGCTCATAGATGGATATGACGAACGCGCTCGAACCGACGGGGGCGCAATAACCGAAGAAACCACCTACGCCGTAGAGTTCAGGTTGAACGCCGGGCACCGGGGATATCGTGTAGGTCTCCCATGAGCAGTTCGCCCAACCCGGCTCGTCCGGCTGACCGACCTTAGGAGACAAGGAAGCGACAATACTGTAGTTCGCCTTGTCGTGGCTGTTGTAGATGTCGACGGTGCAGCCGTGACTCATGGCATTCGGGCAATCGAAGAGGATCGCTTCGCCCCAGTTGGTGTCAAAGCAGTAGCCCCCTGCGCATCCTGGGAACTCGGGAAGGTCGGGAGGAACCATGAACGGTGCATATTTGAACGGGAACGGGACACTCGGGACTTGGTTTCCCGTGTAGGTTGTTGCAGCGACGGCGACGGCAACGCTCCCTCCTAAGCCTGGCGATGGGCCAAACGAGTTGGACGATGGGAGCGCCACCAACGTTAGTACGCCCAATACTATCAGCGCCTGCACTACCCAGAACATTCCCTCCTTGCGCTTCATTCGGCATTGAGAGGGCTCGGATTGCTATAACCCCTGTGGAACGCTCGTCGCGAGGCTGCAGATGCAGCCGTCTGCCAGGCGCTGGCAATCCCAATCGGCTCGGCCCATCCGGAAAGGGTCTGGAGCTGCGAAGAGCCTTGATGGTGCCGTTCGGACAAAGGTATTAATCAGATTCTGCGCATGAAGTCGAACGTCGAATCCATGGTCGCCCGACCGTCCCGGAGCTACACTACGTTCGCGTTAGCTCTGGTTGCAGGTGTCCTGATCGTGGGATCTGTTGCCTACCTGACCCTCTCCCCGACTGGCAAGACCGCCACCGCCACGATTACCTATGCGCCGAATACAACGGTAGTCGTGTCAGCTAACACCACCACCACGATTACCTATGCCCCGAATACGACGACTATCGTATCAGCCACCAACTCCAGCGCGGGCCAGCTTGGTACCTGGAGCCCCACAACGTCGTATCCATTCCCAGGCGGGGAGTTCAGTTGCGTTTCGAGTGGGGGCTACATGTACTGCGTAGGCGGCGCCAACGACAGCAACTCCACGGCGCCTGTGGGGGACCTCAACAACACATACTTCGCGTCGCTGTCCCCGACCGGCGTCGGCACTTGGACGCAGACTACGGATTACCCCATAGGCATACAGGACCAGAGCTGCATCACCAGCTCCAGCTACATCTACTGCATAGGCGGCCTCGTCGGCGCTCCCAATGCCATCGGCACAGCATCGGTGTATTACGCCTCGCTCTCTCCTTCAGGCATAGGGCCGTGGTCGCAGACGACGCCGATTCCAGAAGCAGGTGAAGCCGACTGCATGGCGAGTTCGGGCTACGCGTACTGTGTAAGAGGGCAGTTCAACGCAACCAGCTTCTTGGGATACAGCGAGGTGTACGCCGCGCCGTTATCCGCGGGCGGTGTCGGCAACTGGACCGAATCCGGCCAGGTACCCAAGAATCCCGCAGGCTGCTCAGCGAGCGGCGGGTACGGATACTGCTTCGGCGGGGGTGGTTGCCCTCCCGCCGGTCCCCCCTTCGGTCAATGCCCCAGCTCGTCGTACTACGCGCGTTTATCGTCCAGTGGCACTGGCACTTGGGATATGACAACCGATCTTCCGAATTCAGGATTCGGAGTATACGTGACCGCCGACTCCTATGAATACTACTTCGCGGGCGGACCCTACGTCGCCCATCTTTCAGCGGACGGCATTGGCGGGTGGTCGACGACTACTCCATACCCAGGAGGGCCGGCGGCCTGCGTTGCAAACGGGCTGTTCGTCTACTGTATTGGCGCAGCCGTCAATAACGTCTACTTCTCCCGCATCAGCACCTGATGGGGAACGTTTGCCTTCGGCGGTTTGTGGTTTGCGCCGATTCTGACCGGCCATCGCTCCCAACTCTCGCAGGAAATCAGGGCGCGCTTCCACTTTCTCAAGCTTCAATCCTCCGTATACCAAGCCGAGCAGGCCAGAGTACTCCCTCATGTCCTCGACGGTCGCGGCGGAGAGCAGCACCTCGGTCTTCCCTCCCTCGTAGACGAGCTCGAAGGTCCTCACCGTCGAAGATGCGAGGTGTGCGAGGGGCTGGACCGAACTGTCCTCCAGCACCTTCTCCATCTTGGGCACCGCCACCAGCCTCACCAGGTTTGAGGAGACCTCGCCGAGGTTCGCCTCCTCGCCGTCGACGCTAGCCGGGATGAATCCCCGGGTTGAAGTTCCACCTTCCAGGGAGGAGAGGGACATGGCTGTTTCGCCGGCGGGCAGGTGGACGTACGACTGCAGCTCGTCCGGGGTCACGATGAACGAGGGCGATTCAAGCCTGGACTTTGCGTAGCCGTCCAGATACTTCGAGATGTCCTCGACCATCCTCCTGTCCACTAGCTCGGGTAGCATCCTCGGGTCGCGGTATAGAAAGACGGCAAGGCTGTCGTGCTCGTCCACACAGTGGTCGAACGGGAGCGCGTTGACCGAGCCCGGGTCGTCGCTCACCCACATCCCCTGTATCGCCAGGGTGACCGTCGGCTTCGTGACGATGTCGTCCACCTTCTTCATCCTCGAGTCGGCCCTCCTGTAGTAGTCCCGGTGGAGCTCCCTGCGCTCGCTCTCCTGCCCGCTGACAAGGTCGACCGAGGGCTGCTCGATCGCGAGCTTTGCAGCGCGAATCGAGTTGTTGAGCCTGACCAAGGCGGCGCGGTAGTCGGACCTCACGAAGAGGAACTGGATCCAGGCGAACTCGGGGTTCGACGACTCGAGGGCGCGGATGAGGTGGGCGACGAAGGCCTGCTTCTCAGGATATGCCGGGGTCGACATCACGACGCCGTTCCTGAGGGAGACGCTGAAGAAGCGAACCTTCTTCCTTGCTAACTTCTGGAACATGGGAGAAGGGCCGCTTTTGCCGGAAATCATTTCGCCCTCTCCTGGTTCTCAGGATTGCCGGCGGGCGCCTCTTTGGTAGCCTGAGTGCCCGGCCGCTGGTCAACCCGTCGCTGCGGCGAAGACACCTTGGGCAGGTGCCTTATCCTCGACCCGAGCCGGGGATACCTTAGGACGTCCGCGTAGGGCCTTCTCGGAGGGGTCCCCAGGTATTGCACGGTCGCCGCAGTGAGGATGATGCCCGATGTCCCTTGGACCACGATCAGGAAGTACCAGTGCCGGGGGAACAGTCCGAAAGTCCAGGAAAGGCTCACCCCCGCCGAAAGCGAGAGATAGACCACGTAGGGGAGGATTTCCCTCGTCCTGCCCGGCCTGCGCACCCCTGCGTCGAGGATGCCCAGGTGGCTCAGGACAGCCCACCAGTTCCTCAGGCTGCCATCGTCCCTGACCGGATGGAACAGCCTCGAGAGGTCGTGCCTGTACAGCAGTAATAGAAACGCACCCCAGTATGGAATCGGCAGGTACAGAAGCACTGCCTCTGCTAGGTTCACTCGCTGATATGGGATCCCGGACTCTTAAGGACAGTCCGACGCATTAACATGATCGGCAGAATGGCCCACGGCCATCGGCATGCATGCGGAAAAGAAATCATAGAGCCCATATTGTTCGTCCTTACTACGGTGTTCCGTGAGTCAGTCTTAAATAACAAGATAGGGACCCAATAATGGTTGGATCAGGGCCGACTCCACGTCGAGGTTTCCGTAGACGCCTACCAACGAGTCCTGAATCAATTGCTTGAGACTGAAGGGGTGATAAGAGCTTGTGTTGATTCGAGGTCCCTGAAAAGTGGCAGGTATGTTAGAATCTCTGCTGATATTCGGGGGCCCTCCAGAGAATATCTGGCAAACTCCGCAAGAAGAATGCGCAGATCGCTAAACATAAGATCAATGACGCTGTCGATAGGCACTCAGCAATATTCCAATCGTGGTTGGGCCAGGCTCGCAATTCCGGATTCCGGGAATCTCCCCGAATGGCGGGAAGGACAGATTAAGCCTTGGTTGCCAGAGGAGTCCGATTGGAGCCAAGAGATTGGCAGCGAGTATCAGAGATGGAGTCGGTACCAGTATGATAGTTTTCCTGATTTGCAGCCCGGTGGGGGCATTGGAAGAGAGGAATCCAGCCCCGAAACAGTCGGAGAAATAGCGCTGGACTTGGTTTCGAGAATCTTGGCTGCAGCAGTGGCTGAATGACATCTTGCCACACCCTCTCACGTTAGCTGACCTGGTCGAAAAGATTGCGGAAGACGCGAACAAGCAGGACAAGGTCGACCCGAGTAGCATGGCCGAATTTGTGAAGGAAACCATACAGATAGTAATCGAAAACGCAGATGGGTCAACGGATCCCAAGAAATTATTCGAATCATATCAGAAGCTGCTGAGGCAGGGGATCGAGATTAAATACACTCGAAATACTTTCTTGGGAAGGCTAATACACGGAGACGAGGTCACTATCGTCAAGAGGATTTCCAAACCGACGAAGCGAAGAAAGTCCTCCCAATGACAACCTGATGCATTCACCGAAATAGGTTGTATGGCCTTTGCCGAGAAATCTACTCATCCTGAATTTTTTACCAAAAGTCGAGTTTTGACCAATATGGTCTTGTCCTAACGCAGGTTTGCCATCCTCCGTCCCGAGAGTGGCAATCCATGTTGACATGCCTGCCCTCCATGTTGACATTGGCCGCATAATGTTGCCAAATCTGCCTCACGTGTTGACATTTTGCGGTGCCAGGATGTCAACGTCCGTTCCCGGATGTCAACGTGCCCCGACACGCGTTAAATACGAACCGAGCCTCTGGCGTCGTATTCTATCTTTCTCTCTGATTTCGGAAGGCATCTGAAGATTCGGCACTACCGTGTGCCATCGAACACCTCAGTTCGCCAGCCTCAGCGAGAGAGAACGGGATACGCGGTGACGGCTCGTCCGACTTATCGAAATGAAGATGGGCGCAGTCTTTGGTTGACCGTCTTTCCATCCGGACGTAAGGATCCGGACTCAACGGGCCATCCTCTGGGCACACAGTTGCCACATCCACCCAGAAGGATGCGAAACAACTTCTCCCACATCGGCCTTTAGGAGAACGACGGAGGCGGACGCCTCACCCCTGTTCCTTGACCGGTCCGGGCCGCAGCTCAATCCAAAGTTCCGAACCCACCACTGGGTCAGAACGCGCTGCGACCGGAGGACCGGCTAGACAGAATGCATCGGGCAAATTATTATCCGCCCATGCGCTCCTGAACGGGGACCAAGTGAAGCGTCGGCTCTTCGCCGTTCCTTCCTGAATTTTCCGCGGCATC
>Ga0335078_10006666_pt1 | contig 17084 bp, 12 predicted proteins | sample Lox_Sample_32_FD_206711 | JGI IMG/M metagenome (GOLD analysis project Ga0335078, IMG submission 206711) | Soil microbial communities from Loxahatchee National Wildlife Refuge, Florida, United States - Lox_Sample_3.2 | ecosystem: Environmental > Terrestrial > Soil > Wetlands | place: USA... | reverse complement strand
CGCTGAACTATCTGTCGATTGTTGAAGACGGCAAAGAGGCGCTGCAGAAAATTCTGGAGCTGTACGATTTTTCGGATTCCGCCGACATCAAAAAGCAGATCAGCGGAATCGCAGGGGTCAGCTCCCGACGTCACTTCACCCGGGTAGCGTCGGAGCACGGCGTGGGTTTCGCGCGAGGTACGCGCATCGAGCTTGAGTTTGACGAGGAGCAGTTCAGCGGCAGCGGCGCGTATCTTTTCGCCAGCGTGCTGGAAAAATTCTTTGGCCTTTACACTTCGATGAACAGCTTCACCCAATTAGTGGCGCGCAGCCGCCAGAGAAAGGAGGCGTTGGAACAGTGGGCACCGAGAGCGGGACAGTCAATGTTGATCTGACGAATTCCAAAGGGGCGGCCCGGAATCAGAAGCTGTGCGAAGCCGAAGACAAGCTCCGCCGCGAGCCTTACACCTTCGACTTCTTCCAGGCGGTGCGTCTATTGGAGAGACTTCGTCCCGAGAAGACTTCGGTAGGCCAGTTCGCCCATCCCGAGAGGGAAGTCGCGCGCTTTGGCGCGCACGCATCACTCGCTTTCCCGGCAAGTCAGATTCAAGAAGCCGAATGGCCCGAGAATGCCCCGGTCCAGATGACCGTGAATTTCATGGGATTGACCGGGCCTGAGGGAGTTCTTCCCAACCCGTATACGTCGCTGATCATCGAGAGACTGAAGGCGCAGGATCGCGCTCTGCGCGACTTCTTCGACATCTTCAATCACCGGATGATTTCGCTGTTTTATCGTGCCTGGCGCAAATACCGGTTTGATGTCGCCTGCGAGCATGGCGAGCGTGACTTGTTTTCCAGGCACTTGCTCAGCATCATCGGACTTGGCACCGAGGGGATGCGCGATCGTCAAGCCATCTCCGACGATTCGCTGGTTTATTACGCGGGCCTGCTATCTCAGCGTCCGCGATCCGCGCAAGCCCTGAAACAGATTCTCGAAGATTATTTCGATGTGCCGGTGGCGGTGGAGCAGTTTTCCGGAGGCTGGTACCGTCTTGATCGCGACACGCAATGCCGTCTGTCGGAAGAACCCAACGACAGCGGGGAACTGGGGTTCGGCGCGGTCGCCGGAGATGAAATGTGGAACCAGCAGTCGCGCGTGCGGATTGTCCTCGGCCCTTTGAGCCTCGAGCGCTATGCGGACTTTCTTCCCCATGGAGAGTCGTTCGCGCCGCTGTATTCATGGGTGAAGTTCTTTTCCAATGACGAATGGGATTTCGAAGTAAGACTGATTCTGGAGCGCCAGGACGTCCCGGCTTGCACGCTGGGGGCGGAGGGCGTTTCGGGACCACAACTCGGCTGGGTATCGTGGGTGAAGTCCAAGCCCTTCAACCGCGATCCCGGCGATACGGTGCTTGCTTTGGTAGCAGCAAAGGGGAATCAACATGAACCTCAAGTCACTGATCGGCAAGCTTAACGATTCGACTCGCGGTGCTCTCGAGGCTGCCGCGGGATTCTGCCTCGCCCGGACGCACTACGACATCGAGGTCGAGCACTATCTCACGAAAATCCTCGATTCGAGCGATAACGACGCGGCGGCAATTTTCAAGCACTTTGAGATCGACACCTCGCGGCTGTCCGGTGAGTTGTCGCGAGCGCTCGATAAGCTGAAATCCGGCAACGCTCGCACACCCGCGATCAGCCCTTCGCTGATGAGGATGCTCGTCGAAGCCTGGACTATTGGCTCAATCGACTACAGCGCGACTCAGGTGCGAACGGGGTTCACGATTCTCGCGTTGGCGACACACGAGGAACTGGTGCGGCTCATGCGCGACATCAGCCGCGAATTTCAGAAGATCCAACCCGATGCGCTGAAGAAAGACTTTGCGGCGATCGTCAGCAATTCGGCGGAAGAAGCGCAAGCCGCTGCCGCAACAGCAGCCGCCGCCGCACCTGGTGCGCCGGCCACGGGTCCTAAGCCCGGCGGCAAGGCCCCGAATCTCGATCAGTTCACGATCAACCTGACCGAGAAAGCGAAGACGGGGAAGATCGATCCGGTGTTGGGCCGCGACTTTGAAATTCGCCAGGTGGTCGACATTCTCATGCGGCGCCGGCAGAACAATCCGATCCTCACGGGTGAAGCCGGTGTCGGCAAGACGGCAGTCGTCGAGGGTTTTGCTCTGCGAGTTGCCCAGGGAGACGTGCCACCTCCGTTGCGCAATGTGATCATTCGTACGCTCGACTTGGCGCTCCTCCAGGCTGGCGCGGGAATCAAGGGTGAGTTTGAGAATCGTTTGAAAGGCCTGATCGAAGAGGTAAAGGCCTCGCCGATTCCGATCATTCTCTTCATCGACGAAGCGCACACCATGATTGGTGCCGGTGGTCAGGCTGGCCAGGGAGATGCCGCCAACCTGCTCAAGCCCGCTTTGGCGCGCGGCGAATTGCGCACCATCGCTGCCACCACCTGGTCGGAATACAAGAAGTATTTCGAGAAGGATCCAGCTCTGGCTCGCCGCTTCCAGGTTGTAAAAGTGGAAGAGCCGATCGAGCCGCAATGCATGACGATGCTGCGCGGCATTGTGCCATCGCTTGAGAAACACCACAAAGTCCGCATTCTCGATGAGGGCCTGACCGCCGCGGTGAGCCTCTCGCATCGCTATCTGGCGGGCCGGCAACTGCCCGACAAGGCCGTCAGTGTGCTTGACACTGCCTGTGCGCGCCTGGCTTTGGGCCAAAGCGCAACACCGCCTGCCATTGAAGACAGCGTTCGCCAACTCGATGACTTTGCTGTGCAGAAGCGCATCCTGGAACGCGAGTCAGTTGTGGGTGCCGATCACCGCGAAAGACTGCAGGAGATCGCGACCAAGAGCACGGACATAGAGTCCCGGCTTTCGAGCTTGCGCACGCGCTTTGAAAAGGAGCGCGATCTGGTGACGACAATTCGCGACCTGCGCAACCGCCTCGAAGGCGCCGCTGCATCCCAGGACGGCAAAGGTGCGATTGGCAGCCCCGAGATCCCGGGAGTCGCGGCGGAAGCGCCCGCTGCCGCCCCGGCCGCAACAGCGACCGAGACTGTGGCCTCGTCGACAACTGCGACCGCGGTGGAAGAGGCTCCCAAGGCAGTCGATCCTGCCGAACTGCGCAAACAACTTGCTCAGGCAGAGGCTGATCTGGCGGCGCTCCAGGGAGAATCGCCGATGATTCGCGTCGCGGTCGATGCTCAGATCGTCGGGGAGGTCATCTCCGCCTGGACCGGAATCCCTGTCGGAAAAATGATGAAGGACGAGATTTCTACGGTCCTGTCCCTGCCGTCGCTCCTCGGGCAGCGAGTGATCGGTCAGAATCACGCACTCGAGATCATCAGCCAGCGCATATCCACGGCGAGGGCCCGCCTCGATGATCCGAACAAGCCGATCGGGGTTTTCATGCTTGTCGGGCCTAGTGGTGTCGGCAAGACGGAAACCGCTCTGGCGCTATCCGACCTTTTCTATGGAGGCGAACGCAACCTGATCACGATCAACATGTCGGAGTTTCAGGAGTCGCATACGGTATCGACCCTGAAAGGCTCGCCTCCGGGATACGTCGGCTACGGTGAGGGCGGTGTGCTGACCGAGGCAGTCCGCCGACGGCCGTATTCGGTGGTTCTGCTCGACGAAGTCGAGAAAGCACATCCGGACGTCCTGGAACTCTTCTACCAGGTCTTCGATAAAGGGATGATGGAAGACGGCGAAGGGCGAGAAATCGACTTCAAGAACACCATTATCATCCTGACGACCAATGCCGGTACCGATACGATGGCCAAACTCTGCGCCGACCCCGAAACCATGCCGGGGCCGGACGGCCTCGTAAAGGCCCTAAAGCCAGAACTTAACAAGATTTTCAAGCCGGCTTTTTTGGGTCGTATGGTCATGATTCCATACATGCCCATCCGGGATGAAAACATGAAACAGATCATCCGTCTGAAGCTGGGCAAAATTCAGCGAAGAATTCAGGAAAATCACCGAATAGATTTGGCCTACGATGTCGCGTTAGTAGATGAAGTCGCGAAGCGCTGCACCGAGGTCGAAAGCGGCGCCCGCAACGTCGACAACATCCTGACGAACACGTTGCTGCCTGACCTTTCCCGGCAATTGCTGGGGAATATGGCGGCTGGCGAGGCCCTGTCTCGAATCGAAGTCGGCATTGGAGAGAACGGCGCATTCGTCTATCGGTGAAGTCAGATGGACGGAACAAATTGCCTGCAGCACGGGTTCATAGTGCGCAGGATCGGTAGGAAAGGTAGCTGTGCCAGACGGTAACTATTCTCAACAGCATCGCCTGATATCCGTGGACACTCCGCTGGGGAAGGACGTGCTTCTTCTGCAGGAGCTCACCGGCTACGAAGGCATTTCGCGGATGTTCAGCTACGACCTGAACTTGCTGGCGTACGACAACCCTTCGATTTCGTTCAAGAGCATCGTCGGGCAGAAAGTGTCTCTCACGATGCATCTTCCCGACGGCACTCCGCGCTACATCAGCGGATATGTCAGCCGATTCACCCAGGGAGAAACCGATGAGCGCCTCTTTACGCACTATCACGCGCAAGTCGTACCGTGGCTCTGGTTCCTTACACGCGAGGCGGATTGCAAGATTTTCCAGAATCTCGCGGTGCCCGACATCATCAGCCAGGTCTTCAATGCATTCAGCTTCAAAGATTTTCGCCTCAGCCTGAAGGCCAGTTATCCGCAGCTTGAGTACTGCGTGCAGTATCGCGAGACGACGTTCAACTTTGTCTCGCGCCTGATGGAAGAGTTCGGTATTTTCTACTACTTCGATCACACCAGCCAGGGCAAGCACACGATGGTACTCGCTGATCAGTCGAGCAATCTGCCGGCCTGCCCGGGATCTCCCATCAGCTATGACACTCAAGTCGGGGGCCTGACCGATCCGGAAGTGATCGACAACTGGCATGTCGGACAGGAAGTGCGCACCGGCAAGTATTCGGTGACTGACTACAACTTCATCACTCCGTCGACCAGCCTGATGGCCAATGATCCGACGGTGGTTGATCTGTCTGCCAGTCAGCCGCTGGAACTGTATGACTACCCAGGTCTTCATACCACCAAGGATCAGGGAGACACGGTCGCAAAAGTGCGCATGCAGGAAGAAGAGGCCAGCTACATGGTGGTCTCCGCTGCGGGAAATGCCCGAGGCCTCATGTCCGGGTTTTCCTTCGAGTTGAAGAATCACTATCGCAGCGACCAGAACACGAACTACGTGGTCACGGAAGTCCGGCATTTTGCCTCAGCGGGGCAGTCCTATACAACGGCCGGCACCACACATGGCGAGACCTATTCCAATCATCTCACTTGCATTCCCGCGACCGTCACCTACCGGCCCCCGCGGGTCACGCCCAAGCCGTTCGTTCAAGGGCCGCAGCCGGCGTTGGTTGTCGGCAAGTCCGGCGAGGAAATCTGGGTCGACAAGTACGGACGCGTCGTCGTTCAGTTTTACTGGGATCGTCTGGGAAAGAAGAACGAAAACAGCTCCTGCTGGGTTCGCGTGTCTCAGCCTTGGGCGGGCGGAAACTGGGGAGCAATGTGGATCCCCCGTATGGGCCAAGAGGTCCTGGTCGATTTTCTGGAAGGAGATCCCGACCGCCCGGTGATCACCGGACGCGTTTACAACGCCGACCAGATGCCACCGTACGACCTGCCCCAGTACCAGACGCGTAGTACGTTCATGTCGCGCAGCTCGAAAGGCGGAGGCTCATCGAACTACAACGAGCTGCGCTTTGAGGATCTCAAGGGGCAAGAGCAGATCTTCATGAACGCGGAAAAAGACATGGACCTGCGCGTCGAGAACGATTCACGGGAATTCATCGGTGCCAACCGCCATCTGATCGTGACATCGAATCAGCAGGAGCAGATTCAGGCCGACAAACACTTGCACGTGCAAGGCGACCACTTCGAGAAGATCGAAGGCAACATGTCGCTCAACATCACGGGCAACCAGATGGAGAGTGTGACCGGCAACAAGTCTCTCAACGTGACGGGTAATCAGAAAGAGAGCGTCACCGGCAATGTATCCCTCAGCGTGACCGGAAATCAGAGCGAGAGTGTCACCGGAAACGTATCGCTGTCGGTTACGCAGGGTAAGATGGACTCCATCACGATGGGCTACGCCATGACTGCCATGAGCATTCATTTCACCGCGGAAACCGGCATCGTGATTGAGTGTCCGTTGGGAATAACGCTCAGTTCGGGTGCCAATTCGATAGATCTCAGTCCAGCGGGCGTGTTCATTACGGGTACTCCGTTTGTGTACCTGAACAGCGGAAGTTCCCCGGCCAGCAGCGAGGATCCGAGCAGTGGTTCGCCCGACAGCCCAGATTCGCCCACCGATCCCAAGGACCCCGATACCGCTGATGATGGCAGCAAGGGAACGAAGCTGAATTGAGACTTCCGCAAAAGCCCGTGCGAAGCACTAGCGTGGAGTACTGATATGCCGATGCAAGTGTGTATGGGCGCGATGTTGATGTGCACCATGGGGATGGCCCCCAGTTCACTGGTAGTGCTCCCGACAAACATGGTGCTGACCTCCGATATGCCGGCGGCCAACATCATGGATAACATTCCCATGGTGAATATCATGCCCTTTGCCATGTGCATCTCGCCGGCGAATCCCATGGTTGCCGCAGCCACGGCGGCTGCGATGGGAGTGCTGACCCCAATGCCGTGCATTCCGATGACGGTCGCGCCCTGGGTTCCTGGAGCTCCTACCGTGCTGCTCGCGGATATGCCGACCCTCGACAACACCTCCACTCTTATGTGTATGTGGGCAGGCGTAATCACCATCATGATGCCTGGAGAAATGACCGTGATGGTCCCGTAGTTCTTGCCTCCACCCGACGGTACTGTCCCCTAATCCCAGATCTCTGTTGGACTTACACGCTGAGGAACCCCTCCCGTTAACTGGGGAAACGTTAGTAACCTTGAAGACGGAGCGCTCATCTATAAGAATGAGTAGTTAAATGGCAGGTTTCGGGAGAGAGCCCCTCTTTCGAAAGAAAGCAGTATATGGCGAAAACAAAGGTGACCTCGGGAATGTGGCGGATTGACCCGGCGAAGCTGTCGCGGGTGGTTGATCGGTGTGGGCAACCCGTTGCCTCCGTCGAGGCAGATATGGAAGCGAATGCCAGCGCGAATCTGATTGCCGCCGCACCCGATATGTTCGAGCTGCTGCAGAGCCTCGAGCAGAACACCTCGATTCCAGAGGATGTCACCGACGAAATCAAGCTGGTTCTCCGCCGTGCTCGCGGCGACTTCGGCTTGGCCGTCTTCTCGCGCAGCGCGGCCAAAATCTGGCGCGCCCGCACCCAGGACTGGTTGAAGTTCATGGAAGGCTTGTGGAAGCCTGACCAGGATTCGACCCAATAAAATCCTGAGATTCCCTCGAAATTCCCTCCCGAGATGAGGCTCTTTTGTCTGCCTTCTTGGGCTTTGCCCTTTGCTTCCTGGCTCAATACTTGTTATCGTGGGCAGCCGTGTGAAAATAGCCTGCACACGGCGCTTAAGCGTTTCCTCGTGGCGCGACTCGCATGAAGCAGCTCAAACCAGTTCTCTGGACCAAGGGCACGTTCCTTACCCCGCAGCATCTGCAGGTGCAGGACCGCTTTCTTGAGGACACGCTGAATTTCCGGTTGCAGGCGCTCAAGTTCTGTCCATGGGGCTTTCGAGAGCTTTCGATCAACGCGGAACTTCTGGCCGAAGGCCAGTTCGCGGTCACACGGGCTTCTGGGATTTTCCCTGACGGACTGTTGTTTGAAATACCGGAGGCTGATCCTCCTCCTCCTTCCAAATCACTGGAAGAATTCTTCGACCCCGGCACAAAGAATCTCGACATGTATCTGGCAGTGCCGGACTACCGCCAGCGCGGGCTGAATGTCTCGAGCGGCAAAGAGAGCGGCACGCGTTATCTGGCGGAAGTGACAGAATTCCGCGACGAGAACACCGGCATGGGCGACAAGCCGATCCAGGTCGCCCGCAAGAACATGCGGCTCCTGTCCGATTCGGAGAACCGGGAAGGCTCGTCGGTGCTACGGATCGCAAATGTGGAGAAGACGACAGCCGGGACCTTTCAACTCAATCCCCGATTCATCCCCCCGCTGATCGAGATTGGTGCAAACGAATACCTGGTGGGACTACTTCGCGGCCTCGTGGAACTGCTCTCCGCGCGGAGCTCACAGCTCTCCTCCGGTCGTCGCCAGAAAAATCAGAGCCTCGCGGATTTCACCGCTTCCGACATCGCCAACTTCTGGTTGCTGTACACCGTGAACTCAAACTATCCGGTTTTTTCTCATTTGTACGAAAGCAAGAAAGGGCATCCCGAAGAGCTGTACGCGGCGATGGTCGCGCTAGCGGGATCGCTGACGACGTTTTCGCCGAAAATGCGGCCGCGAGATCTTCCGCTCTATGTGCACGATTCGCTCGGTCCGATTTTTGCCGATCTCGACGAGAAGCTGCGGTCTCTGCTGGAAACGGTCGTGCGGACGAACCTGATTTCGCTGCCACTGAAGCTCATGCAGAATTCGATTTACGGCACAGCGATTGATCAGGACAAATACCTGCAGAACACGCGCATGTATTTGGCGGTGAGCGCCGAGACTACCGAAGAGAATGTCATTCAGCGAGTGCCGCAACTGGTGAAGGTGTGTTCCGCTACTCACATCGAACATCTCGTGCGGCAAGCTCTGCCCGGCATTCAGCTTCGTCACTTGCAGAATCCGCCGAGCGCGATTCCGGTGAAGCTCAAGTATCAATATTTCGCGTTGAATCAATCTGGAGCAGCTTGGGAAGCCGTGAATCGCGCCCGCAACTTCGCGGCTTACGTTCCGGGAGAGCTGCCCAATCCCACGATGGAACTGCTGATCCTTCTTCCGCAGACAAATTAACATCCACTCTTCGAGTCTGCGGCCAGGCGGCTCAATGGTTCTTCAGCCAGAAATACATCACCAACAACACCGCGACGAAAAAGAGCACAGTGAAGGTGATGACCACTGGCAAGATTGAAACCGGTGGGGGCGCCGGAGCCTCTACATTCGGCACCTTCGGAGCCTTCGGCATCGCGGGAGCAGCGACCTTTGGCTTCGGCGGGGGTGGAGGCATCTTTACCGGAGGCGCTTTAGGAGCCTTCACCGGTGGCATTTTCGGCATCGGCGGCGCGGCGAACCCACCGGCCGCGGCCGGCGTCGCCCCCTCTTCATCCGTCTCAGCCGACGACGCCATCAGCCTCTCGCGCGAGATGATCTGCGTGTAAGGGCTTGGCCCGGCGGGTGCCTCGGGCAAGACGGGCGCAGCTACGCTTGCCGCTGGGTTTTGAAATGCGCCCGTGGCTCCGTCTCCGGGCAATGCGCTCGGTTTTGCGACGGGGACACTCGGGCCGGCAACATGAGGCTGCGGAACTGGAACCACCGGTGGAATCGAGGGCATCACCGGTTGTGGCGGCGCAACAAACGCGGGAGGCGGCGGCTCTTTAGCCTTCGGCGCGGTCACCACTGGTTCGGAGGGAAGCGGAGGCGACAAACTTGGCGGCGGCAATGGCGTGCTCGTGTTGAATGTGGGCGGAGGAGCCTGCATGTCTTTGAAGAGTCCCGTGAAACTCGTCGGCGAAGGGCGGTTTCCCGATTCCTCCAAAGGCGGCGCCGAGTCAGCTCCGCTCCCCGCCGCGCCAAACACAGCGGTGAAATCCCCCACTTTTTTCTGCGGCGGCTCGATAGGTTGCGAAGACACGGGCGGCAGGTCCGATGACGGCTCCCCTCGAAACGGACCTTGAAAAAAGCTTGTGAACTCACCCGGCTTGGAAGAGTTGAGCTTGGACGTTGTCGAACTCGGGAAGCTGCTCGAAGCGAAGCTCTTATCCCTGTGATCAGGGCTGGCAGGAGTTTCTGCCCGGCCAACGAACGTCTCGTCTTTCTTCGGGGTATCTGGCTTCGGAATCTCGGGACTGTGTACCGGTTGCCATGGAGGCGCCGCATGAAGTCCGGAGTTGTCCCGTCCGAGGTTGAGGTTAGGCAGAGGCTGCGGTTCCTTTGGCCGAGTCGGTAATTTGTTTTGCGAATCGTAATCTCTCAACAATTGCGTAACCGAAACTGGCGCCGGCATTGGATCTCTTGGAGCCGATGGCGGTACAGGAGGCGGAACGAACTCCGCCAACTTATCCATCCCCTGCTTCGACCGTGCGGAGCTTGTTTCCTGCGTATCTTGACCCTGGATTTCGTAACGCCGCACCCATGCCTTAAGCGCGGCATCGTCTGCCGGTTTCGTCACCAGGTAGGCGTACTGTGTGCCGCTATATTTTCCGGTCTCAAGGACAGGTCCGGCTGGCTCCGGTGCGACGCGGTGAAATGATTCGAGCACCCAATCCATAGTCGACTGGTTGGGCTTCTGCGGAGCACAGTCGAGAATGTGTACCAGCACGCGCTCTCCACGAACCTTATCATTTGCGGCAAAGGTCTCTACTGCGCCCGTAGTCAGCGACTCCAGAAGCTCGTACTTATCTCCAAATTTCATTCCCTGGCGTGATTCCCTTCAGGATCGAATGACAATGCCTTTCTGGTTCGGAGCCTTGAGATGGTTCAATGTCGGGGGATGACGTGGCTACGATCCCAAGAAACTCGTCCCTGCCGCTGGATTATACCTCGCGAAAGCACGCGCTGGACCCGGAAGAAGCCAAGTGTGCCACGGATCACACATCCGAAACGGCAGAGGGATCGAAGTCACTATTTCTACTGGAGTTACCCGTCGCTCTTTAGTGCTGGAGTGCCGCGACTTCTTTGTGGATACTGGGTTTGTTAGCTTGGGGAGGCACCGGGCCATGGAATCGGGGCCGGATTTCGCTTGACTTGGTTTGTCAGGCGGGACGAGAATTTTTCTAGCCCTTCGCCCCCGGCTGGCTTGGGTCCGAGACTTCGTTTTTCCTCGATTTGTGCAAGAACCTCTCGACCCAGACGTTCAGTTCTGCGGCGTGGATTCCCCCGGGTGCAATCCAGTCTGTGGGAAGCAGGTTCTGGCCTGTTGCCTAACTCAAGTCTGATTCTCTAGGAGTTCGCGATGAGTGTCATCGGAATCCGCAGAAAGCTCGCTCAAACTTCACTCGCTCTCGTTGTGTTGTGCGGACTAGTGGTTACGCTGCAAGCGCAACACAAGACCAGTTCTGCGCCCTCGAGACCGGCCCCGGCGCAACATTCGAGCGCCCCATCGCGTCCGGCAAGCAGGCCTGCGAATCAGACTCACACGGGCCCGACGAACACGCGTCCCGCGACGAACATGGGGAACAGAACCGGTACCGCAAATACCGGCAGAACGGGCACCGGGACCATGAATCGTCCGGGCACTGGGACCATGAATCGAGGCGCGGGCAACGTGAACCGGCCTGGCGCTGGCACGATGAATCGTCCCGGAGGCAACAATACCGGACGCCCCAATGGCATGGGAGGTATGCACAACGGTACGACGAACCGTGGACCGATGGGGAGCAACGGAAACGGCAGAATGGGCGGCCGAAGCACGTCGACTGGCGTGAACCGGCCCGTGCCAGGAAGACAGGTTTCAATGAAAGGCGGGGGAACGGCGAGCATCCGTCCCAACGGTCAGATCCGCTCCATCAATCGGAACGGCATGCAGATCAATCGCGGTCTCAACGGTAGCCGCACGATTGTCAGCAACCGCAACGGAGCGCGCGTCGTGACCACTGGCCGCCATTCCGGCTACGTACAACGCGCTTATGTCACGCGCGGCGGACGCACCTACGTCTCCCGCACTGTCGTAGTCAACCACGTCGTCTACACGGGCGTTTATCGCTCGTATGGCTATCACGGCTACTGTTGCTACTACGGCTACTACCATCCGTACTACTGGGGGCCGGCTTATTACGGTTGGGCCTATAATCCTTGGCCTGCTCCGGTCTATTGGGGATGGGGTTGGGGTGGAGCGCCTTGGTATGGATTCTACGGCGGATATTTCGCACCATATCCGAGCTATCCCTCAGCCGCGTTCTGGCTGACTGATTATCTGATCTCAGCCAACCTGCAGGCTGCCTATGCGGCTCGGGCAGCTGCAAATGCCTCGGCGGCCGGCGATGCTGGCGGTGGCGGCGACCAACAGCAGCCTCCAGCGAACGACGGCGGAGGCGACCAGACCGCGGGCAACTCGGGCGGTGCAGTTGCGATGACTCCCGAAGTAAAAGAAGCGATTGCCGAAGAAGTGAAGGCGCAACTCGCAGCGCAACAGTCCGACGCTCAGCAACAAGGATCATCTTCCGGAGGACAGCAGCAGTCCTCGGGCAACTCTTCGGCGCCGGCTGAGCAAGTTCCGGCGGCGCTTGATCCGAACATTCGTATGTTCATTGTTTCTTCGGACCTCACGGTCTCCGGCGACGGAGAGGAATGCCAGCTGACGCAAGGCGACGTGATCAAGCGGACCACCGAGACTCCCGACGATGACCGCAAAGTCACGGCGGTCATTGCTTCCGGCAAGAAAGGGGACTGCGCGGTCGGCAAGCAGGTCGCGGTAGGCGTCGACGACTTGCAGGAGATGCACAATAAATTCGAGGAGCAACTCGATACCGGCATGAAGGAACTGAGTACCAAGCAGGGTACAGGAGGCATCCCCAAGGCTCCCGACGCGACCATGAAAGAGTCGGACATTCCGCCTCCGCCGGCCGACAACGGGGCAGCCAAGACCCTGGAGCAGCAGCAGTCCGAAGCTGATCAGACGGAAGCCCAGGCCGTGAAGGACGCATTCAACCAGGGATCGTGAGGTGACTGGTTCTCGCGCAAACTGAAGTGTGGTTCCAACAACGGCTCGTCTCGCAGACAATCGAGACGAGCCGTTCTTTCAAAGCGTGCTGCAGTTACTGCCGCTTTTTCATCAGGTCTTCTTCCGTCTTCTGCGCCCGCCGCGCGGTCTCCAGCAGTTCCTTCGCGCTTTTGTTATTGGGATCGTTGGCAGCTTTGGTGAAGCATTCGATCGCCTCGGGATACTTTCCGTCGTCCATGAGTCCCATTCCGCGGTCGACGAGAGAGTCGGAAGACTCGATCTGCGGAGTACCGCCGCCACGCGGCAGAATCGGCGGCACGATCTGCAATCGATTCGTGACACGAGTGACGCCCGGAATCGCGGTTACCAAGGCGATTGCGGCATTGGCATCATCGCTTGTGGGCACGCTACCGCCGATCGTCACCTCGTGAGCATCGTTCACCAAAACACTGAAGTGGGCCGCACGCAAAACCGGTGATGGTGCCGACTGCAATCCTTCCAACACAGCCTCCTCGATTCTCATCCGTTGAAGGCCTTGATATTTGATGTATCCAAGTCCACCGAGCAACACGATTGCAGCCAGGCCCAGAACAGCGAGCATGACAAGGTTCCTCGGCCGGAAGGTCCGATGTTGCAGAAATACATGCTGGGCCGCGCTCTTGACCATTTGCGAGTTGGGCAACGGAGTCGGTCCGGCCGGCTCGGGAGGAGGCTGCACGGCGACGGGAGGTGGAAGAGCAGTCGGCGCCGCAAGCACCGCGGGCGAGATGGGCGGTTTCTTTGCCGGCGGAACGGTCACAGGCAGGCTCGGCATCGGAACCGTTTTCGGTAAGGTCGGACGCTGAGGCGGCGTCACGCCTGAAGTTGGTGAGACTGGTGGGTTTGCAGCGATTGACGAAGGTTTGACTGGCGCAGAAGTGGCCGGCGCTGGCGTGCGTGGTGGAGTTGTGAGCGGTGCTGCGGCGCTCGGTGCGGGCGCAAAGCTCGAAGGACTGGCAGGCGGAATTGCTTCTGGTTCGCTCGCTGGCAATTGGCCAGCCACCTCATCCAGCGCGGCGATGAACTCCTCTGCGGTCTGATACCGCAGGTCCCGCGACTTATCGATTGCCTTCATGATGACGCTTGAAAGCGATGCGGGTATCTCCAACTCGGGCGTCAATTCATGCGGAGGCTGCGCATTTCCCTCCATGTGCTGGATCATCACCGCGTACAAGGTGTCGCCTTCGAACGGCAGCTTCGCGGTGACCATCTGATAGAGAACGACTCCCAACGAATAAATATCGGTGCGGCCGTCGATTTCTCCGCCCTTCTTTCCCATGAACTGCTCCGGGGACATATAGAGCGGCGTGCCGACTACCATGCCGGTCATGGTTACTCCGGACTGCGCATCTCCGGCGGCCTGCCGCAGCTTGGCGATTCCAAAGTCGAGGACCTTCGCGACTTCCTGCCCGTGCTCGTCAATGGTGAGGATGATGTTGCCGGGCTTGATATCCCGATGGACGACTCCGAGTTTGTGTGCGGCGCCCAGGGCGCGGGCTGTCTGGGTCACAATCCGCACCGCGCGGTCCACGTGGAAAGGTCCCTCTGCCTTCAGGACGTCGCCGACGTTCCAGCCCTCGACCAGTTCCATCACTATGAACGGACGCCCGTCCTCGGTGTAATCGAAGTCGTCAACCCGCACCGCGTTGGGATGCCGCAGCTTGCGCGCGACCACCGCTTCGTTCTGGAAGCGCTGAAGAAAATTCGTATCCCCGGCGATCGAATCGTTCACGATCTTGATCGCGCACATTTCGTTGAAGGTGAGGTGCCTGCCGCGATAAACGGCGCCCATGCCGCCAATGCCGATACGGCCCAGAAGTTCGTACTTGTTGCGGATGATCATGCCGGGCTGGAACTCCTGGGTCGTCTGCAGACTGGTCTGGTCCGCCGGGCATACGTTGTAATCGCCGGGATAGGTCTTATGGCAACTGGGGCAGTATTTCATCGTGTCACATCAGCGGCTGTGAGCACCCAGCCGCAAGCAGGACAGAAGGGAAATGCTCAGGCAGAATCCCCCTCCTGTCAAGATGCTTGCCAATGTACGCGAATGCAGGGAAAATGGCAGGCGGGAACACCGACCGCTCTGTGGAAGCGGTATTAGAGTTCAATGAAACTTCTATCGCATGCGTTTCGACTGCTGCTCGTACAGGCCATCATACTGGCCTCGCTGTCGGCGCAGAACACGGACATCGATTCGATCCGCCGCAAAGCGCAAACTGGCGATGCCAAAGCCGAGTTCGACTTGGCGAACGCCTACTGGCAGGGAAACGGGATTCAGAAGGACCCGGCTCAAGGACTGGATTGGCTCCGGAAGTCTGCTTCCCAGGGATACGCCGGCGCTGAAGTTACGCTTGGCGTCCTGTATCAGAGAGGCGTGCAGGTCTCCCAGGATCCTCACGAAGCCGCGAAATGGTTTCGGAAGGCTGCGCTACAGGCAAAGACTGACCCGAAACACGCCCAGAACGCGCAGAAAGATCTCGCCGATTTAGCGGCGCAGGGCGTCATCTCGATGTCAGAGGCAGATTGGCGCTCGTCGGAGCCTGGGTCGAAGCCACCTTCATCCGGGAACACGAGCGGTAAGAACGATAAGGCACTCGCCTTTTCTCTCGCCGAAGTCGACCAAGGTCTGACGGGCGGAATCACCCCCAAGCGCATGGCAACGCTTGTGACACAATACGGCGTGGATTTCACATTGAGTTCGTCCGCCAAGAAAAAGCTCACGGTCGACGGCGCCGACGACGCGCTGCTGCAAGTGATCGCGAGCGCGAAGCGTTGATCCACGCAGGAAGCGAATCTTCCTCCCTGGCTTTCGGCGTCATCAAATTCCCAAGCCGAATTCTTCGCTGCCTATCGTGCTTCTTCTGGTGTCATCCAATCAACGACTGAGCCACTTCAAAACCTTGTCGATTGTTTCTACCTCATCGAATTGACACTCAAGCTTTATACCTCTGTTTTTCGGGTCGGGCGTAATCTTCCAACCCATAATCGTCCTAAAGTTGTCGATCCTGCTAAAGGCGTCTTTAACGTAGTCCTTCTTCGGGGCCGCTGCCGCACCGCGGCGCCAAAAATCCTGCATGTCTTTGTCGGGTGGCGGTGGATCTCTGAAGAAGTCGTAAAGTTGACCCATTTGATCGTAAGTCAGGCACATGGGACAACTCAGTCTGATATCTACGTCTGGAGTTCGTCCCGGATACTCGTGCACCAGCAGTTTTGCGCTCAGCCTCGGGAGATAAACATGCGAGCGTCCGCCCTCATCTGTTTCGTAGCCTAGAATCACCGGCTGCCCGTCATCCCCAAAGAGCGGTTTGCCATCATCGTCCGTCTTGAGGATAGGCGTGTGATCAGCGGTGGAGAAGCGGTAATTGTATTTGTCGGGCGAGATGGTGCAGCCAACCTTGAAATGCAGGTACCAATTAATCTCCTCGTGATTCCGCGTTCCGAAATTGAAATAACACAGATCGTCGTCATTTAACCCGAGGCTTTTCGGAGCCGGAAGGTCTGCCAAAGTCTCCCAACTCTCATTGTCGACCGGAATATAGGGATCGCTATCGGGCGGGGCATAGGTGTTCCATCCGTCAGAAAGGGAAATTGGTTTTCTTTCATCCGCCATTGTTGAGCCTCCTTGAAAAGATTCGAGGTGTCGCCGTTCATTTCCCGCGAGCCCTGCGCCAGCAGCAAGCGAGCACCGCGCGGCACGTTCCATAAAGGCAGCCCCTCGCTGAAGTTGGAGCGCCGTGAAGTTGTGAAGAATGATCTCGGGGGCTAGGAGCGGAGCGCTCCCGAAGGCGTCGGAACATCATCCAGCAGCGCCTGGATCCCACCCCAGGACCTCCGGAGAGGGCCCTCTATTCTGCCCAACGTACCGGCACGCGTTTGGTAAACAGATAGGTTGTTGGTAAAAGAGCTGCTCGACAGACGAAAAAATCTAAACGGCCGCAAGAGTTTTGTATGTGATGTCCGTCACGCTGGATGCGCGCAGCTACAAATGGCGGAATCATCAAATCCACATAGGCGCAGTTGGTGTAGGGGAGCTTTCTCCACTCGAATCTACACGCTGCACATCCCCCAACAAAGTACGCCGGTCGAGAACTTGCTGTGATTGGTGTCCAATGTTGGAGACTCGAGCAAGCGCGCTGGAAGAGCTGCTACCAGCAAAGCAGCAAGAGACGGATGGCGGGTGCTACAGAGGCTCGAACCTGCCGGAGCAGACGGCAGACGCGTGCTGCTCGCCTCATGCGCGGCCCGGCGGCGTGTATCCAGGAGATTTGGCCG
>Ga0335078_10006665_pt1 | contig 17085 bp, 14 predicted proteins | sample Lox_Sample_32_FD_206711 | JGI IMG/M metagenome (GOLD analysis project Ga0335078, IMG submission 206711) | Soil microbial communities from Loxahatchee National Wildlife Refuge, Florida, United States - Lox_Sample_3.2 | ecosystem: Environmental > Terrestrial > Soil > Wetlands | place: USA... | reverse complement strand
AGGGCCTCGCGGCCGGGCTGGCCGCGGTCGGCGACCGCGCGCCGGTCGCGTACGTGTCCTCCACCGACGTCCCGCTGCTGCACCCGGCGTTCGTCCGTAGCGTGCTCGGCGCGCTCGACGATGGCGTCGACGTGGTCCTGCCCGACGTCGGCGGCTACCGGCAGCCGCTGTCCGCCGCGTACCGCGTGGCGCTCGTGACCACCGTCGAGGAGCTGATCGCGGCCGACCGGATGCGCCCCGCGTTCCTGTTCGAGCGCAGCAGGGTCCGGCACCTGGGCGAGGACGAGCTCCTGACCGACGCGACCCTCGCCCGGCTCGACCCGCAGCTGAGCTCGGTGCGCAACCTGAACGAGCCCTCCGACTACGAGCGCGCCCACGCCTTGCCGGCGCCCGAAATCCTGGTCGAGCGCGTTGGGTCAGTCGCCACCGCCGAGTCGGCGGAGCGCCGCCAGACAGTCCGGGCGTGGTCGCTCGGCGAGGCCGCGGACGCGGCCGGACTGGCGCTCGGCGAGCATGTCGTCGCGACACTGAACGGCGAGCCAATAGCGCGCGACTGGGACGTGCCCCTGGTGGCGGGCGACACCGTCGCGTTCACAGCCGCGAACGGCCCGGGTCACTAGATCATCTGTCCACCTACGGCCGCGGAAGCGCTCGCTAGGGGTATCCCGTAACCGTGACATGAGGTCACACCGCGCCAGGAAGGTGTCAATGGGGCTCGAAGTAATAGTGGTGCTGGCAACCGGAACGTGGCTTGCCGTGCTCTTGTTGGTGATATCGCTGTGCCGTGCCGCGAAGTCGAGCGACGAAGCCACTGAGGCTCACTTGCTGGAGGCGAAGGCCGGGGACCATGACTGCGAGTTCGCGCCTTCGCCATCGGTCGACTGTCCGCTCCGCACCCTCGATCTCGACCAGGCCGCCGCCCTGCTCGGGGTGATTCCCGAGATGCTGCTGGCCTGGGAAGCGCGCTACGGGTTCCCAACATCGAGCCCGTCGGAGCGCCTCTACAGCCAATCCGAGATCCTCGCCTTGCGCGACACCCTTCACCGCGAGCCGTCGATCGCCGCGGCGGTGGCCCGCGCGCGCGAGCGGACGAGGAGGCGCCGCACGCCGCCTCGGACACGGGTCGCCGACCATCAGGACGGCGGACTCGCCTCCTGAGGCGCTAAGCGGCTTTCCACCCCGCTGTCCGCTCCTCGGCAGGATCTGACATGACCGCCGAGTTGGGCCCGATCACGGCGGCGACCACGAGGTCGATTCCCTTCGCCGTGGCCCGCGCCCGCGCGATCCGCTTCGCGGTCGCGATGTCTTCTGCGGAGACGTTCTCATGCCACCGTGCGTAGGTCCTGCGATCGAGCCCGACAATGAGGTAGGTCACGACTGCTCCCTTCGAAGAGCTTCTCGGCGCCACCCGGTGTGTCTAGGCGTAAGAGAGTCGCCGCGCCCCGCTGATACGACGCGCCCGGGCGAGATCGATGGTCGTGGTCAGGCCGGCGTTGGTCGATGTGATCCGACGCGGTCGGAATGAGTCATTCGACCCGGACCGTCGAACCCGGCCGACGCTCGGCAGCAGGTAGTACGGGAGCTGACGGGCGTGGGCGGGCGACCTGTCAGACCGCTGACCCCCCTATTTGGCTGCGTCGGGCCGCTGATAGGGTCCTGCGGTCCTAAAAGCGCAGGACGAACTCCTGGGAGGGGATTTGCCTTCAATACATCGTCGTTTTGCCGTCGTAGCCGGCGCGGCTGTCTGCATGGCTGGAGTGGCCGCGCTTGCCGTGCTCGTCATCGCCAGCGCGCCGCTGGCCTCCGCGAGCCGCGCCAGCCGGGCCCAGATCGCGGCGCTGCCCGCCGCGTCGCAAGGTCACCCGATTCTCACGCCGTTCAAGCATGCGACCACGTCGGCGTCGGCGCCCACTTTTGCTCCGGCGCAGACATCGTCACCCTGGACGCCGCTCGTGAACCCGCCGCCGTTCGGGACACCGGGCACGATGCTGCTCGAGAGCGACGGGACGGTGCTCGTGCACAACGAGCCGGACAACGACACCGTCGCCGCAACAAACGAGTGGTGGAAGCTCACGCCGGATGCGAGCGGCAGCTACGCCGACGGGACCTGGAGCCAGGTCGCGTCGATGCCGGCCAACTACGCACCCTTGTATTTCGCCTCGGCGATCCTGCCCGACGGACGGATGATCGTCGAGGGCGGCGAGTACAACGGGGAGAACGCCGTGTGGACGAACCAGGGCGCGATCTACGACCCGGTGAGCAACAACTGGAGGTCCGTCGCGCCGCCAAAGGGCTGGACGAACATCGGAGACGCCGCGAGCGACGTCCTGAACGACGGCACGTTCATGCTCCAGCAGGCGTGTAACACCTGCCTCACGAATCCGGAGCTCACCGTCGACGACGCCTACCTCAACCCGAAGAACCTGACCTGGAAGGTGATCCCGGCGACCGGCAAGCACGATCCGAACGACGAAGAGGGGTGGACGCTGGAGCCGAGCGGACAGCTGCTGACCGTCGACACGTGGGGTGTGGGCGGCACCGAGCTGTTCAACCCCGGCAGCAGTACCTGGAGCTTTGCGGGAGCCACGCCTCCAAACGGCAACCCTCTCAACCCGTGGCCGATCGTCGAGCTCGGGCCGCAGGCCGAGATGCCGGGCGGTAACACGTTCGTGGTCGGGGGCGGCACGAGCACGGATGAGTATCCGTCACCGTGTACCACGAGCACGCCGGCGGAGACCGCGCTGTATCAGTACAAGGCCGGGACTGCGGGCACGTGGTCCGCGGGGCCCGAGATCCCGACCATCGACAGCGAGCAGTACGCCGCCACCGATGGACCGGCGGCGACGCTGCCGGATGGAAACGTGCTGTTCGACGCGAGCGCATGCACGTACAACATCCCGACTCACTTCTTCGTCTACGACGCCGGCTCGAACTCCCTGAGCCAGATCCCGGACGCGCCGAATGCGGAGAACGACACCTCGTACCAGACGCGAATGCTGGATCTGCCCAACGGGCAGGTGCTCTACAACGATGGGAGCAGCGACATGGAGGTGTACACGGGGAGCGGAGCGCCGAACCCGTCGTGGGCGCCCTCGATCACATCGCTGCACAACACCACCCTCAATCCAGGCAGCACCTACAGCCTGTCCGGTAAGCAGCTCGCCGGGCTGGACCAGGGAGCCGCCTACGGTGATGACGTCCAGGACAACACCAACTTCCCCCTGGTGCGAATCACCAACTCCGCGACCGGTGCGGTCACCTACGCCCGGACCCACGATTGGACCTCGGTGTCGGTTGCCCCCGGCACGAGCTCGACAACCCAGTTCACCCTCCCGAAGTCCACGCCCAGGGGCAAGGGCACGCTGGTCGTGATTGCCAACGGGATCGCCTCAGCACCTCGAGCGGTGACGGTCTCGTAACACCGTCGGAAAGTCTGACCAGGCCCGCCCCGCGGATATTGGGGGCGGGCCTAGTCGACCAACACCTTCGCGAGCGCCGTCCACGACTCGCGTGGGATGCCCTCTTCCCCCAGGGGCTGGAGGCAGACGTGGTCGGCACCTGACGCGAGGTGTGCGCGTACGACCTCGGCGATCTCCTCTGCGCTGCCATGGGGGATGACCGCGTCGATCAGGCGGTCCGAACCACCGCCACCGATGTCAGCCTCGCTGAAGCCGGACCTGAGGAGGTTCTGCGTGTAGTTGCGTAGGCCGAGGTACAGCTTCGCGTAATCGCGGGCGACGGCTCGGGCCCGAGCCGAATCGGTGTCGACGACGCACGCGACCTCGGGCGCCACGAGCTTGCCCGGACCAAGCCGCTCGCGGGCGAAGCGCGTGTGCTCGACGGGCACGAAGTAGCTGTGAGTGCCCGCAGCACGCTCGCCGGCAAGGTCGAGCATCCCCGGGCCGAGAGCGGCCAGGCAGCGCTCGTCGACCGGCGGCGGGTTCGGCGACGCGTCGAGACCGTCGAGAAACGCGCCCATCGTGGCCAGCGGCTTACGGTACTCGCTCGTCGCCTCGCGATGCCCGATCCCGATGCCCAGCATGAACCTCCCCGGGAAGTCCGCGCGCACGGCCGCGTCCGCGGCGGCGGCCTCCGCCGGCTCGTTGGCCCAAACGTTGAGGATGCCGGTCGCGGCGACGAGCGTCGCGGTCGCCTCCAGCACCGGCCGGACGTCCGGGACATGCGGTGAGCCGCCGACCCACAACGTGCTGTACCCGAGCTGTTCGACGAGCTTGGCCGCCTCGCCCGCGCGCTCGGCGCCGAACGGGCGGTAGCTGGTCCAGACGCCGATCCGCCCGATATCCACCGCCACAGGTCAGCTCTGCACGTGCTCGAACCCGAAGCGACCCTTGACGCACAGGTTGCCGAGCGTTACGTCGTGGTCTGCGGGTGAGGTGACCTTGACGATTTGGCCGTCTTGGACGTGCAGCGTCAGGTTGCAGCCCACGCCGCAAAACGCGCAGATCGTGTCGGTGGTCGTCTGACGCGACGGATCCCACTCACCGGACTCGCGAAGCTCGTGCTCGTGGCTGGCCATGAGCGCGCCGGTCGGGCACACCGCGATGCAGTTGCCGCAGTACACGCACGCCGACTCCGGCAGCGGCACCGAGTATTCGGTCGAGACATGCGCGTCGAAGCCGCGGCCCGCGATTGTGATCGCGAACGTGTTCTGATGCTGCTCGCCGCAGGCGTCGACGCACTTGTAACAGAGCACGCACTTGGAGTAGTCACGGACGTAGAGGTCGTTGTCGACCTTGACCGGGCCGGCGACGGTGGCGGCGGTCTGCCCGTCGGGAATCGCATGGTGACCCGCGCGGCGGCGCTCACGCCCGGAATCGGGCGGGGCGGGCGGGCCATAACGCTCGGGATGCACGTCGTAGATCTCCAGGTACGGCTGCACGATCGGCGCCGTCGACAGGTCAACAGAGGAGGCCAGCAGCTCGAACACGATCTTGCGGTTGAGCCGCACGCGTTCGGAGTCGGTCTTGACGACCATCCCGTCCTCGGCCCGGCGCGAACACGCCGGCACCAGCGTGCGCGCCCCCTCGAGCTCGACCATGCAGACGCGGCAGGCGTTCACCGGCCGGAGCGTCTCGCCGAAGCAGAGTGTGGGCGTGTCGATGCCGAGCGCGGTACAGGCGTCGAGCAGCGTCGCGCCTTCGGGTACCGATACCTCGGCGCCGTCGATCGTGACCGTGACCGTGCGCGGATCCATCAGCTCACCTCCTCCTTGAACAACCCCAACCGTGAGATCGCCGAACTAAGCGCGCTGGCGGCGGTCTGACCGAGTCCGCAGATCGACGAGTCACGCATGCACACCGCGAGCTCGTCGAGCAACGCCAGCTCGTCGCCCACGCTACCGCGGGTCTGTCCCGACACGAGCCGCGCGAGCGCCTCCTCCTGCCGCACCGTGCCAACGCGGCACGGCGTGCATTGTCCGCACGACTCGTCGCGCATGAACGCGGCGATCCGCTGCACCATCCGCCGCAGGTCGACCGTTTCGTCGAAGGCGACGACGACCCCCGAACCGAGCGTGGCACCGGCCGCGCGAACGTCCTCGAACGTCAACGGCATGTCCAGCTCGTCGGCACGGACGAAGCCGCCCGCCGCTCCGCCGAGGAGCACCGCTTGCAGCGCCCGGCCGTCCGGCACGCCGCCGGCCCGCGCGAGCAGCTCGCCCAGCGTCTGGCCGAAGGGCGCCTCGTACACGCCTGGCCGCGCGACGTGCCCGGACAGGCAGAACAGCCGCGTTCCGGTCGACTTCTCCGTGCCCGTCCGGGCGAACTCGCGGCCGCCGACGCGGAGGATCTCCAGGACGTTCACGAGCGTCTCGGCGTTGTTGACCACGGTCGGCATCCCGAACAGGCCGCGCTCGACCGGGAATGGCGGCTTGGAACGGGGTTCCCCGCGGAAGCCCTCGATCGAGTTGAAGATCGCGGTCTCCTCGCCGCAGATGTACGCGCCCGCGCCTCTGCGGATCTCGATATCGAACGAGAACCGTGACCGCAGGATGTCCTCCCCGAGATAGCCGTGCAGGCGGGCCGTCGCGATCGCCTCCTCGAGAATCTCGAGCGCGAGCGGATACTCCCCGCGGAGATAGATGTAGCCGTGGGCGCAGTTGGTCGCGTACGCCGCAATCGTCATCGCCTCGATCACCGAATAAGGGTCGCCCTCCAGCAGCACGCGGTCTTTGAACGTGCCCGGCTCGGACTCGTCGGCGTTGCAGATCAGGTAATGGGGCTGGGCGGGCTGCTGCGCGACCGCCTCCCACTTGACCCCGGTCGGGAACGCGGCGCCGCCGCGGCCCATCAACCCCGACTCCTTGACCTCGCGGATCACCTTCTGCGGGCCGAGTGCCATCGCGCGGCGCAGGCTGTCGTAGCCGCCACGGGCACGGTAGTCATGCAGGCTGCGAGGATCGACGACGCTGACTCGGCGCACCAGCCACGAGCCGGCGCCGTCCTGTTCGGGCACGGGTGGCTCAGCGACCACTTTGACCTGCTCGCCCCGTAGCGCGGCGACTGCGTCGCCGTCCCGGGTCGGCGCCATCGCCAGCTCCCGCGGGCACGCACCGGCCTCGATCAGCAGCGCCGCGGGGGCACGGTCGCACTGACCCAGGCACGGGCTCCGCAGCCAGGTGCTGCCACCGGCGTCGGTGCCCTCCGGACCGATCTCCTGCTCGAGCGCGTCGATCAACTCGTTCGCGCCGCGGCACTGGCAGACGATGTCGTCGCACACATGGAGCACGCGCGGGGGCAGCGGCTCGAGCGACAGCAGGCCGTAGAACGACGCCACGCCGTATGCGTCGGCCGGGGGCACCGTGAGCCGCTCGGAGATGTAGCCGAGCGCGCCCTCGCTGATCCATCCGATCCGCGCCTGCACGTGCTCGAGTGCGGGAAGCAGCAGATGACGCTGGTCGCGGACATCGTGCCCTCCGTGGACGGCGCGGCCGTCGACGTCCCGGGCCGGCCCCGCGCCGTTGTGGGACGCGGTCATCTCGCCGAGAAAGGCGTCGACCGCTGCCCGCTCAGCCTCGGTTGGCGCGGCGAGCAGCAGCCGAAGGTCCATCAGACCCTCTCGCTGACCGGCTGTCGGTCGCCGTTGCCCGCGTACACCGCGTCCCCGTTGGTGGCGCCCGCGGCGGCCTCGACGAGCTCGGTCTCCCCGACGGGCAGCTTCTCGACGCGGATCGCGGTCGCCTTGAACTCCGCCGTGCCCGACTTCGGATCGGTGGCGTCGATCGTCAACGTGTTGGTCGCGACCTGGTCGGGGAAGTGGAACGTCATGAACGCCAGCCCCGCGCGCAGGTTCCGGTCGATCCGCGCCGGCGCCCGCACCGCCCCGCGCCGCGAGGTCACGAGCACGGTCTCGCCGTTCTCGATCCCCAGCCGCTCGGCATCCTCGGGCGAGAGGTCAAGCGACTCGCCGCGATGCAGCGGCGAGCGGTACATGTTCGACTGCGCGCCGGTGTTGTACGACTCGAGCCGGCGCCCGGTGGTCAGGCGGATCGGGAAGTCGGCGTCGAGCTCGTCGACCGGCGGCTCGAACGGGGTCACGCTGAACGGCGCGAGCGGTCCCTCGACCGGGTCCTTCCACAGCCTCCCGTGGAGGAACTGGGAGCCGGGATGATCCTCGGTCGGACATGGCCACTGCAGGCCGCCGTGCTCGGCGAGGCGGTCGTAGCGCATTCCGCCGTGCATCGGGCTGAGCGAGCGGAGCTCGTCCCATGCCTGCTCGGCCGTCGGCTCGCCCCAGTCGAACCCGAGTCGCCTGGCCAGTTCGGCGATGATCCAGATGTCGTCGCGCGCGTCGCCCGGCGGGTCGAGCGCCTTGCGGCACAACTGGACCCGACGCTCGGAGCTGGTCACGGTCCCGTCCGCCTCGCACCACGAGGCCGACCCCGGAAGCACCACGTCGGCGACCTGAGCCGTGCGGGTCAGGAAGATGTCCTGCACGACGAGGAAGTCGAGTCCCTCGAGCAGCTCCATGGCGTGCTTGCGGTCGGCCTCAGAGTCGGCCGGGTTCTCCCCGATCACGTACAGCGTACGAAGCTCGCCGCGGTCCATCGCCTCGAACATCTGCGTGAGATGCCACCCGTAGTGCGGGTGGATCGGCACGCCCCAGGCGGCCTCGAAATTCGCCCTCGCCTCGGCGTTCTTCTCGATGTCCTGGAACCCGGGGAGCTTGTTCGGGATCGCACCCATGTCGCCGCCGCCCTGGACGTTGTTCTGGCCGCGCAGCGGGTTCAGCCCCGATCCGTACTTGCCGACGTGCCCGGTGAGCAGCGCGAGGTTGATCAGCGCGAGCACGTTGTCGACCGCGTTGTGGTGCTCGGTGATCCCAAGCGTCCAGCACAGAATCGCGCGGTCGGCCCGGCCATAGGCGTGCGCGAGCTCGCGGATCGACGCCGCCGGCACGCCGCTCAGCCGCTCGCCCTCCTCGAGCGTGAACGGCTCGACCGACGCCGCGAACTCGTCATAGCCGTTTGTGGCGTTCGCGATGAAGCGCTCGTCGGTCAATCCCTCGTGGATGATCTCGCGGGCCACCGCGTTCGCAAGCGCGATATCGCCGCCGACGTCGAGCCCGAGCCACAGATCGGCCCACTGCGCCGACGCGCTCCGCCGAGGGTCGACGACCATCAGCCGGGCGCCGTTGTGGATGCCCTTCAGCACGTGATGGAAGAAGATCGGGTGCGTCTCGCGCGCGTTCGACCCCCAGAGGATGATCAGATCAGCCTCTTCCACCTCGTTATAGGACGACGTTCCGCCGCCCGCTCCGAATACCGTCGCCAGACCGACGACGCTAGGAGCGTGTCAAGTTCGGTTACAGGAATCTATGTTGTTCGAGCGCATCACCTGCCGGGCGAGCTTCTGCGCCAGGAAGTTCATCTCGTTGGTCGATTTCGAGCACGAGAACATCCCGAACGAGCGCGCGGCATCGGCCTCGCGCGCCCGCTCGAACGCCGTGGCGGTGCGCTCGAGCGCCTCCTCCCACGTCGCCGGGCAGAGCTCTCCGTCGCGGCGGATGAGCGGTGTGGTTAGTCGAGTGCGAGAACGCATGTCTCCTCCGTTTCGACTTTCTAGGTTCAATTTATCGCCTGGGCCCGCGCGACCTCCGCTCGGCGCGCGAGTTCGGTCGCCTGTCTGACAACAGGACCGCCCGTCAGGTTGATCGTCACCAGCCGGGCTGCCGCCTGTGCGGCCGCCTCGGCGAGCACCGCGCCGGCGATCGCGTCGCCGGCCAAATTCGGGTTTCCGGTGCGAGCGAGGTCCGCTGCCAGCTCGGCCAGCTCGGCTCCGATGCCGGCGATCGCCAGCGGCGAGTCCGAAGCGGTGGTGCGGGCGTCCTGCACGAGGTCGGCACGCCGCGGATCGTCGCGCGGCATCCGCAGCGCCTCGAGCACGGGCTCGTAAGCATGCAATTCGATCTCGGCGAGCTCGAGCGCGCGCCCGCGGAGCACAGTGGCGCGCGCGGCCGTCTCCGCCCGGTCAGCCGTGAACGAAGCCGCCATCTCCACGAGCGACCCGGCGATCGCACACGCGCACGCAGCGCTCGTGCCACCGCCCGGCGCCGGCGTCCGCGCCGCGATGGAGTCCAGCAGCTCTCCGAATGGGAGGTCAGAAAAGGCCGACGGTCCGACCCTCGGCGTCGATGTCGATGTTGAGCGCGGCCGGCGTCTTGCCGAGCCCCGGCATCTGCACGATGTCGCCGCACAGGGGCACGAGCCAGCCGGCGCCGGTGTACGCGCGGATGTCGCGCACCGGCAGCGTGAAGTTCTCGGGCGCGTTGAGCAGTGTCGGGTCGGCCGACAGCGACAGGTGGGTCTTCGCCATGCATACCGGGAAGTGACCGAGACCCTCGCGCGTGAACTGGGTGAGCTTCGTCTCCGCCTCGGGATAGAAGTACACGTCCTTGGCGCCGTAGACCTGCTTGGCCACCGCTTCGATCTTGTCCTGGATCGGCTCGTCGTCCTGGTAGATCTGGTGGAACGTGTTCGGCTGCTCGCACGCCTCGACGACCGCCGACGCGAGATCGGCGACGCCCGCGCCGCCCTTGGCGAAGCCCTCGTTGGCCTCGGCCGCGAACGCGCCGGACTCGAGCGCGAGGCGCTTGACCAGTTCGACCTCCTCGTTCGTATCCCCAGGCCGCCGGTTGACCGCAACGACCGCGGGGACCCCGAAAGTGCCGATCGTGTTCAGATGGCGGCGGACGTTGGCAAAGCCGGTCTCGATCGCCTGCAACGCCGCCGAGCGCTCCGCGCGCGGATCGTCCTCGAGCCCCGCGTGGTGCTTGATCGCGCGCACGGTGGTGACGAGCACGGCGGCCGACGGCGTCAACTTGCCGAACCGGCAGACGATGTCGAAGAACTTCTCCATGCCCATGTCGGCGCCGAACCCGGACTCGGTCACGACGTAGTCGCCGAGCTTCATCCCGATCAGGTCGGCGATCAGCGAGTTGTTGCCGTGGGCGATGTTGGCGAACGGGCCGCAGTGCATCAGCACGGGCTGGCCCTCGAGCGTCTGCACGAGGTTCGGCTTGATCGCGTCCTTGAGCAGCACGGTCATCGCGCCCGCGGCGCCGAGGTCCTCGGCGGTGATCGCCTTGGCGCCGTCGAACGAGTAGGCGGCCGTGATCCGCGAGATCCGCTGGCGCAGGTCCTGGAGGTCGCGCGAGACGGCCATGATCGCCATCACCTCGGAGGCGGCGGTGATGTCGAAGCCGGTCTCGCGCGGGTAGCCGTTCGCCCGGCCGCCGAGGCCGACCGCGATGTCGCGGAGCGCCCGGTCGTTCATGTCGACCGCGCGCCGCCACGGAATGCGGAGCGCGTCGATGTGGTGCGGGTTGCCGTGGAGGATCGACGCGTCGATCATCGCCGCGAGCAGGTTGTTGGCGGCGCCGATCGCGTGAATGTCGCCGGTGAAGTGGAGGTTCAGGTCCTCCATCGGGACGACCTGGGTGAGGCCGCCGCCGGCCGCTCCGCCCTTGATCCCGAACACCGGACCGAGCGACGCCTCGCGCAAGCAAGCCACTGGGTTCTTGCCGATCACCCCGAGACCCTGGGTCAAGCCGACGAGCGTCGTGGTCTTGCCTTCGCCCGCCCTCGTCGGGGTCATACCGGTTACGCAGATGAGCTTTCCGTCGGGCCGGTCCTTGAGACGGTCGAGCACGGACAAGGCGACCTTCGCCTTGTAGCGCCCGTACGGCTCGATCTCGTCCGGCTCGAGCCCGGATCGCTCGGCGATCTGGTCGATCGGAACTAGCTCTGCTTCCTGCGCTATCTCGAGGCTGGTCTTCATCGTCGTCGCCTCCTCAGTGCTCGTATCCATCCTCTCCCGATCCCTTCTAGTGGCTGACGGCCGCGGCGGCAAGCTCTGACACGAGCTTGTCTCGGTAGAACCTCTCGACCTCGAACGGCTCGATCAGCTCGGGCGTGCGACCGGTCGCCACCAGCTCCGCAAGCGTCTGGCCGACGATCGGAGCTGCCTTGAAACCGTACGTCCCCCATCCCGCGCTGACATGGAAGTTGTCGACCTCGGTCTTGCCGAGGATCGGGCTGTAGTCGGGGCTGAGGTCGCACAGTCCCGCCCAGCTTCGCAGAAGGCGCGCCCGCTCGAGTTGGGGGAACAGCTCAATCGTGTGGCGGCACACCTCCTGGAGGAAGTTCAGCGTGCCCTGCATCCGGTACGTCGTCCACGGCTCGATCTCGGCGCCCATCAAGAACTCGCCGCGGTCGGTCTGGCTGATGTACACGTGCATCTGCGAGGACACGATCACCACGTCGAGCAACGGCTTGACCGGCTCGGTGACGCACGCCTGGAGGATGTGGGTGGTGATCGGCAGCGGCACGCCGACCATGTCGCAGATCTGGGTGCTCCAGCCCGCCGTGCAGTTGAGCACGGTGCCGGCGCTCACCGTTCCGCGGTTGGTGTGGACGTGTGTCACCCGCCCGTTGGATCGCGTCATGCTCTGGACTTCCGTGTCCTGGTGGATCTCGACCCCGCCACGGTCGGCGCCGCGGGCAAAACCCCAGACGACGGCGTCGTGGCGGATGATGCCGCCCGGCGGGTGATACAGCGCGCCCATGATCGGATACGTCGCGTGCTCGTTTGTCACCTGCATCGCCGGCGCGAGGCGCTTGATCTCATCCGGGTAGATCACGCGCGAGTCGATCCCCTGGAGGCGGTTGACCTCGGCTCGATTGGCCATCACGAACATCGCCCGGTCGGAGTGGGCGAGCGTCAAGTGCCCGCACTGGGAGAACAGCAGGTTGAAGTTCAGGTCCTGCGCGAGCCCCTCATACAGCTTGACGCTCGCGTCGTAGAAGCGGGCGCCCTCGGGGGTCTTGTAGTTCGACCGCAGGATCGTCGTGTTCCGCCCGGCCGCGCCCGAGCCGATGTAGCGCTTCTCGAGCACGGCGACGTTGCGGATCCCGTGGTTCTTCTGCAGGTAGTACGCGGCCGCGAGCCCGTGCGAGCCGCCCCCCACGATCACGACGTCGTAGGACGATTTCAGCTCGCCCTGGCGGCGCCACATCCGGCGTTTTCGGAATATGTCGATCATGTTTTCAGTGCTGCCGAGCCAACGGGACCGCCATCGAGCGATCTCGCGGCGTCTTCCACAACCGTCCACATGTACTCGCCGACGGCCCATCCGAACAGCAGCAGGAAGTGGTCGGTGTCCTGCACGACGATCATCCCGGGCTGGCGCGCGATCGAGCCGGGGCGGAAGCTGCCGGGAGGTGCGACCTGGGGGCGGAGGTCGAGCGCGCAGAAGCGCGCGATCACGTCCCGGGCAAGTGGTCCGAAGATCGTGAGCGCGGCGAAGCAGGTGGTGACGTCGATCGCGTCGGAGGGCGGGGTGTGTTCCCCTCCGATGAGCAGCGCTCTCGTAGGAGTCAGCTGACATATCCAGGCATCGCCTTCGCGCATGGCCGCGCCGAGCTCGCCCGGGACGGCGTCGCCCTGGAGCTCGAGCTTGCGCAGGTGCGACACGTCCGTCCAGCCGACGGTCTCCCGCACCCGGTCTTCGCCCGGGTACTCGACCGCGACGTTCCACCCGCCGCGGGCCTCGAACCGCGCGCCGGCCGCCCTGGCCTTGCGCTCCATCGGGCTGCGCGCGACCGCGGCCGGATCGGCAGACGCCGGGCTCAGGAACGTGAGGCTCACGAGCGGAGAACCTCGCCGTCGGGGTCGAAAAACGGTCTCGTCTGAACGTGCGCCTGCATCGTCTCGCCCTCGTCTGAGATCGTCACCTGCGAGCCGTCGCGCGCGAGCGGGCTCGGCACCCACGCCATGCCGATCACGCGGTCGAGCACCGGCGAGAACCGCGAGCTCGTGACCTGGCCGACGGGCGCGCCTCCGGCGTCCATGATCACGGCGCCCTCGGTCGGGACGTGTCCGTTGGGCAGCGTGAACCCGACCAGGCGGGTCGCGGGCTCCTCGTCGGCGTAGTGCTCGAGCGCCCACTTGCCGATGAAGTCGGTGTCTTTGTCGAGCTTGACGATCCACGGCATCGCGGCGCCGAACGGGGTCGACTCCGAGTCCGTGTCCTGCCCGACCAGGATGTGCATCTTCTGCAGCCGCAGGATGCGCTGGGGCTCGAGTCCGAACGGGCGGATGCCGTGTTCGCGGCCGGCGTCCATCAGCGCGTCCCACACGTGCTCGCCGTGGGCGGCGGCGAAGTGGATCTCATAGCCGATCTCGCCGACGAACCCGATCCGCAGGATCAGGGTTTGTACCCCGGCGATCTGCGCTTGCTTGCCGTCGAGGTACTTGAACGCCTCGGCAGAGCAGTCGAGGTCGGTCAGCTCGCTGAGGATCTCGCGGGCCTGCGGGCCGGCGAGGTTGACGGCGGACAAGCCCTGGGTCAGGTCGGTGAGCTTTACATCCATGCGCCAGTCGGCCAGCCACCACGAGAACCACTCCTCGACCGCGCCGGCGCCGCTCGACGTCGTGGTCACGTAGAACGTGTCGTCGTCGATCCGGCAGATCGTCCCGTCGTCGACGATGCGTCCCGCGTCGGAGCTGATCACGCCGTAGCGGATCCGGCCGGGCTTGAGGTCGCTGAAGCGGTTCGGGTAAAGGCGATCGAGGAACTCGCCGGCGTCCGGTCCCCGGACGAGCAGCTTGCCGAGCGTCGAGACGTCGATCAGTCCGGCGGCCTGGTGCACGGCGAGCGCCTCGCCCTGAGGATCGCCGTAGTCGTACGCGCGCCGCCAGTCACCGGCCCACTTGATGGTGGCGCCGAGCTCCCGGTGGCGCCCGTGGATCGACGAGCGCTTGGCGGGCTCGAACGGCCGGCCGGCGAGCACGCCCATGGGCACCGATACCCACGGCGGCCGGGCGGTCGTGGTGCCGACCTGCTCGAGCATCTGACCGGTCTCCTTGGCCATCAGCCGAATCGCCGGGAGCTGGCACATGCGGCCCTGACACGGCCCCATCGTCACCGTCGTGTAGCGCTTTGAGAGCTCGATCGAGTCGTAGCCCTCCTCGACGCTCAGCCTGATGTCCTTCGCGGTGACATCCTCGCACAGGCACGCGAAGCATTTGCCGCGGCCGGCGCCGGAAACGGGCGGCGGGATCGCCGTTGCGACCGCGGTCGCGTGCCCGTCGGCGTCGGCCTGGTCGACGCCCGCCACGTCGCCCACGGCGCTTACGCCCGGAGGCAGCGCTGATATCGCGAAGCAGCCGCGCTCCGGGTCATACCGGCTCTTGGCACCCGCCTGGAGGAGCAGCGACGTCGCCGGCACGAAGCCGCCCGACACGACGACGAGGTCGCAGTCGAACGTCTTCTCGACCGACGCGCCCGTCACCCCGATCGGCCCGAGCACCGCGGATTCCACCGCCTTGCCGCCCTTCGCTTCGAGGATCGTGTGACCGGCGAGCACCTGAATCCCGCGCCCGCTCAGGCTTCGCGCGGCGGCGCTCGGGGTCTCGCGCAGGTCGGCCACCGCCGCGATCTCCACACCGGCGTCTTGCAATCCGGCGACGGCCGCGAGTCCACGGTCGGAGGTCGTGGCGACCACGGCGCGGGTGCCGGGTTTCACCGCGTAGAGCTGAGTCAGGCGGACCGCGCCACCGGAGAGCATGACCCCGGGGAGATCGTTGCCGGCGAACACCAGCGGCTGCTCGATCGCGCCGGTGGCGAACACGTGGCGGCGGGCGCGGATCTGGTGCAGGATGTCGCCCTGCCACACCGGGACGATCCCGTCGAAATAGCCGAGCGCGCTCGCCCGGGCGAGGATCTCGACGCCCGGGATCGGCTCGATCGGGAGCGGGCCTTCGTCGACCAGGACGACGTCGTCGCCCTGCGCCGCCGCGGCCGCTGCTTCCCGCTGCCCGGCGGTCCCGCCGCCGATCACGAGCACGTCGGCGTGGCGGCGGCGGTACTCGGTCCGCCACTCGCGGTCGGGCTGCTCCTTGCGAAGCACGCCGAGGCCGGCGGCGTGCCTGAGGACCTTCTCGTACAGGGGCCACAGCTTCCGGGGGCGGATGAACGTCTTGTAGTAGAAGCCGGGCGGCGTGAACTTCGTGCCCACGAGGTCGGTGGCGCGCATCACGTCGAGGTCGAGACCGGGCTGGGCGTTCAGGTGGTCGACCTTCATCCCCTCGCGGACCGGCTCCGTGCAGGCGCGCGTGCCAGGCGCGCCGCCGACCGCCACGATGCAGTTCGGGCACTGGCCGGCGCAGCAAAGGAGGCCGCGCCGGCGGTGGTACTTGAAGCTCCGCGAGAACGTCCGCCGCCCGGCGGCGAACAGCGCCGAGGCGATCGTGTCGCCCCCGTACGCTTCGACCGGCTTGCCGTCGAACGTGAACCGGATCACCTTGTCGCGGTTGATCAGCTCACCGGGCTGGTTGGGCAGACGGCTCATGCGGCGCCACCGCCGTTCGGGCTCGGGGCAGCGGGTAGCGCGGTCATCAGGACCTCGTTGGTGCGCGTGTCGCGCTCGGCGATGAACCACGCGCGGCAACCGGAGCGGTGGAACCACCACTCGCGCTGCACGCCGGCGACGTTCCGGCGGAAGTAGTTGTACTCGCCGAGCTCTCTGAGCGTGGGCCGGGACCTGGGCCGTGCCGAGATCTCGCCGCCGTAACCGAAGTCGGTCACCTCGCGGACGCCACAGTTGGGACACGTCAATAAAAAGGACACCCAGGCCTCTGAGACGGCAACGCTACGCCCGGCCCTGTGATCCTGTCCAATATCTAATTAAGCTCTATTGATTCGCTAACCGAATCATGGAACTCCGCCAGCTTCGCTACTTCGTCGCCGTCGCCGAGGAGCTGCACTTCCGCCGCGCCGCCGAGCGGTTGCACATCTCCCAGCCGCCCCTGAGCCAGCAGATCCGCGCGCTCGAGGACGAGCTCGGATTCGCGCTGCTCGTGCGCACGCGCCGGCGAGTGCAGCTCACTCCCGCCGGGGAGGCATTCCTCCGAGACGCCCGCTCCATCCTCTCGGAGCTCGACGGCGCGGTCGCCACCGCCAGGCGGATCGACGCCGGCCAGACCGGGCGGCTTCGTATCGGGTTCGTGGGGTCGGCGCTCCTGTCGATCGTCCCCGGAACGGTCGAGCGGTTCCGCTCCTCGCGATCGGGCGTGGCGATCGAGCTGCGCGAGCGCTCGACGGTCGATCAGCTGCGCGCGGTCAGCGCCGGCGTGATCGACGTCGGCCTGGTGCGCCCGCCGATCGAAGACGAGGCCGGCCTGCGCGCCGAGACCGTGCTCCGCGAGCGGACCGTGGCCGCACTGCCGGCGGCGCATCCGCTGGCGGCTCTCGCCCGGGTGCCGATCCGACGGCTCGCGGTCGAACCGCTCGTTCTGTTCCCGCGGGCCCAGGCGCCCGGCTTCCACGATCTCCTGATCGGCGCCCTCGCCGGCACGGGCGCCGGCCCGCGAGTGATCCAGTACGCGCCCGAGATGTTGACGATCATCGGGCTGGTCGCCGCCGGGACGGGCGTGTCGCTCGTCCCGGCGTCGGTCAGCCGGCTCGCGCTCGACGGGGTCGCCTACCGCCCGGTCAGCGGCGCGCCGCGGTCGGAGCTCGTCGCGATCACCCGCGCCGATGACGACTCGGCGCTCGTGCGAGCGT
>Ga0335078_10006664_pt1 | contig 17086 bp, 12 predicted proteins | sample Lox_Sample_32_FD_206711 | JGI IMG/M metagenome (GOLD analysis project Ga0335078, IMG submission 206711) | Soil microbial communities from Loxahatchee National Wildlife Refuge, Florida, United States - Lox_Sample_3.2 | ecosystem: Environmental > Terrestrial > Soil > Wetlands | place: USA... | reverse complement strand
AATTTACCCAAATCCTGCGTTCTGGTCAGACCGCATCACGAACGGATGACCAATTGTCTCAGTAGGAGGATACAGCGGAACGGAGCATCCCAGGTCCGTATGGCTATTTGAACTACTAAAGGCTAGCGGTCTGGACCGGACGCTTCCTGAGCAGCACTCATCGCTGCCAGAGGACGTAGGGCGCTTCGAGGGGCACGGCGAATTGCGCATCGGCAGGAACAATGCGCGCCGTGTAGTCCGAAATGGAGCGCTCCGCGGCCACCACGGCGCGGTAGACGTCCATACCGGTTGTACCCGAGAATCCCTCATCGCGCGCCATGGCGATGCAACATGCAGGGCTGCCCTCGAGCGGCTCTGCGTAGAGCTCCACGCGAAACTCAACCAAATCCAGGGCGCCTCGGTAAACTTCCGCCGCGAATCGATGACCGCCCTCGCAGGTCTCGGCGACAAAGCGACCAAAGCGCAGTGTCGGCCATCCCTCCTTGAGCGCCAGCAGCCGTTTGACGATCCCGTTGCCTGCGGCACCGTCGCCAAGTGCGCGCCCCCGATAGGCCGTCGCAGCCGGGAGGTAGCACCGCTCAACGTACTCGCGAACGCTTCGGTTCGCCGAGAATTGCGGCGTGAGCCGCGCCATGCTCTCGCGTATACGTGTGATCCAGGTCTGCGGCACGCCTTGATCGTTGCGCGCGTAGAACTCGGGAATGATCCGCCCCTCGAGAAGTTCGTAGAGCCGCGAAGCCTCGACAGCATCCCACGCCGGATCCTCGCCGTGCTCCTTTCCGTCACCCAGCGCCCAACCGACATTGGAGCGATAGGCCTCGGCCCACCACCCATCGAGCTCGGAGAGGTTCACGCCCCCATTGACCAGCACTTTCATGCCGCTCGTCCCGCAGGCCTCCCACGGCCGTCGCGGCGTATTGATCCAGACGTCCACCCCCTGCACGAGATGCTCGGTGAGCAGCATGTCGTAGTCGCTCAAGAACACCGCGCGCAGGCGCACATCGGACCGGCGCACGAACTGCACCCACTCTCGAATCAGCGCCTGCCCGGGGCTATCCGCTGGGTGCGCCTTGCCGGCGATGACGAGCTGCACAGGGCGATCTTTGTTGGTCAAGATGCGCGCCAATCGCTCTGGATCGTGCAACAGAAGGTTCGGCCGCTTGTAGGTGGCGAATCGGCGCGCAAATCCGAGCGTCAGTGCCTGCGGATCGAAGACCTGCATCGCCTGCGCGGACGCTTCGGCACTTGCCCCCGAGGTCTTCAGCTGCCACGACAGCCGCTCGCGCGTGAACTCGACGAGGACACGGCGCGCCGCCGCCCGAAGCCTCCAGAGTGCAACATCGGATACGCGACGGACGGCCTCCTCCACCTCCTTGAGATCGCCCTTCCAGCGGTCCTTCCCGCACGCACTCGTCCAGAGCGCGTCGGCTTCCGGCGAATCCCAGCTCGGCGTGTGGATGCCGTTGGTGACATGGCCCACGGGCACCTCGCGCAGCGGCCAGCGCGGAAAAAGCGGCGCGAAGATGGCTCGACTCACCTCGCCGTGGAGCCGGCTGACGCCGTTCACCGCGCCACTTGCGCGCATGGCGAGGTATGCCATGTTGAACGCCTCCCCGTCATCGCGTGCATTGGCTCGGCCAAGCGCAAGCAGTCGCGCGAGTGGCAAACCGAGCTCGGCACGCGCGTATTGTCCCAGGTACTGCTCGATCAGATCGGGTGCGAAGCGGTCGAAACCGGCACTCACTGCCGTGTGGGTCGTGAAGAGGTTTCCCGCGCGCGTGACCGCGAGGCTGGTATCGAAGGGCTGCCCGGTCTCCTTCATGAAGCACCGTGCGCGTTCCAGGACGGCGAGCGCAGCATGTCCCTCATTGAGATGACACACCTCCGGCGTAACCCCCAGCGCCTCGAGGAGCCTCCAGCCTCCGATGCCGAGAATGATCTCCTGCTGCAGACGCAGCTCCGCTCCGCCTCCGTAGAGCTCGCTCGTGATTCCGCGGTATAAGGGCAGATTTGCCGCATCGTTGCTATCCAGCAGGTACAGATGAACTCGCCCCACCTGCACCTGCCAAGCGCGCACCCAGAGTGGACCGCCTGGAAAAGTCAGCGCGATGCGCAACCACTCGCCGTCCAGCTGGCGAAGCGGCGTCACCGGCAACTGTCCCGGATCATTGTACGGAAAGAGAGCCTGCTGCTCGCCGTCGCGACCGATGAGCTGGCGGAAATACCCCTGCTGGTAAAGGAGACCCAATCCGATGATCGGCACGGCGAGGTCGCTCGCAGCCTTGAGCAGATCGCCCGCGACGTTGCCGAGGCCGCCTGCATAAATAGGCAGTGCCTCGCTCAGCATGAATTCCATGCTGAAGTAAGCGACCCTCTTCAGATCGGCGCCGGCGTGAGTCTGCTGAAACCATGCCGGCGCCGCCACTGCGTCACGCCGCCTCTTCTCGAGCCCGTCGATCTTCTCGCGCAGCGTCGAGTCCGCCAGCAGCTCCGCGAGGCGCTTGCGCGAGACTGTCTGCAGAACGACCCAGGGATTGTGGGTACGCGACCAGAGATCGGGCTCGAGGCGCCTCCATACTTCGTCGGCTGCGTGGTTCCAGGACGACCGCAGGTCGAGCGCTAGCTGACGCAGTGAAACCAGAGTGTCCTGGTGTTCGCCTTTCATCGGACCACCGTCTGGTCGCATCGAGCACTCCCAAGTTCGTGATCAGAAGCAGAATCACCCATCGCGCAACTCAGGAATTCGCACGCTACTTGCCGACACCGACAAATAGCGCACGAGCCTCGCGTCGCGCATCCGCATTGATACGCATGCCTGTGGAAATCCGCCGCCTCGTCTTACGTATAAGTCACGGCTTACCGCCGATCAGCGTTGGGACTAAACTGCTACATCTTTTATTGGGGCAAGGTTGCCATGAGGCATCTGATTGTCATTGCCCACCTCTCGGCAAGCAGCTTCACTATGGCGCTGGCCCGGCTCTCCGCGACCGAACAGCAGCAGCTCGGTCATGCCTAAAACACCCGCGACCTGTATCGCCTGGGTTTCAACCCGATTCTGGGCGCAGAGGAGCTCGCCTCCACCGACTTGGCCCGTCTCCCTGATTCTCGCCATTTCGCGCGCATTCTCGGCTGCGCACGCCGGCATTTCGCCGGTCCGACGGTGCGGGCCACGGCGGCGGCGGCCATCGGATGAGGCGAGACGGACCGCCACAGCTGCGCTCACGTGCTTGAGCGCCGAGAATCAGATATAGCTCGAGTCACCGCACGAGGTGTTGGGATGTACAAGCGGATACTCGTACCTGTGGATGGAAGTCCGGCTTCGGATCGCGGTCTCGACGAGGCCATCAACCTCGGCAAGGATCAGGATTCCGAAATCCTGCTCATCCATGTAGTGGATGACTGGGAAGTCGCCGCAGGAGACATCGCCGCCGTCAACCTCGACGCCGGCTCGCGGAAACTCCGGCAAGTCGGTCAGGATCTGCTTCGCGAAGCCGAGGCACGAGTGCGGCAAGCCAGCGTGCCGGTAAATGCCGTCCTGCTTGAGGAACTAGGCCTGCGCGTGGGCGCCTGCATCGTGCAACGCGCCCGAGAATGGCCCGCCGATCTCATCGTATGCGGAACACACGGGCGTCGTGGCGTGCGCCGGCTGCTTCTGGGGAGCGACGCAGAGTACATCTTGCGACACACGCCTGTGCCGGTCCTGCTCGTGCGCGCTTCTGGATGATGCAAGGTAGCCTTAAGGGTAACTTGGGAAAGTGACAGAAACAGGCTCGACCGATCCGTAGCTTACGCTCAAACATCCGCGCTTACAGGGCGGCACTTCGAATCCGGCAGGAGTGGACACGCAGCTGACGGTTTCGACCGCGTTCTCCTCACCGAGTTCCCGACCAAAGGGCGCAATCGATCAAGATACGTCTGCCGGCCGATGCCGCGTTCTTTCGAATCACTCACCGATTCCGTTTTCCCATCCGGTTTCTCAAGTACAGCCGCAGCCAGAAATACACAGCGAACGCGAGAGCTCCCATGGAAAGAAAGGGCGCCACGGGCAGGTGCAGCATGGAGCGCAGCCAGCTCTCGAGGGCGGTCTCATGGCTCACCGTTGCCGCGAAGACGATCAGCGCGCCGATCAATATCCCATAGGCCACATTGACGCTCGATTTGTCCATCTCCCGCACGATGTTTGTGAACTCCGCGCCCTCGATCCGGAAGGTCGGCCGCTCGAGCAGGCGCATGGCACGATCGCCGTGCTTGAGGATGAGACGCTGTAATCGCCTGACTTCAAACGGTCCGGTCTTCAACCATTCGACGGCCGCCTCGAGGCTGGGAACCGTCGCGACGTACCTTTCGACGAACGGCGTGAGCAATTCCGCGATCTTGAGGTCGGGGTCAAGGGAAAGACAGGTTCCCTCCAGCGTCGCGATCGCTTTCGACATGATGACGAAGTCGTGCGGCACGTCGAGCCCGAATTCGAGACTGGTGTTCAGGAACCGCTCCATCATGTGCGAGAAGGGAATGTTGGCGATGAGACACACGTGCAGCTCGGCGAGCACCTCGTTCATTTGCCGGCGATAGGCCGGCACATCGACGCTCTCTCGGTCGACATCGCAGATTTCCAGAAATGAGTCGATCACCCGCGGCACATCGGCGCGCGCCATGCCGTAGAGCACGTCGAACGTCCATTCCCTGAGCTCCCGTGTCAGGTAGCCGACGATGCCGAAGTCGAGATAGGCAATGCTTTGCCTTCCGGTCACGAGAATGTTGCCCGCATGCGGGTCACCATGGAAGAACCCGTCGACGAAGATCTGCTTGAGCATCGAGTCCGCGATGAGCCGGGCAACCACCTTGCGGTTGATCGACCTCGGCGGTGCCTCGAGAGGATTGAGGCCGTGAATGAACTCCATGACAAGCAGCCGTTCCGTGGAGTGCTCGAGATGGACCGCAGGGATTTTGACCCCGCGGTAATTCGCGAAGCTGTGCGCGAACTGCATCGCACGTTTCCCCTCTTCGAAGAAGTCGAGCTCGCGATCGGTCCAGCGGGAGAATTCCCGGACCAGCATCACGAGTCGGTTCTTGCGCAGCGAGCGGACGAACCTGTCGATCAGGTGCGCGAAGAAGAGCATGATCAGGATGTCCTCTTCCATCCGCTTCCTGACGTCCGGACGGCGGATCTTCACCGCGACCTCCCGCCCGCTCACGAGTCTCGCGCGGTGGACCTGAGCTACCGAGGCCGCCGCCACCGGAGTCTCGTCGAACTCACTGAATACCTCCGCCGGGTCACGGCCGAGTTCCTCCCAGAGCGCCTGGCGAGCCTCCGCCTGGGAAAACGGCGGCACCTTATCCTGCAGCTTACGGAATTCGGTGCAGTACTCCGGTGAGACCAGATCGGGGCGGATACTCAAAAACTGGCCGAGCTTGACGAAGGTCGGGCCCAGCCGCTCCAGCGTCTCCTTGGCGACCTCGGGGCCGGTCCTCTTCGGGCGGCGGCTCTTCAAGTAGCGGCGGATGTCTCTGCCGGCAGCGGTCCAAGGCCCGAAAATCGGTCGGTACCGCAGGTTGACCGCGAACTGCCTGGCGAGAACGAAGCAGATCACGAGGAACCGCCGCGCACTTCCTGCGTATTTTGAGATCGACATGGGACACCGGTTGAGAGGCCACAGCATTCGGCACGAGTGCGTCCCTGACAATCCGATAATCTACCTAGCGGGCCTCGGGACAGGCGGTGTTGGTGCTATCGCGGATCGACATTGACGGCGATGACAGATCCCGAGCCGCACCACAACGAGGCGCACGAGGACGGGTCTCGGACAGCAGCCCGATGGCGCCGGCTCGCAAGATCCGTCAGCAGCAAGATTCCCCCGGGAATCCACTGGTCCCCAAAACCACCCCATCTATCAGAATCCACAGCGGTCGTTCGGCGGCGGCGAAGCTTTTCTCATTCCCGACCCGAAGCGGTCCGTCGTTCTCGAATCAGCTCCCTTAACTCGCCCTCCGCTCGCTGTCCATGTGCTGGAGGTGTACCTCCGGATACCTTGCGCCTGCGACCGCTTCCGCAGGCACCGCCCGCTCGATCTCCGCCATCTGCTCAGTGCTGAGGATCACTCGCAAAGCGCCCAGGGACTCGGCGAGCTGATCGCGCCGGCGCGCCCCGATCAGCGGCACGATCATGGCCCGCTCCGTGGCGGCGCGCCCTCGGACCCAGGCAATGGCGACCTGTGCGACCGGGACGCCGAGCTTAGTCGCGATCGCCCGCAGCTTTTCCACTAGCGCGAGATTCTTCTCGAGGTTCCCCTCCGCGAAGCGCGGCGCACGCGAGCGGAAGTCACCCTTGTGGGCGTCCTTGCGCCAGTGCCCGCTGATGAGGCCGCGCGAGAGCACGCCGTAAGCGGTGATGCCGATGCCAAGTTCGCGGCAAGTCGGGAGGATCTCGCGCTCGATGCCGCGCGAGATCAGCGAGTACTCGATCTGTAGATCCGCGACAGGGTGCACAGCGTGCGCCCGACGAAGCGTCTGCGCGCCGACTTCCGAGAGGCCGAGGAAACGCACATATCCCTCGCGGATGAGCTTCGCGATCGCACCGACCGTATCCTCGATCGGCACGTCAGGATCTAAACGCGCGGGGCGATAGATGTCGATGTAGTCGACGCCCAGACGCTTCAGCGAGTAGGCAATGAAATTCCGTACTGCCGCCGGCCGCGAATCGTAGCCGTTGAATTCCCCGGGGCCGGGCCCGCGGAGCGCGCCAAATTTCACGCTGAGCAGCACTTCGTCGCGCTTCCGGCCTTTCAAGGCCTCACCGATCAGCATTTCGTTGTGCCCCATGCCGTAGAAGTCGCCCGTGTCGATCAGCGTCACTCCCTGCTCGAGCGCCTCATGGATGGTCGCGATGCTTTCTTCACGATCGGCGGGGCCGTACAGGTCAGACATGCCCATGGTCCCAAGGCCAATGGCCGAGACCGTGGGGCCGTGAGAGCCGAGCCGCTGATAATCCATGGAATTAGCCTCCGTCACTTAAGGGTTATTGCTGCTTACCAGTGGCTTGAAACGATAGGTGGTGGCAGACTATTCGACAATCCTGATTATTCTTAATGGCTTCTTCGCCTAATCGAACAATGGTATCCCGAGACCTCGACCTCCGCGATCTCACCGGGTTCGCAACCGTCGCCCGACACCGCAATTTCCGGCGCGCAGCGGCGGAGCTGCGCATTTCGCCCGCTGCGCTGAGTGAGAACCTGCGGGCGCTCGAGGAGCGCCTGGGAGTGCGGCTGCTTCACCGCACAACTCGCAGCGTCGCGCCCACCGAGGCAGGCGAGCGCCTCCTTGCGAAGCTCGTTCCGGCACTGCGCGACGTCGCGGACGCGGTGAGCGACATTAGGGATCGGCGCGACCTTCCCGCCGGCCGCTTGCGCATCAACGCGCCGACACCCGCCGTCTCACACGTGCTCGTGCCAATGGTCGGACCCTTCCTCAAGCGCTATCCCGACATCAGGCTCGAGATCATCGACACCTCCGATCTCATCGATATCGTCGCGCAAGGATTCGATGCCGGCATCCGATACGAGGAGAACCTCGCGCGCGACATGATCGCGGTATCCCTCGGGCCCCCGCAGCGCTACGTGGTCGTCGCCTCGCCACGCTTTCTCGACACGCACGCTCGCCCGACGACACCCGCGGACCTCGTCAACGCACCCTGCATCGTCATCCGCTTTCCGACCGGCGTCATCCTACCGTGGGAATTCGAGAAAGATGGTAGGCAGATCAAGTTCGTGCCCGAGGGGCGACTCGTTTGCATGAATATCGACTTGCGGCTGCAGTCCGCGATGGACGGCCTAGGTTTCCTCATGACTTTCGAGGACGACGCGCTCCCGGCCATCAAGGCCGGAAAGCTCGAGGTAGTCCTCGAGGAGTGGTGTCCACCTTTTCCCGGTCCGTTCCTCTACTACCCGAGCCGCCGGCACCCACCACCCGCACTCGCCGCCTTCATTCAGTTCGTGGCGGAGTACCGCACGCGAGCCGCGCCGCGAGACTGAGCGAATGGCCGTTGCCGATCGGATGCAGCGGATCGGATCCTGAGGCCACAATCTCCCGGAGCGTAATCCAGGAACCAGCCGACCGCCCCGGGGGCGCCCTCCACCCGGACCGGTCCGAGCTCGCATCGACGATGCGCGCCGGCGATCTGGTGTTCATACGGATTCGATTACCGCCGTTTACGGCGATCGCGTCCGCGACCAGCACCTGGACCAGCCGTGTTGGGGATCGTTGTGGACTTCAACCCCAGCGCGTGGCGTGCGCCAGTGCCAGCACCGTCCGCGCAGGAGCGCTTATCATGGCCACTGGAGCAGGATGCCCTGACGTACAGGGGGGGGCGATCTACGATCTGGCTCTCCCCGGGTCCGGAAACCTGGCGAACAAGCCCATCGTCATCCCACCCACGCCCGCTCGCCACTGGAGAGTGCGGATCAGTGAGGCCGGTGGAGGTCTCGGGCAAGGCGTACCGCGACTCGAGGTCGCGTGGATCCCGAGCGAAGTCGTGTTCCTCGCGGGTGGAATGGGCCCTTTCAAGCTCCTCTATGGCAACGCCGACGCACAGTCTCTCGCGCTGGCCCCGGGCGCGATCCTGAACCCGATGGGCTCCGAGGACGTGTCGCATCCCAGCCTGCAGCCGGGGCGCGCCACGCTCGAAGCCGCGCGGCTGCTTGGCGGCGCGACCCGGCTCAGGCCAGCCGCGCCCGGCCCGGACTGGAAGCGATGGATCCTGTGGTCGATTCTGCTGCTCGGCGTTGGAGTGCTCGCATACATGGCATGGAGACTTTTGAAGGCACTCGGATAACGCAGACCGACCGCGGATGGCACCGCGGTGAGCCGCACGCCGAATCTCATACGCACCCCGGCTGCAGGCACGGAGGCTCGCGGGTAACGGCACGAATCTTTCGCTGGTGATGCAGAAGCTCGGCGCCCTCGATCTGGCGCGGAATTCGAGGCAAGCGCTTGCGGAGCTTCGCTCGGGTAAGCTGCTCGATTCGCTGCAGCGTTACGTCGCCGTTGTCTCTGAACTCGGGCGACTCCTGGAAAAGATGGGCAGCCCGAGCGATGTCGCCTTCGGTGAATCCTCGCTTTGGCGGTGCGGCAGGTTTGGGCCAGCGCGGTCCAAAGAAGTACACGGCAAAGTACATGAGGCACGCAAGCCAGTGCTCCACGCCCCGCGCCATCATTCCGTCATAGAACATCCGGTGCACGTCCTGCCACGGGTGCTGTTGTGCGCAGCACTCGTAGTCGTGGTTGACCGCAGCATCCCGATACCTGCCTTCGAACGGTCCGCCGATCACCGACCAAAAGCTCTGTGGAATACTTGCCCCATCGGTATAGGTACCGACAGGCGCCGTCCAGATGCGTTCGCCGCGGGTCTGGTGGAAGACCAAAGGCTCAAGCAGAGCCATATGACGGCCGTCCGTAAACCAACAGGCGTGGACACAGCCGTCAAACCATCCGAAATCACGGGGATTCGTGGCCACCGCGACCCCACTTGATCGTGGCCTCTTAGGTGCACCCCTGGTTTCCCGATGCGCCCCCAATCGTCCCCCGGTTATCCGCTTCAGGAATGGCTCCGCATTTGATCGAGAAATCCGGTCCCCCTGGAGGTGCCGCGCAGCCGCTCGACACAGTTCGCCTTTTCGGCTTGGCGAACGGTACGGTGCGCTATCGCCACCCGAAGGTCAACGGGTCGATGCTCGGTAATCACGAGAATAGTAATTTATTATCAATAGCTTACATGTCTTTTATATCTCTCCTTCAAGATCGCATCGAGTAAGCTCTCGAGATCGTTCGCCGATGCGAGTCGGACACGGATCTCGGGTCCGATCTTGACTCCCAACTCGCGAATCCGCGCTTCGCAGCTCATTCATTTCGCCGAGAACGAATCTTCCAGCGAAGCCCTCGCGCGGGTGACTTTGCAGGTAACTCCGACTCGCGGGAGCGCAATCATCCGCGCACGAAGCCAACACGGTCAGCCTTCTCCGAGCGATCGTTGTATCATGGTGGCGAACGCGAATTGCGCATCGGTCGATTTTGGGCGGCAGTTGCGGATGAAGCAACGAATACGTTTCTGCACCTCGCGCGATGACGTACGGATCGCCTTTGCGACGGCGGGTGACGGCGCGCCTCTAGTGCGCGTCAACAACTGGTTTACGCACCTCGAGCTCGATTGGGGCAATCCGGTCTGGCGCCACTGGTCCGAGGAGTTGACCGAACGGCGAATGCTCGTTCGCTACGACCCGCGAGGATCGGGTCTTTCCGATCGCGACGTGACTGACTTCTCCCTCGATGCCATGGTGGCGGACCTCGAGGCGGTCGTCGATGCGCTGAAGCTTCGCCGCTTCCCGCTGATTGGTCTGTGCCAGGGCGGCGCGACTGCAGTCGCCTACGCGGCACGTCATCCTGAGCGTGTCAGTCGCTTGGTGCTCTACGACAGTTACCCGTACGGCGCCTTCGTGGACGCAGCCGGGGAGAAGCTGGCCAGGCAGGCACGAGCGTTCTCGCAGATTATCGAAGCCGGCTGGGGCAGGAAGGTCGGTGCCTTTCGCGAACTATTCGCGAATCTGCTCATGCCTGAAGCCGCCGGCCATCAGCTCAAGTGGATCAGTGAGCTGCAGCGGCGCAGCGCATCGCCCGCGGCCGCCTGCCAGCTATGGAATGCCTTCAACATGTTCGACATTCGCACCGTGGCGCCGAAGGTCACCGCGCCCACGCTCGTTTTCCACGTTCGAGGTGACGCCATGGTGCCGTTCGAGGCGGGCCGGCGGCTCGCCGCAGCGATTCCGAATGCCCGCTTCCTGCCACTCGAGGGGAGAAATCACATCCTCCGTGCCGAGGAACCGGCATGGCTGACCTTCAAGAAGGAGCTGAATGAGTTCCTCGACGGCGACGAGCAGGCCGATGACTCCGCGGCGCAGGAGTTTGCCGCGTTGACGGCACGCGAACGAGAGATTCTGGACTTCATCGCACGCGGCCAGACCAACTCCCAGATCGCCGGATGCCTGCGCATCGCCGAGAAGACGGTCCGCAATCACGTCACCAGCGTTTTCTCCAAGCTCGGCACGCAGCATCGCTCGCAGGCCATCGTCATCGCTCGCAAAGCAGGCCTCGGCCGCGACTAGACATTCCCCCGAAGCTCACTGCGCTCGTCTCGCAGGGGGCCCGCGCCTCTTTTCGGCAGTCCGGCGCGGGCTCTCGCGGCAGTCACCGGAACCAGGACGTACGTCCTACAAATCGGCGTCCCCCTCCGGAAATCGGATTGGATCCGTGGCCCTCGTCCCATGACGAGGCGCACGCGGCCGTGTCACCCTGCGAGCGTCAAATCCACACGAAACGGAGGGCGCGATGAGCACGAAGAGAGCAAGCCTTGTTCAGCGGCGGCAAGACCCGCTGCGGGTCCGTTACCGCAGTGCTCCCGCCGAGGCCTGGATCAGCGATGGCGCACAGACGATCAGCGCCTGCGGCGGAGATCCCTTTCACGGCGTCGTTGTGCCTGCCAATGGCACCGACGCACCGGTGCAATTCGGGATTCACCGGGCCGTGGGCGGCTTTCACGACTACCCGAATCCGGGCGATCTCCTGGCCGCCGCACTGGCGGCTTGCTTCGATTCGACGTTGCGGATGATCGCCGACCATCTTGGCATTCGCCTGGAGTCCCTGGACGTGAGGGTCGATGCGGAATGCGACGTGCGCGGGTGCTTGCTCGTGGAGCGCGCGGTTCCCGTCGGATTCCAGCGCATGCGTTGCAGCGTGAGGCTGCAGACCAAGGATCCCATCGACGACGAGACGATGAGGAGGCTCCTTGCCGCCGCCGAACACAGCTGTGTCGTCATGCAAACGCTGCGTAACGGCGTCGACGTGCAAACGCAAGTCGAGACGAGCAATGCCGCGGCGGCCATTGCTGCTCGCCCCGAAGTGCGAGGCGCGATGCCATCCCCGTGACCCGGAGAGCAGCCGTGCTCGAAGTCAGTCCCCCCCTTCTCGCCCGCGGTCGACCTGGCTGTCGTGAACGCCAGGTATCCGGCCCCTAGAGCCGCCGGGTCCGCCGGCGACTACGCCGTTGCGGGCATCGCGCTGCAGATGGTCGGCGGGACGCCGTACGAGGCGCTCGGCGTGCGCAGACGGTTTCGCTGATTTTCCACAGACATCGTAAGGAGGTTCCCCATGACGAAGCCCACTCTCGAGCAATTGCGCGGCGCGTGCCGCGGACAGCTCGTCACGCGCGACGATCCCGACTACGAGCTTGCGCGCAAGGTCTACAACGGCATGATCGATCGCCGCCCGGCGGTCGTCGTCCGTGCCGGCGACGTCGCCGACGTCATCGCGACCGTCGACTACGCGCGAGAGAGTGCGCTCGACTTGTCCGTGCGCGGCGGCGCGCATAGCGTGCCGGGCTTCGGCACCAACGATGGCGGTGTCGTGCTCGATCTCGGCCGGATGAAAGGCATCCGCGTCGATCCCGCCACCCGCACCGTGCGCGCCGACGGCGGTTGCACGTGGGGCGACCTCTTCCACGCGACCTACCCGTTCGGACTGGCGACGACCGGCGGCATCGTCTCGACGACCGGGATCGCGGGCCTGACGCTCGGCGGCGGCATTGGCCATCTCACACGGGACCATGGCCTGTCGATCGACAACCTGCTCTCCGCGGACGTCATCACCGCCGAAGGCAAGATGGTCACGGTGAGCGAACGCGATAACGCCGATCTCTTCTGGGCGTTGCGCGGCGGCGGCGGCAACTTCGGCGTGGTCACGTCGTTTGAATATCGGCTGCATCCGGTGAAAGACGTCTTCGTCGGCTTATTCTTCTTTGAACTGTCGGCCGCGAAGGAGGTCCTTGAATTCTATCGCGACTACATCGGGAAAGCGCCCGAGGAGCTGGGCGCATTCTTCGCGTGGCAGATCGCCCCGCCACTGCCGTTCATCCCAGAGAAGCGGCACGGCGAGCCCTTCTGCCTGATCGTCTCGTGCTGGGCAGGGCCGCTCGAGCGCGGCGAGGAAGCGCTACGACCGATCCGCCATGCCGGGCCGATCGCCGCTGAATTGGTGACGCCGATGCCGTTCCCCGCACTGAACAGCGCGTTCGACGCCCTCTTGCCGCCGGGGCTGCAGCACTACTGGAAGGCGACTTTCACCACAACGCTCAGCGACGAGGCGATCGCAGCGCACATCCAGCACGGGCCCAAGGTTCCCGCCGTCAATTCGACGATGCACATCTATCCGATCAACGGCGCCTGCATGCGCGTGCGTCCGGACGCGACGGCGTTTGCGTACCGCGACGCGCAGTTTGCAACCGTGATCGCCGGCATGTGGCCGAATCCAGCTGACAACGCGAAGAACACCAAGTGGGTGAAGGACTATTACGCGGCAATCCGACCGCACTCGACCGCCGGCGGCTACGTCAACTTCATGGCGGGCGACGACCAGGATCGGATCCGCGACAATTACAAGGGCAACTACCAGCGCCTCGTCGCGATCAAGAAGCAGTACGACCCTGGCAACCTGTTCCGCATGAACCAGAACATCAGGCCCGGTTGAGACCGGAGGCTCCTGTTCGGCGCCGGCGCCTTCACAGCAGCTCTTTGGGTCCGCCTTTGCGCTCATCGGGGATGCGCTGCGCTACCGATAGCTGCCATTTCGCTCGCCGCTGAAGCCATGGCTCACGCGCGTCTCGCCGCCGCGCGCGAATTCACGGGCACCGACACGGATACCTTGATTGACGACCCGAATTCCGCGACCCATTTCCCAGAGCGGCGTTGGCTCAATCTGCGGTGGTCAAGGTGCTGCGCCTGCCAGTCTCAGTGAGGCGCCGGCGGTCGCGGGCACGAGGCCGTCCGACGGGACAGCCGATGGTACTTGCGCAAGAGCCGGACGAGCTCGTCATGCGGCACTCCGTACACGGTATAACCGTTGGCCCCGGTCATCGTCTTAGCGGCAACCAGTGCGTTCGTGATCGCCTCTTCGGTTGCCTGAACCGTTGCTCGGAATACCACGTCGATCGCGCCGTTGGCGAGCGGCGTTGAGGCAGCGGGCACGGTTTGATCCGGGCCATTTGCGCCGCCGGCCGTGGAAAAGGACAGGATCAGATCGCCGGAGCTGTCGCCGGAGAAGGACCCAAGCCGCGCCAGGCCCATGGATGCACGCCGGGCGAGGCGATTCAGCTGCGTCGATGAAAGCGGAGCATCGGTGCCGACGACGATGATGATGGAGCCCTGATCGCGTCGGGGTACGCCGTCCACGCCATCCCCGCGGCATACCGGCGATTTCCCCGCCGGCGCAAGCGTCGGGTCGTAACACGGAAGCCACCGTGCAGCCCATTCATGGCCGACGGGCGCACCTGCGATTCGCAGCACGTCCCGCAGCCCTGTGTTGCATTGTGCGAGCACGCCCACGACGTAGTCATGCCGGCGCACGCGCACCACCCGCGACGCGGTGCCGATTCCCCCCTTGAAGCCGAAACACACCATGCCGGTGCCGCCGCCGACATCGCCCTCAGCGACCGGTCCGCCGCGCGCGCGGTCGATCGCGGCAACGGCATCCGTGGCGTGCACATGAAACCCCTCGATGTCGTTGAGGTCACCGTCCCAGGTCTCGGCGACGACCGGCCAGATCGCGCTGCCGAACCGGCCCGCAGACCACTCTTGTATACCTGCATAGATTTGGCCAATCGCGTTCGTGTCGGATATGCCGATAGGCCCGTAAGCGACCCCGTAATCCTCCAGGTACGCCCGCCCCGTCATTTCGCCGTTGCCATTCAGGTCGAAGAAGCCGGCGCTAACCGGTGCGTCCGTGTGCTTGCCTCGGGGCAGGACGACCGTGACCCCGGTACGCACCGGTCCCTTGCCGACTTCCAGGGCGCCCGACCCGCTGATGAACGTCACTTGCCCGACTTCCACGCCGGGAACATCCGTGATCGCGTTGAACCGTCCCGGGGTGCCCTCGAAAGGCACGCCGAGGTCGCGGGCCCGTTGCGGGCACTCGGCGATAGCCGCACGTCCGAAACCGGCCGCTACGCAAAGCGCGGCAGCCACGCCCCAAACACCCGTCGCCGCTGACTGCCCCCACGTACGCGCGCGCAGGGAAATGCGGACTACGGCACCCCCGCTTCGCGGGTGATCGGTGGTGCTCTGCCTATTCACTCGACTTTCGCGATCGTCGCCTGACGAAGCGCGAGGCGCCAAACATCCCGCTCCTTGCGCCAGATGTCCGTGAATCTTCGATGCACGATCCTCCCGGCGTTGGGGGCTCCACCCTTGGGCGTGAGAACCTCCTCTCCCATGATCACGACAAACTCCCCCAGCTTGCCTGCGTATTCCACTCGACGATCGAAGGCGTCGTAGCGGATGAATCCGCCCGCAAACGCCGCTAACGTATCGGCGCGGCGATTGATGGTGCCGAGAGGCGAGTTGACGATCAAGTCCGATGCCAGCGAATCACCGAACGCAGCGGTATCTTCGGCTAGTATCGCCGCAACCTCCGCTTGACTGGCTGCGATTGCCGCGGCGAGATCGCGCTCGGAAGAGTTCATGCTTCTTGCCTCTACACCGGTGTCGGCTTCCCCCGAACGGAATGATTCCGCAACCTCTCGCCCAAAGCAAGCGCCCGTCCGGACCGGTCGATTCGCCGGTGCCGCCCGTGCGTCACGTGACGCGGTGAGTGCTGTGCGATAAATGCCCGTCATCGCATATGCTGGGCCGCTGGTCGCAGGAGACTTGCATTGAAGGGGGTTCCTGGTAGCTTCACCGCCGATGCGCGACCGACAAAGCCCGTGGAGCTCGTGATGTTTGACCCGCACCGTCGTCTGGCCCGGCTACTTGGCCTCGCCCTGATACTGACTTGGCCTGTGGCTTATGCCGCTTCCCTCCCCCCCGCCGAGCTCGCCGGCGCTTTGCACTGGCGCAATATAGGACCGTACATCGGCGGACGCGTGACCACGGTGGCGGGCGTTTCCGGGAAACCCAATCTCTATTACGCCGGGTTTGCCGACGGCGGAGTGTGGACCACCGCGGACTACGGCCACCACTGGAAGAACATCACGGATAAATATCTCAACCCCGACACCAGTGGCTCTGTCGGTGCAATAGCCGTTGCGCCCTCCAATCCCCGGATCCTCTATGTAGGCACCGGCGACTCCGCCCCGCGCAACACGGTGGTGACGGGTCACGGGATGTACAAGAGCACCGACGCGGGCAAGACCTGGAGCTATATCGGCCTCGGTGAAACACATATCATCACGTGGATTCTCGTCGATCCGCATGATCCTGACGTGGCGTACGTGGCGGCGCTGGGGCATCTGTTCGCACCGAATTCTCAGCGTGGGGTCTTCAAGACCACGGACGGCGGTCGGACCTGGAAGAAGATACTCTACGTCAACGAGCGCACCGGAGCCGCGACGCTGGCGATGAATCCGCGCAATCCGCAGGTGCTGTACGCCTCGATGTGGCAGATGTCACGCCGGCCCTGGACGTTCTCGAGCGGCGGCCCGGACAGCGGAATTTACAAGAGCACGGATGGCGGGGCCACCTGGAGCAATATCACACATAACCCGGGACTGCCCACCGGCATCATCGGCAAAGCGTCTCTTGCAGTTGCGCCGTCCGATCCCAACGTGGTGTATGCGATGGTTCAGGCCCGCGTCGCCGGTCAGGCTGGTGCACTGTTCCGATCGGACGATGCAGGGACGACTTGGAAGATGGTCAACGCCGAGCAGGAGATTTCTCAGCGCGCGTTCTATTCCGGGCGGGTTTGGCTGGATCCCAAGGACCCCAATACACTCTATATCACGGCTGTCGTATTGTATGTCTCTCATGACGGCGGGAAGACCTTCTCAACCCTGCCCCGTGCACCGGACAATCATGCGCTCTGGATAAATCCGGACAATCCGCAGATGATGGTCGAGGGCAATGACAACGGCGTCGCCGTCTCGCTCGATCGCGGCAAGACCTGGAGTACGGACGAGAATCAACCCACCGCACAGTTCTACCACGTCAATCTCGACAACCAGTTTCCCTTCCGCGTATACGGCGCCGGACAGGACCGAGGCTCGATGTACGCAGCG
>Ga0335078_10006662_pt1 | contig 17090 bp, 15 predicted proteins | sample Lox_Sample_32_FD_206711 | JGI IMG/M metagenome (GOLD analysis project Ga0335078, IMG submission 206711) | Soil microbial communities from Loxahatchee National Wildlife Refuge, Florida, United States - Lox_Sample_3.2 | ecosystem: Environmental > Terrestrial > Soil > Wetlands | place: USA... | reverse complement strand
CTCTGGTCGAATCCCCAGAAATCCCAGCAGGTGATGCGCGAGAAGAAGCGCCTGGAACATGTGCTGGGCACCGAAGCCGATCTCGCCCGCCGCAGCGACGATATCTCCGCCTATTTCGAATTGGCCAAAGAAGGCGAGAACGTGGACTCCGACCTGCGCCGCGAGATTGATTCTTTGCGCGGCGTGGTGGACCGCCTGGAAACTGAAACTTTGCTCTCCGGCGAAAACGATGCGCGCAACGCCATTGTGACCATCCATCCCGGCGCCGGCGGCACCGAATCGCAGGACTGGGCCGATATGCTGCTCCGCATGTATTTGAGATGGGCGGAGCGCCAGGGATTCCAGACCGTGCTCTACGACTACCAGCCGGGCGAAGAAGCGGGGCTGAAATCGGCGACCTTTGCGGTGAACGGCGAATACGCCTACGGCCTGCTGACCAGCGAAATCGGGGTGCATCGCCTGGTGCGCATTTCGCCTTTCGATCAAGCCAAGCGGCGGCATACTTCGTTTGCCAGCGTTTTTGTCTCGCCGGAAATTGATGACAGCATCGAAGTCGTGATCAAGCCGGAAGACCTGCGCGTGGATACTTACCGCTCCAGCGGCAAGGGCGGGCAGCACGTGAACACGACCGACTCCGCGGTGCGCATTACGCACATCCCCACCGGAATTGTGGCCAGTTGCCAGAATGAGCGCTCGCAGCACAAGAACCGCGAGCGCGCGATGAGCATGCTGCGCTCAAAGCTCTACGAGCACGAGATGGAGAAAAAACGCGAAGCCAGCCGCAAGATCGAAGACTCAAAGCTCGATATTGATTTCGGCTCGCAGATCCGCTCATACGTTTTGCAGCCGTACCGGCTGATCAAGGACCACCGTACAAAAGCCGAAGTGGGCGATGTGGACCGGGTGCTGGATGGGGATTTGCAGCCCTTCATCGGTGCCTACTTACGAATGCGCCGGGATGAGAAGCCCAACTGATTGCCGAAAAATGCAGCGCGCGGCGAGGAGCGCTGAACTATGCCGCGGATGATCGAACTCATCCAGGCCTCGGCCGTGCCGCCGGACATCATGCAGTCGGCGGCGCAGGGCGAACTTGCGCTTCCCGGCGAAGAGCTGATTGAGATTCTGGTTTACATCGCCGACCACACGCCCGATTTCAGCGAGACGGCGCGGGCGGCGCTCGCCAACTGGGATTTTGACAGCCTGCGCCGGGTCTCGTGCGATCCCAACGCCTGCAAAGAAGTGCTCGATTATCTGATCGCGCCGCAGAATGCGCGCACAGATCTGTTGCCCACGCTGCTCGAAAATCTATCCATCGCCGATGACAGGGTAGCGGAACTCGCGGCTACAGCCTCCGACGAGACTCTCGGGGTCATGCTCAAGAGCGGGCGGGTGAACCAGTCCATTGCGGTGCTCACGGCGGTACTCAACAATCCACATCTGGGCGCAGTTGAGGCGGAAGCGGTCCGGGCGCGGCTGGTTCCGCTCAAAGAAGCGCAAGAAGAGGCGATCCCCGATGTTTTCGATGAGGAGTTCAACGCCTATCTTGCCGCGCACGCGGACGAGATTCTCGCCGAAGGCGACAAGCCATTTCAGCCGATCGGCGGCATGTACGAAGACATTCTTGGCCTGGACGAGCCGGAGACGGAAGCCACAGGAGGCGTGGCGGCAGCGAAGAAGGCAACCAAAGAAGTGCGCGGCGGCGCGCTCAAGAAGATTTCAAAGATGGATGTGAAAGGGCGCATTCAGCTCGCGATGAAGGGCAGCAAAGAAGAGCGCTCGATCCTGATTCGCGACGGCACCAAGATCGTGGCCCTGGCGGTGCTCGACTCGCCCAAGATCACGGACAGCGAGGTGGAGGGATTCGCTTCCCAGAAAAACGTGCTGGAGGCGGTGCTGCGGGCCATTCCGCTGAAGCGGCGATTCATCAAACAATATCCCATTGTGCGCAACCTGGTGTTCAATCCGCGCACCCCGCTCGATGTTTCGCTGACACTGGTGAAGAACCTGCTGGTGAACGACCTGCGCATCCTCTCCACCAGCAAAGAAGTTTCCGAAACCGTGCGCAAGGTCGCGTTGCGTTCGTTCAAGCAGAAAAAAGAAACCGGGAAGAAGGAGTAAGGCCCACGGGTATATCCCGTCGCCGTGGGACAGGCGTCACTTCCTTTCCCCGAAAATGGCCGTGCCGATGCGCACGCACGTTGCTCCTTCCTCGATGGCGATTTCGAAATCGTGCGACATGCCCATAGAAAGAACATCCATCGCGACCGACGGCAATTTGCGTCCGGCAATGCGTTCCCGCAACTCGCGCATCCGCTGGAAATACGGCCGCGCGGATTCAGGATCGTCCGTGAAGGGCGGAACCGTCATCAATCCGCATATTTGCAGGCACTGTAATTCCGGCGCAGCCCGCAGAATTTTCTCCAGCTCTTCGGACTCGGGTGCCGCGCCGCTCTTCACCGCTTCGCCGCCGATATTCACCTCAATCAGCACCGGCAATTTTTTGCCCAGGGATTGCGCGGCTGCGTTGATCTTTTCGGCCAGGTGAAGTGAATCAATCGAATCCACTGCGCTGAACAACTCGGCGGCTTTGGCTGCCTTGTTGCTCTGCAGATGGCCAATCATGTGCCATTCGGCCTGCAAGTCGCGAAGCGCTTCGGCCTTGGCTGAAAACTCCTGCACGCGATTCTCGCCAAAGACGCGCAGGTCGGCGCAGTAAGCTTCGCGCATGCGCGCGACTTCGACTTTCTTGCTCACGCCCATCAGCGTGATCTCTTCGACACTACGCCCGGCGCGGCGGGCCGCAGCCGCGATTTTTTCTTGAACCAGCGCAATGTTTTCCGCGACGGACATTCTTAGCAAATCAAAACCCAAAGGGATTGGACCGCCTCGGGCATTAGAGTCCTCAGGAATTAGAACATGCAGGCTGTGATTTTGTGCGCGGCAGGATGGGCCGCGTGCGGCCGCTCAGGCATTTGGAAGTTCGGGCTACGATGGCGCAACGAGAAGCGGCGATCGCCGCCCCGGTTCGTTGCCCTGCTGTTGAATAGCCCCGTGCATGGGGAGGGTGAGCGATCCGGCCCTGGCGGCAATCGCCTAGCTTGCTCTATCGGCCAGCCGGGCTGCCGCTTTAAAGATTTGCAGAAACATCTCGCGGGTCAGCTTGCCGGTTTGCGTGTTTTGGTTCGAGGGATGGTACGACGCCAGTAACATGTTACCGTCGGGCATGGCGTAATGAGCGCCGTGACGAAAAATGTAATCTCTCTTGCTCGGGAGCAGACCGCGGCGCTTTAAAGAATTCAGATAAGCGTCGAAGCCAATCCTTCCCAGCGCAACGACCACTTTCAGATTCTTCAATCCCGCAAGCTCGCGGTCCAGATAAGGCGCGCAGTTGGCGAGTTCCGAAGGCAGTGGCTTGTTGTCGGGCGGAGCACAGCGAACGGCAGCGGTGATGTAGAGATCGTTGAGCTTGAGGCCATCGTCGCGACGCGTGGCTTCCAGCTGATTTGAAAATCCGGCTTCGTACAGGACCGGGTACATGAACCTTCCCGAAGCGTCGCCGGTGAACGGCCGGCCGGTGCGGTTCGACCCATGCGCGCCAGGAGCAAGGCCCAAAACCATGACGCGCGCGTTCGGATCGCCGAAGCCCGGCACCGGCCTGCCCCAATATTCGTGATCGCGGTAGGCGCGGCGCTTTTCGCGTGCGACCTGCTCGCGATAGGCAACCAGGCGCGGACAGCGTGTGCAAACCACGACTTCAGAATTCAACTGGGTGAGCCAGAGTGTAAGCTTCGCCATGGCAACGGCTGACTTTCGTTCGTTGATGCTCGGCTGCATTGTATAGGCGCAATTCGCCCTGCGAGGCACTCCGGAGAATTTCCACAACACGAAGAAAAAACCGCCGGGCTGCCGCGAAGCCTATGGAGCCAGCAACCAAACGACCGGCGATGCAGCACGCGGCGCATTTCTCGACGAATGACCTTGGGCTAGCGACTTACGACAGTAACTGCAGTCACCATTTTATTGTCCCGGTCGTTTGACGGTGCTCCGCTTCTGTCTTTACACTCACTCTTATCGGCCAAAATTGTGAGCCCCACTGAAACCAGCACTGCGACGCGGCGCGAGATCGAAATAGAAGTTCCGGCGGCAGAGGTCACGCGCCAGACCGACCTGCTCATCCAGAAATATCAGAAGCTCGCCCGCCTGCCGGGTTTTCGCATTGGGCACGCGCCGGCTTCCATGATCCGGCAGCGCTTTTCACAGGACATCCAGAATGACGTGGTGGATGCGCTGGTGCCGCGCTTCTTCCGCCAGGAAGCGGACAAGCTGGGCCTGATGCCGGTTTCGCAGCCGCGGGTTACCGATTTGCACCTGCACGATGGCGAACCGCTGCGCTTCAAGGCAAGTTTTGAAGTGCTGCCGGACATCAAAGTGGAAGGCTACAAGGAGCTGCGGGCGGAAAAGTCTGAGATCACAGTCACGGAGGAAGAAGTCGAGCAGGCGCTGAAGGGATTGCAGGAGCAGCGCGCGACTTTCACCTCGATCGAAGGGCGGGGGCTGGCGGATGGCGATTATGCCCAGGTTGGGCTCGATGGCGTGCCCAAGGAAGGCTCGGCCAAGCCGGTGCACATGGACGAAGTTCTGGTTGAAATTGCGGGCAAGAACACCATGCCCGAGTTCACCGAGAACCTGCGTGGGGCTTTGGCCGGCGAAGAGCGCAGCTTTGAGGTGACTTATCCGGAGGATTTCGCCGACAAGCGCCTGGCCGGGCAGAAGTTTACCTACACGGTGAAAATCCAGGCGCTGAAACAGAAGAGCCTGCCGGAACTTTCCGATGAGTTCGCCAAGGAACTGGGCGAGTTCACCGACCTGGCGGAGGTGCGCAAACGCATCCGCGAGGGCATGGAAGCCGAGCGCAAGCGCGAGGCCGAACACGCCTCGAAAGACAAGCTGCTCGACGAACTGGTGAAGCGCAACGATTTTGAGGTGCCGGAGGCGCTGGTGGACCGGCAGATTGATCTGCAGCTCGATCGCGGATTGCGCGCGCTGGTGGCGCAGGGCATGCGCCAGGAAGATCTGAAGAAAATGGACCTGCAGCGGCTGCGCGCCGGGCAGCGCGAGCGCGCGCTGCAGGAAGTGAAGTCTTCTTTATTGCTGGAAAAGATTGCGGAGGAGGAGAAGATCGAGGTCGGGGACGAAGAAATTGACCATGAAGTCGAAGCGCTCGCAAAACAGTCGAAACAAAGCGCGGAGGCGATCCGCGCGCGTTTGACACGTGAGGGAGCGCTCGATAGAATCCGGTCTAGAATCCGCGCCGAGAAGACCCTCGATTTTCTGTATCGTCAATCCGCCTGAACGGCGGGCGATCTGTGCCTCCCCAACAACGATAGCTTTGGCAGGAGTGTGGAAAGGTGAAGGTGAACGTGAACGGACCTCAAATGATGCTGGTCCCCATGGTGATCGAGCAGACCGGGCGCGGCGAGCGGGCGTACGACATTTATTCGAGGCTGCTGCGCGACAACATCATCTTCATCGGCACTCCGATTGATGACAACATCGCCAACCTGGTGATCGCGCAGATGTTGTTCCTGGCGCAGGAAGATCCGGAAAAAGACATTCAGCTCTACATCAACTCGCCGGGCGGGTCCATCACGGCGGGCATGGCGATCTACGACACCATGCAGTACGTGAAAAATGACGTGACCACCATCTGCATCGGGCAGGCGGCGAGCATGGCGGCACTGCTGCTGGCGGCGGGCGAACCGAAAAAGCGGTTGGCGCTGCCGAATTCACGGATTCTAATCCACCAGCCCTCGATGGGCGGGCTTTCCGGGCAGGCCACCGACATTGACATTCATGCCCGGGAAATCCTGCGTATGCGCGAGATTACAAACCAATTGCTGGCCAAACACACCGGTCAAAAGCTGGAAAAAGTGGAAAAAGATGTGGAGCGCGACTTCATTATGAACGCCCAGCAATCAAAGGAATACGGAATCATAGACGATATCATCTACAAGACGCGGGAAAAGGTATCATGAGCGCTTTCCCGCCGCGGAAAGACGGCAAGAAAAAGGGACGAGCCAGTTCAAATGAGGGGTGAGTGGGCGTGAAAAACCGGACCGGGACCGAAGAAATGCTGCGCTGTTCGTTCTGCCATAAGTCGCAGGACGCGGTCGCCAAACTGATCTCCTCCCCCAGCGATTATCCGCGGGCCTATATCTGCGACGAGTGCGTGGCGGTATGCAACTCAATTCTGGAAGACGATCGCACCGCGACGCCTCCCAGCACACATCCCAACCAACTGCCCAAGCCGCAGGAGGTAAAAACCTTCCTCGACGAATATGTCATCGGGCAGGAGCAGACCAAGAAAAAGCTCGCGGTCGCGGTTTACAACCACTACAAGCGCATCTACATGAACCGGCAGCGCACCGGCGACGGCGTGGAGCTGACGAAATCGAACATCATGCTCATTGGCCCGACCGGCACCGGCAAGACCCTGCTGGCGCAGACGCTCGCCCGCATGCTGGACGTGCCCTTCGCGATTGTGGATGCGACGACGCTGACCGAAGCCGGGTACGTCGGCGAGGACGTCGAAAATATCATCCTGAAGCTGCTCCAGGCCGCCGACGGCGACGTGGGCCGCACGCAGACCGGGATTATCTACATTGATGAAGTCGATAAGATCGGGCGCAAAGATGAGAACCCTTCCATCACCCGCGACGTGTCCGGCGAGGGCGTGCAGCAGGCGCTGCTGAAGATTCTCGAAGGCACGATTGCCAATGTGCCGCCGCAGGGCGGGCGCAAACATCCGCACCAGGAGTTCACTCCCGTTGATACCACGAATATCCTGTTCATTTGCGGCGGAGCGTTCGTGGGGCTGGAAAAGATCGTAGGGCGCCGCGTGGGCAAGAAATCGCTGGGGTTCCGGACCGGCGAGGAGGGCGAAAAGGAAGAGTCGGCTACCAACCGGAAGCGCAGTTTTGAGCTCTTAAGTGACGTGCAGCCGGAGGATTTGATCAAGTTCGGCCTGATTCCGGAATTTGTGGGCCGTTTGCCGGTCGTGGGAGTGCTGGAAGATCTGGATGAATTCGCTCTCATCGAGATCCTGACCCGGCCGAAGAATGCCATCATCAAGCAGTACCAGCGGCTGTTCGAGTTCGAAAACGTTCGCCTGAAGTTCAGCGACGAGGCGCTGCGCGCCGTCGCCCGGCAAGCCATGGTCCGCAAAGTGGGCGCGCGCGGACTGCGCATGATCCTGGAAGAGCTGATGCTCGAGCTGATGTATCATCTGCCGAGCCAGAAGAAGCTCAAGGAGTTTGAAGTGACGCGGGAGATGGTAGAGAAGCGCGATGTTTCTCTCGCGATGATGGAAAAAGCAGGATAAGAGCCGCTGGCCCGGCGGTTAACAGTTAGCTTCCCGAGGCTGACAATCTGCAAGGTTGCGCGTAAGATGCGTAGGCCAAATTCGGAAGGGTTCGGCCACAGGCCATTTTTGGAGCGACGGTGACCCAGACCAAGGAAAAATTCGAATCGCGCAAGCTGCCCATGATGCCCATTCGGGACGTCGTCATCTTCCCTTACATGATGACGCCGTTCGTGGTGGGACGGGAATCGAGCGTGCGCGCCTTGGAAGAGGCCCTCACCTCCGACAAGAAGATCTTTCTGGCCACTCAGCACGACGCCAGCGTGGATGAGCCCAAGCCCAACGAGATTTACCAGGTCGGGACCATCGTCAACATCGTGCAGAGCCTGAAACTGCCGGACGGCAACATCAAGGTGCTGGTGGAAGGCATTGAGCGCGGCAGGATCCTTCAGATCACCGAAAGCGAAGGCTACATGCAGGTTTCGGTGCGGGTGGCGCGCTACACCACCGAAACCACCCCCCAGATCGAAGCCGGAATGCAGCGGGTGACCTCGTTGTTTGAGCAGTATGTAAAGCTGTGCCAGTCGCTCAACTACGAGACCATGATCGCGGCTGTGCGCATGGAAGACCCGGCCAAGCTCACCGACACCATCGCGGCCAATCTGCAGCTTTCCATCGAAGAAAAACAGGAGTTGCTGGAGATTTTCGACCCGGCCGAGCGGCTGAGCCGCATCGGCGATGTGCTCGATATCGAAATCGAAAAGCTCAACATGGACCGCACCATCCAGTCGCGGGTGAAGCGGCAGATGGAGCGGGCACAGAAAGAGTATTACCTCAACGAGAAGATCAAGGCCATCCAGAAAGAGCTGGGGCGCGGCGAAAAGAACGAATTCGACGAACTGAAGCGCAAGATTGATGCCGCGGGCATGCCGAAAGACGTGCGCGACAAGGCCATGCAGGAACTGAAGAAGCTGGAAGCCATGCCGCCGATGTCGGCCGAGAGCACCGTCTCCCGCAATTACCTGGATTGGCTGTTGGCGGTGCCGTGGAAGAAGCGCTCGAAAGAAATCCGCAACATTTCACGCGCGGAAAAGGTCCTGAACGAAGATCATTATGGCCTCGAGAAGATTAAGGAACGCATCCTCGAGTTTCTCGCGGTGCGGCAGCTGGTGAAGAACCCGAAAGGCTCCATTCTTTGTTTCGTCGGCCCTCCGGGCGTGGGCAAGACCTCGCTGGGAATGTCCATTGCCAAGGCCACGGGACGCAAATTTGTGCGCATGTCGCTGGGCGGCGTGCGCGACGAAGCGGAAGTTCGCGGCCACCGGCGCACTTACATCGGCGCGCTGCCGGGGCAGATCATTCAGATGATGAAGAAGGCCGGCACCAAGAATCCGGTCTTCATGCTGGATGAAGTGGACAAAATGTCCATGGATTTCCGCGGCGATCCCTCGGCGGCGCTGCTCGAAGTGCTCGATCCCGAGCAGAACTTCATGTTCGTGGACCACTACCTCGACGTGGAGTATGACCTGTCACAGGTGTTCTTTATCGCCACTGCGAACGTGATCCACACTATTCCTCCGGCCTTGCAGGACCGCATGGAAGTGCTGCGGCTGCACGGTTACACGGAGCTCGAAAAGATCGAGATCGCCAAGCAGTTCCTGGTGAAGAAACAGATGGTGCAGGCCGGGCTGACGGAAAAGAACCTGAAATTCGATGACGACGCCATCCTGACGCTGATTCGCTCTTACACGCGGGAAGCCGGCGTGCGCAACCTGGAGCGCGAAATCGGCAACATCTGCCGCAAGGTCGCGCGCAAAGTGGTGAAAGAAGGCGAGAGCTACAATGTCGTGATCAACGAAGCGAATGTCAACGACTTCCTGGGCGTGATCAAGTTCCGCGACACCCTGGCCCACGAGAAGAGCGAAGTCGGCCTGGTAACCGGCCTGGCGTGGACCGAAGTGGGCGGCTCCATTCTGAGCACCGAAGCCACGGTTGTGGACGGCAAGGGCAAGTTGATTCTGACCGGGAAACTGGGCGACGTGATGCAGGAATCAGGGCAGGCGGCGATGTCCTACGTGCGCTCGCGCGCGCATCGGCTGGGTCTGACCCGCGACTTCTATCGCACGCTCGATATTCACGTGCATGTTCCCGAGGGCGCGATTCCCAAAGACGGGCCCTCGGCCGGAATTACGATTGCCACCGCGATTTCGAGCGCGTTGAGCAAGATTGCCGTCCGCCGCGACCTGGCCATGACCGGGGAAATCACTTTGCGCGGCAAGGTCCTCCCGATTGGCGGGCTCAAGGAGAAGCTGCTGGCAGCTCATCGCGCCGGCATCTTTGAAGTGGTGCTGCCGAAGGACAACGAAAAGGACCTAGCGGAGGTCCCTGAGAACCTGCGCAACGCGATGAAGCTGCACTTTGTGGAGACGATGGACCAGGTGCTGGCCATTGCGCTCGAACAGGCTCTGCCGCAGTCCGTGGAAGATGCCGTGGCGGAGCCCATCACCGCGATTACCCCCCCACCGGCCGCGGAAGGCCCCACCGCACACCAGTAATCCTGCTGAGAGGTTTGAAGGACGGAGCCGGGAATTTCTGCGTCTGCGGGAAGAATAGCCGGAAAGCTATAGCCAGCCGGAAAAATTAAGAGTCCCGAGGTGGTGTTGAGCCTATTCGTCTCGGCCAGTAGCTCGCTTTAGACCCTTGCCGACCTTGACCTCACGGCTTCCCTTGCGGGGCGCTATGAGCGATCTGCGCTTGGGCTCCGGGCTTACCGCCAACCGGATAAACCAGTTCAACGCCTCGGGACTCTATCCTGCCTTCGACTTGTGCTCTTGTTCGCCTCGACCAGCGCTTAGCTACAGACCCTTGCTGGCCCTCGGAGCTGCATCTTGCGATGCGGCCTCGTGACCTTGCTCGAGCCCCGGACGCTGCACCAACCGGGTAAACTTCAGAACGTGTCAAAGAACGATTATGGTTTTACTCCTTTTAAATTTTGCGTCAATAGAAACCATGTGACTCTATCTCCTTTCATTTGCAAGCGGATGCCGCGACTCCACAGGCAGGTGACCAGATTTGGTGCAAACTGATTTCCGGGTCTGACAAAAGCAGTACATCACCCGTCACTTTTTCCCGAAGATCGCGTCCTCGAGCCGAAAATGCTAGCGGTTTCCGGCGCATTGCGCTCTGTGAAAATCCCACGGAAAACCGCGCTGCGCAAGCGTTTCGCGAGATCCGCCTCAATGCCCTGGTGCCGCTTTTGTAACCCAGGGTGGAGTCCCGCGCTCGGTTAGTCACTTCGCAGCCCGCCGAACTCAACCTTAGAATCGCGAGTGGAGGGTTCCATGACCATCTATAACGACCCCCTTGGGCGAGGGAGCAACCGATTGACGTCCAATTCGATCCTTCCCCTGGTGGGCATGGCAATTGCCGGTCTGCTGCTGGTGATTTTCGTTTTCGCGTCCGTGGCCCGCGTCGAGTCCGGCCACGTGGGGGTTCTCACATTGTTCGGACGGGTGACCGGTGAAGTGCTGCCCGAAGGCATTCATATGGTGAATCCGTTCAAAGACAATAATCAGATGTCCATTCGCACGCAGGAAATCAAGGAGTCGGCCAGCGTGCCATCGAGCGAAGGGCTGGTGATGAACCTGGACACTTCGCTGATTTATCACGTGGACCCGGAAAAAGCCGCCGAGGTGTATCAGAAAATCGGCCCAAACTATGTCGAGGTCCTGATTGAGCCCAATCTGCGCGCGGCGATTCGTGAATCCACCGCATCGCATACGGCGAACGCGCTCTACACCGGCGAGCGTGAGATGGTCGCGAAGCAGATCTACGATCAACTGGCGATGACGCTCGGCAATCGCGGCTTTGCCGTGGAAAGCATATTGCTGCGCGATATCCAGCTGCCGGGCACGCTTAAGGCATCCATTGAGGCCAAGCAACAAGCGGAACAGGAAGCGCTGGCGATGAACTTCCGCCTGCAGAAGGAGACGCAGGAGGCGCAGCGCAAGCGCATTGAGGCGCAAGGTATTCGCGATTTTCAGCAGATCGTGGCCCAGGGGATCAGCCCGCAGCTATTGGAGTGGAAAGGAATCGAGGCGACGGAGAGCCTTTCCAAGAGCCCGAACAGCAAGATCGTGGTGATCGGCAACAGCAAGAACGGGTTGCCCCTGATTCTCGGGCAGTAGGCCGGCGCCTGCAGCCCGGTCAAAACTCGGCTTCCCGACGCTGCTACGATGGTGGCGTGTCGGCCTTGCTCGAGCTTCGTCATCTGACGATTGCATTTCCGCCGCGGAATAGTCTTCGGATTGCGGGTTCTGCCGCGGCGGAGTCCCTGGTTGCGGTCCGCGACCTCAGTTTGACGATCAATCAGGGCGAAACGCTAGGCCTCGTGGGAGAATCCGGTTCAGGAAAATCGCTGACCGCTCTGGCAGTAATGCGGCTTTTGCCGCCGCAGGCGCAAACCAGCGGCGAAATTCTGTTTGGTGAGGGCGGTGGTTCGACGTGCGATCTGCTTCGGCTTCCGGAGGAAGAAATCCGGCAACTGTGCGGCTCGCGCATGGCAATGATTTTCCAGGAGCCGATGACCGCGCTCAATCCCGTGATGCGCGTGGGAGAGCAAATTGCCGAGGCGGTGCGGGCGCACGCGAAAATTTCCAAGCGCGAAGCCTGGGAGCGCGCCGTGGCCGCGATGAATGATGTTGCCATTGCAGATGCCGCGCGCCGCGCCCGCGATTATCCGCACCAGCTTTCCGGCGGCATGCGGCAGCGAGTAATGATCGCGATGGCGATTGTGAACCGCCCGCGCCTGCTGATTGCCGATGAACCGACCACGGCGTTGGATGTGACCATTCAGGCGCAGATCCTGGACCTGCTGGCGGAGCTGCGCGCGAAATTCGGCCTGACCATGCTGTTTATTTCTCATGATCTGGCCGTCGTGTCCCAAGTGGCCGACCGGGTTGCCGTGATGTATGCCGGAAACCTGGTGGAATTGGCGGCAAAGCCCGATATTTTTCACTCGCCGGCGCATCCTTACACGCGGGGACTGCTGCGCTCCGTGCCGAGGCTCGACACCCCACGTGCGCAGCCTTTGCAGACCATTGACGGCAGCGTCCCGCCACTGCACTCGCTGCCTGCGGGTTGCCCGTTTGAGCCGCGCTGCGAGTTGCGGATCGGCGACTGCGCACGGGCCTTGCCGCCGCTCGAGGAGGTCGCGCCCGGACACTGGGCGAGGTGCCCAGTAACACAGGCCCCGGTGACACTGGCGAAGACTGATCCGCTAACTCCGCGCGGATTGCCCGCAACGGCCCCAAACTAATTCCGAATCAGAACGGAAGAGCCGTGGCCGAACACACATTCCGCCCTCCACAGGTCTATAATCGGCAATTTGTCCGGTGATCCGTGCGTATTCTTCTGCTAAGCGACATTCACAGCAATCTGGAGGCCCTGGACGCCTGTCTGGCTTTTGCGCCGGCGCACGATCTGGTGTTCAACCTCGGCGATGTGGTGGGCTACGGCGCCAGCCCGAATGAGGTGATCGAACGCTCGCGCAGCCTGGGAAAGTTTTTCGTGCGCGGCAATCACGACAAGGCTGCGGCGGCGGTGATCGAGCTGCAGGATTTCAATCCGCTGGCGGGGATCGCCGCGCTGTGGACTCGCAATCAGCTTACGCCGGAGAATCTGCAGTGGCTGCGTGCCTTGCCGGAAGGCCCGGAACATCTGCCGGAAGTCGCGAATGTGCAGTTCGTTCACGGCTCGCCGCTCGATGAGGACGAATATCTCATCAACGTGCAGGATGCGCTCGAGCCGCTGATGCTCTCCTCGGTCTCGCTCACCTTTTTTGGCCACACCCACATTCAGGGAATTTTTTCCATGAATGGGGCCGTGTGTAACATGCTTCATCCCTCGTATCGCACCATCGGGCAGGCGGAAGCCGCCGAGTTTCCGTTGAAGGAAAACGGGCGGTATCTGGTGAATCCCGGCTCGGTGGGTCAGCCGCGCGATGGCGATTGGCGCGCCGCGTTTGCCATGTTCGATAGCGAGGCGCGAGTGGTCACATTTTTCCGCACGCCCTACAATCTGAAGGCGGCGCAGGACCGCATTCTGGAAGCCAACCTGCCGCAGCGCCTGGCCACGCGCCTGGCGGCGGGACGTTAGAATTGGAAGAGGGCCGCCCATCCGCAATTTAAGTGATTCTCACCAAAATAAACTAGAGCGACCCCGCGAATGAACTCCCGCCCCCAACGTTACCTCATCGCGCACAGCGACGGCGGAGCGCGCGGCAATCCCGGACCGGCCGGCTACGGAGTGGTGATCGAGGACCAGGCGGGGCGCAAAGTTGCGAGGCTGAGCCAATATCTGGGCCACCAGACCAACAATTTCGCCGAATACCAGGGATTGATCGCGGCACTCGAATACGCCGTGGAGCACGGGCCGAAAGCGCTCAGAGTCGTCAGCGACTCCGAGCTTCTGGTGCGGCAGATCAAGGGCATCTACAAAGTGAAAAACCTCACGCTGAAAGACCTGCATGCCCGCGTGAAAGATTTGATAGCGCAACTCGAATGGTTTTCGATTGACCACGCACGGCGCGAACACAATCAGGAAGCCGACCGGCTCGCCAACCAGGCCATGGACCAAGGCATGGGCCGAGGCTGATGGCTATTCCGCTTTTGAAGTATGGTCGTGGATGATCTTCCAGCCTTCAGGAAACCGCCGAAAAATCAGGGTGAACAGGCCGTGCGGCGTCTTGCCGTCGGACAGAGTCAAGCGCCAGGCGCCGCGCACAAAGGCTGAGTCGGGCCCCAGCAACTGCACGTTCAGATCGGAGAAATCGAGCTGGCCCATTTCGCGGCCTTCGCCCTGGTAGGTCTTCTGGTAACGCTCCAGGGTAGCCTGCCAGCCCGAGGCCCGAGTTGTGCCAAAGAACGTAAGCTCGGGCGAGTTCCAGTACCCCGCCATGAAGGTTTGCAGGTCGTGGCGGTTCCAGGCCTCCCTTTGGTCGTGCAGGACCTGGGTGACGGCGGCTTGAGCGTCGCCTGCATTCTGCGCGGTTGCGAGTGGGGACAAAGCGGCAATCAGTGCAATCAACAAGGAAAATTTCACGCGACAGAGTTTGCACGAACTCCGCGGGGATCGCAATTCTGGACTTCGCGGTGTCAGTGGGTTGCCTCCCACCCTGGGGCAAAGTCCGCGCTAGGACGGGGCACCCTCAATTGAGAAGGGTCCACACAACAACGAGGAGGGTTAGATGGAAGGCTGCAGAACTTATGCGCGGCCTTTTTTGGCGGCGCTGGCTCGCACGTCCGCATTTTCCCAGGGACGTTTCTTTCGGGAAGCTTCCGGTTCGTCGCGATCAACCACGCGGTCGTAGCGGTAAGAATCACTCACCGTGCCGAGCGATTCGTTGTACAAGCTCGGCAGTCCCAGACCTTCCTTCATTTCCTCGCTGAATTGCTGCAGGGCTTTCAAATGATCGGCCGTGGCCGGCACTTCGGCTTTCGCCGTCTTCAGAAATTGCTGGTATCCCTTGTTCACCAGCTTGGAAATCTCGCTGCCGATCATGTATCCGGGATAGGCAAAGATCTTGACGCCACCGTCACCATTCTTCTGAATCGCGGCCGAGCAATTGTACTTCTTCAGGAACACCCGTCCCTGCGTGCCCGGCGCTTCAATCAAATCAAAACCGTGATCGCGCAGCCAGTTCAGCGCGTCTTCGTAAGACCGTTGTTCGACCTTGGTTGCCATCTCGATTAGAAATCCCTTCCTCGCTCTGCCTGAGTTAGATGCAGAGTTCGGGGCCCTTGCTCCCTTGCGCGGCCCCTGTGAAGCTCCTTTATAAACTAAGCGGGGATTCCCGACGCAGCACGCTATCCCTTTGGTACGTTACGATAGTACCGGCGGCTTTGCCAGCGCTTCATGCAATTATGCAGGACGTGCCAGCTAAACTCACCGAACCCGAGCGTCAACTCTCGCCGGGCCTGCGCACGCTGGAGCGCATCGGCAACACTCCGCTGCTGCGCCTGGACCGCATCGCGCGTGAACTCTCTGGCGCGCAGATTCTGGGCAAGGCGGAATGGGAAAATCCCGGCGGCTCAGTGAAAGACCGCGCCGCATCGAACATCGTGGTCCAGGCCCGCCGCAGCGGCCGCTTCGAGCCGGGCAAGGTCCTTCTTGACGCCACCAGCGGCAACACCGGCATTGCCTTCGCCATGATCGGCGCCGCCGAAGGTTTTCCGGTCACGTTGTGCATGCCGGAAAACGTCTCCATCGAGCGCAAACGCATTCTGCGCGCCTATGGCGCCAATGTGGTTTACACCAATCCTGATGAAGGCTCCGACGGCGCCATTCGCAAGGCCCGCGAACTGTACGCGCAATATCCGGAAAAATATTTCTACGCCGATCAGTACTCGAACGACGCCAACTGGCAGGCCCATTACCATGGCACAGCCAACGAAATCTGGCAACAGACACAAGGACGGATCACGCATTTCGTAGCCATGATGGGCACGAGCGGGACGTTCGTCGGCACCACGCGAAGGCTGAAGGAGTTGAACCCGAGGATTCGCTGCATTTCACTGCAGCCCGATTCGCCCTTCCACGGAATTGAAGGCGCCAAGCACATGGCCAGCGCCATTGTGCCGAAGATTTACGATCCCACCTTGGCGGATGAAGACCTGGGCATTTCGACCGAGGAGTCGTATGCCATGTGCAAGCGCATGGCGCGCGAAGAAGGCCTGCTGGTGGGGATTTCCGCGGCGGCTGCGGTCGTCGGTTGCCTGCAGGTGGGGCGGCGGCTTCGCAAGTACGAGCCTGCGGTGCTCGTGACCATTCTTTGCGATTCCGGCGATAAATATCTGAGCGAGAGATTCTGGGAGGAAGATTAGGCTCGTCACGGAGGCGGGGAGGCAACTGAGAGATTGCTTCGTTGCTTTCCCTCACCCGGCGGCCCTGGTGGTGAAGCAAGTTTGCATGCTGAAGATCACGGCAAGAGATTACGAAGCGATTCGGCGGCATGGCGAAGAGACTTATCCGCAGGAATGCTGCGGCGTGCTGCTCGGCAGCATGAATGACGATGGAGGCCGCATCGTCACTTCCACGGCCCGTTGCGGCAATACACGGACCGATTCGGCGCACAACCGTTACAACATTGATCCGAAGGAACTGGTGCGCATTCAGCGCGAAGGCCGCGAGCGCGGCGAAGACATCATCGGGTTCTATCATTCTCATCCCGATCATCCCGCGCGCTGGTCTCCGACCGACTTTGCCGAAGCCCACTGGTATGGTTGCTCCTATGTGATCACGGCGGTCGAGAAGGGGAAAGCGGCCACCACCAATTCCTTCGAGTTGGCCGGGGCGGATGAGAGCGACAAGAAGCTCGTGGATGAGACAATCGAGGTTGCTTAGTTCGGCAGCCGGGCTTGTCAATTCCGAATGTAATTCCGCATTCCAGGTCTTGTCATGTAAAGCAGCAGCAGGCCAGCGATCAGAACTCCTGCGCCGCCCTTCAAGCTATTGCCCAACACGAGATTGGCGAGGTCGCCAAGCAAATTGGCGGCAATCAGGCAAACCCCGATTAGCCAGCCCCAGTATCGGCGCTTGAACCAGCCCACTCCGGCGAGAAGCAGCGCGATTGCCAACGCGGCAAAGGGTAGGACCATGATCAGGCCTTTAGACAGGAGCTGAACATGGGCGTGGGGGTTGAGTTTCCAGGCGCGATCCAGAAATGTGCCGG
>Ga0335078_10006661_pt1 | contig 17091 bp, 12 predicted proteins | sample Lox_Sample_32_FD_206711 | JGI IMG/M metagenome (GOLD analysis project Ga0335078, IMG submission 206711) | Soil microbial communities from Loxahatchee National Wildlife Refuge, Florida, United States - Lox_Sample_3.2 | ecosystem: Environmental > Terrestrial > Soil > Wetlands | place: USA... | reverse complement strand
GACCAGCCGGCCGTTCACGCGCGGTCCGCGTGCCGTTTCCTGCGCACACAGGTGCCGGGATAAGGCTTTCGAAGCGTCAGAATCCGCGGCGCCCAGTGCCACGGTGCCAAGACAGAGAAACCCACCTCCCCATCGCCGCCACGGTGATTTGCCAAACCGGATCGGTTAAGTCCTCTAAAGTGAGCCGTTTCGAGAGCTTCCGGCGCGCCCGCGAGGCTGCAACATATAGGATTCAAAAGAAAAGTCCTATTGGCACCAGTTCTAACACTCCAAAAGGTCCACGGTACCCCACCTGTACGGGTGGCACTGTTGCACCGCCGGACTAGGCATCATTCTGGAGATGTTTATGCCGGGGGTATATCGGAGAACGAATCGGGAACCGGACGGCACGAGGGATTTGAGGGAAGTGACTGGGATGCTGGCGCTACAAACAAGTATCTGGTTGGAATATCAAGGGTTAGGGGCAGATCCCGGAAACGGGTGCGGAGTCGTCTGCCCGGGGAATTTGGTCCACGCGTTTACGCGGGGTGGTCTGATGGCCGAACGCGCCACGCGCCGGCGGCTGGACGCCGCCAGGCGCGCCAGGAATTTTGGCGCCACGAATTAGAAGGGGAGCCAGAACCCTATGCCTGGAAAATCAATTCTGGTTGTGGACGATGCGCCGGTAGCCCAGAACTTCATGCGCCTCATCCTGACGCACGAGGGGTACACCGTTCGGACGGCCAGCCATGCCGCCGAAGCGCTGGAAATCCTGAACAGCTTCTGCCCGGAACTGGTGCTGGCGGAAGTGAATCTTTCCGGAATGGACGGCGTGGAGCTGGCGCGGCGCATCAAGCACGATCCGCGCACCAGCGCGGTCAAAGTCGTGGCGCTGACCACATCCGATCCGGCCGACCAACAGCGGCTGCAAGGCACGGATTGCGACGGTTTCATCGCCAAGCCGATCGATGCGAAAACCCTGGCGAAACATGTTCGTGAAACACTCGACCGGCCGGGCTTGCCAGCCCCCTCGAACGTGGATCCTTCGGAAGATCTCGCGGCCTGCGGCATTTCGGGCGACGAGATCGAATACCTGCGCCGCACTTTTTTGAAGGAAGGAGCCGACCGCTCCGCCGAATTGCTGGAAAGCCTGGATCAGGTGTTCGACCAGGCAAAAGCCTCGCGCCTGCTGCATAGCTGGTCCGGCACCGGCGGCCTGATGGGGTTTCCGGAGATCACAAAACTGGCACGCGGCTGCGAGGAGCTGCTGCGCAACGGGAGAGGGCGCCTGCCCGAATTCCGCGACACGCTGGGCGCGCTGGCGTTCACGTTCGGGGATCTGAACGAAGCTCACTCCGTCCACGTGCCCGAACACGTGCTGCAAGCGCTGCAGACGAAACCCATCGCGCTGATCGGTTTTTCGCCCGACCGCGCCGATTTTCTGTGCGGCGCGCTGGAGCACGTCAAAGCGCGCCCGCGCCTGTACACGCTTTCGAGCGCCGCGGAAAGCGCGGAATCCATCCAGGCTTGCGAGCTGGTGATCGTGCGCGTCGGACCCGAATCGATCGGCAGCGCCTGGCTCGACCCCGCCAAACCGCTGTTGGAGACGGGCACGCTGGTGCTCTCCGGCGATCGCCGGGACCTGTTGAACCTGCCGGCGGCGATTCAGTCGGCCGAGGTCGAGTTCCTGGTGGACACCTGGCATCCGGAAGACGTCCTGATGCACCTGCACCGCGCGCTCTCCCGCCGGGCGGCGCCGCAGCCGGAGGTCAAGACGGAGGAACCTCCCGCCGAAGCGGCCACTGACCAGGCGAAGAGCTCCAGGATTTCGGTGGTCATCGCCGACGATGACAACCTGATCGTGACGGTGGTGGCCTCGACGCTGCAGAACTACGGAATGTCTTGCCAGGACGCGGCCAACGGCGAGGACGCGCTGCGGCTGATTCGCCAGCACAAGCCGCGCATAGCCGTGCTGGATGTGAACATGCCCGGCCGCGATGGATTCGAGGTGCTGGCGGCCATCCGCAAGGAAGAGATTCCCACATTGGTGATTCTGTTGACGGCGCGCCAGCGCGAAGCCGACATTCTCCGCGGATTCCAGCTTGGCGCCGACGATTACATGGTGAAGCCGTTCAATCCGCTGGAGCTCATCGCCCGCCTGAAGAGGTTATTGAAGCGATGATGCAGCCGGTTCTCATCCCACTACTGGAAGCGGAGGCGGTTTGCGCGTCCGCGCTGCTGGCGGCGCTGGCGGGCCTGATGCTGACTCGCACGCGGACGCGGCGGCGCCGCGAACAGGCGGCGGCCGCGCGCCCCGCGATTCGCGAAGCGCTCAGCAACTACATGGGCGGCAACGACGACCTGAGCCGCCTGCGCAAGCTGAAAAAGGCTCAACGGGAGGAGCTGGCGCACACGCTGGTGGATCTGCAATCGCGCGTCGGCGGACCGGAGCGGGAACGGCTGGTTCACCTGGCGCTGGAATTCCGGTTCGTGGCGGACTGGTGCGACGAGGCCGAATCGCGCGATCCCGGAAAACGGCGGCAGGCGCTGGGCAGCCTGGCGGCCATGTCCCACTCCCCGATGGTCAGCCGGCTGGCGGCCGAGATCCGGCTGCGCGCTCTGGGCGACCCCGACGAGCAGGTCCGTATACAGGCTTGCGCGCTGGTCCACTCGGAAAATCGCCGGCTGATCGAAAAAGGCTTCGAACTGGCGCTGGCGGCCTCGCCGCTGGTTCGCCTGCAGGTTGCCCCGCAGCTCCGCCGGCACGCGGAGATGCTGTGCCAATCGGCCGTTCCAAAGGCTCTGCGCGCGGGCAAGGCGAGCGACCTGGTGAAGATCCTCAAACTGCTTGCCTCGTGGGAATGCCAGCTGCCGCTCGCCGATTTGAGCCTGCTGGCGGCGCATATCGATGATTCGGTGCGTTTGGAAACCATGCGCCTGCTGGCCCTGGCTCCGCCCACGGTGGCCAACCGCCGCGCGCTGCTCGACGGGCTGATGGATGCGGAGCCGCGCGTGGTGATGGCCGCCGCCATATCCGCCGGGCGGCTGAGACTGCCCGCGGTGCTGCCGCGGCTTACGAGCTGCCTGCGGCGCGGGCATGAAGCTCTGGCCCACACCGCGGCCATGGTCCTGGCGGAGATGCCGCCTCTCGGCTGGCAATCCCTCGAGCATCACCTTACGAGCTCAGACCCGATCGCGTCGGCCGCGGCGCGCAAGGCGCTGGAAACAGCGCGAGCCGAATCCATGGACTCCGGATCTTTGAAGGAGGTGGCGTGATGATCGCTCTGCCTCTGGCCGCTTCCATGATTCTGGTATTGCTCTGTCTGGGCATCATGGCGGCGGGCGCGGCCCGGCTGTTCGTCGTTCTTCGCGGGGTGGCGCACATGCGAAGGGAGGGTTCCCGCGCCGCGGCTTTCGATCGCAATATCCTGCTGACATCGGACCTGGTCCCGGACGTCTCGATCCTGGCAGTAGCGCCCGACGCGTCCGAAAACTCCATAAGATTCGTGCGCCAGCTCGTCAAGCTGTATTTCGGCCGTTTCGAGGTGGTGCTCGTGCTCGACGGCGCTTCGCCGGAAGAGCGGGCGATCTGGAGCCGCGAGTTCCATCTGCGCAAGGCGACGCGCCCGGAGTCGGGCGGCCTCAAGACCGGCGCGGTTCGCGGGCTGTATTTGTCCGCGGAGCCGATCCCGCTCCTGGTGGTCGATAAGGAAGCCGGCGGCGAGGCGGACGGTCTCAATGCCGGGCTCAACTTCGTGGATTCGCCGGCGGTCGCAACCGTCGATTGGGACGCCGAGTTCACCGAGGACGCGCTGCTGCGCCTGATCGAACCGATGATCGACGATCCGCAGAATACCGTCGCGGTGGGAGCGACGGCGCCGCCCTCGGCGGGGCGCGGTCTGGCGGGGCGGATTTACCGCCTGGAATGCCTGCGAAACTGGCTGGGCCGGTGCGCGGGATTCTCCTCCTGGAACGCATTCCTGCCGGCTCCCGGCTCCTTTTTGCTCTTTCGCCGCGACGCCGTGGCGGAAGCCGGGGGCTTTCGCTCGAGCCGGGGCGGCTGCGCCCTGGAGATGATGCTGCACCTACACGGCCTGGCGCTGGCCAGGAAGCAGCCCTACACCATCCGCCTGATCAGCGGAGCGATAGCGCGGCCGACGCCGGTGACGACGTTCGCCGACCTGCGGCGGCGAATGGCGCGCGATCAGATGGAAGTCGCCCGCGCGCTCCGCATCCGCGGCCGGATGGCATTTGCCGCGGCCAAGGTGGGCGATGTGGCCATTCCCGGGCTGTACTGTTCCCGCCTTATTCTGCCGCTGCTGGAGATGGCCTTCGCGGCTTTGGCAGCCGTCGCGGCGGCAGAGGGCTGGATCGACCTGCCGGACGTCGCATTGCTGGCGGCGGCGATGGCAGGATTCGGAATTCTGGTTTCGATGACGATGGTGCTGCTGGAGCCCGCGGCACCCGGTATGGAACTCGCGCCGGCGCAACTGGCCGGGCTGTTCTTCTGCACGATTTGGGAGAACCTCGGATATCGACAGTTCCGGAATGTGCGCTTGATCGGAAGTTTTTTTCGCGGTTTACGCGCTTGAGGTGAGAAGACAGGTCCTATGACGACACGCAGACATTTTCGTAAATCCGTCGACAATGCGGTAACGGTGTATTGGGAGGAAAGCTCCGGCAAGGTTCATTCCGCCCAATTCCTGGCCCGCGACAGTTCCGCGGGAGGCATGCGGCTGGAGGGCACGGAGTATATCGAGCCCGGCATACAGGTTTACCTGGAAGTCACCGGCCATGCCAATCCGATGGAGGCGCTGGTCCGGTACTGCGTGCCGGAGAATTCCGGCTACCGCATCGGAGTCGAGTTCACAACCGTATCGCAGCCGGCGGCGGCCGATCATCGCGATCTCGATTATTACGAAATTCTGCAGTTGAACCCGAAGGCCGAGGCGGAAACCATTCACCGCGTCTTCCGGATCATGGCGGCGCGGTTTCATCCAGATAACCCGCAGAGCGGCGACCAGGAAAAATTCCTGCTGCTCTCGGAGGCATACCATGTCCTCGGAGACCCGCAACGGCGGGCGCAATACGATGCCATGCGCGGAACCAGCGCGCATCAGCCGTTGCCGCTGTTCCAGGCCAAGGCATTCGTCGATGACAAAGAGGGCGAAGCCAATCGCCGGCTGGGCGTGCTGTGCCTGCTGTATGCGCAGCGCAGGCGCGATTCCGAGCATCCCACCATCAGCCTTTTGGCGCTCGAGGAAATGATGTCGTTCCCGCGAGAGTACCTGGAATTCACGCTCTGGTATCTGAAGAAGAAAGGCTACATCGAAATCAGCGAAGGGGCTGATTACTGCCTCACCGCCGACGGGGTGGATTTCGTGGAAGAGCACGCCACCAGCCAGACCGTATTCGTCCGCCTTCTGCATCACGCAGGGGCGGCATCCGGCCCCACGGCCGCGCCGTTCCGCTCCGTTTCCGCCTGCCGCTCCGAGTGCCTGAAAGCGCCGAGTCTCGGCGCGGCAGGCAGCGGGACTGCGCCACGGTATCGCGTCTATTCCTTCAGGTTGATTGTGCCGCGGCAGCCGCGCGCGCCGCAGCGGCACCGGACATCCCCGATCTTGTCGGAAAAGCGGTAATCGACCGTCAACTCCTCGCCGGCGCGGATGGCCCGCTTGCTCATGTACAGGATGTGCCCCCCCACAATCCGGCTGCATAAGTTGGGATCGCAGCTGTGGTTGATGATCTCCGCCCCGCTGCCGCCGATGGCGCCGTCGATCGTCCAGTAGTCATCGAGCGTAAATAAGTACGTGATATTGCCCTGGCCCCGCCTCTTGGTTTCCCGCCGGCTGATCTTCTCGCCGGTATACTCGATCACCTTGCGGCGCGGAGGAATCGGTTCCAGCGCGTAGACGCCCCTCTGATGGATGCCGGACTCGCGGATCTCCAGGTCGAAACGGCAGTATCGGGCGTCAATGAATGGCGAACGGACCAGTCGCGTGGCCATAAAAATCGGGGTAATGTCAGCAATTGTAGCCAAGACCGCCCGGAATGAGAAGAACCAATAAAAAAAACCAATCTCCGCAATAGAAACTTCCGTCTTCGGAACACCCCGGGCTCAAAGTGACAATAAGTCATATCTGAATGGTTCCACGATGAGGATAGTGAAGATGTGGGTTTTGGCGGCTGCGTTGCCGGCCATGGCGGTGGGCCAGGGGTCACCCGATCTCTCAGCCAAGGTCGCGGCGCTGGACGCGGCTACGAAAGCGGCGCAATCGGCGGGCGATAACGCCTGGATGCTGGTGAGCGCGGCCCTGGTGTTGATGATGACAGGCCCGGGGCTGGCGCTGTTTTACGGCGGCCTGGTGCGGCGCAAGAACGTGCTCGGCACCATGATGCAGAGCTTCGTGTTGATGGCCGTGGTGACGGTCGTCTGGGCTGTGGTGGGATACAGCCTGGCCTTCGGCGGCTCGTCGCCGTTTCTGGGCGATTTTCAATTCGCGCTCCTGCGAAACGTCGGCAGCGCGCCCAACGCCGACTATGCCGGCACCATTCCGCAGCAGACCTTCATGGTCTACCAGTTGATGTTCGCGATTATTACCCCCGCGCTGATTTCGGGCGCCTTTGCGGAACGCATGAAATTCAGCGCCATGCTGCTGTTTACCGTGCTTTGGAGCCTGGGCGTCTACTTTCCCATGGCGCATATGGTGTGGGGCAAAGGCGGGTTTCTGAATGCCTTCTCCGGCGGCAGGGTCCCCTGCTTCGATTTCGCGGGCGGCACCGTGGTGCATATCACTTCGGGCGTTTCGGCGCTGGTGTGCGCGCTCTATCTCGGCAAACGCACCGGCTTTCCCGCCACGCCCATGAAGCCCCACAACCTGGTGCTGAGCTTTATCGGGGCCTGCCTGTTATGGGTTGGGTGGTTCGGTTTCAACGCCGGCAGCGCTCTCGCCGCATCGGGCCTGGCGACCTCCGCGTTTGTGGCGACGCATTTCGGCGCGGCGGCGGCGGCTCTGGGCTGGATGGGCGCGGAATGGATCCATAACGGCAAGCCAAGCGTGCTGGGCGGAATTTCGGGCGCGGTGGCCGGGCTGGTGGCCATCACTCCGGCGTCCGGATTCGTGCAGCCCTTCCCCGCCCTGCTCATCGGCCTGGCCGCGGGCGTGATCTGTTTCCTCATGGTCATCGCCATCAAACCGAAGTTCGGCTACGACGACTCGCTGGACGCGTTCGGCGTTCATGGCTGCGGCGGAACCCTGGGCGCGGTCCTCACAGGGATTTTCGCCACCAGCCTGGTGAATGACGGCCTGAAGAACGCTGCCGGCAAGGTGATGCCGCTCGGCGCCATCGACGGCAACGCCGGACAGGTGTGGAACCAGATCATCGGGTGCGCCATCGCCTGGGGGCTGGCGATCGTGGGCACGCTGGTGATCCTGAAGATCTGCGATCTGACGGTCGGGCTGCGCGTCACCAAGGATCAGGAACTCGAGGGGCTGGATCTCAGCATGCATGGCGAGGAAGGGTATATCTTCGAGGCGTAGCCCATGAAGAAAATCGAAGCCATCATTCAGCCCTTCAAACTCGACGAAGTGAAAGAGGCGCTCAAAGCCATCGGCATCGATGGCATGACGATTACCGATGTGCGCGGCCACGGCCGGCAGAAAGGCCATCGCGAAGTGTATCGCGGCCAGGAATACAATGTCGACCTGCTGGCCAAAGTCAAAATTGAAATGGTGGTGCCGTCGGAACGCGCCGAAGAAGTGATTCAGGCGCTGGCCGCCGCCGCCCGGACCGGCAAAATCGGAGACGGGAAAATCTTCGTCTTCGATGTCGCCGAGGCCATTCGGATCCGCAACGATGATCGTGGGGAAGCCGCCCTCTGAATCCGGCGCGGCTGGCGGCGCTGGAACCGGTCTGGCACTAAACGACAAGACGCTATCGTCCGCGCCGCGGCAATTTCTGCAATCGGGCGACCCGGCTACGGCGCTGGCGGAACGATCGGCGCAGGTTGACCAAATTGTCCTGGACGCCGCCGGCGATCTGCTCGCCGCCGCGCCCGGCGCGATCAGCTTGCTGGCCGTCGGCGGATACGGGCGGCGTCATCTGTTTCCCTGTTCCGATATCGACGTTCTGCTGCTTTGCGCCAGTGAACGGCTGGTGGCCGGCCTGCGGGAGCCGGTCTCCGGGTTTGTGCAGCGGTTGTGGGATGCCGGTCTCCGCGTCAGCCAATCGGTACGCACGCCCGCCGAGTGCCTGGAAGTCCACGACCAGAATATCGAGCTCAACGTCAGCCTGATCGACCAGCGGTTCCTGAGCGGGGATCGCGCCCTCTATGCCGGCCTGGCCGATGCGCTGCCGCGCTTCTGGAGGGCCAATCGCGAGACCCTGGTCCGGCACCTGGCCCGTCTCACCCGCGGACGCCACGGCAAGTACGGCAACACGCTCTACCACCTGGAGCCGAACGTCAAGGAGACCCCGGGAGGGCTGCGCGATTACCAGCTGATCGCCTGGCTGGACCGGTTGCGCGATCCCGCCGCGGACTACCCGGCGGGAAGCGGATCCGAGGAACTGCGCGACGCGTTTCGCTTCCTGGCGCGGGTCCGCTGTTACCTGCACCTTCGCTCCGGGCGCGACGCCAACCTGCTCTCTTTCGAAACTCAGGAATCCATCGCCGAGGAATGGCGGCCGGAGGGCCAAGCTTCGGCGGGCGCCGGCGGCAGCCCTTCGGAGTGGATGCGCCTCTACTACCGGTATGCGCGCGCGATACAACGCACCGCCACGCGAACGCTCGAGGCGGCCGAATCGCAATCGAGCAACCTGCTCTCCCAGTTTCGCGAGTGGCGGACGCGCCTGGCCAACTCCGATTTCAGCATTCACCGCGATCGCGCGCATTTCCGCGCCCCGCACGAGCTGCACGACGGCCCGCGGCTGGCGATCCGGCTGTTCGAATTCGTGGCGCGGCACGGAGTTCTTCCCTCGCCGGAGGCGGAGCAGCAGGTACAGGCCCGGCTTGCCGGCTGGGAGCGGCACTTCGCGGATTCCGAGCCGCTCTGGCCGGCGCTGGAGGCCATTCTGTCGCTGCCGTATGCTCCCGTGGCCATACGCTCCATGTATGAGACCGGCTTGTTGACGGCCGTATTTCCGGAGCTGAGGGAGATCGAGTGCCTGGTGATCCGCAACTTCTACCACCGCTTTACAGTCGATGAACACACCCTGGTGGCCATTCAGAACCTGAGCGGGCTGCGTACGAACGCGCCCGAGGCCGGATCGAACGGCTATGCCGATCTTCTGCGCGAAGTGAAGCGGCCCGCGTTGTTGTTGCTGGCGGTTCTGTTTCACGACGTGGGCAAACGGTCGGCGGAGGAGAACCATGTGGACCGTTCCGCGCGCCTGGCCGGCCCCGCGCTGGAGCGGATCCAGCTTCCGCAGGGCGATCGCGAAACCGTCCTGTTTCTCATCCGCAGCCATCTCGATTTATCCCTGGCGCTGCAATCGCGCGACATCTTCGACCCCTCGACCATCCGCCAACTGGCCGGCCGCATCGAAACCGTGGAGCGGCTGAAAGCCCTCACCCTGCTCACCTGGGCCGACATCGGCGCGGTGAACCCGGAAGCCATGACGGCGTGGCGCGCGGAGCAACTGTGGCAGCTTTACCTGATGCTGTATAACGAGCTGACGCGCGAGCTCGAGACCGACCGCATCGCGGATGTGCCCGCCGCGCCGCCGGAGCGGACTGCCTTCCTGGAAGGCTTTCCGACGCGATATCTGCACACCCACGGCGACGCCGAAATCGAGGCGCACATGGCGCTGGAGCAGCGCGCCCGCAAGCGCGGCGCCGCCTTGCAGATCGACCGGCAGCAGGGAGCCTGGCAACTGACTCTGGTCACGCACGACCGGCCCGGGCTTTTCGCCGCCGCCGCCGGCACGTTGTCCAGTTTCGGGCTGAATATCCTGCGGGCCGAGGCTTTTTCCAACCGCCAAGGCACGGTTCTCGACACCTTCACGTTTTCCGATCCGAACCGGAATCTCGATCTCAACCCCACCGAGGTCGACCGCCTGCGCAACGTGATGGAGCGGGTGCTGGCGGGCAAGACGAATGTGCGCGAATTGTTGCGCCACCGGCCGAAGCCGAAACTGCCCAGCCGCAAAGCCGCCATTCGCACGCGCGTCTCTTTCAACGGGGAGGCCAGCCAGACCGCCACGTTGATCGAAATCGTGACGCACGACCGGCCCGGCTTGCTTTACGATCTGGCGTCGGCCATTTCCGATGGCGGCGGCAATATCGAAGTCGTCCTCATCGATACCGAAGCGCACAAGGCCATCGACGTCTTTTACGTGACGGCCGGCGGACGGAAACTGGATGCCGGCAAGCAGGCGGAGATGGGTGAAGCGCTGCGCCGCGCCTGCGACGCAGCCTGATCGCTGGGCGTCCGCCGGGCTACTGCAGATTCGCCGTCATCGCCGACGAATTGCCCTGGGGGTCGGTGAGCGTTACCGTGACCGACGTAATTCCCTGCAAGCTTCCTGACACGTTGAACTGCTGCAGAAACGAAAACTGGCTGCCGAACGGCCCCGCCGCGGGGCTCGAGTACCACGCCGCGAACAGGCTGGAAACCGGCACGGTGATCGAGGTGGTTTGCAGATTGGCGCTGGATTGCGCCGAGAACGTAAATAAAGCCTGCGTCACCTGCCGCGGCGTGGCAAATCCGATGATGGTGACGGCGAATCCGCTCGATCCCCGGATGGCGGTGACGCTGCTGATGACGGGGGCGGATGGAGCGATGCGCACGGTGACGGTCGGCGGCGGGGTGGGCGTGATGTCCTGACCGGCTGCCAGCAGGTCGGCGGTAATCGTGATCAAGCCCGACACGGTGCCGAATTGCAGCGCCACCGTGCCGGTGAGCCCGGTGGAACCGGCCGGGATTTGAATGGCCGTGCTGCGGCCGCCGGTCGAGAACTGCACCGCGGGATCGTCGGCTCCGGAATCGGGCGCGAACGTCAGAGTCAACGTCGCCGTGATCGCGACCGGGTAAGGTGTCGATAAGCCCACCTGGACGCCGGTTTGCGTTCCGGGATTTCCACTGGACGGCAGACTGCTGAAATTCAAAGGCGGCGTGGTCGGCAGCAGGATCGTGAGCGTGAACGTCTGAACGCCGACGGTGCCCGCGGCATCGGTCACTGTCACCACGGTGACGAACTGGCCGGCTGTGGTAGGCGTCCCGGAGAGAGCGCCGCTTTGGGACATCGTCAATCCCTGCGGCAGATTGGTGGCCGCCCATTTGTTCGAGCCGACGCCGCCGGAGGACAACACCGTGAAGGAATAGGGCGATCCCACAGTGCCGTTCGGCAACGCGGTGGTGGTGATGGAGATCGCGTTGGTCTGGATCACCAGGACGATCTTGGCGGTGGTGGTGGCCTTCTTGGAATCGGTTACGGTGAACGGAATGGCATAGGTGCCGGCCGCCGATGGCGTGCCGCTCAGCGCGCCGCTCGCCGAAAGCGTGAGACCGGCAGGGAGGCCTTGCGCGCTCCACGAATAGGGCGGATCGCCGCCGGTGGCCGTCAACGTTGTTGCAGCATATGCGATGCCGGCCGTTCCCGGCGGCAGCGTCGAGGTGGTGATGACCAGCGGCGCCGGCGCGATGGTGATGGTGAACAACGCCGAGGTTTGGTCGTTGTTGGGATCGGTCACGCTGACCGCCACGTTGAACTGCCCGTCAGCGGTGGGGGTGCCGCTCAGCAAGCCCGTGGCCGACATGGTTACGCCGGCGGGCCCACCGCTCACGCTCCAGGTATACGGCGTCTGGCCGCCCGACGCGAAGAACTGGACCGAGTAGGGCACGCCGGCCTGTCCGTTGGGGATTGTGGCATTGGAGATGGTGATCAACGGCGCTACCACGGTAAGGCTGAACGATTTGCTGGATATGGCTCCGGCGCTGTCCTGCACGGTTACCTGGAAAGAATAGGCGCCGCCCGTGGTGGGCGATCCGGAGAGCACGCCGGCGCTGCTGAAGGTGGTGCCGGGGGGAAGCGGCGAGCTGGAGCTCCACTTATAGGGCGGAGTTCCCCCATTCGCGGCGAAAGCGATGTTCAGCGGCGTGCCCGCCGGAGCGCCGGGCAGAGTGCCGGTGGTAATCGTCAGCGGCGGCACCGCGATGGTGATGCTGAACAGCGCCGACGCCGTGCCTCCGCCCGAATCGTTCACCTGCACCGTGAAATTGAACGTTCCGGCGGTGGTCGGAGTGCCGATGAGGAATCCGTTCGATCCCATGGAGACACCCGGCGGCGGCGAGCCGCCGATCACGCTGAACGAATACGAGGGCACGCCCCCGGTGGCGCCGATCGTGGCCACGTATTGAGCCCCCACTACACCGCTGGGCAGGCTGGTGGTGATGAACGTCAATGCAGGGATGGCGATCGAGATGGAATAGCCCGCGGAAACGGTGAATCCGATCGAGTCGGTTACATAGACCGTGAAGTTATAAGTCCCGGTGGTGTTCGGTGTCCCCGAAATGACGCCGTTGGACGCCAGCGTAAGACCTGGAGGCAAACCGGAGGACGTCGCGCGCCGGGTCACGGAGGCCGTGATAATCGGGGGAGTCAGACTGAAAATATACGGCGGGGTCCCGCCGCTGGCGGTGATTGCCGCCAGATAACCGGTACCGACGAGCCCCACGGGCAGCGACGAAGTCGTGAAGTGCAACACCGGCGGGCCCACAAGGAGGTTGTAACGGGCGAAGGCCGTCTCCTCTACCGAGTCTGTGACCGTTACCGAAACCGGAAACGTACCCTGGGCCGTGGGAGTTCCGGTCACCTCCCCGGTTGCCGGATTGTACGTGAGTGTCGTAGGGAGGCCGGATATGACGAATTGCAGCGGCGGAACTCCGCCCGAAGTGACGAAAGTGAAATCGTAAGGCGAGTTGGCCATGGCGCCGGCCATCTGCACGGTATTGATGGCCAGCGGCGGGACAACCGGAAACGGCACCTGGTTCGATAGAAAGAGCTGCGGGTTGCTCGAACTGTTGAACGTCAGATCCTGCACCTGGACGGAATAGTTTTGCGCGGTCCCGGTGATGGAGGTAGGGATCGTGACCGTCAACTGTGTGTTGCTGACGAGCGTGGATGTCAGCGACTGGCCGCCGATGAGCACGTTCGGGCTCAGAAAGTTGCTGCTGGAGAGCGTGTAGAATCCCGAACCGTTTATGGTCATCGCGACCTGGCCCGAATTGAGCAGCGCGAACACCGGCTGCAGCGACGTAATTTGGGGGCCGGTGATGGTGAAGTTTGCGGCGGGGGTCGGCTCCTCGTCCTCCCCGTTGATGATGGTGACCACCACGGGAGCGGTGCCCGGGGTCATGATCAGGCCTCCCGGAACGGTCACCTCCAGGACATTCGGGGGAGTGTCGGCCGACAGAATCTGGACATCGGTGCCGTTGAAGGTCACGTCCAGCCCCACGTCGCCGGGCGCGGCGTTCAATGTGATGGTGAGGGTGAAATCGCCGCTGCCTACGGGCGCGGAACTGGGGCTGAGGTTGGTGATGAAAAACGTGCCCTGAGCCGAGGCTGGGATGGCCGAGCTCGCCAACAGAACGATTGCGAATAGAATTATCCAGGAATGCCGATAGGGCGTCTTACCTGTAATCTCGTACACCGTCTCCTCCGCAAGACCACCATCATGAACCCGAAGACTCTTCGTTTCAAGAAATTAGCAGGACAATAGAGAACTTCATTGTCCGATTGTATACGCTGCGGGGCTGAACGGCGAAGGAATTCTCAGCTGAGTTGATCGCAACCTCGCGATGGCGGCGCGACGAAACGCGCCAAGACTGTATCGCAATCAACGCAGAGTGACGATGGTGGCGCCCCAGCCGCCGGCTTCGGCGGGAGCGTCGGCGAAATCGGCGACGAATGGCGTCCGCGACAGCACGGCGCGCACGATTTCACGCTGCACGCCAATGCCGCGTCCGTGAATGATGCGGAGCGCTTTGAAACCGAGCCGGTGCGCCTCGCAAAGATACTCTTCCACGACCGCTTTCACATCGCGAGGCGGCACGGAGTGGAGATCGAAGACGTCGGTGATGGGAATGCGGACCGGCTCATCGCCGCAATCGTCCGCTGGATCGCCGTCGAATGGAGTCACCGGAATTTCTCAAAGAGACCACCCAAAAACCAAAAGCCCGATCAGCCGAAACTGACCGGGCCTTCTGAAGGATTCCTTCTTCGCGCACCTGATGCTAAGCGACCTGAGACCGGAACTGGCACATAATCGCTTCCATCTGGTCCTTCAACCGTAGCTTCATCTTCTTCAGCCGCGTTTCCTCCATCTGCTCTTCCAATGTGAGATAAGGAAGCGCTTCCAGGGCATCCAGTTTCTGAGCATACTCGGTGTGTTGGCTGGAGAGGCGCTGAAACTCTTCGTTCGTGGCCATCAAGTGCGCTTTCAACTCTTCTTGGGTATTCCGTTCCATAAGGGGCAATTCCTCCCAGTGAGGTTGCCACGCCGAGTCGGTTGGATCACAGACAAGGCTCGGTGGGTAATCTCTTCGTGATGTGTTGAAGGACGGCATCACCGTCTACTCGAACCTTAACATGAATGAAACTTCATGACAATAGCCGATTCCTCGGGGGAATCGTAGTACTTTGGCCGAAGGTTAACCTCCTTAAATCCCATAGACTTATAGAGATTACGGGCGGCCAGATTGCCGGCGCGCACTTCCAGGTGGGCGACCGCGGGAAATTCACCGAAAAAGGTCTGAATCAGGGCCTTGGCGACCCCGCGCCGGCGCCAGTCCGGCGCCACGGCAAGATTCAGCAACTCACCTTCACCCGGCGTCAGCGGCTGGGCAACCAGAAAGCCGGTGATGGCCCCGCCGCTCTCCGCGACCCACAGGTCATAGCCGAGGTAATCGCGCGCATTCCATTGCGACGCCTCCGGACTGGCGGCCTGGATTGCCTGGATCGCCGGCAGATCCTCTTCGAGGCCGCGGCGGATTGTGGTCATAAAAAAGAAGAAGAAGACAGACCGCCAAAAGCGACAGTCTGTCCTACTTTACGGCCTGGCCGAGCGCGGACGCGGCGCCCTCGATGGCCTCGCCGGCGTTGTCCAACACCTTGCCGACGCGCACAATCTGTTGGTCTGCCAGCTTCCACTCTTTCTGCTCGATGGCTTCGCGAACGCCCGGCAGCGTCTTCACTCCGTAGCCGGTATAAAACCCGGGCGCATAAATCTGGTGCTGAAACCACGGACGGTTGGGCAGGCCGTCACTGAGGGTAAGCGCGCGTTCCACGGCGATCAATTTCGTGTTGGCGTCGCGGAGCATCGCCCGCGCCAGTGCCGATCCGGCGTTGGCATTGGCTTCGGACAGAGCGTGCTTGTAGAGTTGCGCGGTACGCTCGAGCGAGGCCAGGCCGTTTTCGAGCGGCGCAAAGTTCAAAAACGGCGGAACGGTTTCTTTTGGCGGCGGCAACATGGGATGACGCGGATCGTTGATGGCGGCGAACAGGCCTTCATCGATCTGCCGGTTGCGTTCCACGATCTGATCGCGCTTGTCGCGGGCCAGCCGTTCGACTTCCTGCACGTAATGGCGGATGGTGTCGGTGAAATCGTCGAAATCGAAGGGCAGCAGCTCGGCGTCGGCCAGGCGGAGCACGGCGGTGCCGGCGGTTTGCGCCAACGCGCGGCCATAGACGAAATCGGTATCGGAGAAATGCGTGAACCAGTAGAAATCGTCATAGACGGAGTGATAAATCCCGGATTGATCCTCGCCGCCGTATCCCAGATTGATCGATGCGATTCCCAGATGATCGAGGAAAGCCGTGTAGTCGGACCCGGAGCCGAGCGCGCCGATGCGCAGATCGGGCCTCGATCGCAATTCCTGGTGTTGTTCCGGCGTCTGCCCGGGCGGGGGTTCGGCAATGCGGCGGAACTGCTGGCGCTGCCAGACCGAGACTTTCGATTCGGGGTCGGGGATCTCGCGCGCCACGCCATTCAGGAAATGCTCCAGCGTGTGCGAGCCCGACATCTGCAGGTAGCCGCGGCCGTTGCTGTCGGAATTGATATAGACGGCGCCCGATTTGCGCAATTCGTCGGCGTGGGCTTCGGCCCACTCGGTGGACCCCAAAAGACCCGGCTCCTCGCCATCCCAGACGCAGTAGATGATGGTGCGCCGCGGCTTCCAGCCTTGTTTGAGGAGCGTTCCGAGCGCGCGCGCTTCTTCGAGCAGCGCCACCGTGCCCGAGACGGGATCGTCGGCGCCGTTCACCCAGGCATCGTGATGGTTGCCGCGGATGATCCATTCGTCGGCCGCGGTCGATCCGGGGATGCGCGCAATCACGTCATGCAGCGTTTTCAGATCCCAGTTGGAAGCGACCTTCAGGTGAACCTTGGCCGGTCCCGGCCCCAGATGGTAGGTAATCGGCAAGGCGCCGCGCCATGCCGCCGGAGCCACCCGTCCCTGCATTGCCGCCAGCAGCGGTTGGGCATCGCCGTAGGAAATCGGCATCACCGGAATCTTGGTCAGCGTCACAGCCTGCTCGATGGGCAGCCGCCTGGCATCCTTGGTGGCCCCCACGCCGGGCGTCAACGGATCGCCGGGATAGACCGGCATGTCCATTACGCTGCCGCGCTGCACGCCGTCGCGGTTGCGCAGCCCGCCTTCGGGGTAAACTTCACCATCGAAGTAGCCGTCTTCATGGGGATCGGAATAGATCAGGCAGCCGATGGCGCCGTGCTCGGCGGCGACTTTCGGCTTGATGCCGCGCCAGGATCCGCCGTAGCGGGCGATGACGATCGCGCCCTTCACGGAAATACCCAGGCGATCGAGCATTTCGTAATCTTCGGGGACGCCGAAGTTCACGTAGACCAACGGAGCGGTGACGTCGCCATCGATGGAATACGCATTGTACGTGGGAAGCTGCTCGGCGTGCTGCCCGGAAGTGGGGTCGGCCGAGACCGTGGGCTCGGCCAGCTTGGCCGTGAAGCGCGTCGGCTCGATCATTTCGAGCACGCGCTCCTTGGGAGTGGGAAAGAGCACGTCGAAGGTTTCGATGTGCGCGTCGAGGCCGAATTCTTTCAGTTTTCCGAGCAGCCACTCGGCGTTGTCGGCGTCATAG